>Ga0157375_10000104_pt1 | contig 84739 bp, 68 predicted proteins | sample M35metaG_FD_115311 | JGI IMG/M metagenome (GOLD analysis project Ga0157375, IMG submission 115311) | Miscanthus rhizosphere microbial communities from Kellogg Biological Station, Michigan, USA - M3-5 metaG | ecosystem: Host-associated > Plants > Roots > Rhizosphere > Soil | place: USA: Michigan... | reverse complement strand
CGCGGCGTCGACGGCCAATGGAGCGAGGACGGCCTGTTCGAAACCGACGTTGCCTACCTGACCCATGCAGCGCCGGTACGGCGCTTCGTCCTTTGACGGCATTGCCGCCGACCGATTACCGATATCCCCGAGGAATTTTCCACTATGCGTAAAAGTATTCGAATGACCTTGCTCGCCGCGGCGCTCGCCAGCGCCGTGCCGATGCTCGCTCAGGCGGAGGATCTGGTACAGATCTATGCCGAGGCGCGCGCGGCCGACCCGTCGCTCGCCCTGGCCGATGCCAACAAGGGCGCGACTGAAGAAGGCGTGCCGCAGGCCCGCGCGGCGCTGTTGCCGCAAATCAACGCCAGCCTCGGCTACAACCACACCGACGGCTTCTCCGGCAGCAGCGGCCTGGTCACGCAACCGGACGGCTCGCTGGATTTCGGTTTTGTCGATTCGGTCACGCGCGACCGCTCGCGCCCAGCTCAAGCCACGCTGACGCAGTCGCTGTTCAACTGGACCAACTGGACGCGCCTCGCCACGGCGCGCTCCCAGGCCGCCAGCGCCAACAGCAACTATGACGCCGCGTCGCAGGATCTGTTCGTGCGCACGTCGACCGCCTATTTCGGCGTGCTCACCGCGCAGGATGCGCTCACGTTCGCCCAGGCCAACGAGAAGGCGCTGGCGCGCCAGCTCGATCAGGCCGAGCAGCGATTCGAGGTCGGCCTGTCGGCGATCACCGACGTGCACAATGCGCGCGCCAACCATGATTCGTCGGTGGCCGAGGTCATCCAGGCGCAAAACACCCTCGACAATGCCCGCGAAGCATTGACCCAGATCATCGGCAAGGACTTCGGCGACCTGAAGAAGCTGCGCGAAGCTCTTCCTCTGACCAAGCCGGAGCCGACTCAGTTGCAGGAATGGGTCGACATCGCGCTCAAGCAGAATCCGTCATTGGCATCGGCCAATTATCTCGTCGACGCCGCCGAGCACAACATCGGCACGGCGCGCTCGGGTCACTACCCGACGTTGTCTGCCTCGCTCGTGCGCACCGACGTGCCGGGCTGGGGCAATTCATCACAGGGCTTCAACTCGGAGGTTCTTGGTCCATTCCACGGCAACAGCTTGAGCAACAATACGGCGATCGGCGTGACCCTGAACGTGCCGATCTTCACCGGCGGCCTGGTTTCCTCGCAGGTACGCCAGGCCGTGTTCCAGCGCGATGCAGCGCAGGACCAGGCCGAGTTGCAGCGCCGCCTGGTCGTCGCCAACACGCGCAATGCCTATCGCGCGGTCCTCGCCGGCATCAGCGAAGTCGAGGCGACCAAGCAGGCTGTGGTTTCCGCGCAGAGCTCGCTCGATGCGACGCAGGCCGGCTTCGAAGTCGGTACGCGAACGATCGTCGACGTACTGCTCGCGCAGCAGACGCTGTTCCAGGCACAGAGCGCGTACTCGCAGGCGCGTCACTCGTACGTGCTCAGCGGCCTGCAGCTGAAGCAGGCGGTCGGCACAATCAGCGGCAAGGACATCGAATCTGTCAACGCACTGCTCGAGTAGGGCTCGAGCAAGAGCCTTCTTGAACGAGTGTCACGCGGACGGAAGCAGACGAGCTTCTTTTGAACGCGGATTGCGCGGATAAAGCTATAGCCCACATCCGCGAAAATCCGCGTCCATCTGCGCAAATCGGCGTTCCAAAGCTCTGCCCTTCGGCGTCCCGGCTCAGGCCTTCTGTCCGGCAGGAGCGACGCCGGGATTGATCGGCTCGCTCTCCCCATCGAGCACGCGCCCGATGATGCCGAGCGTGCGCAACACGCCGCCCTGCTCGCGCTCGAATGCCGCGCGGCCGGCACGGCCGATCGTCTCGCGCAACGCCGGATCGGTGAGCAGGCGCGTGATGACGCCACCGAGTTCGTCGGCTTCGGCAATCTGCAAAACAGCGCCGGCGTCCATCAGGCTGGTGGTGATCTCGGCGAAGTTGAACATCTTCGGGCCGATGATGACGGGCACCGACAGCGCGGCGGGTTCCAGCACGTTGTGGCCGCCGATCGGCACCAGGCTGCCGCCGACGAAGGCGACATCGGCCGCGGCATAAAAGCGCAGCAGTTCGCCGAGCGTGTCGACGACGAAGCATTGCGTATCCTGCTCCGCGCTGCCGTCCTCGCTGCGTGTGCGTGTGTTGAAGCCGAAGCTGCGGCACGCGAGCACGACCGGCTTGAAGCGTTCCGGATGACGCGGCGCCAGCAGCAGGAGCGCATCCGGAAAACGACGCAGCACTTCGGCGTGGGCCTTGAGCACCGGCATTTCCTCGCCGTCGTGCGTGCTTGCGGCAATCCACACCGGCCGCGCGGCGCCACCCCAGCCCCCGCGCAACTCGCGCGCCTCGTCGTGGAGTTCAGGCGGCACGGCCATGTCGTACTTCAGGTTGCCGACCACGCCGAGGCGGTCCGGGTCTGCACCGAGGTCGTGCAGTCGCGCCGCATCGGTGATCGACTGCGCGGCGATATAGCGAGTGCTCGCGAGCGCGTGCCGGGCCAGCGGCCGGATCGGTCCGTAACCGCGCAGGCTCTTCTCCGACAAGCGGCCGTTGGCGACGATCACGGGGATATTGCGCGCACGGCATTCGAAGAACAGGTTCGGCCAGATCTCGGTTTCCATGACGACCGCGACGCGCGGGCGCACGCGATCGAGGAAGCGGCGGATCGACGCCGGCAGATCGTAAGGCAGATAGGTGTTGAACACGCGGTCGCCCCAGACGCGGCGCACACGCTCCGATCCGGTCGGCGTGACGGTCGTGATCACGAACGGCGTGTCCTGGTAGCGCAGCATCAGCGCGTCGATCAGCGGCATCGCCGCGTTGACCTCGCCCATCGACACCGCGTGCACCCAGATGCTGTCGCGAATATGCGGGTCTTCGAAGAAGCCGAAGCGCTCGCGCCAGCGCGCGAAATATTCGCGATAGCGCAAGCCGCGCACCGTGAGCCGGTACAGGATCACCGGCGTCAGCAGGTACATCGTCAGCGTGTAGAAGAACCGCCGCAGCGGCATCAGGTTGATCATGCGCGAATTATAGGGGCCCTGCGCTGCCGACGGACGCTAGGTATGATCGTATCCGCCGGCGTTTCTTGAACCTTCATCCAACGCCGCATGGCGCATGCCGAAACGCACGCCTTGTCGGTTCCCTCAATCCGGAAGCAATCCCAGGATGTCCATGAGCAAAGCGCCGATGCCCAGCACCGTTTCCACCGACCGTGCGACGACGGCCATGCTGGTCTTACTCGCGCTCGCCGTCGTTGCGATCCATTGCCTGTTCAACGGCAACTACGGCTTCCATCGCGATGAACTGGCAACCATCGACGACGCGCGCGCGCTGGCCTGGGGCTACGTCGCCTACCCGCCGCTGACGGCGGCTTTCGGTCGATTGTCGCTGGAACTGTTCGGCACGTCGCTGGTCGGTCTGCGCCTGTTTCCGGCACTGGCCTTCGGCCTGTCGATGCTGCTGACCGGCCTCATGGCGCGCGAGTTCGGCGCCTCGCGGCAGACCCAATTGTTCGCTGCCATCGTCATGGCGTTCGCGCCGATCGCGCTGATGGGCAGTTCGCTGTATCAGTACGTCTCGTTCGACTACCTCGTCTGGGTCGCGCTGAGCTGGTGCGTCGTGCGCCTGTTGAACAGCGACGACGCACGCTGGTGGCTTGCGATCGGCGCCGTGATCGGCCTTGGCCTGCAGACCAAGTACACAGTACTGGTCTGGGTTGCGGCCCTGGGCGTCGGCACGCTGCTGACGCCGGCCCGGCGCTATCTGGCGGACCGGTCGCTGTGGTTCGGCGTTGCGATTTGCGTGCTGCTGTTCCTGCCGAACCTGCTCTGGCAATGGCAGCACGATTTCATATCGCTCGATTTCCTCGAGCACATCCATGAACGCGACGTGCGCATCGGCCGCGCCGACGGTTTCATCTCCGATCAATTCCTGGCCTGCGCCAACCCGGTCACCGTGCCGATGTGGCTGGCCGGCCTGTATTTCCTGCTCATCGACGCACAGGGCCGCCGCTACCGACTGCTTGGCTGGATGTTCGTCACGGCCTTCGTGCTGCTGCTGCTCGTGCGCGGGCGCGCGTACTATCTGGGGCCCGCCTATCCGCTGCTGATCGCGGCCGGCAGCATGATGTGGCAGCGTGGACTTGCGCGCCTGCGCACAGGCACTGCGCATGCGCTGGCTGCGCTGAGCTGGATCACGCTGCTGGTCAGCGGCGTTGCCTTCGCCTCGCTGTTCGTGCCGGTCGCGCCGCTGCATTCTCCGCTGTGGGACATTACGGCGAAAGTGCACGACGATTTTCGTGAACAGATCGGCTGGCCCAATCTGGCGCAGACCGTGTCGACCCTTTACCAGGCGTTGCCGGCCGACGAGAAAGCGACCACCGCGATCCTCGCGGCCAACTACGGCGAAGCCGGCGCGATGAACATGTACCGTGGCCGATACCCGCTGCCGCCGGTCATCAGTGCGGTCAACTCGTACTGGCTGCGCGGCTACGGCGATCCGCCGCCGCAACAGCTGATCGCGCTGGGCTATTCGAAGGTGCGGCTCGATGAGCTGTTTGCCGATTGTCGACTGGCCGTGAGCGTCGTCAATGTCGACAACGTCGTCAACGAGGAAAGCCGCGATCATTCGGATATCTACCTGTGCCGGCAGCCGCGCGAGCCGTGGCCGTCGCTATGGCCAAAGATGCGTCACTATGGTTAGCGGCGCGCCGCGTCGGCTACAGTGGCGTGCATGACCGATTCTCAGCGCACGACATTGCCCCCTGGCTTGCTGTCCCCGCGCTACTGGCTGTCGTGGCTCGGCCTCGGCCTGGTGTGGCTGATCGGACAGCTACCGTATCGCGCCTTGTTTGCGCTCGGCCGTGCGCTGGGAACGTTGACCGTGCACCTGCCGGGCGAGCGCCGGCTCGTCGCGCAACGCAATCTGGAGTTGTGCCTGCCGCAACTTTCTGCGGCCGAGCGCAACGACCTGCTGCGCGCAACATTGCGCGACCTCGGCATGATGTTCGTCGAATTCGCGCTGGCCTGGTTCGGCTCGGAGCGCGCGATCGCGGCGGTACCGTGCGAGATCGAAGGCCTCGAACATCTGGAAACCTGTCGGCAGAACGGACGAGGCGCATTGCTCGTCGGCGGCCATTTCTCCCACCTGGAACTCTGCGCGCGACTGGTCTCGCAACGCATCCGTATCGCCGGCATGTATCGCGAAATGGACGACGCCGTGTTCGAACGCGCCGTGCTGCGCGCGCGCCTGCGCTACGCGCAGACGATGTTCCTCAAGGAAGACCTGCGGCGCACGGTGAAATACATGCGCGCCGGCGGCACGGTCTGGTATGCGCCGGACCAGGACATGCGGGGCAAGGACAGCGTCTTCGTGCCGTTCTTCGGCGTCCCGGCAGCGACGATCACCGCCACGCATCACCTGGCGCGCCTGTCCGGCGCCGCCGTGATTCCATTTTTTCACCAGCGCAAACCCGACGGCGGTTACGTGCTGCGCCTCGAAGCGCCGCTGGCCGATTTCCCCGGTGACGACGTCACCTTCGATACGGCCCGCGTCAATGCCTGCGTCGAGCTCATGGTGCGCGACGCACCTGCGCAGTACCTGTGGATTCACAAGCGCTTCAAGACACGGCCGGCTGGGGAGACGCCGGTGTATTGAAATGAGGGCTGAGAGCTGTGGGCCAAGAGCAAGACTCGACGCAGAATGGCCGCAATTCTTTTGATCTTCAGCCCTCGGCCCGCAGCCCCGCTCCTCTCGATCTTCGCCCAGCCCTCACCCTATATACTGATCCCTCTCGCCTCGGGGGAGACGACAGATGTCATTCCTGTTCATGCTGCTCGGTGCCGCGCTCGGCGCTTTCATCTGCGCCGGGATGTTCGAGGAAAGCACCGGCTGGACTGCGGCCGTGCTCGGCGCAATGGTGGGGCTGCTGCTCGGCCAGCTGCGCACGCTGCGCGCGCGCGTGGGCAATCTCGAACGCAAACTCGAGCGGCTCGGCGAAACGACCGCAGCTGCGAGGCCCTCCCCGGAGCAGCCAGCCGCAGCCTCGGTGCCGGCAGCCGCGCCGGCGACTCCCGCAGAAGCACCTGCATCGTCGCCAGCGCCCGCGCCGGTCGTCACGGCGAACGCTGTGGTCGGCTTCGAGCCCGCTCCTGATATCGCGCAGATCCCTGCCACGGCGGCGGCGGCAGCCGAACCGCGCCCCGTCGCCACCGAGCGATTGATCTCGCCGAGCGTCGTCCCCGCACAACCGACCGCCGTCGACAACGCAGTCGCCGCCGTCAAGCGCTGGTTCACGGAGGGCAACGTGCCGGTCAAGGTCGGCGTCATCGTGCTCTTCCTCGGTGTCGCCGCGCTGCTCAAGTACGCGGCCGACCAGGGTTGGCTCAGCGTACCGATGGAGTTCCGCCTTGCCGGCATCGCCGCCGCCGCGCTCGGCGCGCTGGTGTTTGCCTGGCGCAAGCGCGAGTCGCACCGCCTGTTCGCGCTGAGCCTGCAGGGCGGCGCAGTCGGCGTGCTGATCCTCACGATCTTTGCCGCATTCAAGCTCTACGCGATGCTGCCGGCCGGTTTCGCCTTCGCCCTGCTGGTCGCCGTCGTCGCGGGCGGCGCGATGCTGGCCGTGCTGCAGGACGCGATGGCCCTGGCCGTGCTCGCGATCGTCGGCGGCTTCCTGGCGCCGGTCCTGATCTCGACCGGTCACGGTAATCACGTCGCTCTATTCAGCTACTACGCGGTGTTGAACGCGGCGGTGTTCGCGATCGCGTGGATCAAGCCGTGGCGCGTGTTGAACCTGATCGGCTTCGCCTTCACGTTCGGCATCGGCACGTGGTGGGGTGTGCTCGACTATCGCGCCGAGTTTTTCGCCAGCACTGAACCGTTCCTGCTGCTGTTTTTTGCTTTTTATCTTTTGCTGCCTTTGCTGTATGCCCTGCGCCAGGCGCCGGAGCGGCGCGATTTCGTCGACGGCACGCTGGTGTTCGGCACGCCGCTGGTCGCATTCGCGCTGCAGGTCGCCCTGCTCGAGCGCGCGCGTCTGCCGCTGGCGTTCAGCGCGGTCGGCGCAGCGGGGATTTACGTCGTGCTCGCCGCGCTGGAGTTGCGCCGTTTCCGCCTGAAACTGCTCGGCGAATCACACGCGCTGCTCGCGCTCGGCTTCGCCACCCTGGCCGTGCCGCTGGCGCTGTCCGCGCAGGCGACGGCGTGCACCTGGGCGATCGAGGGTGCCGCACTGGTCTGGCTGGGCCTGCGCCAGCAACGCGCGCTGCCACGCTGGATCGGCTACACGCTGCAGCTTTTCGCCGGCGGCGCGTTCGTCTTCCATTTCAACGCGCATCTGTTTTACGGCATGAGCCGGATCGGCTTGACGCCGATCCTCAACGGCGAGTTTCTCGGTGCGCTGCTGATCGCGCTGTCCGCTCTGGCCAGCGCGCGCCTGCTCGACCGCGCCCGGCGCACGCCGATCGACACGCTGATGTTCTTCTGGGGCCTGCTCTGGTGGCTGTTCGCGTTCGGCAACGAGATCGAACGCAATGAAACCGCGGTGCGCTTGGCGGCATGGTGGCTCGTGCTGTTCGCCGCCACCGGCGTGCTTGCGGCCGAACTTCGTCGCCGACTGGACTGGCGCGACTGCCGTTTCCCGGCGGCCGCGTCTTTCGGCGTGGCGCCATTCTTCATCGCGCTGACGACCGACCTGCACGACGGTCCGCTCGAGAATTGGTCCGCGCTGGCGTGGGCATTCTGGCTGGCTGCGGCACTGCGTTCGCTCGCCGATCTTGCCGGCGCAGAGATTGCGATGACGCGCCTGCTGCATGTCGCTTTTCTCTGGACCGTCGCCCTGGTACTCGGCACCGAAGGAGGCGTGCTGGTCGAGCGGCACTTCGGGCTGGCGTCGATCTGGGTCGCGCTGGCCGGATTCGGGCCGATCGCGCTGTTGTTCTGGCTCGTCATGCGGCGCCTGGCACCGGCGCGCTGGCCGCTCGGCGCCGAAGCCGAAGTACACCGCCACGTGCTGCTCGGCAGCCTGGCCTTCGTCATGGGCAGCGCGGCGTTGCTCGGCCTCGTCAACGAAGGCGATCCCGCGCCGCTGTCGTACGTGCCGGTGCTCAATCCGCTCGAACTTGCGCAACTGGGCTACCTGCTGCTGTTGCTGCTCTGGTTCCGCCAGGGCGAAAGCGAAGGCGGCGCGATGCTGAGCAGCGAATTTCGTGCCCGCGCGCTGGCCATCGCCGGCGTGCTGCTGCTCACCGCGATCACGCTGCGCGGTGCGCACTTCCTCGGCGGCGTGCCGTGGAGCGAGAGGCTGTGGTCCTCACCGCTTGCGCAGGCCGCGTTGTCGATCACCTGGACGTTGGCCGGCATTGCCGCGATGCTGCTCGGCAAGCGCCGCGGCTCACGCGCGGTCTGGTTCGGCGGCGGTGCGCTGATGGGTGTCGTGCTGATCAAGTTGCTGCTGATCGATCGCCAGTTCATGCACGACCTGCCGGCAATCATCGGCGTGCTCGTCGTCGGCGTCCTGCTCGTCGCGGTCGGCTATTTTGCGCCGGTGCCGCCGCGCAACGCACCGGCCGGCGCAGGAGACAATACATGACGCGGATTCGTTCGGCGGTTTTGTTTACTTGTTTAATTTGTTGCGTCGCGTCCGCGCCGGCGGCAACAGCCGACCAGTTCGCCTACGCCTGGCCGTTGCAGACACAAGGCAGCGGCTCGGCGTGGCAGATCGAACTGACGCCGGAAGTCTATGCCACCGTCGTCAACGCCGACCTGCGCGACATCGCCGTCGTCAACGCTGCCGGCGAAGCCGTGCCGGCCGCTGCGTATCATCCGCTCGTCGCGGCGGCGACTGCGCGCGAGGATCTCGTCAGCCCGCCGACGTTCTCTTTGCCGGTACCGGCGAAGCCCGCGGCGGGCGCGGCGTCCGGCGACGCCATCCGCCTGCAGATCGAGCGCGGCAGCGATGGCAGGCTGCGCCGCGTCGACGCCGATCTTGGCGCCGCGTCGGCAGCGGCGGTGGACGCGCGACACGACCTGCTGCTCGATGCCAGCGCGGTGAAGCTGGCGCTGGGCGGGGTGCGTATCGATTGGGCGCAATCCCAGTCCGACGTCAGCGCGCAGTTCGCCGTCGATGCCAGCGACGACCTGCAGCAGTGGCGCAATCTCGCCGTCCGCGCCACCGTGCTGCGCCTGACGCAGAACGGCAACGTCCTCGATCGCCACGAGATCGCGCTGAACAACGCGCATGCCGCCTACCTGCGCCTGCATCGGCTGGACGATGGACCCGACCTCGCGCAGCTCACGGTGCAGTTGCGCACCGTCGCCCCGTCTACCGCGGCGCGTCCGGCGCGGCAATGGTTGGTCGCAGCGAGCGACGGCGCCGACAGCAAGCGTCTGGACCCTTCGCTGCCACCCGGCGACGGCCAGCAGCCGATTGCGTACCGTTACCATCTGCCGGCACCGCTGGCGATCGACTCGATCCGCATCGAACTGGCTGACGACAACTCGCTGGCGCGCATGCACGTGCTCAGCCGCCAGCGCCCCGACAACGAACCCAATGCATGGATGCAGAGAGCGAATCTCGTCGCGTTTCGCCTGCACCAGGACAGCGGCGTCATCGGCAACGACGAGACTGCGGCTTCGTCCGGCACGCGGGCACGCGACTGGCGCCTCGAATCGGCAACGCCGCTCGAGCATGCGCCTGCGCTGTCGCTGGCGTACCAGCCGGATCGCTTCGTGTTCCTCGCCCAGGGTGAAGGGCCCTTCCGGCTCGTCGCCGGCAGCGCGAAGACGCAGCGCGGCGACTATCCGGTCGATGCCGCGATCGCCTCGCTGCGTGCAAGCCAGGGCAGCGACTGGCAGCCGCCGCTGGCAACCCTGGGTTCGCGGGCGACCTTGCAGGGCGACAGCGCGTTGATCGCACCGCTGGTGGAGAAGAAATTCGACTGGAAAACCTGGCTGCTTTGGGCCGTGCTGGTCGGCGCAGCGGCGTTGATCGGCGGGCTGGCCCTGAGCCTGTTGAAGAGCAAGTAAGGAAGTGAGGAGTTAGGAGTTAGGAAAAACGCCCCATTCCTCATTCCTCACTCCTCACATCCGTGCTCTTCCTCTTCGCTTCGTATACTTTTGCATATTTCAGGAACACGTAGTACGCGCCAGTCGCGGCGCTGATGAATCCGGCCCAGCCGTTGAGGAAATAGCGCTTGAACACGTACTGGCGTACGAAGAACACCGGTGGATAGAGCAGCATGCGCACGCCGAGGAAGCGCTGGCCGCGACGCAGCTTGTCGGCGACCAGGCCGCTGGAATAGGCGTTGATCTTGTCGACCTTGGTGCGGATGTCCGGTTCGCCGTAGTGCAGGAACACCGCGTCGCGCAGCGTGCGCACCGGACCGTCGACTTCGGGTGCGGCATGCACCGGCACGGCGTTCATGCGTCCGCGACGGCGATCGAACAGGCGCAGGTGCGTGTTGGTCCAGCTGAACGCGTGCTGGAATGTCCAGAACATCTGTTCGCGCCGCGGCAGGCGGAAGCCGGCGGCCAGCGGCTGTTGCAGCGCGGCCTCGACCGTCGCGCGCGCCGCGTCGGTCAGCGCTTCGTCGGCATCGAGCAGCAGCACCCAGTCGTGCGCAGCCTTGTCGATCGCGGACTGCTTCTGTGCCGAATAGTCGTGGAATGGCTCCGCAAAAATTCGCGTTTTATGCTCTGCGGCAATTTCCAGCGTCGCGTCGGTGCTGCCGGAATCGAGCACGACGATGTCGTCGGCCCACGCCACGCTGGCGAGGCAACGCCCAAGCGTTGCCGCGTTGTTGAACGTAGTGACTACGACCGAAAGTGACTGACGGCCTCGGACGACCTTTTCCTCGACGGGCTCACGCATCATGGCGATCCGCCAGCAGCGCCGCGCAGTACAGCGCCAGCAGCCACCAGAACAACAAGCCCCACCACGCCGAATAGAACGCCAGATGCGTATTCAGCGGAAAGCACATCACGGCCAGCGCCAGTGCCGGCGCGAAGGCACGATCGCGCGCTTCGACATCGGCACGGCGCCAGGCGCGAATCGCAAAATACGCGCCGGCAATCCAGAGCAGCAGACCGACGCTGCCGGTTTCGCTCAGCACCTCGAGCACGAGTTGATGTGCGTGAAACGCGCCTTCGTCGGTCTGCACGTCGACGAATTGGTCGCCCGGCGCCGCGTACTGCGGATAGGCATGGCGAAAACCGCGCACGCCGACACCGGCGACCGGATGCGCGGCGGTCATGCGCAGCGCCGTGCTCCAGATGCGTACGCGGCCCGCGCCGGCCTCGTCGACGTCGTGCGCGGAACCGCCGAATACCAGCAGCGTGCGCTGTACGCGTGCGGCAAAGGCGGCCGAGTCGCGATCGGCGGTCCATGCCGACGCCGCGACGACGACCAGCGCGGCAAGACCCCATGCCGCGAAACGCAGCGGCGTGCGCGTCTGCCGCCAGAGGAACACCGCGACCACGATCGCGTACATCAGCCAGGCCGCACGCGAGCCGGCCAGAAGGATCGGCATCAGCATGAACACCGCAGCGACGATCAGGCCGCGTGCACCGAAACGCTCGCGCGCGGTGTTCAGCACGAACGGCGAGAGCACGGCCAGGACCGGACCGAGCTTGAGATTGCCGGCGCCGAAGATGCCGGCGAGACGTTCGGCCTCCATCGGCCCGGCGATGCTGTAGCCGGTGAAGATCTGCACCCAGGCATCGAGCAGCCAGAGCAGCACGATCATCGCGACCGCGCATTCGACATGCGGCCAGAGAGTCAAGTCGCGCAGGCAGAGCACGGCAAACAGGACGAAGGGCAGGAAGCGCAGGATGAGCGCGACCGTGCTCCAGGTCTTCTGCGGGGCGACCGCGGCCGGCGCGGAAATCAGGGCAGCAACCCAATAGCATGCGAACAGCACGACTGCCATACGCACGCCGGAATCGGTGCGCAGCGACTGGCGCGCGCGCCACGCGGCGATCGAACCAAAAATCCCCGCCAGCACCACCGGCACCTCGGCGGCCACCTCGCCGACCGGCAGCAACGCAATCACAACCAGCACGAGAATTGCCGGCCACTGCGCGCGCAGGCCTTGCCAGATCGAAGTTGCCTGCACCGCGGTTTCCGTTGCCTGTGGGAGAGGCGATTGTAGCGCCAAGCGCACGGCGCTCAGCCGCGCGCAACCTGGTCGTAGACATCCAGCGTCGAGGCCTGCATATCGACGAGGCGATAGCGGGACAGCGGCGCGATCGCCGGCGCCACGCGCAGCAGCTCGGCGGCGCGCTCGACCACTCGTGTCATGTCGCCCGGCGCGACGCGGCCCTCCGGATACAGCTCGGCGAGCAACTCACCGACCCCGCCGTACGCATAGCCGAGCACCGGCCGGCACAGCGCCAGCGCTTCGAGCACGGTGCGGCCGAACGCCTCGGGCTGCTGCGACAGCTGCAACACCAGCGCGCTGATTGCATAGATTTCGCTGACGTCGCTGCGCGGTGCGCTGATCGCGACCTGTTCGGCGACGCCTCGTTCGCGCGCCAGTTGCTCGATGCCGGCGACGTAGTCTTCCCTGCCAGCCTGGCGCGCGCCGAGCAGCAGCAGCCGGCAGTCGAGTCCACGCGCGCGCAGCCCGGCCAGCAGTTCTATGGCATCACGATGGCCTTTCAGACGGGTGCCGCGCCCCGGCAGCGTCAGCAGCGCGCCGCCACGCAGCTGCGGAAATTCGCCGAAGAAGGCTTCGCGCCAGGCGTCGCCGGGCTGATAGCCGAACGGGAAGTCGGCAGGATCGACGCCGCGCGGGATCACCGTCAAGTTCGCCGGATTCGTGCGCGGCCAATGGCGCAGGACATGATCGCGTACGGTGTTGGAAACGCAGATCACGCGCTCGCCGCGCGTCATGATCGAACTGTAGACGCCGGGCGAATTCAGGCCGTGCACCGTGGTGATGAAATGCGGCCGCGGCGAACGCATGCCGGCCAATGCCAGTCGCGTCAGCCAGGCCGGCAGGCGCGATCGCGCATGCACGATGTCCGGTCGCAGCTTGGTGAACAGACGTCTAAGCGTCCATATGTGACGCAGCGTGGCCAGCGACTTGCTGCCGACGTCGAGCGTGATATGTTCGCTGCCTTCCGCCTGCAGCCGATCGGCGAGGCGGCCGCCGGCGGAGACGACGATCGAGCGGTAGCCCGCCAGCACGAGCGCGTAGCCGATCTCCAGCGTCGAGCGCTCGACGCCGCCGGCCTGCAACGCCGGCAGCAGCTGGACAACGGTAAGGCGACGTCCCCGCACGTGGCCCCGGCCTTCAATCGGCCAGCGTGAACATTGCCCCGCAATATGGACACTTCGCGCTGCCGCTGGCCTCTATCGGCAGATAGACCTTCGGATGCGAATTCCACACGGACATGCCCGGCATCGGACACGACAACGGCAGATCGGCCCGGCTGACCGTATAGCGGTTCTCGGCATTCGCCGGAATCGACTTGACCGCGGTCGGATCGCGGCGCGTGGCGAGTGTTTCTGACATGGCAATGAACCCGGATACAAAACGAGATGCGCAGTATAGATCAAGCAATTAGCAAGCCATCGCCTGATCGTGCGGCCGGCTGATTTTTCCGGCGTGCCGCGCGACCGCGCACGTCACGCAGTACCGTATCATGTCGACGGTCGACTGCTCATTTCGGGAGGGATAACGCCGTGGATTTCAACAAGCTCATCGCCCGCATCAAGAACATCCTGCTGACGCCAAAGACCGAATGGCCGGTGATTGCGGCCGAACCCGACTCCGTCGTCGGCCTGTACAAGAACTACATCCTGATCCTTGCGGCGATCCCCGCCGTGATCACCTTCCTGCGCTACAGCGTTTTCGGCGTCACCGTGCCGATCATCGGCGGCACTTACCATCTCGGCGTCGGCGCCGGCATCACGCAGATGATCGTCACCTACGTGGTCGGCCTCGGCGTCGCCTACCTGATGATGCTGATCATCGATGCGCTGGCGCCGAGTTTCGGCGGCCAGAAGGACCAGACTCAGGCGCTCAAGTCGATCGCCTACGCCTATACCGCAAGCTGGGTCGCCTCGATCCTGACGCTGATCGGCGGACTCGGGTTCCTGATCGTATTGGCTGCGGGAATATATGGCATCTACCTGCTCTACCTGGGGTTGCCGCACACGATGAAATGCCCGCAGGACAAGGCTGGCGGTTACGCGGCCGTGACGATCATTCTTGCCATAGTGCTCAGCCTGGTCCTCGGCTTCGTCATGGCCAGCGTGACGGGACTCAATGCGATCCTTGGCGGCGCCTACAGCGGCAGCCCGCACTCGAGCAGCAACTACACGCCGGACAAGGCCAGCGGCGCAATCGGCGCGCTCGCTGCGATCGGGCAGAAGGCCGCCGAAGCCGGCAAGAAGATGGAAGCGGCGAAGCAGTCCGGCGATGCGGACGCGCAAGGCAAGGCCGCGGGCGAAGCCGTCGGCCAGATCCTCGGCGCCGCGCTCGGCGGCGGCGATTCGGTCGAGGCACTGGCGCCGGACGCGCTCAAGCCATTCCTGCCCGACACGCTCGGTGGCATGCCACGCACGAGCATGGAGGTCGAACGCAACGCGCAGATCGGCATCCAGGTCTCCAACGCCAAGGCGACGTACCGCAATCCACAAGGCAGCGCCGAGTTGCGCCTGGAAATCATCGACACCGGCGGGGCGAAGGGCTTCATGGCCCTGGCCGGTTTCGCCGGCGTGGAGCAGGACAAGCAGAGCGACCACGGCTACGAGAAGACCTATCACCAGGACGGCCGCATGATCCATGAGGAATGGAACAACGACGGCAACGGTGAATTCACCGTCATTCTCGGCGACCGTTTCGTCGTCGAGGTACACGGCTCGGGCGTGCCGAACATCGATGCGGTCAAGGCCGCCATTGCCGGGTTGAACCTGGCAGGACTCGAAGCGCTGAAGGGTCAGGGCGTCAAGAAAGGCTGATCTTCGGCCTGTCGCATCTGCCGCGCGGGAGAGGACGCCACATCTTCACGCTCTCAAATCTTTCACCCTCTCCCCAACCCCTCCCCCATCAAGGGGGAGGGCTGAATCAGACTGCCATCACGATTTCGCCAGGTGCGAGTCCAGCGAGATATGCACCTTGATCTCGTCGCCGACGGCCGGCACGAGTTTGCCGACGCCGTAGTCGGAACGCTTCAACGTCGCGTCAGCCTCGAAGCCAGCCGAGGGCCCCTTGCCCATCGGGTTGTCGCCGATCTTGTTGACCTTGGCGTTCAGCACGACTGGCTTGGTCACGCCGTGAACGGTCAGGTCGCCGCTGATCTTCAACCCGTCGGCACCGGTTTTTTCCACCTTGCTGCTCTTGAACGTGATCTCGGGATATTTCGCCGCATCGAAGAAATTCGGTGACTTCAGGTCGTCGTCGAGCTTGGCCACGCCGGTGTGCAAGCCTTCGAGCGGCAAGGTAACCGCGATCGATGACTTGGTCAGGTCGGCGGTGTCGAGCTGAAAATCGGCACTGATCTTCTCCAGGTGCACGATCGGATTGGAAAACCCCAGGTGGTTGTAGGTGAAGGTCACGTAGGTGTGGTTCGTGTCCACATCGTATTTCTGCGCGGCAATCGCCGGCAGGCTGGCGGCCAGCAACAGGCAAGACATAAGACGGCGAATCATGGGTCGTACTCCTTTCGATTGGGCGTGATGGAAACTTGGTCGGGCGAAACCTGATGGTGGCGATGAGTCGGCAGACAGCTGTCGAGGGTGATCTGGCAGACCTCCTCAGGCAAGACGGCGTTCCCCGAGCAATGCGTGCTTGCCGGATTTTTACGTTCCGGCCGCGTGCCGAGTCCTTTCGTTGGCATTCATGAGGGCGTGGCGAGTGCTCGGCAAGATGGCAGCCTTGCGGCAGTAGCAAGACCGGGCAGTGGGCAGGAAACCTTCATCGGCGCAACACCGCGTTGCCAGGCTTTACAATGCCGGCGTGAACGATGCCGAGGCGAACGCGCACCCCGATCAGTCCGCCGACGAGGCCTTCGCGCCGGTATGGCTGATCAGCGACGGTCGCGCCGGCAACGAACGCCAGGTGCAAGCGCTCGCCGATGCGATGCAGCTGCAGTCGCGCAACATGCATGCGTCCCTGCGCGCGCCGTGGCGCTGGTTCGCGCCGCGGCTGACAACCGCCGTTCGCTGGGCGTTTCCCGGCACAGTGGCGGCCGAGTTGCACGCGCCCTGGCCCGCACTCGCGATCGGCTGCGGCCGCCAGGCCGCGTTGCTGACGCGAAGCCTCCACGAGATGAGCGGCGGCGGCACGTTCGTGCTGCAGATCCTCGATCCGCGCATCGCCACGACACATTTCGACCTCGTCGTCGCACCGCGCCATGACGGCCTGACCGCGGCCAACGTGATCCAGACGCTCGGTGCGCTCAATCCGATCGACGACGCCTGGCTGGCGCGTGCTCTGCAGGAATTTCCGGCGCTGGCGCAATTGCCGCGGCCGCGCACTGCCGTGCTTGTCGGCGGACCACGGCGCGGCCTCAATCTGGACGAACGCTGGCTCGACACTCTGATCGCGCGCATCGGCACCTGGCGCGAGCGCGATGGCGGCAGCGTGCTGGTCACGACGTCGCGACGCACGCCGCCGGCATGGCGCGAACGCCTGCGCATCGCCTTCCGCAACGGCTGCACCTGCTTCTGGGGCGGCGTCGAAGACGGCACCAACCCCTACGCGAGCTATCTCGCCGTTGCCGACCGCCTGGTGGTCACGCCCGATTCGGTGAACATGCTCAGCGAAGCGTGCGCCGTCGGCGTCCCGGTGATCACGCAGCTGCCGCCGGGAGCGCCACCGAAGCTCGCCGCATTCCACGCTGAGCTGCGCGACCAGGGCTGGCTGCACGATCTCGATGTGGATTTTTCCACTTTGCGCCAACCGGCGCCGTTGCGCGAGATCGCCGCGGTCGCGAGCAAGATCTGGCATTGCATCGAGGCGACGCGTCCGGATGTCGGCGCGCGCCTGCAGAGGCGAGGGGGTAGGAGTTAGGAGTTAGGAGTTAGGAGTTAGGAGTTAGGAGTTAGGAGTTAGGAGTTAGGAGTGAAAGCTGAGGGAGCTCTTAGCTCCCAGGCCTCGGTCCTCGCCCTCAGCCAAATCCCAACCCTGCGGCGGCAGCCACCGCCAACACGGCGGCGGTGTGACGCGCCAGTGCCGCATCGCGCGGCACCAGGCGCGGACGCGCATCGAGCGTGCAGGCGAGCGAACGCGCGAGCAGTTCGGCGTGCGCTGCGGCAAGGTCCTGCGCCTGCGCCGGCGTGACGATACCGGCCGTCGCGGCCGCTGCGATCAGCTCGGCCGTGTTGCCGCTGACGAGCAACTCGGGGCGGGAATTCGCGTTCATCAGCACCAGCGCCTGCAGCAGGAACTCGATATCGAGCAGCGCACCGGCGCCCTGCTTCAGGTCGAGCAGCGCCGCCGTCGAGCGATCGCGTTCGACGCGCCAGCGCGCACGCATCGTGCTGACCTGCTCGCGTACCGCGGCGGCATCGCGCACCTGCGCGAGCACGGCGCCGCGGCGCTCGGCGAAACGCGCAGCAGTGGCCGCATCACCGGCAATGATGCGCGCGCGCACGAGGGCCTGCTGCTCCCAGATCCAGGCCCGTTCGCGCTGGTACTCGGCGAACGCCTCGAGGCTGACGACGAGCAGGCCCTTGCCGCCGTCCGGACGCAGGCGCACGTCGACTTCGTACAGGCGTCCGGCGCGCGACTGCACGGTCAACCAGTGCACGACGCGCTGGGCCAGACGGGCGACGTAGCGGATGCCTTCGAGCGGCCGCTCGCCATCGCTCTCGCCGCCGACCGCCGTGTCGTCGTAGACGAAAACCAGATCGAGGTCCGAGGCAAAGCCGAGCTCCGCGCCGCCGAGACTGCCGTAACCGATCACGGCGAGGCTGCTGCCGTCGGGCAGTCTGCCGTGGCGTTGCGCCACGTCGCGCTCGGCCAGCGCAAACGTGCGCGCGACGATCGCGTCGGCGACATCGCTCAGGGCGCGCGCGGTCGCTACCGCGTCGGCGTGGCGGTTGCTCGCCAGGCCGATGCGGAAGCCCGCGCTCTGCTTTTCCTCCTGCAGCACTTCGACTTCCGCTTCGGCGTCGCCACCATCGATGTGCGTCAGGCGGCGGTCGAGGTCGGCGTCGAGCTCGGCGCGCGTCGGCACGCTCACTTCGATGCGTGCGTCGAACAAATCGTCGAGCAGCAGCGGATGCGCGATCAGGCGTTCGGCCAGCAGCGAACTTTCGGCGAATAGCGCGACCAGGCTCGCGCGCGCCGACGATTGCTCTTCGAGCAGCGCCAGGTAAGCCGAGCGCCGCAGCACACCGTGCACGAGCCGGATCAAGCGCTCCAGGCAGACGTCGGGCGCGGCACTCGCCGCGGCTGCCTCGATCAGCACCGGCAGCAGGCGCTCGAAGCAGGCGCGCGCGCGCACTTCCAGCGTGCGCAACACGGGACTGGCGAGCAATGCGGCGAGTTGCGCGTGCAACGATTCGGCATTCGCGAAACCGAACGCGCCGAGTTCGCCGGCGCCGGCTTCACGCGCGGCCAGACGCCGCCAGTACGCCGATACCGCGGCACTGCGTTCAGCCACCGGTGCCTCACTGCGCACCGGCGCGATCAGCGCGGTGAACTCCTCGGCCACGCCGTCGCGCGCCGACGCCAGCGCCCACTCCAGCGTGCCCCAGTCGCGATAGCGCATGCCGACTGCCAGACGCGCGCGCGTGAAGGCGTCGTCCGGCAATTCGTGCGTCTGCTCGTCGCGCAGCATCTGCACGCGGTTTTCGAGCTGGCGCAGCAGCAGGTAGGCAGCGCGCAGCCGTTTTGCACTGGCGGAGCCGAGCGCGCCGATGCGCTCGCACGCGGCCAGCGCCGGCAGCAGGCCGCGCTCGCGCAGTCCGGGTTCGCGGCCGCCGCGAATCAACTGCAGCAGCTGCACGATGAATTCGATCTCGCGGATGCCGCCGGGACCGAGCTTGAGATGCTGCGCCAGATCCTTGCGCGCGACTTCCGCGTCGATCAACGCCTTCATCTCGCGCAGGCCGGCGAACGCGGTGTAATCCAGATAGCGCCGGTATACAAAGGGACGCAGCGTCTCGCCCAGGCGCTTGCCCGCGGCGATGTCGCCGGCGACCGGACGCGCCTTGATCCAGGCGTAGCGCTCCCAGTCGCGGCCCTCGCGCTGGTAGTACTGCTCCATCGCCGCGAAGCTCAGGGCGACGCGACCGGCGCTGCCGAACGGGCGCAGGCGCAGGTCGACGCGAAATACGTAGCCGTCGACGGTGATCTCGGCGAGCAGCTTGACCAGTTGCTGGGCGACGCGAGCGAAATACGCCTCGTTCGCCAGCGACCGCGTGCCGTCGGTCTGCCCGTTCTCGGCGAAGGCGAGCACCAGATCGATGTCGGACGAGAAATTCAGCTCGCTGCCGCCAAGCTTGCCGAAGGCGAACACGACCAGGCGTTGCGCGTTGCCGGCAGCATCACGCGGCACGCCGTGACGCGCGCTCAACGACCGTTCGGCGTGACCCAGCGCCATATCGAGGCAGCATTCGGCCAGCGCGGTCGCGCCGGCCAGCGTCTGCTCGACCGTATCCAGACCGTTGACGTCGCGCCAGATCAGGCGCAGCGCTTCGCGGCGGCGGAAGCGGCGCAGTTCGCGCATCGCGCCGGCTTCGTCGATATCGCTGGGCCATGCCGGCCGGCGCACATCGGCCGCACGCGGATCGCCCATCAACGCGATCAGGTCGCGGCCGAGCAGGGCCGGTTCGCGACGGAAGCTTTCAAAAGCGAAGTCGCTGGCGACGAGGACGCGCTGCAGGTGCTCGGCGACGCCGGCATCGTCATAGAGTGCCACGCCCGCCTCGCGGCAGCGCTCGATCAGCAGCGCGTAGCGGGCGAACGAGAATTCGGCGATGGTCGGCGACGCGGTCATGCCCGCATTTAACGACGAAATCGCCGGATCAAGTAACCCCAGGCGCAAAAATGTCCGGGCGCACCCGCCGAGGGAATGAAAAAAAGAACCCCGCTTGCGCGGGGTTCGGATGCTGTTTGCTGGTGGCGAACAGTCGGGCGTCAGTGCGCCTGCTTCTGGCCGGCGAATCCCGGGGTGCCCTTGGCGTGCGGCTTCGATGTTGCAATCGCGGCGACCGCATCGCCGGGCGCGGCGAGTGCAATCAGGCGGCCGACGATCGCGTCGGCCTTCGGCGAACCCAAACCCGTGGCCGCATCCCAACGGGTCAACGCGAGATACCCATCGACCTCGACTACGTTGTTCGTGCTGTCGAGCTCGAGCACCGAATTGTCGCCGCTGGTGATGTCATGGAATGACGCACCGTAGTTCGGCGGCGTCTGCCCGATCTGGTAGAACGCCGCATTCAGATAGCCCAGGCGGCGGCCCGCAGCCTGATCGGCGATCGCAACAATCGCGGCCCACTGCGGCGAGCCGGCGCTGGTACCGCCGAAGCCGTAAAAGCCGGTCTGGCTCGGCACGCTCGGGAAGCGGGTCCAGTAGGTCAGCACGCTATGTGCGATCGCGGCGTTGTAGGCCACGTCCGGAACTCCACGACCGCTGCTCTTCACCAGGCTCTTCTGGAACGGCGGGGCATCGAAAACGACGCTGATTCCGCCACCAGTAGCTTCGCTGCCGCCGGACTCCAGTTCGTTCCATGCGATTTCGCCCTGATAGGTGCCGAAGGCGGGATTCTGCGTCGGATCGCAGCCGAGTTGGGTGAGGCAATAGTCTGCGGCATGAAGCTCGGTGCCGCCGACGCCGGATACCAGCGGATCGCTGGCCGGATGCGAGGCCACCAGCGTCCAGGAGTTGCCGTCGCAGGTCATTTGTGCAGCGCCCTGGTCGCCGGACGATGCGAACAGTGTCATGCCCTTCTGCGTGGCACGCGCGAACGCGGCATGCCACGCCGTCACGGTGTCCTGATCGAGGCAGGTCTCGTTCTCGCCGAAGCTCATCGAAATCACGTCGCCGAGATTGTTGTCGATCGCATAGTTCAGCGCGCTGAGGATGTCCGCATCGTTGCTCGTCCGCGCCAGCACGAGCGCGATCTGCGCGCCCGGAGCGATCGCGTGCGCCCACTGTACGTCGAGCGTGATTTCCCCGGCCCAGCCGTTCATGTTGCTGCTGAACTCGTTGTAGGCAACCTGTCCGTCCGGCGCATATTGGGTCAGGCTCAGCTGCGGGATGCCGTAGAAGGTCGACTGGACCGCCACGTCATTGACGATCGTCGGGCTTTGGTATGCGTCGATGATGACGATCGTACGACCGGTGCCGTCGTAACCGGCGTTGATCAGATTGTCCGTGCCGTAGGCATGGCGCATCTGGTAGGGGTCGTAGCAAACATCGCCCGGTATAAGCCCGACCTGGCACTGGAACAAGCCGTAATCCGGCGCGACAACACCGGCCGGTACAGCCCGCGGGCCGATCGTCAGTTGCGGCGAGACGGTACGCGGTGCGGCTGTTGCGCTGCCGAGCGCCAGCGCGGCGAGTGCGGCGAATCCGGCACATGACGAAATTCGTGCGATGGTGCGAACACTCATTTATCACCCCTTGAAGGTAGATGGATGCAATCGAAGGAACGGATACTCGCGCGCGGCGCCCGTATCACATCAAGGCTGGCGGATTCCGTGACGCGGAGCATAACTGGCGTCACCCGGGATTTTTGCGGGAGAGCCGGCGGCCTTTACAAATATTTGCGCGCGTTGCAAAGGCCGACAAGAAAAAGGCCCACCGCGATTGCTCGCGGTGGGCCGCCCTCCCCACAGATCTTGTATTTCTTTATGGCGACAGTTTTAAGCGATTCGGCGCCGCTTGCCACGTCGCGGCGCAGCAAATTTGTGCCTGAACGCCGAAAAAAACCGCCTCCGGTACAATCCAATGCCGGAGGTTCGCGATGAACCCTGCCTCGCCCACGACATCGACAGACGCCCAGGCGACACAATCCGCCGACGCCCTGTTCGATACGGTCTACACGCGGCTCAAGGCGATGGCCGGCCGCCAGCTCGCGCACGGTCCGTCGGAAGCCTCTCTCGATACGACCGCCCTCGTTCACGAGTTGTATCTGCGCGTCAGCGCAAACCGCGAGCTTGCATTCGCCCACCCTGCGCAGTTCTTTGCCTATGCCGCGCGCGCCATGCGCCATCTCCTGCGCGACCGTGCGCGCGACCGTCTGCGTCAGCGCGCCGGCGGCGGCTGGGTGCGGGTCACTTTGACCGGCAGCGATCCGATCGCGATCACCAGCGCCGAGCAGGCTCTGGCGCTCGACGAAGCGCTCGAACGGCTGGCGCAGACCGACGCGCGCGCGGCACAAGTCGTCGAAATGCGCTATTTCGCCGGACTGCCGCTCGAGCAAGTCGCCGAAACGCTGGGTCTGACCCGGCGCACGATCGATCGCGACTGGCGCTTTGCGCGCGCATTCCTGCACGACCAGCTCGGCTGATGTCGCAGCGCCGGCGCGTCCGGCGTTCATCCTCAAGCGTATGCAAGAGCCACAATCCCACGTTGGTGACAGCACGCAGAATCGGCTGCGCGATCTGTTCGAACGCGCCGTCGACGTATGCGCCGCCGAACGTGAGGCGTGGATCGACGCGCACGCGACGAATCCCGGCGAACGCGCGGCGTTGCGGCGCCTGCTCGCCGCCGACGACGGCAGTGGCTTCCTCGACACGCCGGCAACCGAGCACGCCGCACGGTTCGCCGCTGACGAGGTTAGCGCCGACGGATTGATCGGCCAGCGCATCGGCGCCTTCCGCCTCGTGCGTGCGCTCGGCCGCGGCGGCATGGCCGCCGTGTTCCTGGGCGAACGCGTCGGTGCGGATTTCGAGCAGCACGTGGCGATCAAGCTGCTGCGCCGCGGGCTGTATTCGGAGCTCGAGCAACGCCTGTTCCAGCGCGAGCGCCAGGTGCTGGCCACGCTCGATCATCCGAACATCGCACGCCTGATCGACGGCGGCCTGACCGATGCCGGCATCCCCTTCCTCGTCATGGAACACGTCGACGGCGTGCCGATCACGCAGTACGCGGCCGAGCGCGGCCTTGACGTGCGCAGCCGGCTGACATTGTTCCTCGCCGTCTGCCGCACGGTCGAAGCCGCGCACCGCAGTCTGATCGTGCATCGCGATATCAAGCCGTCGAATATCCTCGTCGAAGGCGACGGCACCGTGAAACTGCTCGACTTCGGCATCGCCAAGCTGATCGAAGAGGACGACGCCGGCGCGACCGTGGGCGTGTACACGCCGGAGTACGCCGCTCCGGAACAGGTCGGCGGCGGCGCGATCACGACCGCGACCGACGTCTACGGACTCGGCGTGCTGCTGCACGAAGTGCTGCTCGGCATGCGCCCCGACGGCAACCGCTCGCGGCGGCCGTCGTCGCGGGCCGGCGAGTACGCGGCCGGCGCCGGCGGTGACGCACACGCGCTCGAACGAGTGCAGCTGCGTCGCCTGGTGCGCGGCGACCTGGACAACATCCTGCTCAAGGCGCTCGATCCGGAACCCCGACGCCGCTACGCATCGGCCGGCGCGCTCGCCGACGACATCGAACGTCACCTGGATCACCGGCCGGTCGCTGCGCATCCGCCATCGCGATTGTATAGAAGTATAAAGTTCGTGCAGCGCCATCGCAGCGGCGTGGCGCTGAGCGCGATTTTCGTCATCGCCATCTTTTCCGCGCTCGGCTTCGCGCTGTGGCAGGCCGAGGTCGCCCGGCGCCAGGCCGAGCGCGCGAACACGGTGCGTGATTTCGTGCAGGGCATCTTCGATCCGGTGCGCGACGGCGTCGCCGAAGGCAAGCTGCCGAGCATCCGTGACCTGGTTGCAACCGGCGCGGAGAACCTCGAGGCGAACAAGCAACTCGAGCCAGCCGAACGCGTCGACCTGACCCTGATGTTTGCCCAACTTGCCGATGACGTTGGCGATCGATCCGCAGCCCGCGACCTTGCCGCCGCCGCCGGCAGCCTTGCGGCGAAGACGCTCGATCGTCTCGATCCTCTGGCCATACAGGCGCTCGAAGAAAACGGCAGCCTGGCTATCCGCAGCGGCGACTACGCCGCCGGCGAGCCAGCGTTGCGCGACGCGCGCATGCGGCTCGAAGCCGCGCGCACCGGCGGCATGTCGCTGGTCAACGTGCTCGACAATCTCGCCGTGATCGAAATGGACCGCGACCGGACCGAGGCCGCGCTCGCGCTCGAACAGCAGGCGCTCGACGAGCGCATCCGCACGTTCGGCGCGGAGTCGCGCGAAATTGCCGGCGGCTACAACAACCTCGGTTACGGCCTGGAAGGCGCGGGACGGTTCGACGAGGCCGCCGCCGCTTATCAGCGTGCCTACGAGATCGACCTGAAGTTCCGCCAGCCCGACAGCTACGACGTGCTGACCGGCTTGTCGAACTGGGGGTGGACGCTCGTGCGCGCAGGGCGTCTGCATCGCGCCGCCGAACTGCTCGCCCGCGCGCAGGCAGATCTGGACAAGATCGGCGGCAAGCCGCGCATCATGAACTTACTCAATGCACAGAAACTGTGCGCAGTCGAAACGATGCTGGCCGACATCGCCGCGGCTGATCGTGCCTGCGCGCAGATGCTGCAGCTCACGGCGCAGCTCGTCGGCGAGGCGGACGCAACCCACGCCGACTCGCTGCGGCTCGAAGCCGGACATCTGCTCGAGAGCGGAAGACTGGCGCCGGCACTGGCTGCCGCGCAACACGGCTGGGACCTCTATGGCAATTCGGCGGAAAGCCGCTCGCGCCGCGGCGCGCTGTTGCGCACCCGCGCGGAGATCGAATGGCTGCAAGGCAATGCCGCTGCGGCACGCGACGACGCGCTGGCGGCGCGATCGATGATGGCGGCAGTGCCAGACCTGCCGGCGGTGCTCGCGCTCGACGGCATCGCGGTCCTCGCCTGTTCGCATGCGCCGGCTCCGGCCTGCCCTGCCGACCTCGAATCGGCGTTCGCGGCGAAACTGCAGTCCGCGGCAACGAACACGCATCCACGCATGCTGCTGGCGCGCCTGGCATTTGCCCGCCGCGAATACGAACGCGGCAATGCGGCATCCGCGCGGACCGCGATCGACAACGCCATCGCCGGCGCAAGTTCGGAACTCGACAATCATCCGCTGTTGCGGACAGCGCAGGTCTGGCGCGCCGTCGCGCTCGATGCCGAGTCGCGATGCGCCGATGCGATGGCCGCGCGTGCGCAGGCTGCGCTCGCCACGAGCTTCAATGGCTACCCGTGGCTGCTCGAGGCGAACGCGGCTCTCGCCAGCGCGCAGCATTGCCCGCCGCCCTGACCAGCGTCGAACACTGCCCTTTTTGTCAGGTTCGCGTCAGGAATTCCCAAGTTCCTCCAGCGTGCCCGTCCGGACCGATTGCGTGGTCCGCAAATGCGTATACGATGACGAACGATTTTTCCGCAACGACTTCGAAGCCGATCAATGAAGCTGTGGTGATGAGCCACACGCCCGAGAGTCCGGAAAGTCCCGCGGCGCAGTCGACGGACGCGCTGTTCGCGGAGGTCTATGCACAGCTGAAAGCGCTGGCCACGCGCCAGCTCGCGCGCACGCCGCGCGGGTCGACGCTCGAAACGACGGCGCTGGTACACGAGCTGTATCTGCGCATGTCTGCCAACCAGGGGCTCAACTTCGGCCACCGTGCGCGGTTCTTCGGTTATGCCGCGCGCGCGATGCGGCATCTGCTTGCCGATCGCGCACGCGACCGCATGCGCCAGCGTGCCGGGGGCGAGTGGCAGCGCATCACTCTGACTGGTTCGGATCAGCAGCTGGCCATCGACAGCGCCGAGCAGGCGATCGCACTGGACAAGGCATTGCAACAGCTCGAAGCGACCGACGCGCGTGCAGCACAGGTGCTCGAGCTGCACTATTTCGCCGGGCTGACCGCGGAGCAGATCGCCGAGACGCTCGGCATCGCGCGCAGCACCGTCGATCGTGACTGCCGCTTTGCGCGCGTGTTCCTGAAAACCGAAATCGACGAATGACACAGTCCGTGGCCTGACGGCGTTTAACCAATCAGTGCACTGGGGCGCGCGGAATGCAAACAGCGCAGTCGTTACGTGAACTGTTCGAGGCGGCCGCCGCACTGCCAGTGCCGGCCCGCGCTGCATTTCTCGACGAACACTGCCGGGATGCCGCGGTGCGCGCGCGCGTCGAGCGCATGCTGACAGCGGACGAGAGAGGCGATGCCCTGTTCACCGGCGGTGCGCGCGCGGCAGTCGCTGCGATTGGCGACGCGGACGTTGCCGCCGCGCTGCCGCCGGGCAGCCGCGTCGGCCCGTTCGAACTGCTCCAGCTGCTCGGCGAAGGCGGCTCGTCGACGGTTTTCCGGGCACGACGCGAGTTCGAGGGTGTGGAGCAGCAGGTTGCGCTGAAGGTGCTGCGCCGCGGCCTGTACGCGCCCGAAGCGCAGCGCCAGTTCCGCCGCGAGCGCCAGGCGCTCGCGCAGTTGCGCCATCCCGGTATCGCCCGACTGATCGAAGGCGGCGTCACTGTCGACGGAGTCGCCTACATCGCCCTCGATCTGATCGACGGCAAGCCGATCGTCGAATATGCGCGCGAACACCTGCTCGACCTGCGCCAGCGGCTCGACCTGTTTCTGCAGGTTTGCCGGGCGGTGGAGGCCGCGCACCGTGCGCTCATCGTGCATCGAGACCTTAAGCCTTCGAACGTGCTGGTGACCGACGAAGGTCAAGTCAAGCTGCTCGACTTCGGCATCGCCAAGCTGCTCGACAGCGACGATGAGACGCACACCGGCATGACCGCATTCACGCCGGCATATGCCGCCCCCGAGCAGCGCACCGGCGGGCTCATAACGACCGCGACCGACGTCTACGCGCTCGGCATCCTGCTCGGCGAACTCGTCACCGGGCAACGCCTGACGGGTGGCAGTGGACGCACGCCCTCGTCGCAGATCACCGGTGATGAAGCCCCCGGTGTGCTGCCGGCGCCGCCGCCGCTGACGCGCCGCGCATTGCGCGGCGATATCGACAACATCGTGCTGAAGGCGATCACACTCGAGCCCGAGCGCCGCTACGCATCCGCCGGCGCGCTGGCCGACGACGTCGAGCGCATGCTCGACGGTCGGCCGGTTGCCGCGCATCCGCCCTCGCGCTGGTACCGGGCGCGCAAGTTCGTGCAGCGCCATCGCGCCGGCGTCGTGGCGACAGCGCTGGTCCTGCTTGCCTTGATTGCCGCGTTCGGCATCGCCGTCGTGCAGGGCAATGCGGCGCGGCGCGCGGCCGAGCGTGCTGATGCGATGCGCGATTTCATGTTCACGGCATTTTCCGAGGCCGAGCCGAGCGTGCCGCGTGAAGGTCCCCCGCGCATTACCGAGGTCGTCGAGCAGGCAATCGCCAAAGCACGCGGCGATGCCGGCATGAACGCCGGCGTGCGCACCGAGCTGCTGACCGAGCTCGCTGCCGTCCTGCGGGCGCGAGGGCGTGTCGCCGATGCCCGCGAGGCGATCCAATGGAACTACGATCAGGCACGGCGCGCCTTCGGCGAGGACGATCGCTTGACCCTGGCGGCGGGGCGCGAACTCGGGCGCTGCCTGATGCTCAGCGGCGACTTCGAGGGTGCGCGAAAACTGGTCGATGCGCTGATCGCACGCACACCGGTCGCGGAACGCGCGTTTCGTGCTCAACTGCTGCTCGACTCCGCCGAACTGGCGACCAAGCAGCACGACGCAGCCCGCGCGGTGCGCGATGGCGAAGACGGCCTGCGCCTCGCGCGCAGGGGCGACGACGACGAGATCGCCTACGCCTTGAGCACGATCGGCAACGTGCAGCTCAGCGCCAACGACCTGGGGGGTGCCGCGCAAACCTATCAGGAGTTGCTGGCGCGGGACGAGCGCCGCCATGGGGCGCGTCACGTCAAGCTGGCAACCGTGCACGCGGCGCTGTCGCGCGTGCTGCGGCGGCTCGGTGATCTCGACGCTGCCGAGCGCGAGATCCGCGCGGCGCTCGACATCGATGCCGAGACGCTGCCCAAGGACGACTGGCGGCACGCCAATCACCTCAATGCGCTGACCATGGTCCTGCGGGCCAAACGCGAGTTCCCTGCAGCGCTCGAAAGCGCCAAGGAAGGCCTGCGCGTCAATCGCATCGCCTTCGGCAACGACCACCCCGAAGTCGCCAACGACCTCAGCAACGTCGGCATGATCGAACTGCGCATGGAGAACTATGCGGCTGCGGTCGGCCAGTTGCGCGAAGCGCTCGATCTGGCGGTGGCCCGATACGGTGCCGAGCGCTACGAAACGGCCGGCTGGCGGGCGGATTATGGATTCGCGCTGGCGCATGCCGGGGACTGGTCTGCCGGCGAGGCAGAACTGCGCCATGCCCTCGATTTGCTCGAACGCGCGCCGAAAGCCAAGCCGAGCGACATAGCCGCAACGTACGAGAAGCTCGTTCGCGTCGAGCTCGATCGTGGCGAGCCAGGCCAGGCGCTGCCGCTGCTGGACCGCATCGAGGCGATACTTGCCACCCTGCCGGCGCCGGAGGCGTACTGGACCGGGCGCGCTGCGCTGTTGCGCGGCGCGACGCTCGTTGCACTGCGCGATCTGCAGGCGGCGCTGCCGCTGTTGCGTCAAGCCGATTCGGCGCAGCGTCAGTCAGCCGACCCGGATGCGCAGCTGCGAATCGAGACCTCGCTGCTGCTGGCAAAGGCGGCGCAAATGGCCGGAGATGATGCGAGCGCGAAAGCATCGTTCGGCGAAGCCTCCGTGCAATTCGCGGCCCTGCGCCACGCACCACCTTCGTTGCAGCGGCTCGCCGACGATGTTCGTTCCAGGCTGACAATTCTCTGACGGCGACTTGGTAGCCGCTCCATCGCATTTCGCGAAGACGCGACACGCGAACCATCCCAAAAGCCTTTGTTCGCGGCTTCGCGCCGCCCCGGCGGTGCTGCCGATCGTGGCGGACACGCGCCGGCAATCATCTGTCGATGGCCGCATCACAACGGATCTCGTCGGCCGCTGAAGCAAACGCGCGTTGGACAGCGTTGTACCCCAGCAGGCACGCCAGCAAGGGGACAATCCCATGTTCAAGCATCTGCTTTCTGCTTTGTCGATCGCCGCGCTGATCCTTTTCGCCACCGATGCCGCGGCGTTTTGCCTGCCCATTGTTCACTACCGCTGCGTCGGCGATCATGCTGTCGATAGCTCGGCCACCGACGCCACGATTCAAGCGGCGATCGACAATACCGTGTGCTCGAACACGGTGATCACGATCACGCACGAGATACCGAGCGCGCTTTCGTCGCTGGCGCTCGACATCAACGGCAAGAGCAATCTGACGCTGGTCGGCGTCGGCCCCAGTGGCACCTGTTCCACTGCCATATCGTGCGATCCGGAGCTCGGCTGCGGCGGTGGCGGCGGCACGCCGCCGCCGCCGGCCGTGACGCTGCACGGCAACGGCGCCGGCAGCGTCATCTACATCCACGGCAGCAGCAACGTTACCCTGCAGTCGCTGGAACTGACCGGCGGTGGCGGCACCGACTTCGGCGGCGGTATCCACTTCACCGGTAGCGGCGCGCTGACGATCGTCAACTCGACGATCACCGGCAATAGCGCCAATAGCCAGGGCGGCGGCATCCAGTTCAACGCCTCCGGCGGCAACGCGACACTGACACTCGGCGCCGGGACGATCATCGACGTCAACGACTCCGGCGGCGACGGCGGCGGCATCCACATCAATGGCGCCGCGCGTCTGTTCGCTTTGAAACCGTACACGTACATCGCTTCCAACCAGGCCCTGAGCGGCCACGGCGGGGGCCTCTACTTAGCCGGGCCGGCCCAGGCGGATATCGGCTCAGCAGGCTACAACGGCGCAGCGGTGATCTCGTTCAACTCTGCGCAGTACGGCGGCGGCATTGCCATGGATGCCGCTCCCAACAACTACGATGTAAAGGTCCGCATCTTCGGCACCGATCCGCACACGCCGGCAGCGGTCTCGAACAACCGCGCCTCGAACACCGGCGGCGGCATCTGGATGCATCCGTACATCTCGGGTATCAGCAACACCGAGGTGAATCCGTACCTCTGCGCCTTCGATTTCAGAATCGACAACAACGTCGCCCAGGAAGGCACGGCGATCTATGGCGACACCGACTCCAGCGTCGGCAACGGCAGCATCGGCAGCGTGATCTTCCTGAACAGCGACTCACCGCAAAGTACCTGCAACACACCCGAATCGATGGCCTCGATCGGCGCCGTGCACTGTGCCTCGGGCGTCCCCTGCAACACGATGAACGGCAGCGTGGCCGAAAATAACTCGAACAGTCCGACGCCGGGCTCGGCAATCCTGATCCAGGACCAGGGTTCCCTCTTTGGCGCGCGCTTTTCGATGCGAGGGAACGCAGGCCAGCATGCGATCCGCACGCTTGACGGGAACGTCGAGCTCGACACGTGTCTGATCGCGGACAACACGTTGACGGCGGAAATGCTCCGCTTCGAGAACGATGGCAGCGACAACGGCTGCGGCGGCGGTTGTCCTCCGTTTGCGGTCATCAAAGGCTGCACCGTCGTCAACAACAGCGACGAGGGTGCGCCGGTCATCTACTCGGCACATGCCCTGGCGCTGACCGACAGCATCATCGACGAACTGAGCATCAACACCGTGAATTACGCGGGACCCGGTGGGGGTCTCACCGCCAGCGACGTGCTGGCGACCGATATAAGTACGCTGCCGTCGGCCGCCGGCATCGACCAGGGCGAGCCGCTCTACGTGGACGCTGCGAACCACGACTATCATCTGCTGCCGACGTCGACCGGCATCGACTTTGCTCCGGCGGCAGGCGGCGTGGACCTCGATGGGAATCCGCGCGACGTCAATCTCTCCGGCGTGCAGGGCAACTCCACCCCGCGCGACATCGGCGCTTACGAGCGGCAGAACAGGTTCCAGTGCGGCACGTCCGATTCGATCTTCTGCAACGGCTACGAGTATTCCTGGTAGGCCGGATTGCGTTGATCGTTCGCTGTCGCGCGTCGGATTCGCATTGCGCAAGAAGCCCCGCATCGCTGCGGGGCTTCTTGTCTTGCGCGTTGCGTCGAGGGAGCAGTCCCAAGTCCGCGCCGCCCTCACTGTTGAGGCGGCGCCCGCGACTCAGACGTCGCGTCGCGTTATGGTGCGGGCAACTTGCTGCCGCCGTAACGCTCGAACCAGCCGAGAATGTAGGCGACCTTCGCCATCATGTTGCTCGGCTTCTCCGAGATCTCGTGGCTGGCGTCGGGCACGCGGATCATCACCGATGGCACCTTGCGCAGTTTCAGCGCTTCGTAGAATTGTTCCGCGTCCGAACTCGGCGTGCGGTAGTCGACTTCGCCGGTCATCAGCATCGTCGGCGTCTTGACGTTGCCGACGTAGGTCAGCGGCGAGCGCTTCATGTAGTCGTCCTGGTTGTCCCACGGCATGCCGGCGAACCAGTACTGCGTGCCGAATGACGGCAGATCGGCCGTGAGTACCCAGCTGTACCAGTTGATGACCGGCTTGGCGACCACGGCCGCCGCGAAGCGGTCGGTGTGGCCGACGATCCACGCCGTCAGCACGCCGCCGCCGCTGCCGCCGGTGACGTAAAGGCGCTTCGCATCGACATAGCCGCGCGCAATCACGGTATCGACGGCCGACAACAGATCCTGGTAATCGTGGTTCGGGTAATCGTGATGGATCAGGTTGCCGAACTTCTCGCCGTAGCTCGTCGAGCCGCGCGGATTGATGTAGAGCACGACGTAGCCGGCGGCCGCGTACAGCTGATCCTCGGCCGACCAGCGCGGACCGTAGTTCGCGAACGGTCCGCCGTGGATTTCGAGCAACAGCGGATACGACTGCTTTGCATCGAAACCGGGCGGCTTGAGAATCCAGCCTTCGATCGACAGCTGATCGAAGCTCGACGGGAAACGGATTTCCTCGAGCGTGCCGAGCGTCGTATGCGCGAACAGGCCGGCGTTCAGATCGGTCAGGCGCTTTGCATCGCCGCCGCGCGTGCCGACAATCGCGATGTCGGCCGGATGCTGCGCCGAGGTCTGCGTGAACGCGATCGTTCCGGCTTGTGGCGCGACCGTGAACTGTCCGCCCGCATACGGCCGGCCGAGATCGAGGCCACCGACATCGCCGACGAGTGCCCGCATCTTGCCGTCGAGACCGACGTAGCCGATGCGCGTAATGCCCTCGTCGTCGTACTGGAAATACACGCCGTTGCCGCCGCTGTCCCACTGCGGATTTTCCACGTCGCGGTCGAAGTCGCCGGTCACGATGCGCGCATGGGCGCCGTCGCGATCCATGACATACAGGTGCGTTACCTGATAGCCCTGCTTGCGATCGTCGAAACCGACGTAGGCGATGTGCTTGCCGTCCGGCGCGACGACGGCCGAATGATCGGGACCTTCGCGATCCGTCAGCGCGCGCACTGGCCCGCCGTTTGCGGCGACTTCGTAGATTTCCGAGTTCAGCGGATGATATTCGGCATCGTCGTGCCGGTTCGCCGTGAAGATCAGATGTTTGCCGTCCGGCGTCCAGGCGATGCTGCCATCGTCGTCGAAATCGCCGTCAGTGACTTGTTCCGGCGTGCCGCCATCGGCGGTCATCGCGAACAGGTGCGTGTGGCCGCGGGCGAGATAGCCGCGGCCGTCGAAGCGATAGACCAGCCGGTCGATGACCTTGATGTCCGGTCCCCAATTGGCGCCCTTCGGCGGCGCCGGCATCTTCGCGATCGGCGTGTCGGCCGGATCGTCGACGAACATCGCAAACGCGATGCGCTTGCCGTCGGGCGAGAACGTCAGCTGGCGCGGCGGATGCGCGAGCGAGGCCAGGCGCGCGCTGTCGCCGCTGTCCATCCAGCGCATGCGGATCTCGCCGGTCTTGTGCCCGGCCTTGTCCTCGTATGTCACCGCGTAGATCAGGCGCGACCCATCCGGCGAGAAGCGCGGCGAAGCAGCGACCTCATCGGGCGGCGTCAACGCGCGCAGGCCGTTGCCATCGGTGCCGACGATCCAGATGCTGTGGCGATCATCGTCGTTCATGATGTCGTAGCCGGAGCGCACGAACACGACGTACTTGCCATTCGGCGCGATGCGCGGATCCGCGGCCCATTGCAGATCGAAGATCTGCTTCAGGCCGAAACGTGAGGGTGACGCTGCAGCATGTGCCGGCAAAGCGCAGCAGGCCATAAGGGCCAGGAACAGCGCAATGCGAAGGCCGGCGACGGTCCGATACTCGATCAACGTGGCAACGAAACGATTCAATGGACTCCCCTTGGCTGCTGCGGATCGCCGGGCGCTGGATGCGCGGCACAGGGGCGGAGAATAACCGCCCTGCCAGCCATGCTCAAAGCAACCGCCTGCGGATTTGCCGCGATCGACTGCAACGGCGCCCTTTTGCGGCGTGCCCGGACCATGCGCTGGCTGACGGGCGGCTCGATGTCGCAAGAACTCGCGCAACGGCGTTCATTGCACGCACAGGGAGATTGCGTAGCCGCGCCGCATCCCTAGCGCGGTAGGGACGCGACGATCGTCGCGGCCAGGGAGGATACGAATGCGACCGCAACAACATTGTCCAGCGCGCCGGGCCGCGCTGGCGCTGATGATCGCCTGCACCACAGGCGCAGCCGCCGGTGATGACGCGCTCACGGCAGTCGATGCGACAGGCATGGTGAGAACGGTGACCCAGACCGGCATCATCGACACGACGGGCCCGTTTTTCCAGAGCCTCGGTACGAACGGTCGTTCCTGCTTCACCTGCCATCGTCCGGAGACGGCCTGGTCGGTTACGCCCGCGAGCGTGCAGGCGCGCTTCAACGCCAGCGCCGGGACCGATCCGATTTTCCGCACCAACGACGGCTCCAACTCGCCGCTTGCCGACGTGTCCACCGTCGATGCGCGCAAGCGCGCGTACAGCATGCTGCTGAACAAGGCCGTGATTCGTGTCGGCCTGCCGATCCTGCCCGGCTCTGAATTCACTCTCGAACACGCCGATGATCCGTACGCCTTCGCCAGCGCCAGCGAGCTGTCGCTGTTCCGCCGGCCGCTGCCGTCGACGAACCTGCGCTTCCTGACCGCCGTCATGGCGGACGGCCGCGAAACGCACGCGCCGTTCAAGCCGCCGATGGATGCCGGCGTCGACATGGCCGACCTGGTGGCAAGCTTCAAGGGCCAGGCAACCAATGCCACGCTGGGTCATGCCCAGGGAGCGTCGCCGCCGAGCGACGCGCAGCTGCAGCAGATCGTCGAGTTCGAACTCGGCCTGACGACGGCGCAGTGGCAGGACGCCAACGCCGGCTATCTCGGCGACGATGATGCCGCCGGCGGTCCGCGCAATCTGGCGAACCAGCAGTTCTACGTCGGCGTCAACGATGTGCTCGGTGCCGATCCCACGCTGGCCGCGTTCGATCCTGCCGCCATGCGCCTTTTCGACGCCTGGCAATCCGCGCACGGCAACGCCGGCGGCGCAGCACGCGCCTCGATTGCCCGCGGCGAAAAGTTGTTCGGCAGCAAGCCGATCGCGATCGCCGGTGTCGGCGGTCTCAACGATGCGCTCGGCATTCCGGTGATTCCCGGAACCTGCACGACCTGCCACGACGCGCCGAACGTCGGCAACCACTCGGTCGCGCTGCCGATCAACATCGGCACCGCCGATGCCGACCGGCGCACGCCCGACATGCCTTTGTATACTTTGCGCAATACCGCGACCGGCGACATGGTGCAGACGACAGACCCGGGCCGCGCGCTGGTCACCGGCAAGTGGGCCGACATCGGCAAGTTCAAGGGACCGGTCTTGCGTGGACTCGCTGCGCGTGCGCCGTACTTCCACAATGGCATGGCCGCTTCGCTGAGCGACGTCATCGATTTCTACGACACACGCTTCAACGTCGGCTTCACCGCGCAGGAGAAGAAAGACCTCATCGCATTTCTCAACGCGCTTTAAAAAAGGCGACCTCGACTTCCGCGCGCCGGCCGGCGGCGGCGGTCCGGCCAATGCGCATGCACGCGTCCCAGGCCGGCACTGCTTCAGCCGGCCGGCGGCAAACAGGCTTGGATGGCTTCGGCACAACGCGCGCCTTCCCCGCGCAATCGCGCATGTCGCACAATCAGGTGTTACGGCAGTGAAGGACCATCACTGCCGGATCAGCCTGCCGCACCCAATCGTGTCACCGTCCTGCCGCTACGGGCTACAATAGGTGCACAGGAGGCCAGCCAATGACGGCGACGCCGGACGCGACCGAGAACCCTGCAGCGCAATCGACCGAGGCACTGTTCACGGAAGTCTATGCGCGGCTGAAGGCGATGGCGGCGCGCCAGCTGGCACAAACGCCGCGCGGCGCCACGCTCGAAACCACCGCATTGGTGCACGAGCTCTATCTGCGCATGTCCGAGAGCCGCGAACTCCTCTTCGGTCACCGTGCGCAGTTCTTCAGCTACGCGGCGCGGGCGATGCGTCACCTGCTGGCCGACCGCGCGCGCGATCGTCTGCGCCAACGTGCCGGCGGCGACTGGCAGCGCGTCACGCTGACCGGATCGGATCAGCAGCTGGCCATCGACAGCGCGGAGCAGGCGCTGGCGCTCGACGCCGCCCTCGAGCGGCTGGAGAAGAACGACGCGCGAGCGTCCAAAGTGCTGGAACTGCACTACTTCGCCGGACTATCCGCCGAACAGATCGCCGAGGCGCTCGGCATGGCGCGCAGCACGGTCGACCGCGACTGGCGCTTCGCGCGCGCGTTCCTGAGATCGGATATCGGGCAATGACACATTGCGACATCGAACGGCGTTATTTGCGGTAGGCGGATACCACAGGGGTCGGGGTGCATTCATCTGCATCGCTGCGTGAGTTGTTCGAGTCGGCCATCGAGCTGGCCGCGGATGCGCGCGCAAGTTTTCTCGACGACCATTGCGCCACGCCGGCCCTGCGTGCGCAAGTCGAGCGCCTGCTGGCGGCCGATGCCATGGCCGACCTGTTGTTCGCCGGCGGTGCACAGGCCGCTGCTGCGGCCATTGGCGATCCGGGTGACGAGCCGGCGCTTCCCGGAACCCTCATCGGTCCTTTCGAACTCGTCGCAGTGCTTGGCCAGGGCGGCTCATCGACTGTATTCCACGCACGCCGCGAAGTTGCCGGCGTGCTCCAGGAGGTCGCGCTCAAGGTGCTGCGTCACGGCCTGTATGCGCCGGATGCGCAGCGCCAGTTCCGGCGCGAACGCCAGGCGCTCGCCCAGCTGCGCCATCCCGGCATCGCGCGCCTGATCGAAGGGGGCATCACGACCGACGGCACCGCGTATATCGCGCTCGATCTCGTCGAGGGCAAGCCGATCGTCGAGTACGCGCGCGAACGCGTTCTCGACCTGCGTGCGCGTCTTGCGCTGTTTCTTCAGGTGTGCCGCGCGGTCGAAGCCGCGCACCGCGCCTTGATCGTGCACCGTGATCTCAAACCCACCAACGTGTTGGTCACCGACGACGGCCAGGTCAAGCTGCTCGACTTCGGCATCGCCAAGTTGCTCGAAAACGACGACGAAACACGAACCGAAACGGCAGCGTTCACTCCGGCGTACGCCGCGCCGGAGCAGCGCAATGGCGGACAGATCACGACTGCGACCGACGTCTATGCTCTTGGCATTCTGCTCGGCGAACTCGTCACCGGGCAACGTCTGGGTGCTGGCGCCGGGCAGGAGCCCAAGTGCCGGGAAGGCCATGGATGGGCGAGAGCGGCGCGCACGCCGTCGTCGCACATCACCGGCGAGGAGGCGGCGGGTGTGCTGCCCGCCTCACCGACGATCACGCGGCGCGCGCTGCGCGGCGATCTCGACAACATCGTGCTGAAGGCTATAGAAACCGAACCGGAACGCCGCTACGCTTCGGCCGGCGCGCTGGCCGACGATGTCGCGCGCATGCTCGAGGGCCGCCCCGTAGCCGCGCATCCGCCGTCGCGCCTGTATCGCATCGGAAAATTCGTGCAGCGCCATCGCGGCGCCGTTGCGGCGACCGTGTTGTGTGTGCTGGCGTTGCTCGTCGCATTCGGCGTCGCGGTGTGGGAGGCAAAGGTCGCCCGCGATGCCGAGCGCGGCGCGGTGCGCGATGCCGCGCGCGCGAACGCAACGAAGGATTTCCTGGTCCGTGTGTTTCGCGCTACCGATCCGCGCATCGCACAGGACAAGCCGCGCGGACAGATCACGGCAAAGGAACTGCTCGACCTCAACGCACCGCACATCGCCGAAGAATTCGCCGGCGATGCGGACACGCAGATCGAACTGCTCGGCGTCGCCGCATCGATCTACCGTGAACTCGATGAACCGGCCCGCTATGACGACCTGCACCAACAGCAGACGCAGCTCGCACGGAACGTCTACGGCGAGACGCATCCGGCGATCATCGCCGGCCTGCTCGAAGACATCGACCACGCGAACGAACGCAACGACTATGCGCGCGCGAACGGACTGCTCAAGCAGGCCGACGCGCTGATCAAGCGCGCCGGCCTCAACGACTCGGTGCTGCGCGCACGCTGGTATGTGCTGCGCACCATTACGCCGCTGCCGGATGACGATACGTCGGGGGACGGCGGTGACCACGCACTCGAGAGCGCAGCGAACCTGTACGCCAGGTACGCACCGGCGGACCCGGGTCACGTGAAGGCGCTCACCACGCTGGGTTTCCACGCGCTCGCGCAGGATCCCGCGCTGGCCGAGCCGTACTTCCTACGCGCGATCGCTGTGACGCAGAAAAGCGGCAGCCGCAACGACGCGCTGTTGCAGCAGTTCGCCTATCCCGGGCTCGGCCAGGCGCGCGAAAGTCGCGGGGACTACAGCGGTGCGCTCAGCGCCTACGAGCAGGCGGCTGAACTGGCGCGCAAGACTTATGGCGAAACCCATAGCAGCACCTGGGTGCCGGCTGCGGAATACGCATGGCGCCTGCACCGCAACGGCGATCGCGCGCAGGCCCTGCGCCTGTTCGAGCACCTGCTGCAGATCATGCCTGCCGACTGGAGCCGCGATTCCTACGCCCAATATGCGCGCGAGTTCTACGCCGACCGGCTTTCCGCCGAGGGACGAGCGGCTGAGGCAATCCCGCTGCTGGAAGCAGCGCAGAAGTTCTATCTCGCCCATCCGGGCGTACCGTACGAATTGCGGCGGAATCGGCTGGTCCTGGGCGACGCCTACGATCGCGCCGGACGCAGTGACGACGCGCGCGCGCAGCTCAAGACCTCGCTCGACGAACGCGTCGCCAAGGATCCGCCTGCTCACCGCACCGTGCTCAGCGCGCGCGAACGCTGGGGCCGCTTCCTGCTCGAACATGGCGAAGTCGATGGCGCCGAAGTGGAATTTCGCGAAGTGCTGGCGCGTGCGCAGGACCGAACCCTCGAGGCGATCGCGCTGGCTCACGCCGGCATGGCGCGGCTTGCGCTGGCGCAAGGCAATGCTCGCCAGGCGATCGATGCCAGCCGGCACGCCATGGAGATTTTCGATCGTGTCACCGGCGTGCGCGACGTGCGCAGCCAGCCCTATCTCTGGCTAGTCCGGGCCCAAGCGCTGCGCGCATCGGGCGACGAGACCGGCGCGCGTGAATGGGCGCAGCGCGCGCTCGACGCCAGCCGCCACTACGACGATCCGTCGGCAGCGTCGATCCGCGAGGCCGAAGCGGTCGTGCAGGCCACGACGCAGAGCTGACCGTCTCGCTGCCGCGCTCGCGCGGCAAATGAAGCAAACCACAGCCGATCGGCGTTCACCGATATTGCCGACCTACCGGCATACGGGGGAACGATCATGCATGACTCCCTGCTCGGACTCAATTTTACGACGAACCGCCCGCATCGACGCGCATCCAGCCGTGTCGGCTTCACGCTTCTTCTCCTGCTCGTCGCCGCGCTGTGGCACGCGCCCGCGCGCGCCTTCTGCGATTCGTTTCATCCGGTGCCGGAGTTTTACGTGGGCGACACGAATCCCGCCAGCCCGACTTACGATGCGGCGTGTACGCACAACGACATCCAGTCGGCGATCACTGCGGCGACGTGCAGTTACGGCACGAAGATATTCATCACGCACGAACACCAGTACACGAACCAGAGCTTGTCCGTCGTCGACAAGAACGTATCGTTGATCGGCCGCGCGAACGCCGACGTGTGTGGTCCCGCATCGGTGGTAATTTGCAATCCGGTCTGTGCGCCACCGCCGACCGGGCCGCTCGCGATCATCAATGGCGCCAATGGTGCCAGTGTCATCACGATCAACGGCACCAGTCACGTCACCCTGCAGTACCTCGACATCACCAATGTCGGCCACAACGCCAATGGCAACGGCGGCGGCGGCGATTTCGATGGCAGCGGCTCGCTGACGATCGACACCTCGTGGGTCGGCAACAATCATGCGACCAATGGCGGTGGAATCTATTTCAACGGTACCGGCGCCACGACGTCCACCTTGAACGTGCTGGCGCACTCCGATATTTTCGGCAACACGGCGGACGGCAACGGCGGCGGCATTCTGGTTTCGGGCAATTCTGAACTGGACATTCTGCAGGACGACACGGAAATCAACGCCAACACTGCCGGCAATCACGGCGGCGGGATCGCGATCATCGGCCCGGCCAAGGCAAACATCGGCTCGCCCGGTATCACGGGTCCCGATGGCAATATCGGCTTGGTGAACAACAATACGGCGGCATACGGCGGTGGCATCTCTGTGACCGTGGTCGACAGCAGCGATCACACCTCGTACGTGAATCTGTTCACTACCGATGCTACGCGTCCGGTCGGGATCGTCGGCAATACCGCGACGCATACGGGAGGCGGCATCTATCTGAAACCCGCCGAGAGCGATGGGGATACCGTGAGCGATACGTACCTGTGCGCATGGGACTACCGCATCGAAGCCAACAACGCCCAGGAGGGCGCAGCCATCTACTCCGATACGGACTACTCCTTCCTTGACAGTCCTCGCGGCGGCGCCGTCAGTCTCGGTCTTTGCCCGTTCTCCTATCCGAGCGAGCTCGGCGCAGTGGCGTGCCCGGACAGCAACGTGTGCAACAGGATCGACAGCAACCACGCGGAGGACAACGCTGCCAACCCAACGTCGGCGATTTTGATTCAGACGAACGGATACTTGAACGCGAGCCGCTTCTCCATGCGCTACAACAATGTCGCGCACGTGATCCGCCTGGTCGGCGACAGCACCGATAGCAGTCTGTTCGATTGCCTGATCGCCGAAAACACATCGCACCAGGAACTATTCCATGTCTCCGGCAACGCGTCGCCCTTGAGCATCGGCGCCTGCACGCTGGCGAACAATTCGATCGGAACGACGCATGTCATCCATACTGAGTCGGACCTGACGCTGACCAACGACATCATCGACGAGGGCGGAACGCTGGCGCTCGACTACTCTGGCGACCCGGCGAAGCTGTCGATCAGCTACGTGCTTTCCAACGATGTGACGACGCTGCCGGATTCGGCAGGCCCCGGGATTGCACTCGGCACACCCGATTACGTCGACATCGCGCACAGCGACTATCACCTGAAGCCCACGTCGCTCGGCGTCGACTATGCGCCGAACGTGGGCGGCACCGATCTGGACCGTCACACGCGCGACGTCGACCTGCCGTCGGTAGGCAACGTGTTCGGCCACCAGGACCTCGGCGCCTACGAGCTGCAGAACGGTTTCCGCGAATGCGGCACGCCGGAGCCTGACGAGATTTACTGCGACGGGTTCAACCACTGACAAAAAAAGCCCCGCATCTGCGGGGCTTCGAAGACGTATGCTTCCGCCGAGTTGAGCGACCGCAAGGTCGCTCGAACGAGGCGAGTTGATCCGCCGCTGCGCAGCGGCGGTGGATACCTTTAGAAATCCATGCCGCCCATGCCGCCACCGCCGTGGTCATGACCACCGCCGGCCGGTGCTGCGTCCTTCTTCGGCGCTTCGGCAACCATCGCCTCGGTCGTGATCATGAGGCCGGCGATCGACGCCGCGTTCTGCAGCGCGGTGCGCGTGACCTTGGTCGGATCGAGAATACCGAACTCGATCATGTCGCCGAACTCGCCGTTCGCGGCGTTGTAGCCGTAGTTGCCCTTGCCGCCGGCAACTTTGTTCAACACCACGCTCGGCTCTTCGCCGGCATTGGCGACGATCTCGCGCAGCGGCGATTCCATCGCGCGCTTGGCGATCAGGATGCCGTGGTTCTGGTCTTCGTTGTCACCCTTCAGCTTCTTGATCGCATCGAGCGAACGGATCAGGGCCACGCCGCCGCCAGGGACCACGCCTTCCTCGACCGCAGCACGCGTGGCGTGCAGGGCGTCTTCGACGCGGGCCTTCTTTTCCTTCATCTCGACTTCGGTCGCGGCACCGACCTTGATGACCGCCACACCGCCGGCCAGCTTGGCCACGCGCTCCTGCAACTTCTCGCGGTCGTAGTCCGAGGTCGTTTCCTCGATCTGCGCCTTGATCTGCTTGATGCGCGATTCGATGTTCTTGCTCTCACCGGCGCCGTCGATAATCGTGCAGTTCTCCTTCGAGACCTGGATCTTCTTCGCGCGGCCGAGATCCTTGATCGTCGCCTTCTCGAGCGACAGGCCGACTTCCTCGGAAATCACCTGACCACCGGTCAGGATCGCCATGTCCTCGAGCATTGCCTTGCGGCGGTCGCCGAAGCCCGGCGCCTTGACCGCGCAGACCTTGACGATGCCGCGAATCGTGTTGACGACGAGTGTGGCGAGGGCCTCGCCTTCGACTTCCTCGGCGACGATCAGCAGCGGCTTGCCCGACTTGGCCACGCCTTCGAGTACCGGCAGCAGCTCGCGCACGTTGGCGATCTTCTTGTCGTGCAGCAGGATGTACGGATCTTCGAGCTCCGCCTGCATCGACTGCTGGTTGTTGATGAAGTACGGCGACAGGTAGCCGCGGTCGAACTGCATGCCCTCGACGACGTCGAGTTCGTTGTCCAGGCCCGAGCCTTCCTCGACCGTGATCACGCCTTCCTTGCCGACCTTCTCCATCGCCTTGGCGATGAGGTCGCCGATGTTCTCGTCGGCGTTCGCGGAGATCGCGCCGACCTGGGCGATTTCCTTGCTTGTCGAACACGGCTTGGACAGATTCTTCAATTCGGCAACCGCGCCGGTTACGGCTTTGTCGATGCCGCGCTTGAGGTCCATCGGATTCATGCCCGCGGCAACGGCCTTGAGGCCTTCGCGGATCAGCGCCTGCGCGAGTACGGTCGCGGTCGTGGTGCCGTCGCCGGCGACGTCGGACGTCTTCGACGCGACTTCCTTGACCATCTGCGCGCCCATGTTCTCGAACTTGTCGGCCAGTTCGATCTCCTTGGCGACGGACACGCCGTCCTTGGTAATCGTCGGCGCGCCGAAGCTCTTTTCGAGCACGACATTGCGACCCTTCGGGCCGAGCGTCGCCTTCACGGCGTTCGCCAGGATGTTCACGCCGCGCAACATGCGCGCGCGCGAATCTTCAGAAAAGCGGATTTCTTTAGCAGCCATGATAAAACTCCGAAAATGGGAAATCGGGAATTGGGAACCGTGAAAGCGGGGGCGGTGGAACCGGTGGCGGAATGGAATCGTTCGCAGCGCGAATAAAGGGCTCTACCGATTCCCTATTTCCGACTCCCGATTCCCGGCCTTTCAGCCCTCGATGATGGCAACGAGATCTTCTTCGCGCATGACGAGCAGTTCCTCGCCGTCGACCTTGACCTCGGTGCCGGAATACTTGCCGAACAGCACCTTGTCGCCGGCCTTGACCGCCAGCGCGCGAACCTTGCCGTCCTCGAGGATCTTGCCGGCGCCTACGGCGACGACCTCGCCCTTGATCGGCTTTTCGGTTGCGGAATCAGGAATGACGATGCCACCGGCCGACTTGGTCTCGGCCTCCAGGCGCTTGATGATCACGCGATCGTGCAAAGGACGAAGCTTCATAACGACTTCCTTAATTGGTTGATTGATAACGAATACCGTAAGGGCTGTTAGCACTCAGCCCTGGTGAGTGCCAATAATAGCGACGAAAAAGGCCCTTGAGAAGGCCGGAACGTCGCAGCGGGTGGTATGTGGCATCAGCGGACGGCGAATTCAAGTCGTCCGAACCCGAGGCGCCCGAACCGCGTCCCCTGCCGGCGCCGGCGCTACCAAGGGCACTGCGGAAACGCCCGGCGACGAGTTCGCGACAGCGCGGGAGCCGGGCACACCAGGCTGCTGTCGACAGCCATCGTTGGTTCGAGCACTGCGCCATTGTGCTTCTATCTGCTGACGGCGGCGGCGGGAGCGCAGAACCTCGATCAGGATTCCAGCTGCGGCGCCACGTTGCACGGCAGCCTGTCCGCGTCGTTCCGCCCGCTCGATGCGAATGCCGCGGCACCGACCTTGATGCCCGTCTACGCCAGCGCCACGATCGACGCCACGGCGTCGTGCAACGATTCGAACTCGCAATCGGTTGCCGACGACCAGCAAGGAACACCGCGGCCGCAAGACACAGCGTGCGATCTGGGCGCCGTCGAAGCCGACTACATCTTCGTCAACCCCTTCGAGTGATCTTGGCCGCGCCGTAATAGCGGCGCGTCGGCGATAATGCACGCATGAGCGCGATTGTCGTCCTGTGCAGCTGCCCCGACGAGGCCGTCGGCGAGCGCATCGGCTCGGCGTTGGTCGAGGAACGTCTCGCCGCCTGCGTCAACCGCGTTCCGGGCATCGCATCGACCTACCGCTGGCAGGGCAAAGTGGAACGCGAGCGCGAATGCCTGCTGCTGATCAAGACTTCGAGTGAACGTTTCGATGCCTTGCGCGAACGTATTGTCGCCCTGCACCCGTATGAACTCCCCGAAGTGATCGCGGTCGATATCGCACTGGGCCACGCACCGTACCTGGCGTGGATCGCGGCAGAGAGCGGGGAATAAGGTTTCGCCTGCAAGTCCGGAGCATCCCGCCCGGTCTTGCTGCATGCCTGCTTGAAACGAGCGCAGCCGTGGACGGCTGCTGACAAACACACTGGCGCTCACGGACGAGCGCGTGCCTGCGGACAAGTGCGACAATTTGCCGATGAATCGACTTCAAGCCACGCTCTGCGCGCTGCTCGCCGCTTTCGGCGCCAATGCGATCCATGCCGCCGACGAAGACAATCTGCTGCCCGTCGAAGAGGCATTTCGGGTCGAGAGCAAAGCGCTCGACCGCGCCACGATCGAGATCCGCTTCAAGATCGCCGACGACTACTACCTGTATCGGGAGCGCATGAAGACGCGCAGTACCGATCCGTCGGTGGTGTTCAACGCGCTGGATCTGCCTGCCGGCGAAAAGAAGCACGACGAGTTTCTCGGCGATGTCGAGGTGTATCACCATGGCCTGGTCGCGACGCAGCATCTGACCGCGCCGGCGACGGCGACGAAAGTCGCACTCGAGCTGCGTTATCAGGGCTGCCACCAGGTCGATCCGAAAATCTGCTTCCCGCCGCAGAAGGTTCAACTCGACGTCGATCTGCCTGCGGCAGCGGCGGCCGGAGCGGCGGCGGCCGGGCTGACGGCGCTTGCGGCCAAGCCGGCGGCGACAGGCGGCTCGCTCCTCGGCAGCAGCGAGCCGTTGCCGGCGGAAAAGGCGTTCGTGTTCGAGGCGATCGCAACGAGCGGCAACGATATCCTCGCTCGTTTCACGATGCCCAAGGACTATTACCTGTATCGCGACAAGACAAGTTTCGCATTGCTCGACGCCGGCGGTGCCAGTCTCGCAGCGCCGCGCTGGCCCGCCGGCAAGCAGCACACGGACGAAAACTTCGGCGCCACGACGGTGTACTTCGACCAGGTCGAGATTCCGCTTGCCGTCGGCCGTACCGATGCGGCGCCGCGAGCGGTCACCGTCGAGACGCGATTCCAGGGCTGCCTGGAAGGCAGCGTGTGCTATCCGGTGACAGTGCAGCAGGTGCGCCTCGACCTGCCAGCGGGGACTGCGGGAGCGATGCCCGCAAGCGCGGCGGTATCGGCGACTTCGACAGGCGGCAGCGACGATTCGCGTTTCGCTGAAGCGTTGCGTGGTTCGCTCGGCCTGGTGTTCCTGGCGTTTTTCGCCGCCGGCCTCGGCCTGGCGTTCACGCCGTGCGTGTTTCCGATGATCCCGATTTTGTCCGGCATCATCGCCGGTGCCGGCGACAACATTTCCACAAAACGCGCTTTCGTACTTTCGCTGGTCTACGTGCTCGCCAATGCGGTCATATTCACGATCGCCGGCGTGATCGCCGGGCTCGCCGGCCAGAACCTGCAGGCGGCGTTCCAGACGCCATGGGTGCTGTGGAGTTTCGCCGGCCTGTTCGTGCTGCTCGCGCTGTCGATGTTCGGCTTCTACGAACTGCAGCTGCCGAGTTCCTGGCAGTCGAAGCTGGCGAACGTGAGCAACACACAATCCGGCGGATCGCTGACCGGCGTCGCGATCATGGGCGCGCTGTCGGCGCTGATCGTCGGACCGTGCGTGACGCCGCCGCTCGCGGTGGCCGTCCTGTACATCGCGCAGACGCACAGTCCGCTGCTCGGTGGTTTTGCCCTGTTCGCGCTCGCCCTCGGCATGGGCGCCCCCCTTGTCGTGTTCGGCATGAGTGCCGGCAAGCTGCTGCCGCGCGCGGGCGCCTGGATGGACGCGGTCAAGGCGGTATTTGGCGTGAGCTTCCTCGCGCTGGCCATCTGGATGCTCTCGCGCATTCTCGACGGCGTCTGGATCATGCTGATGACCGGCGCGCTGGCCATTGCCTGCGCGGTGTATCTCGGCGCGCTCGAGCGCCTGCCGGACGATGCTTCCGGCTGGCGCCGGCTGTGGAAAGCGCTCGGCGTCGTGCTGCTGATCGGCGGCGCGGCGGAACTCGTCGGCGCGGCCGCGGGCTCGAACGACCTGCTGCAGCCGCTGCATGGCATCGGCGCCGGCAGCGGTGGAAACACACCGGCGGCGAGCGTCGACGCATTGCCGTTCAAGCGCATCAAATCGACCGCCGACGTCGATCGCGAACTGGCCGCGGCGAAGGCGGCCGGCAAGCCTGCGATGCTCGACTTCTTTGCCGACTGGTGCGTGGCCTGCAAGGAAATGGAAAAGTTTACTTTTTCAAAACCCGAAGTGCGCGCGGCGCTCGCGGATTTCGTGCTGTTGCAGGCCGACGTTACGGCCAACGACGACACCGACAAGGACCTGATGAAGCGCTACCGCATCGTCGCGCCGCCGGATACGCTGTTTTTCGGTGCCGATGGTGCGGAAAAACGCGAGTTGCAGTTGACCGGCGAGGAAAACGCGGCCAAATTCCTCAAGCGCGTGGCAGCCGTCCGCGGCTGAACAGCCCTGCAAGGCGCCGCCGTGCAGCCGTCGGCTGTCGGCTGCAATCCCTGACTTCGCAAGCCCATGTTCAACCGATCCAACCTTTTGATCGTCGCCGTTGCGCTACTCGGCGCAGTGCTTGGCCTGCTCGCCGGAGGCCGTTATCAGCGCGCGCCGGAGCTGGCGGTGCCGGCCGGCGTGACCGTATTGCGGCCGGGCGACGCGCGCACAGACCTGGAACTGCCCGATGCGGACGGCAGGTCCCGCCGCTTGAGCGAATGGGACGGCCAACTGGTCCTTGTCAATTTCTGGGCAACCTGGTGCGGACCGTGCCGCACAGAGATGCCGTTGCTCGACCGGATCGGCAGCGTCTGGGCTGGAAAGGGCTTGCAGGTCGTCGGCATCGCGATCGACGACACGGCGGCCGTTCAGGGCTTCCTCAAGGACAGCCCCGTGCGCTACCCGATCCTCATAGATTCGTCGAACGGCGTCGATCCGGCGCTTATCTTCGGCGATACGCGCGGTGTCTTGCCCTACAGCGTGCTGATCGGACGCAACGGCAAAGTGCTCGAGCAACGTATGGGCTCGTTTACCCAAGCCACACTTACCGAGTGGCTGGAGCCGCACTTGCCAGGGAACTGAAGCTGTGCGCAAGTTGGCATATTTACTGCAATTTTCGACAAACACCGGCGAATTTGCTGGGAACGTGCTGGACATCCCCAGGGAGCGCGCGCAAACTTCCGCGCCTTGACCGGCCCGCCGGTCCCCCAGCTGGCGACTTCCGCACCGTGGCGAAGATACTTGTCCTGCACGGACCGAACCTCAATCTGCTCGGCACACGCGAACCGCAGATCTACGGGCGCGCCAAGCTGGTGGATATCGACACCAATCTCGTCGAGCGCGGCCGCGCGGCCGGACACGTGGTCGAAACCTTTCAATCCAACGCCGAACACGAGTTGATCGAGCGCGTCCATCGGGCGCGCACCGACCAGACCGCGTTCATCCTGATCAATGCCGGCGGCTTCACGCACACGTCGGTTGCGCTGCGCGATGCGATGGCCGCCGCCGAGATTCCGTTCATCGAGGTTCATTTGTCGAACATCCACGCCCGCGAAGCGTTTCGCCGGCACAGCTATTTCACCGACCTGGCGGTCGGCATGGTCTGCGGCCTCGGACCAATCGGCTATGAACTGGCGCTCACCGCGGCGATACAGCGACTGCCGCACTCCGACTGATCCGCGCAACGCCCGACGTTTTCCGCTACGCGGACCCGACCAACCATCCAGGGGTCACCATGGACCTTCGCAAAATAAAAAAACTCATCGACATCCTCGAAGACTCCAACCTCGCCGAACTCGAGATCAAGGAGGGCGAGGAATCCGTGCGCCTGAGCCGCATGCCCAAGGGCGTAGCAGTCGCGCAGACGAGCGCGCCGATGACTCACGTCGCGCACGCCGAACCACCGCGCGCCGCCGTGGCAAGTTCCGGCGAGTCCGCGCCGCCCGCTGCCGCGCATGGCGGCAAGGACCTTCCCGCCGGGCACGTGTTGCGCTCGCCGATGGTCGGCACGTTCTACCTTTCGCCAAATCCGGAATCCGCGCCGTTCGTCAAGCTCGGCCAGAGCGTCAAGGCCGGCGATACGCTCGGCATCATCGAGGCGATGAAGATGTTCAACCAGATCGAAGCCGACATCGCCGGCACGATCGTCGCCGTGCTCGCCAGTAACGGGCAGCCGGTCGAGTTCGACGAACCGTTGTTTGTGATTGGATAGGGCTGAGGCTGAGGGCTGAGGGCTGAAAAGCCTGAGGACCTCAGCCCTTCGCTCTTACTCAGCCCTCGGCCCTCAGCCCTCAGCCCTATGCTCGATAAAGTCGTCATCGCCAACCGCGGCGAAATCGCCCTGCGTGTGCTGCGTGCGTGTCACACGCTCGGCATCAAGACCGTCGCCGTGCACTCGACCGTCGATCGCAACCTCAAGCATGTCGGCCTGGCCGATGAATCGGTGTGCATCGGGCCGGCGCCGGCCGCGGAAAGCTATCTCAACACGCCGGCGATCATCGCCGCGGCAGAAGTCACCGACGCGCAGGCGATCCATCCAGGTTACGGTTTTCTCTCCGAAAACGCCGACTTCGCCGAGCGCGTCGAGCAATCCGGTTTCATCTTCATCGGTCCGACCGCGGGTGTAATCCGCCTCATGGGCGACAAGGTCGAGGCGATCCGCGCGATGAAATCCGCCGGCGTGCCATGCGTGCCCGGCTCCGGCGGCCCGCTGGGCGACGATCCGGTCGAGAACGCGCGCATTGCGCGCGATATCGGCTATCCGATCATCGTCAAGGCGGCCGGCGGCGGCGGCGGTCGCGGCATGCGCGTGGTGCACACCGAGGCGCACCTGAGCAACGCCGTGTCGATGACCAAGTCCGAGGCCAAGGCCGCGTTCGGCAACGATCAGGTATACATGGAGAAGTTCCTCGAGAACCCGCGCCATATCGAGATCCAGGTCCTCGCCGACGGTCAGGGCAACGCGATCCATCTCGGCGAGCGCGACTGCTCGATGCAGCGCCGTCATCAGAAAGTCGTCGAGGAGGCGCCGGCGCCGGGCATCACCGCGGAACAGCGCGACACGATCGGCAAGCTCTGCGTCGAAGCCTGCCTGCGCATCGGCTATCGTGGCGCCGGTACGTTCGAGTTCCTGTATGAAAATGGAAAATTTTATTTTATTGAAATGAATACTCGTATACAGGTCGAGCACCCGGTGACCGAGATGATCACCGGCGTCGACCTGGTTCGCGAGCAGCTGATGATCGCGGCCGGCGAGAAGCTGACGATCCGCCAGTCCGACATCCGCCTCATCGGCCACGCCATCGAATGCCGCATGAACGCCGAGGATCCGAACACGTTCATGCCCTCGCCCGGCACGGTCAAGCGTTTTCATTCTGCCGGCGGCCCCGGCGTGCGTATGGACACACACATCTACGACGGCTACCGCATCCCGCCGAACTACGATTCGATGATCGGCAAGCTGATCGTGCACGGGCGCGACCGCGACACGGCGATCGCGCGCATGCGCATTGCGCTGGGCGAGCTGGTCATCGACGGCGTCAAGACCAACATCCCGCTGCAGCAGCGCATTCTTGCCGACGGCGGCTTCCAGCAGGGCGGCCAGAACATCCATTATCTCGAGAAGCGCATCGCCGAGGCGCGCGAGAAGGCGATCACGTTGGGCTGAGCATGGGCGCTCAGGCTGACGGAACGCACGGCGCATGAGCTGGCTCGAACTTTCCCTCACGCTGCACGCGACGCATCAGCAGCGCGTGGAAACGGCGCTCGAGGATCTCGGTGCGTTGTCGATCACGCTGCAGGACGCCGATGCCGACACGCCCGACGAGCGCGCCATCTTCGAACCCGGCGTCGGCGAAACGCCGCTGTGGGCGACGGTCGTACTGCAGGCGCTTTTCGACAGCCGGGTCGATCGTGCCGGTCTGCTGCACGCATTGACCGATCTCGTGCCGGAGCTGTCGCCTGAACAGGTGACGTTCCGCGACGTGGCGGAGCAGGATTGGACGCGCGCATGGATGGATCAATTCCAGCCGATGCGCTTCGGCCGCCGTTTGTGGATCTACCCGTGGAACGTCGAACCTCCCACCGACGCGGACGCAACCGTGATCGTGCGCCTTGATCCCGGCCTTGCGTTCGGCACCGGTACGCATCCGACCACCGCACTGTGTCTGGAATGGCTCGATGCAGCCGATCTTTCCGGCAAGACCCTGATCGATTTCGGCTGCGGCTCCGGTGTGCTCGCCATCGCTGCGATCAAGCTCGGCTGCGCGCACGTCGTCGGTATCGACAACGACGAGCAGGCGCTCGTCGCCAGCCGCAGCAATGCCGAGCGCAACGGCGTTTCCGCACAACTCGATCTGCATCTTGCCGAAGCGGCTGCGCCGATGCAGGCCGATGTGCTCGTTGCCAACATCCTCGCCGGGCCATTGCACGAACTTGCGCCGCAATTCGCCGCTTGTCTGAAGCCGGGCGGCAGTCTCGTCATCTCCGGCGTGCTCGACGGTCAGCAAGCTGAACTGCTGACGCGTTATGCGCAATGGTTCAGCGATCTGCATGTCGTCGCGCGCAACGAGTGGCTGCGCATCAGCGCTGCGAGAAAACTGAACCCCACCTGATTTCTTTCGTAAGACCGCCGTTCACCTTGTCCTCGTAGTATGGGGCGCGACAGGAACTTTTCTGTCCTGCGCCGATTTGAGCACGAGAACAATTAGGGAGACGCTTCATGGTCATTACGAAACTGTTGCGAAGTACGCTCGCTGCCATGCTGCTGCTGTCGGCAGTACCGGCACTCGCGGACTTTGTGGTCACCACCGACAGTGACGCAGACGATGGCACCGACGGCGCATGCTCCCTGCGCGAAGCGATCACGGCGGTCAACAACCAGGCGAACTACAACGAATGCACCAGCGCCAACGCCGGCGAATCGACCGTGTCGTTTGCGATCCTTCCGAATCTTGGCGAAGTGCACGTGATCCAGCTTACCGGTGCACTGCCTCCGGTGGCGCGTTCGATCAATATCGATGCGACGACACAGAGTGGAGCCTTATGCACGCCGATTCCCAACCTGCGCGTGCAGATCGCCAACCCGTCTGCTGTTGCGGTCGACGGTCTGACGCTCGATGTCGGCGCGGACTTCAGCAGCGTCAGCGGCCTTGCGGTTTCCGGATTCTCCGCCGACAAGCGCGCGGGCATCTATGTTGCCGCCAACGACGTGTCCATCGGCTGCACGATTTCGGGCACCAACGCCTCGGGCACCGCGGCGCAGCCGAACTATTACGGAATTTACGTCAACGGCCAGGGCGCGTCGATTGGTGTCGCCAACGACACCCAGTGGCTGCCGAATCTGATTTCAGGCAACAGCCTCGCCAACGTCTTCATCGCCGCCGGCGGTTCGGACAGCGCCGTTTCCGCAAGCTACGTCGGCGTCGACAGTAGCGGCGTGACGCCGCTGCCGAGTTCGTTCGGTGTCTATGCGCAGGGCGCCACCGGCGTGCACGTCGGCTTCACCGGCGGTCCCGGCACCATCGACCATCAGCGCAATGTCATCGCTGTTGCCAGTCCCGTGGCAACAACTTCGGTCGACGTCGAGTTCGACCATGCAATAGGCGGCGTGCTGGCCGGCAATTACATCGGCGTAGCGGCCGACGGCCAGACGTCGATCCCAGCGACCAGCGCCATCAGCGTCAGCGTTTTCCAGAGTGACACCACGTTGATCGGTTGCGATGGCAACACGGCCGTCGGCAATTGCCGCAATGTCATCGCCAATTCGTCCGGGATTGCCGTGCAAAACTTCGAGGGCAGCACGAATACCGCGATCGTCGGCAATTTCATCGGCATCGCCGCGGATGGCACGACGGCTTTCTCCGGTACGGTGAATGCCCGCGCCATCGAACTGGACGGCGCCGACACCCTGGTCGCACGCAACGTCATCACCACCGGCGGTGCCGGGACCGGCGTGCTGCTGAGTCCCAATTCGGCCAGCCAGACGCCGGTCTTCCTCAACCAGACCAGCGCCGGCAGCGCCGGCGCAATATTGAATTCCTCGGACAATTGCGTGCAGGGCAACGTCGCCGGCGTTGATATCAATACGTCGTCGAATCCAACCGTGATTTCGACCGACTTCACCACCAACTGGTGGGGCGCAGCGGACGGCCCCGCGCCGAATGGCAGCGGCAACTCGGCGAGCAGCAACGTCAACTACACGCCGTTCCTGACGGCACCCTCGCCGTATTGCAGCCTCGAAGTCGACGTGATCTTCGCCAACGGCTTCGACTAGGGCGTGCGTGCAGGCTTGTGGACGAGATCCGGAAGCGGGGCCGCTGCTTTCCGGTAAAATCGCGCCATGTACACCCAATGCCCCGAGTGCCTGACGATCTACAAGATCGCGGCCGAACTTGTCGGACAAGGCCACGGTAGCGCACGCTGCGGACATTGTGCGGCGACCTTCGACGTGCTGCGTTCGCTGGCCGATTCGTTGCCGCTCGAGTCGTTCGACCTGCTGCCGTTGCACAACATCGAAAACGTGCCACCGCAACTGATCGTGCCGGCTCTGCGGCCCGGCGGATCGCAGCAGGCGCTGCTGTTCGATCCCGACGAACGCATGCGCCGTCCCGCCCAGCCGCGCACGAGTACGCCGGCGTTCGCGCGCGGCAACGGCACCGCCTATCGCTCGGCACGCAACTGGCCGTGGGTGCTCGGCTCGGCCTTGCTGGCATTGGTCCTGCTGGGCGAGGTCGGCTACGCCAAGCGGGCGCCACTGCTCGATGACGCGCGGCTTCGCCCCTGGTTCGACAGCGCCTGCGAAAAGCTCGGCTGCCGGCTGCCGCTGCGCCACGATCCGGCGCAGCTGACATTGTTGTCGCGCGACATCCGCCCGCACTCGTCGGTCGCCAACGCCCTGATCATCTCGGCGAGCCTGCGCAACGATGCCGCCTTCGCGCAGACATTTCCGGACGTCGACATCATACTTTCGGACCTCGATGAAAACCGCATCGCCATGCGCCGGTTTCGTCCGCAGGAATATCTCGGCGACGCGCGCACGATCGCTGCCGGCATGGCGCCGGGCGCCACGACTGCGCTCGTGTTCGAAGTCGCCGATCCGGGCAAGAATGCCGTCGCCTTCGAGTTCAGGTTTCATTGAGCCCAGGGGCACCACGTCGGCTTCGCCACGCACGCACCGTTGCGCACACTTCCACGGTTGTGCGTCGACACAAGGCAGCACAAGTTAATGCGGAGCACCAGCATCGCGCTGCAAGTGTCCGCGTCGGTTCAGTTCTGCGATTCCCGTCGGCGCAGGGCGACGACGGGACTTATCAAGTCGGTGGCGCGGCGTTACACTTCGCACCCGCTCGCCACTTGCTCTGCATCGGCGGCGGATCTAAGCATCCAAGTAAATAAGAATCCTTTGGGGATCCGCTGTCGTGAATGCCGCTGCCCTGCGTGCCGAACAAGTATCCGAGTCCACCCTGCAACCTGCGCTGCGCGAGTGCGTGACGCGTGCGGTGCGCCGCTATCTGCACGACCTCGATTCGCAGATGCCGGAAGGCTTGTATGATCTGGTCCTGCATGAGGTCGAAACGCCGCTGCTGCGCGAGGTGCTCGCCTGGGCTGGCGGCAACCAGAGCAAGGCGGCCGCTGCACTCGGCATCAATCGCGCGACGTTGCGCAAAAAGCTCGCTGCCCTGCGCATCGGCTGACGGCGCCGGCGGACGCCATCCGGCACGGCGCCTTCATGGGCGCCAGTTCGCCGGCACACGGCGGTGCGGCGCCGGATTATGATCCGCTCCTGAGAAGAGTCGCGGCCAGAACGATGGATGATGCGAACCTGCAACCCGTGCGCCGCGCGCTGATCAGCGTGTCGGACAAGTCCGGACTCGTCGACATCGCCAGCGGTCTCGCTGCCCTCGGCGTGAGCCTCGTCTCGACCGGTGGCACGGCGCGCACGCTGCGCGACGCCGGTCTCAAGGTCACCGAGGTCAGCGAAGTCACCGACTTTCCCGAGATCATGGACGGGCGCGTCAAGACGCTCCACCCGCGCATCCACGGCGGGTTGCTCGGCCGCCGCGAGGTCGACGCCAAGGTCATGCGCGAGCACGGCATCGAGCCGATCGACCTGCTCATCGTCAACCTGTATCCGTTCGAGAAGGTCACGGCGGCACCGGACTGCAGCCATGAGGAAGCCATCGAGAACATCGACATCGGCGGACCGGCGATGATTCGGGCCGCGGCCAAGAACCAGGACCACGTCGCCGTGGTCGTCGATCCGGCCGACTACGCAGAACTGTTGCAGATGCTGGGCGAGCGACGCGGCACGACAGCGCGCCTGCGCCGGCACCTCGCGGCCAAGGCTTTTGCGCATACGGCTCGTTACGACGGTCTGATCGCGAATTGGCTCGGCTCGCATATGAACAACGAGCACACCGATCCGTTTCCGCCGCAACTGCAGCTCAGCTTCACGCGCCGCGCCGAGTTGCGTTACGGCGAAAACCCGCACCAGAGCGCGGCGCTGTACCTCGAGTCGCGGCCTCCCGCCGGCGCGGTCGCGACCGCGCGCGTGCTCACCGGCAAGGAGTTGTCCTACAACAACATCGCCGACGCCGACGCTGCGCTGGAGTGCGTCAAGGCGTTTCACAAGACGCCGGCCTGCGTCATCGTCAAGCACGCCAATCCGTGCGGCGTGGCGCTCGGCGCCACCGCGCTGGAAGCCTACGACCGGGCCTACGCGACCGACCCGGTGTCGGCGTTTGGCGGCATCATCGCCTTCAACCAGGCGCTCGACGCGGCGACCGCCGCGGCGATCCTCGAACGCCAGTTCGTCGAAGTCGTGATTGCGCCAGAAGTGGACAATGAAGCACTTTCCCTTTTTTCAAAAAAGCCGAACGTGCGCCTGCTCGCCTGCGGCCGCTGGAGCGATCAGACCGAGGTAACTTTGGAATTCAAGCGCATCACCGGCGGCCTGCTGGTGCAGGAAGCCGACCGCGACACGCTTATGATGTCCGACCTGAAGGTCGTATCCAAACGCGTGCCGGACGCGGCCGAACTGCACGACCTGCTGTTTGCCTGGCACGTGGCGATGTTCGTCAAGTCGAATGCCATCGTTTATGCCCAAGGCGGTCGAACGATCGGCATCGGCGCCGGCCAAATGAGCCGCGTGGTCAGCGCCAAGATCGCCGCGATGAAGGCGGCTGAAGCGAACCTCGAGGTGAAAGGCAGCGTGATGGCGTCCGACGCATTCTTCCCGTTCCGCGACGGCATCGATGCCGCGGCCGCGGCCGGCATTCGTGCCGTGATCCAGCCTGGTGGCTCGATGCGCGACGCCGAAGTGATTGCCGCAGCCGACGAAAACGGCATGGCGATGGTGTTCACTGGCGTGCGGCATTTCCGGCATTGAGATCGGGAATCGGGAGTCGGGAATGGGGAATCGAAAAGTACGGTCTTGTGTGAAACGCTCCCGTGGGACGATGCGGCACTGGCAATTCCGGATCTATGAACCCGATTGCCGAACCGATTCCCGATTCTCCATTCCCTATTCTCCCCTTCCATGAAAATTCTCGTCATCGGCAGCGGCGGTCGCGAACACGCACTGGCCTGGAAGCTTGCCCAATCGCCACGCGTCAGCGAAGTGCTGGTCGCGCCGGGCAACGCCGGTACGGCGCGCGAGCCCGGCGTGCGCAACGTCGATGTTGCGACGACCGACCTGGACGGCCTGCTCGCGCTGGCGCAGCGAGAACAGATCGGCCTCACCGTCGTCGGCCCGGAGGCGCCATTGGTCGCAGGCATCGTCGACCGCTTCCGTGCCGCCGGCCAGCGTTGCTTCGGTCCGCGCCGCATTGCCGCACAGCTCGAAGGCTCGAAGGCTTTTGCCAAGGATTTTCTTGCCCGTCACAACATTCCGACGGCGCGCTACGCCGTGTTCACCGAGCTCAATCCGGCCCTCGCCTATGCGCGCGAAACTGCGCATCGCAATCAGGGCGCGCCGATCGTGATCAAGGCCGACGGCCTTGCCGCCGGCAAGGGAGTCGTCGTGGCGCTGACGCTCGCCGACGCGGAGCAGGCGCTGCACGACATGCTCGGTGCCCGCTCGCTCGGTGATGCATCGGCGCGGGTGGTGATCGAGGAATTCCTCAACGGCGAAGAGGCCAGCTACATCGCCATCTGCGACGGAAAGCGCGCGCTGCCGATGGCGACGAGCCAGGATCACAAGCGCCGCGACGACGGCGACCTCGGACCCAACACCGGTGGCATGGGCGCTTACTCGCCGGCGCCGGTCGTCGATGCGGCCGTCGAAAAACGCATTCTCGCCGAAGTCATCGAACCGACGCTCGCCGGCATGGCCGCGGAAGGCGCCCCGTTCGTCGGTTTCCTCTATGCCGGCGTCATGATCGGACGTGACGGCGCGCCATGCGTCCTCGAATTCAATGTGCGTTTCGGCGATCCGGAAACGCAGCCGATCATGCTGCGCCTGGAATCGGATCTGCTCGACCTGATCGAAGCCGCACTCGACGGGCGCATGGAAGACGTTGCGGTCAGGTGGAATCCGGAACCCGCGCTCGGTGTCGTGCTGGCCGCGCACGGCTATCCGGGCACCGTGCGCACCGGCGATGCGATCGACGGACTCGATGCAGCGGCCGAACCGGGTACGAAGGTATTCCATGCCGCGACGAAGACGCAAAACGGCAACGTCGTGAGCAGCGGCGGCCGTGTGCTTACCGTCTGCGCGCTCGGCGCGGACATCGCGCACGCACGCGCACGCGCTTACCGCGCAATCGAACATCTGCATTTCGACGGCATGTTCTATCGGCGCGATATTGCCTATCGCGCGTTGCAGCGAGGCTGAGGTTGGATGGAGTCAGGAGTGAGGAGTGAGGAAGAGCATCGACCTGACGCCCCTAACCCCTGACGCTCTACCTCTCAACACCGTTTGCTCAGACTCACGATGTTTCGTCCATCCGCATAGGCGTAGCGAAAGTCATCCATCAGCGAGCGGACCAGCACGATGCCGAGGCCGCCGATGCGCGCCGTCGCCACGCTCGCGCTGCCTGCAGCGGGCTTCCACACAGTCGGATCGAACTCCTTGGCGACGTAGCTGATGGTCGTGTCGAGCGAGTTCTGCGCCTGCGCGATCTCGATCTCGATCGGTCCGGCAGCCTGCTCGGCGTGCATGATGACGTTGGTCAGCAATTCATCCAGTGCGACCTGCAGTGCACGCAGCGCGGATTCGGGAATCTGCGCCCGCAGAGTCTGCCCGATCGCATCGTTGAGCTTGCCGACCGCGGCGCGTTCGCGCTCGATGCAAAAACGCCACGGCGCCGTCGGCGCACGACGTCGTGCGCGCCGCCACCAGGCTGCCCAGCGCTCACCGTTCCCCATGTCGCCATGGTGGCGAAATCGCGGCGCCGGTGCAACGCCGCAGCGGTCTACGCGCCGCAGCGGTTGCGCGTTCACGCGTTTTGCGCAGCTCAGGGCTTGGCTTCGGCCGCCGGCGCCTGGGCGGGCCGCACTGCAGTCAACAGCGGCGGTTTGAAATAAGGATGCTCCGCCGGCCAAGGCCGCTCGGGCACCTTGCCGGCGACGAAACTTGCCTGGGTCGCGCGGTACAACTCGGCCTCGCCCTTGTCGCCCGCACGGATCGCCTGGAAGATCGCTTCGGCCTGATACTGCTGTGCGTCCTTGAACTGGCCGTGTGCGGCCAGCGCCAGCGCCAGCGCCGACGAATCGCCGGCATCCGGACGCTGCTTGTACAACGCCTGTGCGTAGTCGAGCGCCATGTCGCGCACCTCCTTCTTCGCCGCCGCGCAGGTACTCGCCAGGCGCACGAACAGCTGCATCAGGTCGCCGTTCTCCGCATCGCTTGCCTGCGCGGCGCCGACATCGGCCAGCGCACGCGCACACTGGCCGTCCGCGACTTCGGCCGCAACGAGGCGCGCCTGCGCCGCTACGTCGCTCGGCTGCAATGTTGCGAGCTGGCGATACTGATCGGCCGCTGCTGCGTAGCGTGCACGCCGCATCTCGGCATTGCCAAGCAGCAGGCGCGCGAGCGGCAGTTTAGGGTCGGCGCGCACGGCGCGCTGATAGAACGCATAGGCCTTGTCGTCGGCCGCGGCGTATTCGTGGACGATACCGCGCGCGAGCAGCGCCGTCGCGTTGTTCGGCGCGAGCCTGATCGCCTCGTCGGCCGCCGCATTCGCAATGACCATGTTGCCGACCGACGCTTCCATCCGCGCCTCCAGCGCCAGTGCGTCGATGTCGCCGGGGTGATTGGCCAACCATTCCGCAACCAGCGTGCGCGCGGCCGGAATGCGGCCGGCAACGGCGAGCTGCTGCGCCTGCTGCAGCGGCGACTCACCGCCCTGCGGTCTGCCGCCGTACAGGCCGAGCACGATCGGATCGCCGAGCTGCGGCGATACGTTGCCGACCTTCGCTTCGGCGTCCTTGGCCGCCTGCGCGTTGCCGAGCGCGGCGTAGCTCTCGGCCAGCGGCTTGTACAGCTGGGTCGCCTGCGGCTCGAGCCGCAGCGCCTCCTTGAGGTTCTCGACGGCCTGCGCGTAGCGTTTCAAGCGCAAGTTGGCCTGGCCGAGCATGGCGAACGCCACGGCCTGGTCCGGGTGTTCGCGCGTCGTGCCTTCGAGCAGTTTGCGCGCGCCTTCGACGTCGCCGAGGTCGACCAGCGTATCGGACAGCCGATACTGGATCGGCAGGTAGACGTTGTCGAGTGCCAGCGCCGCTTCGAAGTTCGCGCGCGCGTCGGTGTTCTGCTTCAGATCGCGGGCGACGACGCCGCGCAGGTAGAACCAGCGGCCGTCCAGCGGGTTGACCTGCGAGGCATCGTAGAACGCGACCGCCGCGACATCCTTGAAACCGGCGCGAAGGTAAAGCGCGCCGATATCGACATAAGCCTCGGCCAATTGCGGCCCGATCAGCTGCGCACTGGCTTTGTCGAAATCGGCGCGGCTCGCGGCCAGCTGCTTGGCCTCGGCGGGTGCCAGCTTCGACGTGTCCGGCGACGGCAGCACCTTGATCAGCGCCTCGGCGGCGAGGGAAAGCGGCAGCGACAACACGGCGCATATCGCGCCGCAGAACCATCGTTTTGGATTCATTCGAATTTCGCAGTTTTGAGAAGCGCCGGCGCAGTCAATGCGCGGCTTCCAGGGTCGCCAGTTTAGCAAGGCTTCGCTGGTCGCGGCGGGAGTTTGCTAATCTCGTAGCATCCGGGGGAAAAAGACCATGGCCGACACCAATCAGTTCCAGCTGCTGCGCGAGCGTCGCTTCCTGCCGTTCTTCCTGACCCAGGCGCTCGGCGCTTTCAACGACAACGTGTTCAAGAACGCGCTGGTGATCCTGGTCGCGTTCCTCACGGCGCAACTGAGCAGCGCCGACGTGAATTTCTATACCAATCTCGCCGCCGCGCTGTTCATCCTGCCGTTCCTGCTGTTCTCGGCAACCAGCGGCCAACTGTCGGACAAGTACGACAAGGCGCGGCTGGCACAGCTGGTCAAGCTGCTCGAGATCGTCATCATGCTGGTCGCCTGCGCCGGTTTCGTCACGCGCAATATTCCGTTGCTGATGGCGATGCTGTTCATGATGGGTCTGCATTCGACGCTGTTCGGACCGCTCAAGTACGGATTGCTGCCGCAGGTGCTCGACGAGCGCGAGCTGGTCGGCGGCAACGGCTTGATCGAGATGGGAACGTTTCTGGCGATCCTGCTCGGCACGATTCTCGGATCGACCCTGATCCGCGCCGAAAGCCTCGGCGCGTGGCTGGTCGGAGGAGCGACGATCAGCTTCGCCGTCATCGGCCTGATCTGCGCGCTGGCGATGCCGCGCGCGGCGCCGGTCGACCCGCAGTTGAGGATCAACTGGAATCCATTCAGCGAAACCTGGCGCAACCTCGGCTACATCCGCAGCAACCGCACGATCTTCCTGTCGTGCCTCGGCATCTCGTGGTTCTGGTTCTACGGATCGATCTACTTCACGCAGCTGCCGAACTACACCAAGGAAGTGCTCGGCGGCGATCCCGGTGTGTACACGCTGATCCTGGCCCTGTTTTCGATCGGCATCGGACTCGGTTCGATCCTCTGTGAACGCCTGTCCGGGCACAAGGTCGAGGTCGGTCTCGTGCCGTTCGGCTCGATCGGCATGACCGTGTTCGGTGCCGACCTGTATTTCGCCCATCCGGCGAGCAGTGGCCAGCTGGCCTTGGGCGTAACGGCGATGCTTTCGCAACCGCATATATGGCGCGTGCTGATCGACCTCGTACTGATGGCGATCTTCTCCGGCTTCTTCATCGTGCCGCTGTTCGCGCTGGTGCAGGCGCGCAGCGATCCGGCGCGGCGCTCGCGCGTGATCGCTGCGAACAACATCCTCAATGCGCTGTTCATGGTCGTCGCGGCGGGATTGTCCGCATTGCTGCTGAACAAGGCCGGCCTGAGCATCCCCGGCCTGCTGCTGGCGACGGCGCTGCTGAATGCCGCGGTCGCGATATACATTTACACCCTGGTGCCGGAATTCCTGCTGCGTTTCATCGACTGGCTGCTGATCAACACGCTCTACCGCATCCGGCCGCAGGGGCTGGAGAACATTCCCGAGCACGGGCCGGTGCTGCTGGTGTGCAACCACATCAGCTTCATGGACCCGATGGTCATCATGGGCTGCGTCCGTCGCCCGGTACGTTTCGTCATGTACTACAAGATCTTCGAAACGCCCGTGATCAAGTATCTGTTCCGCGCGGCCAAGGCCATTCCGATCGCCGGCAAGAAGGAAGACGCCGCGTTGATGGAACGCGCGTTTGCCGAAGTCGATCGGGAACTGGCCGACGGCAACATCGTCTGCATCTTTCCCGAGGGCGGCATCACGCGCGACGGCTCGATCCAGCGCTTTCGTCCGGGCGTGGAACGCATCCTCGCGCAACGGCCGGTGCCGGTCGTGCCGCTGGCCCTGCGTGGGCTATGGGGCAGCATCTTCAGCCGTGCCGACTCCACGCTCGGCCGCATGCGCCTGCCGCGCCGCTTCTGGTCGCGGATCGAGCTCGTTGCCGGTGCCGCGATCGCACCAGCCGACGTCACCGCGGAACTGCTCGAAGAGAAAGTTCGCGCGCTGCGCGGCGACGCGGCGTGAGGAGCGGTGAGGAGCGGTGAGGAAGTGAGGAAGTGAGGAAGTGAGGAGAAGAGCTTAACTCCTAACTCCTAACTCCTAACCCCTCACCGCTCTAAGCAAACCAGCCGGCGAGGACGATTACGGCCAGTATCGCCAGCCACACCACCAGCACGCGCCGCACCAGCACCATCGCATCGTCGAGCGCGACCCGCGGATTGCGCGCGGACTTTTCGCCATCGCTGTCGGCGGCGACATCGGCATCGACGCTGGCGCGTGCGATCGCGTTGAGAAAGCCCAGGTCGAGCGACAGGTAACCTTTGCCGTTGGCCGCGTGATAGTCGCGCCAGGTCTTGAACACGGCATCGAAGTTCGACACCAGCGCCAGCGACAACGCCATCAGGTGCGATGGCAGCCAGTCGAGCACACGTGCTGCGTCCTGCAGCAGGCTGCGTTGCTTGTCCGAATGACCCTCGGCGAAGCCCGGCGTAAACGCCAGCACCTGGGTCAGACGGTAGAGCAAGGCACCGGCCGGTCCGAGCACGGCGAACCAGAACAGCACGCCGAACCAGCGCCGCAGCGCCGACAGAAACGTCGCTTCGACGAGATCGCCGCAGGTGAACGACAGCGCGGGCAGCGCATCGTCCGCGCGCAGCGCCTGCGCCGCGGCAAGGCGCTGGTCACTGTCCGGCGCCTTATCGATGGCTTCGGCGTCGCGTTCGAGGTCGCGCGGTCCCCAGCAATAGAACAGCACCGCTGCCGCGAATGCCAAGCCGAACAAGCCAAGCAAATGACCCTGCAGCAGAAACTGCATCAGCGCGCACGCCAGAACCGGCACGCCGACGCACAGGATCAGCCCGAACACGTCGCCGCCCTGGCGAACGACTTGTTCCTGCCAGGCTCTCAACCAGGCGAAATCGCGCCAGCGCGCGAGTTCCGGCGCGGCATGCGCCACAGACAGGACGAGCAATACGGCAATGAATGCGATAGTCATATCCGACTCGTTGTGCGCAGGCGCTCGGATGCGATTGTATCAGCGCCGCTGCATGACAACCGCTGGAAGGCATCTCCGGACGTAGCGAGCGAAGGTACCGCTCCGCAGAAGCGCTCCGCGCAGCAGTTTTATGATGCGTCCTAGTCGCGTCCCGGCAGGAACGGCTCATCGTTGACGACGCTGTCGAGCGCAATGCCGGACGCCTTGCGCAGCCAGTGTTCGATCAGCCGATAGGCGACCGACACCCGCGGCGGCAGAACCAGCTCGCGCGCGGCAAGGCCGGCCAGCATCTGGTCGGCCGTGAACCAGCGCGCCTCGGCCAGTTCCGGGCCGACCTCGATGCGCGGATCTTCGGCCTGGGCCGTGAAGCCGAGCATGATCGAGGCGGGAAACGGCCACGGCTGCGAGGAGTGATAGTCGCAGCCGGCGACGCGCACGCCAGCTTCCTCGAACACCTCACGACGCACGCAGTCTTCGAGCGTTTCGCCCGGTTCGACGAAACCGGCCAGCGTCGTGAAGCGCCCGGGCGGCAGCCGCGGTCCGCGCCCGAGCAGGCAGGCATCGCGGTATTCGACGATGACGATGATCGCCGGATCGGTACGCGGAAAGTGCTCCATGCCGCATTGTGGATTCGTACACTTGCCGCGGTGGCCGGCCGCTTCGAGCATCAGCGGCGCGGCGCAGTTCGAACAGAAGCGCGTGCGCGCCTGCCAGTTGGCCAGGCCGAGCGCGTAAGCGAACAAGCCGGCCTCGAATGCCGGCCAGGTGCGCCCGGCGTGGCGCAGTGGGGCGAATTGTGCGCTGAGTTCCGCCGCGATGCCATCGGCATGGGCCGTATCGGCCAGGCGCAGCAGGAAGTGGTCGCTGCCGTTCGCCTCGCCCAGATAAGTCGGTTCGCAGTCACCGGCCAGACGCGTGCGCTCGTCAAGATCGAGTTCGCGCAACCGGCTGCGATCGGCGGTGACCAGCACGCGGCCGTCGTCGCGCAGCACGAGGAAGCGCGCCTGCGCCGAGAAGACACGCGCGTTCAGCCACGCGGCATCGCCGCGCTGTTCGCCGAAGCGCTCCAGTTCAAGTGTGGCGAACGTGTTGTTGCGGCTGCGCAGGTGGGAACTCATCGACCGCTATTATTCCATTCACCGCTCGCCGGAGGCGAGCTCGCATCGCGGGCTGTTCCAGCCCCCTGAAGTCAAGGGGGCGATCCCACCTCATACGCCCGTCGTCGCAGCGCTTCGCAGCAGTGAACTTGCAGGCGTATGAGGTGGGATGGGGTCGTGGAAGCAATACACCGCCAGTGAAAACAGCACCGCTGAACGCTTCGCCGCGCTTCAGACCGAAAAACTACTGCCGCACCCGCATGTGCTCTTGGCGTTCGGGTTGCGGATCACGAACTGCGCGCCGTGCAGGTTTTCGGCGTAGTCGATCTCCGCACCCATGAGGTACTGCAGGCTGAGCGGATCGACGACCAGGGTCACGCCGTCGTTGACCACGGCAAGGTCGTCGTCTGCGCTCTGCTCGTCGAACGTGAAACCGTACTGGAAACCCGAGCAGCCGCCGCCGGAGATATATACACGCAACTTGAGGTTCGGGTTTTGTTCCTCGGCGATCAGCTCGCGCACCTTGTGCGCCGCCGCATCGGTGAAGACGAGCGGATGGTCGAGCGCGGTCAGATAATCCGGTGTCGTGTTCATTCTCGACTTCGATGCGTTCGCTAACTCAGGCTCGTGCACTGCCCGGCTGATCTGGCGGCTGCGTGCGGCGAAATCAAGTGCGGGCCGTTTCCGCGCCTGGTCCCTGCAGCTGCCGCGGCGGCTCGGAGCGATGCACCATCTTGCCATTGATCTGCGCGCCGGCGGACATTTCGAGGATCTTGTAATAGACGTTGCCTTCCACGCGCGCGCCGCTGGCCAGTTCCAGGCGTTCTCCGGCCGTGACGTCGCCGGTAACTGCACCGTTGATGACGATATGCGGAGCCTGGATTTCACCGACGATGTGGGCATGGTTGGAAAGCGTGAGCACCGCGTCGGCACTGTCGGCGCGGATGCTGCCTTCGACCTTGCCGTCGATGTGCAGGCGCCCGCTGAACTGGACATCGCCGCGGATTTCGGTCCCGGCCGCGATCAGGGATGTCGATTCGCCGTTGCCGGCGCCGTTGCGGGACTCGCGCTTGTTACTGTTGAACATCGGTGATCTCCGGGGTGGTCATTGCATCGGACCAGGCAAAATCCTGCTCCGCGCGCCCGATGTCGGCACCGGCATCGGCCTCGACGTGGATGCGATTGGGTATGAAGCCTTCCGGCAGCATCAGCGCGCCCTTGAGCTGCTGGAAATACTTGAACGAGAAAGCCAGGCCTTCGCGATCCTGGTTCGAGGCCAGCTCCGACCAGTTCAGCGTCGCCAGCTTGCCGACCTGTATGCCGACTACGCTGACCCGCGCGCGGCCGCTGGCGCCCTGCCCGGCCTTGAGATTCTGCGTTACGGTAATTGTAAAATTGTACACTCTTGGTTCGGCCGTCGCGGCGAGGTGCACGGCCTGCACGGTGAGGCCTTCGCGGCGCGCGTTGTTGCCGGTCAGGCGGCTGTAGAAGCCAAGGTCCGCGTGCAGCGCCGAGATCTGCTCCTGGCGATCGCGTAGAACCTGCTGCAGGTCGGCATTGGCGGCGCGCGCCACCTGCTCGGAGCGTTCGAGCACGGCGATGCGCTGCTGCAGACTGGCGGTTTCCTTGCGCAACCTCTCGCCACCTGCCGCAACACCGAGCGCGCTCAGATGGTCACGCAGCAGCAGCACCGCGCCGGTGGCGAGCGCCACCGAGACCAGCCAGGCAAGCACGAGCAGGGCGGCCCCGCGCCAGCGCCGCGCCGGATCGTGCGAGCGAACGACGAGCAGCGGCGGTGGCGGGACATACACCATGCTGGGCGAGGGAGGCTCTCGACAGGGGAGCGGCCTTATAGCGCCGCGGGGAAGCCAAGGTCAAGCAACCAGATCACGCGTTGCAGCTTATACTTTGCGCCCGATCCGCCGCCCGGTCCGCCGATGCTCTGGTTGAAGTCCCTGCACGTGATCTTCGTCGTCACCTGGTTCGCCGGCCTGTTCTACCTGCCGCGGCTTTTCATCTACCACGTCGAGGCCACGACGCCGGATGTGCGTGCGCAACTCAAGGTCATGGAACGGCGACTGATGATGATCACCCATGTCGGCGGCGGACTGGCGATCGCGTTCGGCCTGGCCACCCTGATTTGGTTCGCGGTGCACGACGCGGCCTATCTGCGTCAGGGCTGGCTGCACCTGAAACTGCTTCTGGTCGCCGGCCTCATCGGCTATCACGTCTGGCTGGTGCGGCTGAAAAACCAGCTCGCCGCGGACCGCTGCACGCGTTCGTCGCGATGGCTGCGTGTGTTCAACGAGATTCCGGGACTGCTGCTGATCGGCATTGTGATCCTGGTCGTGGTGAAACCGTGAAGGCGGCCGGCACGCCGGCACGCGCGCCCTCGGCGCGAGCCTTGGTTTACTTGTATATTTGTATTGTTGTACAGCGCGGCGCCGCTGGCACGGCGGGTGGTGGCTGCACAGCCCCACTGGTATAGTAATTTGCAAGACGGGCGCGAAGCACTTTCGATGCAGCAGCAGGACGATACCCAGCAAGCCGCGGAACTCCGCCTGGCGTTCCTGCGCCACCTGCCCAAGCGCCTGGACATGCTGCGCAAGCGCGGGCAGCGTCTGTGCGAACACGGCTGGGATATCAATGCGCTGACCCTGCTGTTTCGTGAAATCCAGCCACTGGCCGGCGCCTGCGGCCGCTATGGTCTGCTCGACATCGGCGAGACCCTGTTCTCGATCGAACGCTTCCTCGCGCCATTCGTGACCCAGGTATCGGTCCCGGATGCCGCACAGACCGAAGCGTTCGCCAACCGCCTGCGTGCACTCGAGCCCTTGATCGCCAGTCTCGGCGGCACCCCGGCAGAGGGCGAACGCGGCAATGTGCTGACTCCTGTGCCCGCCGCGCGCGAGCGAGTCGACTTCCCGCTCCAGGTAACGCCTCCGCCCGAGTACTGGCGCCGCTTCGCACGGCCGGCGCCGACGCCCGTGCGGCCGGTGTCCGCCGCACCGGTTACCCACATACCGGCCAAGCCTCGGGCCGCACCACCGCCAACGCGGGTTGTCGAGGTTGTAGAGCCGGCGCAGAAGCCTGCCGCATCGGCGGCTGCGGTGGTGGCGGCACCCGTTCCGACAGCCGCCGTCGCAAAGGCGCCGGTCTTGGCGGCGCCAACCCTCGTCGCGCCTCGGCCGCCGCCGGCAGCCGTTGCGGCGCCGCCGAAAACCGAACCACTGCCGATGTCGGCGGCGCCACGCACGACCGAGCAGCGCAAGGTCTATCACCTGAGCGATGGCAATGCGCTGGCCAGCGAGATCGATCAGAAGCTCGACTCGGCGGGCATGTACGAATTGACGATACTCGATAACCTCGAGCATCTGCGCGAAATCCTCGGCGCATTTCCGCCGCACATGGTCATCGTCGATGCTGCGTTCGAAAGCGCACTGGAGTCGATCGGTGCGCTGGTCAAATCCACACGCGCGCGTGCGCGCCACCGCCTTGCCCTGCTGAGCTTTTCGACTTCCGGCGAGTTGCCGGTGCGCTTGCGCGCGATGCGCGCCGGCGCCGACGCGTTCGTCGCCTTGCCGGCGCAGGCCGAGGAGGTCAGCGCTCGCATCGCCGAACTGCTCGCCGCCGACAGTGCCGATCCCTACCGCATCATGATCGTCGAGGACGACCGCTCGCAGGCGATCTTTGCCGAGTCGATCCTGCGCAAGGCCGGCATGACGACCTGCATGGTCACGGATCCGCTGGCAGCGCTCGACCATCTCGAGCAGTTCCAGCCGGAACTGATCCTGATGGATCTGTACATGCCGGCCTGCGACGGCATGGAGCTGACCTCGATCATCCGTGAGCGCGAGGCCTTCGTGTCGACACCGATCGTGTTCCTGTCCGGCGAGCAGAGCGAGGAGAAACACTTCGAGGCGCTCGATTCCGGCGGCGATGATTTCCTGGCCAAGCCGATCCGGCCGAAGCATCTGATTTCCGCCGTGACCAATCGCATGCGCCGGGCGCGCCAGCTGGGCCGGCGCGGCGCGGGCGGCAACCCGCGCGACGCGGTATCCGGCCTGTACCAGCGTGCCCACGTGCTCGACCAGGTCAACGCGATGCTGACGCGCGAGGACGCGCACGCCACGCAAGGCGGCCTTTTGTATATCGAGATCGATTCGGCGGCGCGCACGCGCGAGCGCATCGGCATGCTCGCCTTCGATGCGCTGCTCGGGCAACTCGGCGCGTTCCTCGCCTCGCATGTCGGCACGGCCGATCTGGCGACGCGCTACGGCGATTCGAGCTTCCTGCTGCTGTTTCCGCACGGCGACGAAGCAACGCTGGTGAAGCTGGCAACCGACTTGCGCGACCGCACGGCGCGCGAATCTTTCGACCAGGACGGGCGCAGCTACACGCTGAGCCTGTCACTGGGCATCTGCAGTTTTGCCGCACGCCTCGGCGAAGTTGGGGCGATGCTCAACTCCGCCGAGCGCGCGATGTCCGATGCGCGGCGCCCGGGCGGCAGCCATGTCGGCATCTTCCACACCGAATCCGCGACGGCACCTGCCGGCACGTTCCAGGCTCTCGGCGAGCAGATACGCGGTGCACTGAAGGCCGACAGTTTCCAGCTGCTGTTCCAGCCGATCGTCGCCTTGCAGGGTGCCGAAGTCGAGCAGTTCCAGGCGCTCCTGCGCCTGGCCGGCAGCGACGGCAAGCTGTACACCGCCGCCGAGATCGTGCCGATCGCGCAGCGCGACGGTCTGATCGCGGAGGTCGACCGCTGGGTCATGTCGCGCTGCCTGCTCGTCCTGGCCGAACGCGCGCGCCAGCAGCGCAATGTGCGCCTGTTCGTCAGCCAGTCGATCGAAACCGCTGGCGACGCGCAGTATGTGGTCTGGCTCAAGCAGATGCTGGAAACGCGGCGCCTGGATGCCGATCAGCTGGTGGTCGAGTTCCGCATGACCGACGCCCAGGCGCACTTGCACGACGTGATGGAGTTTGCCGCCGAAATGCGCAAGCTCGGCGTGCACGTCGCGCTGTCGGCATTCGAGGCGAGCGCGAGCGCGTTCCAGCTGCTCGATCAGATACCGGCGAGTTTCGTCAAAATTGGTCCGCGTTATGCAGAGGAAGGACTGCGCACGCCGGGGATTCGAGATGAGCTGCGTCAGATCGTGACGCACGCACACGGCAAGCGCATGGAAGTGATCGCACCGCGTATCGAAAACGCACAGAGCGCCGCGCTCCTCTGGACCGCCGGCGTCGACTTCATCCAGGGGGATTTCGTGCAGCAACCCGGACAAGACCTCAGTTTCGATTTCCATGCGGCGTCGATCCATTAGCGGCGCGCCAGTGCCAGACGGCAGAGCCGCCGCATGAGCGCTCCCGGTCCCGCTCCGGGCACATCGTCGCTGCAGGCGCGCTGGCGCGAGGCCGCGCCGCTGATCGCGCAGGTCAGCACGGTCGTCGTCATCGCCATCGGCTTGTCGATGCTGATCGTTCTGCCCGCGGAGCAGGCGGCATGGATTGCCCCGCTGCTGGTCGCTTCGGCCATGGGAACCTGGTACGGCTTGCGCGCCGGCACCGTGCCGCAGCCGCAGCCGGCCGCGCCGGCGGTGCCCCTCGGGCGCGCGCCCGAGGAGGCCATCACCGACCCGCGGCTGCGCGAGCTGCATGTCGAGCTCGACAAGCTGCGTCTCATGCAGGCCGACCTCGTGCAGGCCAAGCGCACGGCCGAAGCGGCAATGCTGTCGAAGAGCGAATTCCTGGCGACTATGAGCCACGAAATCCGCACGCCGCTGAACGGCATCATCCCGCTGCTCGACATCCTGCTGTCCTCGCCGCTGGCGCCGGACCAGCACGACTACCTGCAAACCGCCTACAAGTCCGCCTGCGAGCTGCTGCGCATCGTCGACGACATTCTCGACTATTCAAAGATCGAGGCGAGCAAGCTCGAACTCGAATCGGTCGTGATCAACCTGCGCGAGATTGCCGACTCCGTGAAGCGCCTGTTCGAGAAGAACGCCGAGGCCAAGCACATCCGCTTCAGCGTCAACATCGATCCGGCGGTACGCGTGACGGTGCGCGGAGACCCGGTCCGGCTGCGTCAGGTACTGACCAACCTCGTCAGCAACGCGATCAAGTTCACGCCACGCGGCACGGTCGCCGTGCAGGTGAGCAAGCGCTCCGACACGCGCAGCCACAGCGAGATATTGTTCGTCATCAAGGACAGCGGCGTCGGCATCGCGCCCGAGGCCGCGGCTAAACTCTTCCAGCCATTCTCGCAAGCCGACGCCACGACGACGCGCATCCACGGTGGCACCGGCCTGGGTTTGGTCATCTGCAAGCGCCTGATCGAGTTGATGGGCGGCAAGATCGGCGTGCGCTCGGAACTGGGCAAGGGCTCCGTGTTCTGGTTCAGCGTGCCGTTCCTGAAGGCGCCCGGCGACGTCGAACACGCGCGCCGCACGCTGCGCGGCGCGCGGGCGCTGGTGCTGAGCGGCGACGGTCCCACGCTCAAGCGTCTGAACGGCTACTTCGCCGCGTGGAACATCGTGCATCTGTCGACGGCCAGCGTAGCCGACGCATTTTCGAAGTTGCGCTCTTCCGCCGGCATGGGCGAAAGCTGGGCTTACGATCTGCTCGTCGTCGACATCAACGCGGTCGCCGGCAATCCGCAGGGGCTGCTGCGAAACCTCGCCGACGACGCGGCGCTGGAGCAGCTGCGCGTGGTGTTCGTGCTCGCCGACCGGCCGGCACCTGCGGAAATCGCCGCGGAAAGACGCGCGCTGACCATCCCGCGACGTTACAGCGAACGCGAACTGGCCGAAGCCCTCAAGCGTCTGCTCGAGATCGTCGAGCCGGGCATGGAGCACGCCGCGACGTTCGTTGCGCCGACATCCGCCGAAGCGCCGCAGGTGCAGATCCTGACGCCCGAGGCCGACGTATCGACACCGCTGTCGGGACACGTGCTGCTGGTCGAGGACAATGCAGTCAATCGCCAGGTGGCGCAGCGGCTGCTCGCGCTCAGCGGCATCACCTTCAGTGTCGTCGAGAACGGCAAGGAAGCGATCGATGCCCTCGATCAAGGGACCTTCGATGCCGTACTGATGGACTGCCAGATGCCGGTGATGGACGGCTATACGGCTACGCGAGTCCGGCGACAGAAGGAGGCCGCCGGCGCCGCCGCGCGAGTGCCGATCATCGCCATGACCGCCAATGCCATGGCCGGCGACCGCGAAAAGTGCCTGAACGCCGGCATGGACGACTACATGTCCAAGCCGCTCAATCGCGCGCGCCTGGAACAGACGCTGCGCAAATGGTTGCGGGCGGGCAAGCCGGCGGCGCCCGTGGTCGTGGCGAACGCGGTGACGCCGGCGCCGGTTGCCAGCGCGGCGAGCGCAGCCGTCGTGACCGCTGCAGTTGCACCGTTGCCGCCGCCATCGGCGTCCGGCGGCACACTCGACGCCGGCGTGATCGGCGACCTGATCGACGTCATGGGCGATGAATTCACCGATCTGGTGCGCGTTTACCTGGAGGACACACCGAAGGCCGTCGCCCTCCTCGAACAAGCCGCGGCGAGCGGGCAAGCTGCCGGCATCATCGCGCCGTCGCATTCGCTGAAGTCGACCAGTGCGAATCTCGGCGCGATCCGCCTTTCCGACCTGGCCAGGCGTCTGGAACACGGTGCGCGTAGCGGCGAGCTCGGCAGTGATCCGGTAGTTCTGGTCAATGAACTCAAGCGTGAGTACCTGCAGGTCGCCGCGGCGCTCAACGACCTGATTGCCAAAGTGCGGGCCTAGCCGCGGACGCCAGGCGGCAGCGGCCATGCGCGGAACGGATGATCAGCCGCGGATCTTGCTCTGCAGGTAGTTCGTCTCGCCGATCTGCGCGATCAGACCGAGCTGCGTCTCGAGCCAGTCGATGTGTTCTTCTTCGGACGTCAGGATGCTCTCGAACAGCTCGCGGCTGACGTAGTCGCCGCACTTCTCGCAGTGCGCAATGGCGGCCTTGAGGTCGGGATGAGCGGCTTTCTCGAGCTTCAGGTCGCAGGCGATCGCTTCTTGCGGCGTTTCGCCGATCAGCAGTTTGCCCAGATGCTGCAGGTTCGGCAGGCCTTCGAGAAACAGGATGCGCTCGATCAGCCGATCGGCGTGCTTCATCTCGTCGATCGATTCCTTGTGCTCGTGCTCGGCCAGTTCCTTGTAGCCCCAGTTCGCATACATGCGCGAGTGCAGGAAATACTGGTTGATCGCGGTGAGCTCGTTGAACAGGATCTTGTTCAAGTGGCCGATGACTTTGCTGTCGCCTTTCATTCCGACCCTCCACGTGCGCGTACCGCGCGACTATAGCGCGACCGATGCGTGGTCGTAGAAATGCGAATCGGCAGCGTTTCGCCGCGGCGCCGCCGCAACTAATCGGCGCCGTACCGGCCCGGCGATCAGGCGGCCTGCGCGAATACCGTCAGTGCAGCCGGCGTCTGCCTGCGCGCACCTTGCAGCACTTCGTGCGCAAGATCGGCACAGCTGCCGCAGCCACCCGCGCAACCGGTCATGCGGTTGAGATCGGCGAGGCTGGCTGCGCCCTCGGCGACGGCGGCGCGGATCATCTTGTCGGTGACAGCGTTGCAGATGCAAACGTACATGGCTCGTACCCGGGATGGCAGGGCGCTATTTGATTGCAAATGCGAATGATTGTCAACAACTTTTGCAGCGGCAGTTCGCCGGCAACAAAGGCGGAGGCGCTAGCTTCGCTTGTGATATATATCTTTAATACAATCAGTTAGTTGAAGTGTATCTGCCGCCGCACTTCGGCGTTCAGCCGACTTCCGCTGCTTCCTCGTCGAGATCAGAGTCGGCGCCCAGCAACGTGCCGGCGAATGGCGCGAGATAGCGCAGGGCACGTTCGTAGACCTCGCGCTTGAAGGCCACCACGTGCGAAGCGGGATACCAGAAGTCGACCCACTGCCACAAATCGAATTCCGGCGTGTCGGTGGAATCCAGGCGCAGCGCGGACTCATCGCCGAGGAAGCGCAGCAGGAACCAGACCTGCTTCTGGCCGATGCAGATCGGCCGTTCGTTGCGGCGGACGAAGCGTCGCGGCAGTCGGTACTTCAGCCAGCCCGGCGTCGCGCCGATGACTTCGACGTGCTCCGGCTCCAATCCGGTTTCCTCGCGCAGCTCGCGATACATTGCCTCGAGCGGCGTCTCGTCGCTGTTCATCCCGCCTTGCGGAAACTGCCAGCCGTCACGGAAGGCACGCCGGGCCCAGAACACGCGCCCATCGGCGCGCAGCAGGATAATGCCCACGTTCGGACGGTAGCCATCCGGGTCGATCACGACCTGTGCTCCAAATCGATCATTGGGAACGATTTTTCCACAGCCGCCGCCTCGCGAGCAAGGTAAGGCGGCTATCCGGACCACGCTGAACGACGCGCGCCGCTTGACACGGCGCTGCGCAATCCGAACAATCACGCCCCCCTTGCGAGCCAAATTCCTCGCGCATGGCTATGTAGCTCAGCCGGTTAGAGCACAGCACTCATAATGCTGGGGTCGGTGGTTCGAGTCCACCCATAGCCACCACTTCGACGCATTACCGCATCCCGATATCCCGCTGAACCTTGCTGCGGCGCCTGACGGCGTCTAGCGTGGCGGAAGTCGTGCGGGCGGCGGGACAGCCCGCTCGGCAATTCTGCTAGTCTGCCGGCGGCTTTTTTTTTCTGCGCCACGCTGCCGCACTCGGCGCAGTTTCCACTTGTGTACTTCTTCGGAGCTGGGACGATGCTCGATCGCAGAAGGTTCCTGAACACGGCAGTCGGCGCGGCCTCGCTTGCACTGGCGGCGCGCGCGCAGGCGAAGGCCGAAACCCGCGGCACCGCAGCGCGCGTGGTGTCGACCTGGGATTTCGGCGTCGCCGCCAACCAGGCGGCGTGGAGCATCCTGGCTGCCGGCGGCAAGGCGCTCGACGCGGTCGAAGCCGGCGCGAAGGTGCCCGAAGCGGACCTGAAGAACCACAGCGTCGGCCGCGCCGGCTACCCGGATCGCGACGGCCACGTCTCGCTCGATGCCAGCATCATGGACGGCGACGGCAGCTGCGGCGCCGTCGCGGCCCTCGAGAACATCGCGCATCCCATCTCGGTCGCGCGGCGCGTGATGGAAAAGACGCCGCATGTGCTGCTGGTCGGCGCCGGCGCACTGCAGTTCGCTCTCGAGCAGGGCTTCACGAAGGAAGAGCTGCTGACGCCGGAATCCGAAAAGGCCTGGCATGAGTTTTTGAAATCCGGGCAGTACAAGCCGACCGGTGCCTATGAGCCGTCCACGGCCCCCGGCGGCCTCTCTCGGCCATCCATGGCCTCCGAGGCACTTGGGCTCCTGCCCGGCGGCGAGAACAATCACGACACGATCGGCATGCTCGCACTCGACGCACACGGCGGACTCGCCGGCGCCTGCACGACCAGCGGCCTCGCCTGGAAACTGCGCGGTCGCGTCGGCGACAGTCCGATCGTCGGCGCCGGCCTGTACGTCGACGGCGAAGTCGGTGCGGCAACCTCGACCGGCGTCGGCGAAGAAGTGATCCGCAACGCCGGCAGCTTTCTCGTCGTCGAGCTGATGCGCCAGGGCCGCACGCCGCAGGAGGCCTGTCGCGAAGCGGTGATGCGCATCGCCAGGCGCAAGCCGAAGACGGCGAAGGAGATCCAGGTCGGATTTCTCGCGCTGAACCGGCACGGCGAAGTCGGCGCCTGGGCGCTGCAGAAAGACTTCAGCTACGCCGTCTGCGACGCGCACAAGCAGGACGCCTTGCTGTCCGCGACCAGTCTGTACTGACGATGGAACCGGCGCTGCTCGAAGTCGCGGCGAATTCGCCAGAGTCGGCGCTCGCCGCGCAGGCCGGCGGCGCCGACCGCATCGAGCTGTGCACTGCGCTCGAAGTCGGCGGGTTGACGCCGACACATGCGCAGATTGCCATGACGCGCGAGCGCGTCGACCTGCCGATCTATGTGCTCATCCGGCCGCGTGCCGGTGATTTCGTCTACAGCGAACTCGAATTCGAGACGATGGAGCGCGATATCCGCAACTGCGCCGCGCTCGGCTGCGACGGCGTCGTCATCGGCGCGCTCGACGCCGAAGGGCACGTCGACGTGCCACGTTGCCGCGCGTTGGTCGCGGCCGCCGGCAAACTGGGCGTGACGTTTCATCGCGCGTTCGATGTGAGCCACGATCCGCGCCGCGCGCTCGAGGACATCGTTGCGCTGCGTTGCGAGCGCGTACTCAGTTCCGGCGCACGCGAAAGCGCACTCGCCGGCGCCGCACTCTTGCGCGATCTCGTCGTGCAGGCAGCTGGGCGCATCGTGGTCATGCCCGGCGCCGGTATCGACATCGCGAACATCGTCACGATCCGCACTGTGACCCGCGCACGCGAATTCCATGCCTCGGCCAAGCGGCAAATGCCGTCGCGCAGGGCTTCGGGCCCGGGTAGCCGTCTGGGCATGGACGGCGGCGAATGGCGCACCGACGCCGAACAAGTGCGGGCGCTCGTCGCGGCACTGCATCCACGCGACGCGCTTTGAAAACCGTTGTTGCGGATTGAGTCGGCAACGCGTGCCGCAGGATTCGATTGCGCGCACCGGCCACGCACCGCAAAATCCATATCGCAACTACCACCGACAGCAAAGTGGACATATTCAAGGTCTTCCATATCGAAGCGGCGCACCGCCTGCCGAACGTGCCGGCCGGGCACAAATGCGCGCGCTTGCATGGCCATTCGTTTCGCGTCGAAGTGCACGTGCGCGGCGACCTCGATCCTGCCCTTGGCTGGGTCATGGACTTTGCCGACCTCAAGCGCGAATTCCAGAGCGTGTTCGATCGCCTCGATCACCGCTATCTCAACGATGTTCCCGGACTGGAAAATCCGACCAGCGAACGCCTCGCCGAATGGATCTGGGCAGCGCTCAAGCCGTCGCTGCCACTGTTGCACAAGATCGTCGTGCACGAGACCTGCACAGCAGGCTGCAGCTACTCGGGCTGAAGTGGCCTGGCGCTGACTTTTGACGCGATGCGCCAAGGCAGTGCTTGAGTATGAATATTCCATTAATTCAATGTGATATTCGTGTTCTTATGCGCCTATCCATGGAAGATGTTGCATCGCAACAAAGTTTGCTGTAGAATGCTTTTCACACTCCCGCACACTCACAAGGTTAATCCCATGTACGAGCAGATGAATACTCAGGCACTGGCTTTCAGCAAGACTTTTGCCGACACCGCGTTCAAGGCCAACAGCCTGGCGGTCGAGGGTTTCGAGCGCATCACCAGCCTGCAGTTGAAGGCCCTGGAAGCGCGCGTCGCCGCGACGGTCGAGTTCTGGTCCGAAGCTGCTGAAGTCCGCGATTTCGACGGCTTCAAGTCGATCTGGCCGAAGGGCGTCAACCTGGTCAAGGAAACGACCGAGAAGCTGTACGCGAACGGTCAGGAAGTTCTCAACGTCGCCGTCAAGACCGGTGAAGCGCTCGGCCAGCTGGCCAAGGGCAGCATCGAGAACGCGAACGAGACCTTCACCAAGCAGGTCAACGTCGCCAAGAAGTCGGTCAAGTAAGAATCCACAGGATCGCGCTGCGGTACTCTCCCTCCCCTTGAATTCCGCAGCGTATGTTCGGCCGGGTGGCGCCATGCCCCCGGCCTTTTTATTGTCCGCGTGATCTGAATTTGGATGGCCCATCCATTGAAGATCATCCAAGCTGGCCGATCTGATCCGGCCTGAATCCGATTGCAAGAGCTGCCATCGCGTGCCCGCCCCATCGCCGGTCGCGCCGGCTTTATGCCAAACTTCCGCGCAACGCAGACATCTGCCGCGCCATGCCCAGTCTGATCGTCACGTCCGGCACCCTGTCCGGCCAGGTTTTCAGTTTTTCCGATACCGCCGTCATCGGGCGCGGCCAGTTTTCCGACGTCCGCATCAACGATGCGACCGTTTCGCGCCGTCACGCGCTGATCCGAAGCGTGGGCAGGGATTTCGAGCTGACCGACCAGGACAGTGCCAACGGCACGCGCCACGGCGGCAAGCGTATCGCCACACCGGTCCTGATCCAGGACGGCGACGAGATCGAATTCGGCGAGGTGCGCACGGTATTTCGCGCCACTTCCAATTCCACCGATTCGCTGCCGTCGCTCGACGCGCTGGAAGAGAGAAGCGCCCCGACGGCCGCGGGCATGCAGCGCGAACGCGGCGCGCAACCGGGTCAGGTCGCGGCGTCACCGGCGCCGGCCCAGGCACCGGGCCTGCGCGAACTGCTCGCGCGACTCAAACTGTTCTGCGATCTCGGTGCGCTGGCGCGGCGTGAGGAATCTCTGCGTGATCTGCTCGCACTCGCGCTCGATGCGCTGCTCGTGGCATTTCCACATGCGCGTTGCGCCGCCGTCTATGCCAGCGACGCCGGCAGCGGCCACCTGGCCTGCATCGCCAAGCGCAGCCGCTCGCAGGAAGCGCCGGAACTGGCCCACGCCGACACATTCCTGCGCGAGGCGCTGCGGCACGAAACCGGTATTGCCGTGGTCGACGCGGCCAACCGCGAAACGCTCGCTGCACGTCTGCAGCTTTCGCACCTTCCGCCGGCCGTGCTCGGCATGCCGATCCGCATCGGCAATCAGGTACTTGGCGCGCTGTACCTCGACAGCACCGATGCCGCGCACGCCTGGCGCGCGGGCGATCACGAACTTTTTGTCGGCGTGGCAGGACAACTTGGTTGGCTGATCGCAACGCAGCGTGCCAGTTCGCCGGAACGCGCCATCGAAACTCACGATCTGCAGCTCGCGCGCCGTATCCAGCAGCGCTTCCTGCCGCAGTCGCCGCCGGACATCGGCGGCTACCGCATCGCCGAAAGCTACTCCGCAGCGCGCGTCATCGGCGGCGACTACTTCGACTTCTTCAACTACCGCGATGGACGCGCCGGCATCGTCATTGCCGACGTCTCCGGCAAGTCGGTCTCCGGCGCCCTGTACATGGCACGCCTGAGCGTGCAGGTGCGTGCATTGGCACGTCATGCGAGCGGCCCGACCGAGCTGCTCTCCGGCCTCAATCGCAAGCTCTACCAGGAGCTCGAACCGGGCATGTTCGTGACCATGCTCGCGGCGGCACTCGAGCCGGAACACGGCACGCTCGAATTTTCCTGTGCCGGCCATCCGGCGCCGCTGCTGCGTGGAGCGGACGGAAAAGTCAGCGAGCTGGCCGCCCCCGGCGCATTGCCGCTCGGCGCGATGAGCGATGCGCAGTTTCCGCAGCACCAGGCGACGCTGCCACCAGGCTCGTGCGTGTTGTTCTATACCGACGGACTTGACGAAGCGCACAACGAAAAGCAGGAATTGTTCGGCAAGGCGCGCGTGCTCGAAGCGCTGGCCCGCAGCGGCGAGGCGCAGGAAGTCATCGATTCGCTGCTCGCCGATGTCGCACGTTTCGCGGCGGGTGAAGCGCAGAGCGACGATCTCACCCTGATCGCAATGTCGCGCAACAAGTAGCTCGCCGGTGCAAGGCCGGCGCGATTTGCGCAGGGCTATTTCTTGTTGCCGAACAGATTGCGGAACTTGCCGAGCACGCCGGGCGCGGCGCCTGCCGCGTCGGGCTGCGGCTTCGGCGGCGCCGATGGCGGCGCTGCCTTTGCCTTCGGCGCCGGCCTTGGTTTGGTCGCTTCGGCGCCGGGCTTTGCCGCTCTTTTCACGCCGAGCAACTGTGCAGCCGAGCCCGCCAGCGCGGCCGATTTCGGATCGGTTGCCGTGGCGGACTCGCCGGCCCCGAGCAGGCTGGCCGCGCGTTGCGCGAGCCCCGGTTCCTGTGCGGTCTTGGCCGGCGCCTTCGCCGGCGCCGGCGCGGCTGCGCCGAGGGCCGCATCGCGGTCCGGGAAAATCGCGAACATGCGGCTGAAGCCGGCGACATCGAAAACCTGTCCGACGGCCTCGTTCAGCGCGCACAGTTTCAGGCTGCCACGACCGCCGTCGAGTTGCTTGGCCAATGCAAGCAGCACGCGCAGACCGGCACTGCTGACGTAGCCGATGTCGCCGAGGTCGATGACGAAGTGCACCGCGCCGGCCGCCTGCAGGTCCTGCAGCGCGAGTTCCAGATCTGCCGACGTCTCCGTATCGAGGCGGCCCGATAACGCGAGAACCCGAACCTCGCCGACTTCTTCCTGGCGGATTTCGATTGCCATTAGTGGCCGGTTTCCATTTGAGCGTTACAGGCCACTACTAGCCCTCGCGGAAGACGAAGCGCGCTGCGCCGATCTGAATCACGTCGTCGTTGTGCAGTGCGCGTTCGCGCACGCGTTCGGCGTTCACCCGCGTGCCGTGCTTGGTATTGAGGTCGGCGATCGTGAAGCCGCTCATCGTCGCGGTGATCTGCGCGTGCCTGGCCTCGACGCCGGGCCCGCCGAGGCGTACGTCGTTGCCCGAAGCGGCACCGATCGTCAGCGGCTTGAGTGTCAGCGCGGTATTCTGCTTGCCGGCCTCGGCGTTCTGCGGAATCAACCGGGCCGGGCGGAATACCTGCGTTGCACCGCCGACCGCGGCGGCGGGGGGATCCGGAATACTGTCCAGCGCCGCCATCGTCTGCGTCTTGCTCGGCGGTTCGTTGCCGCCGAGGGACGGCACTTCGTGCGTGCGCGCCTCGGCTACCAGCGCGTCGGCGCCGGTCAGGACGGAGAACTGCTGCGTCGCCGCCGAGTCGCGCTTCACGCCCGGCGCGGTGGTCGCGTCGAGTTCGCTCTCGGCGTGGAAGGCCTCGAGGAAACGCGCCTTGAGTTCGAGCGCGCGAGCGCGCGCCTCGGCCTTGTCCTTGACCGCGCCCTCGATCGCCTTGCTACGACGCTGGAATTCCTTGTCGTCGAATTCGCCGAGCTTGTGCCGCAGTTCGAGTTCCTGCTGATCCAGCTTCACCGCCTCGTGATCGGCCTCGAAACGATCGAGCAGCGCGCGCAGACGCGCATACTGCTCGCGCGCCGCCTGCTTGAGCGGACGCGACTGTTCGTCCAGCGCGTGCTGGCGTTTCTCGTAGTCGTTGCGCACGCGCAGGTAGACGGCCGACGCGACGTCGGTCTTCATGCTCTCCATCGACTTGAGGCGCTCGTCGAGGACGTCCTGTTCCTGCTTCAGCGTTTTCAGCGACTCGATCGCCGACAGGTCGATCGCGCTGAGCGCGGATTGCCATTGGTTGTCTTCGGAGTTCGCCATACATGCTCCTGTCGAATCATGCAACCGGCGCGACCGGTCGAAAATCACGTCCCGCTAGACGGGAATCAACTCGACCTCGATCGACCCGAAGCGCAATCGGTCGCGCGGTTTCAGTGGCACGACGCTGCCGGTCTTGATGCGCTCGCCGTTGATGAAGGTGCCGTTGCTCGTGCCGACTTCCTCGCGGATGGAGTATAGGCTGCCTTCCCTGAAAATCTTGGCGTGGCGGCGGCTCAGCGTGCGATTGACGTCGAACGGGCCCAGATTGAGTTCGGGCTGCGTGCCGGTGACCGGGTCAGGCCGGCCGACCAGGAATTCGTTGCGCTCCGGATCGAGCAACAGGATCTGTCCACTCGACACATGACGCAGCCCCAGATTCTGCTGTGGCGGTGCGGCGGGCGCCGCCGCAGGCGCCGGTTCGGCCGCTTTTTCGCGTGCCGGCGCCGGCTTGGCTGCTTCGCGCGCCGGCTTGGCCGCGGGTGCGGCAACCTTCAGGCGCTCGAGTTCGCTCAGCGCTTCCTGCGCGCGCTGTTCGGCCCGGCGGTGCCGCGCGGCCAGCTTGCGCATGATGCGCACCGCAATCTCTACATTCTGCTTGAGCATGTCGGTGAACGCCGCGCGTTCGATGCGCAGCGCCCGCACGCCGGTACGCGCCACCGCGCCGGCAAAGCGCGGTTGATCCTCGAGCATGGCCATTTCGCCGAAAAAGTCGCCGGGCTCGAGCGTCGCGACCGGTTCTTCACCGCGCGACTTGCGCACGATGTCGACCTGGCCGGATTCGATGATGAACATGTCGACGCCGGTGTCGCCTTCCGTAAATACGACGGTGCCGGCGGCAAACTCGACGAAGGGATCTTTGGCGTTGCTCATTCGACGGCTACTTTGCGCAAGCGAACGGCGGCCGCAGCCGCGAGTCCAATGATTATGCCGAGCCGCGCACGGCGGCCGCAACCGGAAGCGTAGGTCCAGAGCCCGGCGGCATGTCCGTTTACGTTTTTTGAGCAGGGCAGCCGCTAGAGTGCGCAGCCGCGATTTTGCGCAACGGCCATGACTGTCCGGATTTTCCTACGCTCCGCCCTGCCGCTGCTGCTGGCCATCATCGCCGGGACGGCGGCCGCTGCGACCAGCGCCAGCCTTCCCGCCTGGGTCTGCGCGCAGCCGGACACCATTTTCGCAAGCGCTTTCGATACGAGCATAGTGCCGATACCGCACGACCCGTCGCTCGGCAGCGGCGGCGACTTCCCGGGCAGCCTGACACGTACGCTGCATATTGCCGGGCTTGGCAGCGGCGCGCAGGACTATTACATCTACCTGCCAAACGACTACGATCCTTCGCGTCCCTGGCCATTGCTGCTCGCGTTGCACGGCGTGGCGACGGTGGGCGACAGCGAAGCGATGAGGACGCGCGACAACTGGTCGGGCGTGGCCGAAAGCGCCGGCTTCATCGTCGCGGTGCCAGTCCCCAGCGGGATCTACCAATGCTGGGACGGGCAGCAATACGTACCCTGCGAAAGCTGGCTGGTGCCGCCGACGCAGGGGCCAAATGACTATGACCTGTTCGCGGCCGTGCGCGAGGACATGGAAAGCGCTTACAACATCGAGCGCACGCGCATTTACGGCTGGGGCTTCTCGGCCGGCGGCCATGTCATGCACGACCTAGGCGTGAACCAGCACAGTACTGCGTTCAATGCCTCGACGATGGCCGCCTACAGCGTCAGCGGCGCCGATCTGGCCGCGCTCGCCTGCGCCGACGTTTCCGACGCGGGCTGCAGCAACCTGCTCGCGCAGTTGCCGCGCAAGATTCCGGTCGACATCCACATCGGCAACAGCGATCCGAATTACCCCTACGCCAAGAGCGACCACCTGCGTTTCGTCGCCGAAGGCTGGGTCAACCATCAGACGATTTCGTACTCCGTCTTCGTCGGTGGTCATACCTACACGATCGATCAGCTCGGCGACATCTGGGGCTTCCTGTGTCCCAACGCCGTGACACCCTGATTGCCAGCGCCTCGCCTTGAGGCCAATGGCGTCGCGTCGCCTGCCGCGACGATGCCAAAGCGTGCGCTTTTCCGGCTTTTTTTGTGTTGCAGCAATAATCGCCCGATTGCTATAATTATTGGCCCTGTCGACCGGTTTGCGCAGGCTCGCATCAGCGCGCGCCGGAGCCGGACCTTGGGCTGTACGTTCCGATGCAAAACTCCATCGCTGCCGGCCGGCGGCTCGCCATTCGTGTCGTTTGCGCACAACTTGGCGCCACGGCGCTGGTTGCTGCGGGATTTGCGTTTGCGGGATGGCGCTCGGGTCTGGGTGCGTTTTGCGGCGGCGCCGTGGTGGCAGCCGCGACGAGCGTTCTGGCATTGCGGATGTTTGCGGGAGGGCCGGCGGCGGCGGGAATGGTCTTTGCCCGCATGATCGTCGGCAACGTGCTCAAGTGGGGTGTCATCGCGCTCGGCCTCTACTTGACGATGGTCAAGGCGGGACTGCCCGGCTTGCCGGTAATGTGCGGGGTTATTGCCGCGCTGGTACCGCAACTGTTCGGCCTGCACGAGAGCTGGATCCGGCACAGCTGATCCGGCAAGTACAGGCGGCAGGCAGCGTCTAGAAACAAGCATCGTTGTTGGTTTGCGCAATCGGATTCCTTAAGGCACATGGCAACTGAAGGCACCCACGACACCAGCAGTTACATCCTGCACCACTTGACCAACCTCAAGCTGGATCTGCACACGATGCGCATCGATCCGGAAGCGACGGGCTTCTGGGTCCTGCACCTGGATTCGTTTCTGTTCTCCGTCGTGCTGGCACTGATTTTCGTCGTCATGTTCCGCCTGGCGGCACGCAAAGCGACCAGCGGCGTGCCCGGCAAGTGGCAGAACTTCATCGAGTTGTGCGTGCAGAGCGTCGATTCCCAGGTCAAGGATGCCTATCACCATGGCGCCAAGTTCGTTGCGCCGACGGCATTGCTCGTGGGGTTCTGGGTGTTCCTGATGAATTTCATGGACATGCTGCCCGTCGACCTGCTGCCGGCGCTGGCCAGCGGCGTCGGCGTCGACCATCTGCGCACTGTTCCTTCGACCGATCCGAACATTGCCATCGGCATGTCGCTCACCGTTTTTCTGATCGCGTTCGGCTACAGCTTCGTCGCCAAGGGCGTCGGTGGTGTCGGCGCGGAATTCCTGTTTCATCCGTTCGGCAAGTGGATGCTGCCGGTCAACTTCCTGCTCAAGTGCGTCGAGGAACTGGCCAAGCCGATCAGCCTCGGTCTGCGACTGTTCGGCAACATGTATGCCGGCGAGATGATCTTCATCCTGCTCGCCAGCTTCACTCTCGGCCTGGGCGCGCCCGAGGCGGCGACGACGACGAATCTCGCTGCACTGCTGCTGGCCGCGGCATTGATGGTATTGACGGTTTTTCTTTTCGCCCGCGGCAAGGGGCTGCTCGCGCTGGTCCTGCTGCTCGGCATTCCGCTGGCCGGCCTGGTCGGACTGCCTGGGGCGCTGTCCGGCGGCTACACGCAGATCGCGCTGGCGACGGCGTGGACACTTTTCCACATTTTGATTATTTCGCTGCAGGCGTACATCTTCATGACGCTGACGGTCGTCTACATGGCGATGGCCGCCGATCATCATTGATCCGCACACCACTGACGCAAGCTTTCACCTCTTTCATTCACTCGACGTATCACGGAGACACACATGGATATCAGCGCACTCGCATCTGTTGAAGGCATGACCGCTCTCGCAGCCGGCCTGATGCTCGGCCTCGGCGGCATCGGCGCCGCCATCGGCATGGGCCTCATGGGCGGCAAGTTTCTCGAAGGTGCCTCGCGCCAGCCGGAACTCGTTCCGATGCTGCAGGGCAAGATGTTCCTGCTCGTCGGCCTGATCGATGCGATTCCGATCATCGGCGTCGGCATTGCGATGTACCTGACGTTCGTCGATCCGTTCGCCGCAAAGGTACTCGCGAGCGCGTCCGCCGCCGCCCACTGAAGCCGATACAAGTCCTGTCGCAAAGGTCTAGCCCGTGAACATTAACGCAACTCTGTTCGCCCAGATGATCACCTTCGGGATCCTCATCTGGGTCACGATGAAGTTCATCTGGCCGCCGCTGGCGCAAGCGATGGACGAGCGTGCGCAGCGCATCAGCGAAGGTCTCGCCGCGGCCGATCGCGCCAAGGCGGAGCTGAAGGATGCCGACGCCCGCGTCGCCGAGGAGATCAAGGCGGCGCGCGTGCAGGCCTCCGAGATCGTCGACAAGGCGCAGCAGCAAGCCAGCCAGATCCTCGACAAGGCCAAGGCCGATGCGCTGCTCGAAGCAGCCCGCGTCAAGGCCGTGGCCCAGGCCGACATCGACGGCATGGTCGGCAAGGCGAAGGAACAGTTGCGCGGACAGGTCGCCTCGCTCGCCGTGCAGGGCGCGCAAAGGATCATCCAGCGCGAGATCAATCCGGATGCGCACAAGGCGCTGCTGGACCAGCTGCTGACCGAGATCTAAAAGCGCCATGAGCGAAACCCTCACTCTCGCCCGCCCGTATGCGCGCGCCGCGTTTGCCTCCGCGCAGAGCGGCAACGCGCTCGCGGACTGGTCGCGCAAGCTCGGCATCGCCGCGCAGATCGTCGCCGACCCGCGCGTGCACGCGCTGATCGGCGATCCGCGCCTGAGCAATGCCGGACTCACGCAGCTGCTGCTGCCGCCGGAGGATGCAGCCGACTCGAATTTCGCCGAGTTTCTCGCGCTGCTGGCCGAGAACCGCCGCGTCGCACTGCTGCCCGACATTGCCGCCCTGTTCGAGGAATTGAAGCGCGAGTCCGAGCGCGTGCTCAGGGTAACCGTACGCGCCGCCGTGCCGGTGGGCGATGCGCAGGCCGATGCCATCCGCCAGGCGCTGAAGAAGCGTTTCGGCCGCGACATCGAACTGGAACAGCGCGTGGATCCTTCCGTGATCGGCGGCGCCGTGATCGATGCCGGCGACCTGGTCATCGATGGGTCGGTGCGTGGACGGCTGGAAAGGCTGGAGCAGGCATTGACGCAGTAAGTGCGTGAGGAGTTAGGAGTGAGGGACGTCACCCTCGCCCCTGACTCGGCGGTGAGGTCTTAGGAATGCGGGTTGCGGTGCGAGCGCCTTTTGCTCTTCCTCACCCTCACTCCTGACACCTTACGTATTCAAAATCGAAGCGCGTCCTAACCGACGCACGCAGAGGAAAACCCGATGGCCACCACACTCAATCCCTCCGAAATCAGCGAACTGATCCGTACGCGCATCGAGAAGGTCAAGCTTTCCGCGGAAGCGCGCAACGAAGGCACGATCGTGTCGGTGTCCGACGGTATCGTGCGCATCCACGGCCTCGCCGACGCGATGGCCGGCGAAATGATCGAGTTGCCCGGCAACGCGTTTGCGCTTGCACTGAACCTCGAGCGCGACTCGGTCGGCGCGGTCGTGCTCGGCGACTACGAGCACCTGCGCGAAGGCGACACCGCCAAGACGACCGGACGCATTCTCGAAGTGCCCGTCGGCCCCGAGATGCT
>Ga0157375_10000103_pt1 | contig 85339 bp, 81 predicted proteins | sample M35metaG_FD_115311 | JGI IMG/M metagenome (GOLD analysis project Ga0157375, IMG submission 115311) | Miscanthus rhizosphere microbial communities from Kellogg Biological Station, Michigan, USA - M3-5 metaG | ecosystem: Host-associated > Plants > Roots > Rhizosphere > Soil | place: USA: Michigan... | reverse complement strand
GTGACCAGCGCTCATGAAATCTGCTCCTCTTACGGTTGGTGTGGTGGTGGGCTGCGGAACATCTTCACCGCTGATTTTAAACGCCTTGCCGCCTTCGACTAAAGTGACAAAGCAGAATTAACGTCCGCCCTCACAATCCGTTAAGTTGAGTTTCCAGATGCGACCCCAACTCAACCCCAGGCGCTGAAGTAGACGCGCGAGCCCTCGTACCAGACGCCCTCGGCGATTTCGCGGGCGGTGTGCTCATCCATCTCGCGCCACGCCGTCTGACCCCAATGGATGTCGCCGTCGTCGATGTACGACATCAGCACGTGCTTCACGTGATCGGGATCGGCGCGCACGCCGACGTTGCGGTAGTAGCCGATGGCGAGCATCTCTTCGCCCTCATGCAGCGCGGTCGGCGAAAGCTCCGTGACGACAATCGACGGACGATGCGGGACCGCCACGACGACCGGCTCGGGCAGCACGACACAGACCGCGGCCATGAAGTCGTGCGTTTGCATCCGCTATTCGAGCTCCGCCAGCACCTTCGTCCCGATCGCGGGGAGCAGCTTCACGTCATCCGCGGTGCCGCGCGTGAACGCGACGAGGATGAACTTCTTCCCGTTCGGCAGCTCGATGTACGCCGCGTCGTTGCGCACTTCGCTCGTCCATCCGGCCTTCGACCACAACTTCGATCCCGCCGGCAGCGACTCGCCGAGGAACTCCTTTACCTGGTTCTCGTCCTTGCGCGGCGTGTCGAGCGGGCGATTCAGCAGCTCGAGCATCGCCTTGCTCGCCTCGGGCGAAACCGCGCGACCGCGCACGATCCAGAGCAGCAGCGACGCGACGGCGTTGGTCGTCGCGCGATTGCGATTCTCGCGATTCGGCCCCATGAGCTGCACGTCGCGACCGAACGGGCCGAAGCTCCACGGCTTGGCCATGGCGCTGATGTCGTAGCCGAGCGGCTTCAGCCAGTTGTTCACCACCGAGCGCTTCTCGATGAACTTCCGCAGCGCGCGGCCGTCGAGCTGCGGGCCGCTGGAAGTGTCGCTGATGACGTCGAGGATGTACGCCGTCGCGTCGTTGTCGGAGATATGGATCATCTCGCCGAGCGCGCGCGGCACGTCGGGGACCAACTCTTTCTTCTGGTGATACGTCTCAGCAAGAAAGAAGAGCTTGACCACCGAGGCGGGATAGAACGGCGCATCGCCGTGATAGTCGCCGCGGGAGATGGTCGACATGTTGGTGAGATCGATGACCGTCAGCGAAAGGTCTTCCGCCTTCAGTTTCGGGAAGTCCTTGAGCGTTCCCTCGGCGACGTGCCGAAGCTTGGTCTCGATCGACGGATCGACCGGGAAATCCCGGAACTCGCGGTAGTCAGCGTCTGCTGACAGAGCGGCGAGCAGCAGGATCAGGAGAATACGTGCACGCATGACGCAGGATTGTATCGGGACCGGCGATAATCGACAGCACATGGACGCTCATAAGTCCCTGCTCGATGCGCGGGAAGCGATTGACCGCGCCGTGGCATTCGTTTGCCGCAAGCACGGCCTGCACGGCGCGGACGCCGAGGACTTCGCGTCGACGGTCACGGTGAAGCTGCTGGAGGATGAGTGCGCGATCCTCCGCCAGTTCCGCGGCGACAGCAATCTCAATACGTACCTGAACGTCGTCGTGCACCGCATCTTCATCGATCAGTGCGTCCACGAGCACGGCAAGTGGCGCCCTTCGGCCGACGCAAAACGCCTCGGCACGGTGGCGACGGAGCTCGAGCGCCGCGTGCAGTGGGACGGTGAACAGGTCGAGGACGCCGTGCGGCAAACGGCGTCAGCGCATCCCGACGTGCCGGTGGACAACATCCGTCAGCTCGCGGAAAAGGTCCCGCAGCGTCAGAAGCGGCGCTCGACGGTCGCGCTCGACGAGGCGATCGAGCTGTTTCTGACCGCGCGGGAGCAGGCCGATGTGTTGATCCTGATGCACGAGCGGCGCGAGGTCCGCGCGCGGGCCGTGGCGATCCTCAGGCAGCATTTGCTGACACTGGAGCCGCACGACCGGCTCATACTTCAGTTTCAGTTCGAGGGAGGAATGCACATCTCGGACATCGCGCGGCGCCTGCAGGTCGAGCAGAAGCCGCTTTACCGCCGGCGCGAATCACTTTTCCGCGATCTGCGTTCTGCACTGGAGAAGGCGGGGATCAGCGCCGAAGAAATCCACGACCTCCTGGAGCATCCGGACGACGAATGAGCAACCGTCAACAAATGCGAAACACCCCGCTCGGTCCGTCTAATGACGGCAGGAGAGAGCGGCAAGCGACACGAAGGAACAGGAAATGACTGTCGCGGGCGAGACCCACCGCTGTCCCCCACACGAGGTACTGGCGGCATTCGTCGATGCGAAGTTGCCGAGAAACCAGGTGGTTGCGTTGACCGAGCATCTGACGACGTGCGCGGAATGCAGGTTTGTCGTGGAATCAGCGTCCGAACTTCAGGCTGAGGAAGAGGAAGACAACATTGCGCCGCGGCGTGGGCGGGGGTGGCGACAGTTTGCTGTTGCCGCGGTGATCGGGGCTGTCGTTTTGTCGGCGCCGTTCGCGAAGACGAAGTGGCAGACGAATGTGCGCGAGACGGAAAAACGCGAGCTCGTAGAAATGATGACGCTCAGGGTTCGCCTCATCGAGCCGCGTCTCGCTGGATTCGTACGTGGGGCGAAACCGCTGACGTATCGCAGCGCATCTCGACCAAACCCGGCCGAAGAGTTTACGCCGCCCGTCAGGAAGGCTTACAGGGTTCTGGACCGACTCAAGAATGATGACTCCGCCGACGCGTGCCGCACGCGTGGCATCGCATGGCTGGTTGTCGGCCATGCTGATCAAGCCGTCAATGAGCTGACCAAGGCGACCGAAAAACAGCCCAACGACGCTCAGACATGGAACGATCTCGCTGCGGCGTACATCCAAAATCATCAATCCAAAGAAGCGATCGACGCCGCGAACCGTGCCATCGCGCTCGATCCGAAGCTCAACGAAGCACGTTTCAACAAAGCACTTGCAACCGACGACCCCAAAAAGCCTGCAGAATCGATCAGGGAATGGAGCAACTACCTGCAACACGATCCGACAGGCCCATGGGCGGACGAAGCGCAGAGGAAGATCGACTACCTTCGGTAGCCCTCCTTCGCTCCGCAAACAACATCGGCTTCCTCTTCTCCGGCGGCTCCGCGCGCTGCATCTTTCAGGTCGGCGTGGTCGAAACCCTCTACGAACTCGGCATCACGCCCGCCGCGACGCTCGGCGTCTCGGGCGGTGCGTGGAACGCGGCCGCCGTGGCGGCGGGGAACTGGAACCGGCTGCGCGCGTACTGGCGGTTCTTCTGCCGCATGCCGTACATCGACCTGCGCAATCTGATCCACGAGCACTCGCCGTTCATCTGGTCGCGCATTCACGAGCGGGCGTTCACGCGCTATGTCGGGATCAACTTCCGGATGCCGGTCTACATCGGCGCGACGCGGCTGCGCGATCGCGAGAACGTGATCTTCGATCTGCGCGAAGTGGCCGACCCGTTTCGCGTGCTGCTCGCGAGCAACTACCTCCCGCCGTTCTACACGCATCCGCTGACCATCGGCGGCGAGCAGTACGGCGACGGCGGCTGGACGAACAACCTCCCGTACGAAACGTTGTTCGAGCGCGGCTGCGACGCGGTCGTCGTGATCACGATGAAGGGGGAGAGCGAGGGCGGGCTGTATCGCAACAAGGACGACTGCGAGTACGAGATCGCGCCGGAGTATCGCGATCGCGTGGTCGTGATCCGCCCGCGCCACCGGCTGCCGCTCGGTTTCGTGGAGCGGCGGTGGGCGCAGCTGCTGCCGATCATCGAGCTCGGGGCCCTTCGCACACGCGAAGTGCTCCTCGGCGAGCGTCACGCGCAGTGCGATCTCGCCGCGCGGGGACGCGCGTTCTCCTCGCATCTCGTCGCGGTGCGCGACCTCATCCGCCGAGCTTCTTCAGCTCTTCATCGAGATGATGCAGCGCGTTCTGAAGCGCGGCGCGATGAACGTCCGAGCGGCTCTTCTCCAGCTCGCTGACGACGCGCCGCCGCGACATCTCGACGCTCTCGCGCTTCCGGCGCTGCTCGATCGCGTCCTGATCGCCTGCCTGTTCGCGCTTGCGCGGCTCCAGCCCTTCCTGCTGCGACTCGACCGACTTGCTTTCCCAACCGCGGGCCATATGGAGATGGTAGCGCTGCAAGTTTCGAGCGCGGGAAAGGAGGTAGGGATTTCGGCTTCCGGCGACCCTCCTAAGTGAATCCAACAATTGTGTCCGTCCCTTCATGGAAAAGGAGAAGCCATGTCGCGAGTGATGCGCCATGTTTTGGCCAGCTACGCCGAGAAACTCCTGGTCGTGCTGGTTGCCGTCGGCTGCTTCAGTGGCATTTCGGCACTGGGGCACCTCACTGACACCAATCGCCATATCAAGGTCAACGAGCAGCGGCTGCAGGAAATCGCCACGTCCGCCAAAGTGAAACTGGCTCCGGAGCCGGAGGAAGCCGCGCCGGGACAAAAACCGACGCCGGAAGGGCAGAAAGTCGTGCCGCCGGTTCAGCGCACGCAGCGGGGACCGAACTGGCAGGAGGAGATGACCGCGCAAGAGCTCACTGCGCACGTCCAGCATCTAGCCGATGCCGCCATCTGGGTGGACCACACGACCGAGGTCGAGAAGCTCAAAAAGGAGTACGTGAACGAATCGAAAAAGCCGACAGCGGATAAACAGCCGGACATCAACGGCGTTTTCGCGAACCGGCTTGCCGGCGAGGAGACTCGGACACGTGCGCGTGTCGCCGCGGCGCACGCGCGCATCGAAGCGGCGGTGACGCAGATCAGCCGCAAGAACGACGCTCTCCTCAGCAGGATGGCTGATGAAAAGAGCTCGTTGCACGTGCTGTTCGAGATCATCTGGTATGCGTTGATGATCGTCGGCGTCCTCGGCTGCTCCTATCTGCTCATGAACCTCTTCACGGCGCTGCCGTTCACATCAATCGATGGAGAGTGGACCAAGCGGATCGAAGACATTCTCCGGTCGGCTACTCCCGGCGCGGCGAGGGCGATCGCGATCGCTCCGCTCGCCGCGGCGGCAGTCATCGGCGGGACAGTGCTGACAGGTGCCACCTACGCGACCGTTCCGGGCGGCGTTTCCCGTGAAGTGGTTCGCCACGAACAGACGATCGAGAATCGACCAACACTGAATGAGGGCTCGATCTACGACTACAGCGACCGCAGCACGCATTCGATGCCTGTCGAGCCGGGGTTGAAGCCGCATGAGCTGAGCAGCGCTCTCGAACAGACCACGCGGCGGATCAACGGAGTGACCTCCGCCAACGCCACGTCGGTCAGCGAATGCGTTCGCGACGCGGCCGGGAAAGTCGACAGCGTTCACGTTTCCGTGCGCGACGTCGGCGAGAAGGCCGAAGGAATCGAGCTCCTTGCCGGCGCGGCGGCCGCGCATGCGTCGAACGCCTCCGCCGGCATCACCGGCGTCGACGCGAACATCAATGCGAGGAGCAACGCGATCGTCGACGAGCAGACGCACCAGAACGAGGTCCGATCCAATTCCCTCGTCCGTACTGCAGCGGTGGATGAGCGGGGCTTCTGGCGCCGTCATTTCGGATCGACGCAGTACAGGATCGGCCGGTCCGTTCTCGACGCGATGACCGCGCAGATGGCCGCAGACAAAGTCGCGGAGAGGGACCAACTCGACGTTCAGATTGCCCTCGAGAAGATGACGGCTCTCCGGCCACTCGGGCGCCGTCAATTCGAAGCCGCGTTGAAAGGGGCGCTTCCCGCCCCGATGATGGCCTGCTACCGCAGAACACTGCTGCATCTTTCCGCACTGCCGATCGAGTGAGGAGGAAAGCCATGACCGACGAAACGAGGAAATCCGGCACCCCGAACCGCGCGAACGAAGGCGTCCGCTTCATCGAACTTTGGCAAGTCACGTCCGCGATAGCGGCCGGACTCCTGCTTCTACCGTGGCTGACGAATGATCTCGTCGATTACGACGTCTGGTTCGTTCTCGCCCTGACCGTTATTGCGATGGCGGGCGCGATCCGGCCCATGCTCATCGACACGTCCGAGGACCTCACGCGGCTCGTCGCCCGCTACGTCATCACCGACGTGCGCATCGCCACACTGAAGGAGCTGCAGCTCCCACCCGATGTGATCCTCGCGCTCACCACGATGAACACATTCTCGGGAACCGGCCTGGAGTTCAAAAAGAAATTTTTCCAGGTCATCGGGGAAGAGCGCGGCGCCGCATTCCTCGATTGCCTGTACAAATATCTGCGCGAAGAGCCGGATTCCGAAGGCACGGCCGTGAAGGGCGCGACCTCCGCAACACCGTCGCCGGAAGTTTCCATGGGGCCATCGATGACGATCGCTAAGCCCGCCACTCCCGAATCCGAGCCGCAACCGTCTCCGGCGTGAAGCCGAGGTGCTCGGCGATCTGCTCGTACGGGGCGGAGTGGCCGAAGGTGTCGATGCCGATGACCAGCGCGTCGTGGTTGACGTACTGGTACCAGCCGTTGGAGCGGCCGGCTTCGATGGCCACGATCTTCGAACGGTCGCCGAGGACTTCGTTCTGGTAGTCAACTGATTGACGATCGAAGAGGTCGAGGCTCGGCGCGGAGACGACGCGCGCGCGGATGCCTTCGTTGCGCAGCAGGTCCGCGGTCTTCACCGCGAGCGGCGTTTCCGAGCCGGTGGCGATGATGGTGAAGTCGCCGTCGGCGTAACCGTCGAGGACGTACGCGCCGCGCCACACCTGGTGCGCGTCGAAGCCTTCGCCGTGCGGCAGCGGCTCGAGCTTCTGCCGCGTGAGGACGATCAGCGTCGGCCCCTGCGACTTGGCCACTGCCCAGGCCCAGGCCATCGCCGTTTCCGGACCGTCCGACGGGCGGAAGAGCGTCATGTTCGGGATGTAGCGCAGCGCCCAGAGGTGCTCGATCGGCTGATGCGTCGGGCCGTCTTCGCCGAGGAAGACCGAGTCGTGCGTGTAGACGAAAATCGACGGGATGTTCATCAGGCAGGCGATGCGCACCGCCGCGCGCATGTAGTCGGAGAAGATCAGGAACGTCGCGCCGTACGCGCGCCACGAGCCGTACAGCGTGAGGCCGTTGACGATCGCGCCCATGCCGTGCTCGCGGATGCCGAAGTGGAGGTTGCGTCCCTTGAAGATGTCGAACTTCGGCGCGTGTGACTCCTCCCCTTTCGGCCGCTCCACCGACGTCGCGTCCTTGATCAGCGTGTTCGTCGACGGCGCGAGATCGGCCGAACCGCCGATGACGAACGGCGCGAACGAGGCGAGCTTCTGGATGACCTGACCCGACAGCGCGCGCGTGGCGATCGCCTTGTCCGATTTCCCGGCCTCGACGAGCTGCGCCTCGAATCCTTCCGGCAGCGTGTGATTCCAGTAGCCGTCCCACTCCTGCGCCAGCTGCGGATTGCGCGAGCGCCAGCCTTCGTAGCCCTTCTCCCACGTCTTGTGCGCGCGGATGAGTTTCTTCAGCTTGCGCGTGAACTCGGCGCGCACTTCGTCCGGCACGAGGAACGCCGGCTCTTCCGGCCATCCGAGCGCGGCCTTCGTCGCTTTCACTTCATCGGCGCCGAGCGGCTCGCCGTGCGCGCGCGCCGTGCCGTGGAACTTCGGCGAGCCCCAGCCGATGATCGTCCTGGCGATGATCATGGTCGGCTTCGCCGTCTCTTTCTGCGCGCGGCGGATCGCTTTGCGCACGGCGTCGCGGTCGTGCCCATCGATCTTCAGCACATGCCATCCGTACGATTCGAACCGTTTCCTCACATCCTCGGAGAACGACAGGCGCGTCTCGCCTTCGATGGAGATGTTGTTGTCGTCGTAGAAGAAGATCAGGTTGCCGAGCCCGAGGTGGCCGGCGATCGATGCGGCCTCGTGGCTGATCCCTTCCTCGAGATCGCCGTCGGAGCAGATGCCGTAGATGTAGTGATCGACCGGCTTGAACGCGTCTTCAGTATCGAAGCGCGCCGCCAGCATCTTCGCGCCGAGCGCCATGCCGACGGCGTGCGCGATGCCCTGTCCGAGCGGGCCGGTCGTGACTTCGATGCCGGTCGCGTGGCCGTACTCCGGATGCCCCGCGGTCTTCGATCCCCACTGCCGGAAGTGCTGCAGCTCGTCCATCGTCATGTCGGGATAGCCGGTGAGGTGGAGGAGCGAGTAGATGAGCATCGAGGCGTGGCCGGCGGAGAGGACGAAGCGGTCGCGGTTCGTCCAGTGCGGCGCCTTCGGATCGTGGCGCATGAACTCGGTCCAGAGGACGAAGGCCATGTCGGCCATGCCCATCGGCGTGCCGGGGTGGCCCGACTTCGCCTTCTCCACGGCGTCGACGGCGAGGAAACGAATCGTGTTGACGCAGAGCTCTTCGAGCTTGTCCTTCTGTCCGATGCGGGGCTCGTTGCTCTCTTCGGCAACCTCGATCGCCGTTGCTGCCGTCGTCTGCTCGTCCATAGGGACCTCCATCGAAGGATCGGGATTATACTCACCGCGTCCTGCTCCAAAATTCACGGATAGCGCGGAGGAACGAATGCCAGCCGCAGTCGACGAAACGACCGTCACCGTGAAAGGGTCGCCGGTCCGCAGCCTGCAGAAGTTCATCGATACCGATCTCGCGCAGGATCAACGCGAGCTCGTCTTTCGCGCTCTCCCTCCCGAATACGCCACGCGCTTCCGCTCACCCATCCTGGCGACGGAAACGATTCCCGTGCACATGTTGAACCGGCTGACGGAAGAGGCGGCGAAGGCGAAGGGCGAAACGGTGGAGAGCTTCGCGCGACGCGCGGGACGCGAGGCGGCGGGCGACGCGATCAAAGGGATCTATCGCTTCTTCGCGCTGGTGATGACGCCGCAGGCGCTGCTGTCGAAGGCGTCGCAGATGTGGAGCTCGCTCTACAACCGCGGCGAGCTGAAGATCGATCAGCAGACGGAAAAAGGGGCGCGCATCCGATTGATGAATTTCCCCTCCGAGGCCGCGGGTTGCGCGCGCATCACGGGGTGGATCGAGCGGATGGCGGAGCTGACCGGCGTGAAGAACGTGCAGGTCGAGCAGACCGGATGTTTCGCCAAAGGCGCGCCGCATTGCGAGTGGAACGTGAAGTGGTCATGAACGTTTTTCCTCTACAGTCCGATCATCCGCTCTTCCGCTACTTCACCGAGGACGAGCGAGCGCGCGTCGAGAAGCTCGGCCACATCCGCTATCTGAAGGAAGGCGATTACCTGATCCGCGCGCGTGAGACCGACTCGACGCTCTTCACGATCGAGGACGGTCATCTCGACATCGTCGCCATGCGCGACGGCAACGAAGTAGTCGTGGCCACGGTCGGCGCCGGTGACGTCCTCGGCGAGGTGTCGTTCATCGACGACTCGCCGCGCACGGTGTCGGTGCGCGCCGGCGAAGGGGCGGCGGTGCGGGCGTGGGACAAACGGACGCTGTCGGAAGCGCTGGCCTTCGATCCGCAGCTGCTGGCGAAGTTCTCCGTCGCGATGAGCGAGCTGCTGGTGGAGCGGCTACGCGATACCGCGCGGCGCGTTTAGCGGCTACGAGCCGCTGCGTTGATTGCTCCGCCTTCGGCATGAGTGGTGAGAGCTGCGCCGATCATGGCTTCGGGCGGCGCAACGCGCCTGACGTTCGTGACTGGCCGCGCAGAGATCTCAGGCGCGTTGCGCCGCCCGAAGCCGAGACTCGGGACACCCGGCAGCCCGCGTGCCGAAGGCGGAGCAAGCAACGCAGCCGGCCGTGCCGGCCCGGCCTAGCGGGCGCCTTTGCGGCGGGCTTCCTTGGTTTTCTTGTCGTGTTCCTCCGCGTTGTGAATCACTCTCCAGGCGAAGAAACCGATGACAGCCAATCCTCCGAGCATCCAGGGCAACATTGGGATTCCTTGCGAGGTGCGATGCTAAGAAGGGGGACATCAGAGAATCCGGCTTAGTCCGGATCGCCTGACGCATCGAGGAGGATTCGACGAGTGCGTGGCGATCATACTCCGTTGCTCGCGCTAGACGTCGTGCCCGAAGATCGAAGTCGGTGCCGAGGGCTTGCGCGTCGCCATCCGGACTGCCGCGACGATGGCGCAGAGCATCCCCCAGGCGCCGAGGATGAAGATGGCGAGAAAGAATCCGAGGGCCGCCTCGCCGTTCCAGATCGACCGGCCTCCCGATCGATTCACCCAATCGGCGATCGTCCATGCGACGAACCCGAACACCACCGCGTCACCGATCGCAACCCCGACCAGCAGTCCGAATGCGCGGGTCGCCGGCGTCCTGCGCACGGCGAGCACGATGGCCATCACGACCGGCGCGATGATGCCGAGGATGAAGAGCGCGCTGACAATCAGGGTTTCATCCATCGCGTCACTCCCCGCGCAGCGACCGTCGTTTCCGCGAGCGGCGGATTCAGCTCGAAATCGTGTCCCTCGGCACCGAACACGTCGGGGCGCATCTTCACCAGTCGCTTCAGGCGACGCTGAAGGTCGGTCACTTCCGCTGCTCCAGCGCGAACCGGATCCGCTCGTTCGTCGACGGATGGCTGTAGTGCCACAGCTCGATGAAGCGGCTCGGCTCGGGGTTGTACTTCGAGTCCTCCGCGAACTTCTTGAACGAGCGGGCCATCGGCTCGTTGAGGTGCGTGAGTTCGAGGCTGAACCGGTCGGCCTCATGTTCGATGTGACGGGAGAACGCCGAGGTGATCGGCGTCAGGAAGAAGCCGATGAGCGCGGCGATGATGAGCAGCCACGGCACCGACGCGGGATCGCCCGGCTCCCGCAGTTGCCACTTCGCGCCCCAGCGCGCGAGGCCGCGCTCGTAGAAGCGCTGGCCCGACCAGAAGACGATCAGCGAGACGATCGTGCCGAACGCCAGTCCCTTCCAGACGTGGTTGAGGACGTAGTGCCCCATCTCGTGCGCCATCACGGCGAGCACTTCATCGCGATCGAGCTTCGCCAGCAGCGTGTCCCAGATGACGATCCGCTTCGTCGGCCCGAGGCCGGTGACGTAGGCGTTCATCGTCTTCGTCTGCTTCGACTTGTCGACCTGGAAGACGCGGCTCCCCTCGATGCCGGCACGCGACGCCTCATCGAGCAGCGCCTTCTCCAGCACCGGGTCCTGCAGCTTCGTGAACTTGTTGAAGATCGGATCGAGGAAGACCGGCGCGATCACGACGAGCACCAGGCTGATCGGGATCGACGCCAGCCAGAGCACAAGCCACCAGCGTTTGATCCGGCTGATGCCGCGCAACGCGAGCGCGCCGAGCGGCGCGAGGATCAACATGGTGACGGCGAACGCCTTCACCTGATCCCACAGCCACGACGGGAACGACTGGTTCGACAGATCGAACTGATGCGGGACGTGGAAGTCGGCGTAGTACGTGAGCGGAAAATCGAGGATGGCGATGGCGACGGCGAAGAAGAGGAGGTAGAGCATCGCCGCGACGAACTTTCGCCGGACGAGCCGCTGCGCGAGATCGCGCATCTTCGCCGAGAAGCCGGTCGCGAGGAGCAGCAGCAGCGTGGCGACGCCGTATGGCGTCGCGGCGAAGTAGATCGTCTCGTTGATCCGGCTGTGCCGCAGCATCTCCGGCGTGACGCGCACCTCGAAGTCGCTCGGCGGCTTCGGCTCCTCGCGTTTCGGCTGGGCGATGACGACTACAGCGGCGGTGACGACGGCCGCGGCGGCGAGGGCGAAGAGGAAGCGGCGCATGCCGCGGATTCTATGCGCGCAGCGCTTCCACCGGCTGCAGGCGCGAGGCCGACAGCGACGGGTACAACCCCGCCAGCAACCCGATGAAGATGGCGAAGCCGCTGGCGACGCTCAGGCCGAACAGCGAGACCGGGAGTCCCGCGGGGAAGGCGCCGGCGATGAGCTTCACGACGCCGATGCCGAGGCCGAGGCCGATGCCTGCGCCGACGACGGACAGCGTCACCGACTCGATCAGGAACTGCATGAAGATCTCGCCGTCGCTCGCTCCCATCGACTTGCGCAGACCGATCTCGAACAGGCGCTCGGAGATCGAGATCTTGAGCACGGAGAAGATGCCGACGCCGCCGATCAGCAGCGAGATGCCGGCGATGGAGAAGAAGACGATGCGCCAGTTGCGCAGCAGCACGACGACCTTGCCGCGCTCCTTGAGGATCTCTTTGCCGATGTTGTCGATCTTGACGTCGCGGATGCCGTTGTGCGCTTTCTGCATCACGACAGTCGTCTCATCCTCGGCGTCGATCGACTTCTCCGGCTCGACCGCCTTGGCCAGCATGTACGACATCGAGTCGCGGCCGAACATGTCGCGGTAGATCGAGAACGGGATGTAGACGCCGCCGGTCTCCTTGCGCATGTCGTCGTCGTTGACGAACTCCATGTTGAACTTCGTGCCGACGCCGATGACGGTCAGACGCCGTCCGCCGAGGTTGATCTGCTGGCCGACCGCGTCGCCGCCGCCGAAGAGCTGCTGCTTGAGCTTGAACCCGAGAACGCAGACCGGCACGACGCCGTCGTCGTCCGCGGCGTTGATGAACCGTCCCTCGGACGTGTTGCGTCCCTTGATCGTCTTGAAGCCGCCGCCGATGCCGTAGACGTCGATGCGCCGCGTGATCGTGCCGGCGGTGACGACCGCGCGCGTCTCGCCGACCGGCGACACGCTGCTGACGTACTCGCTGTCCGCGAACTTCTTCGTATCCTCGACGCGCAGTCCGCGCGAGTGGTACGACTTCGCGCGCTCGATGCGGTCGGCCGGAGTGCGCGGCGAGATCGCCAGCACGCCGTCGAGCCCGAGGTCGGCGAAGCCCTGCCACACGCCCGCTTCGACGCCGTCGAGCACCGAGAGCACGATGACCAGCGCCGTCGTGCCGAGGATGACGCCGATGAGCGTGAAGAAGGAGCGGAGCGGGTGCCCCTTCACTTCTTCCAGACTGGTGCGGATCGATTCGCCGACGTACATGGCTTTTACTCCGTCCTCAGGGCGACGATCGGATCGAGACGCGACGCGCGGATCGCCGGGTACATGCCGAACAGCAGGCCGGTACCCGCGGCGAAGATCATGGCGTTGACGAGCGTCCCCATCGTGATGACCGTCGGCTGATTGATCAGTGAGGTGATGGCCTGCGTGAAGAGGCGTCCGACGAAGAGTCCGAGCAGGCCGCCGAACACCGACACCAGCACGGACTCGCTGAGGAACTGGAAGAAGATCTGCGCGGGCGACGCGCCGACCGCCTTCCGCGTTCCGACTTCACGCACGCGCTCGTTGAACGAGGCGAGCTGGATGTTCATGACCACGATCCCGCCGACGAGCAGGGAGATGATTCCGCAGACCATGAAGGTCATGTCGTACATCTTGTTGTTCTGCTCGTTGCGGCGGAGGTTCGCCACCCGCGACATGACGTCGTAGTCCTTCACGCCGTGCTCCCGCATCAGGATGCGCGAGACCTCGTCGACCGCTTCGTCGGAGCGTTTCACGCTCTTCATGCGCGTCTGCATGCGGTCGATCTTGCCGTGCTCCAGCGTCTCGCCGCGGCGCGTGATGAGCGTCGTGACCGGGATGTAGATCTGCCGGTTCATCCAGCGCAGCACGTTCCGCTTCTGATCGAAGCTGAAGTATTTCTCTTCCATCACGCCGACGACCGAGTAGCCGGTATCGCCGATGGTCAATGTCTTGCCGATCGGGTTGTCGGTGCCGAAGAACTCCTGCGCGCGCTCGCTGCCGAGGACGACGACGCGCGCCGCGGAGGCGACGTCGCTGTCGGTGAGGAAGCGGCCGGTGCCGGCGTGGAAGTCGGTCAGCGGCGCGTACTCCGGGGTCACTCCGCTGACCTCGCGCGTGTTTTCGACATGTCCGAAACGGACGACGGTGCTCTGCGAGGCCATCGGCGCGACGAGATCGATCTCGCGCGCATAGCGGCGGATGGCGAGCGCGTCGGAGTAGGTCAGTCCCTTCGACGCCAGCGCCTTCGCGTTGAGCGTCACCTTGCCGGTCGGCTTGTTCCAGACCCACATCTTCTGGATGCCGCCGCTGACGCGGTAGAACTCCATCGACGCCGCCTTCCCCGCCGTGGAGAGGGAGAAGGTGGCGACGATCGAGGCCGCGCCGAGGATGATGCCGACGAGCTGCAGCATCGTGCGGCCGAAGTGGTCGCGGATGTCGCGGACGCCGTCGATGATCGATTCGAAGATGATCATGATTCGCTCGCGTCTATGAGGCCGTCGACGATGCGGATGCGGCGCTGCGTGCGGGCGGCGATCGCCGGGTCGTGCGTGACGAGGATGATCGTCTGGCCCGCGCCCGACAGCTCTTCGAAGATCCGGATGATGTCGGAGCCGGTCTTCGTGTCGAGGTTGCCGGTCGGCTCGTCCGCCAGGATCAGCGACGGGTTGTTCACCAGGGCGCGCGCGATGGCGACGCGCTGGCGCTGGCCGCCGGAGAGCTCGTTCGGACGGTGCTTGTAGCGGGTGTTGAGGCCGACGCGCTCGAGCGCCTTCATCGCCCGCTCCTGGCGCTCTTCGCGACCGAGGCCGGCGTAGAGTAGCGGGAGCTCGACGTTCTTGAGGATCGTCGCGCGCGGCAGGAGGTTGAAGGTCTGGAAGACGAAGCCGATCTTTCGGTTGCGGATGCGCGCCAGCTCACGAGACGTTAGCGTCGCGACGTCTTCGCCGTCGAGCCAGTAGCGGCCCGCGCTCGGCGAATCGAGGCAGCCGAGGATGTGCATGAGCGTCGACTTGCCCGACCCCGACGGCCCGATGATGGAGACGAACTCGCCCGCGGTGATGCCGGTGTTGATCCCGCGCAACGCCTGGACTTCGTTCTCGCCGGAGTCGTAGACCTTGGTGATCTGCTCGAGCGAGATCAGCGCGCGCTCGGGCACGGCCACGGGCTGCGGCGTTTCGGGCTCAGCTTCGAATTTGAAGATCGCGCTCATTTGCTCGCCTCCGGCTCACAGGCGCGGGGCGCGGGGCGCGAGGCGCTTGCCTCACGCGCCCGGCGCCTTGCGCCTTGCGCCTCTGCTAGTCGTCGTTATCGTCTTTCTTCTTGTCGAGCGGCAGCGTCGGATCCTCGAGGGCTACTTCCTCCCCCGTCTTCAGACCGCTGATGATCTCGACGTGCGCGTTGTCGGAGAGGCCGGTCGTCACCGTGCGGCGCTCGAACCAGGTCTTCCACGCGTCTTTGTTCTCTTTGCCGTCTTTGTCCTTCTTCGTTTTCGCCGCGGCTTCGGCGGTCTTGGCGTCGACCTTCTTCTTCACGTAGACGACTTCGCCGCCGTCGCGGGAGAAGACCGACTCGACCGGGACGGTCAGCACCTGCTGCTTCTTCTCGCCGAGGACCTCGATGTTCGCGGTCATACCGGAGCGGAGCTCGCGTCCCTGGGCGTCGAGGCGGACTTCGACGTCGAACACGCGAACCTTGTCTTCGATGCGGACGGCGGGCGCGATGCGCGCGATGCGGCCGGCGAAGGAGATTTTCGGATAGGCGTCGAGCGTGACCTTGACCGGCATGTCGACGTGGATCTTGCCGATGTCGACTTCATTCACGCCCGCCTTGACGATCATCGAGGAGACGTCGGCCACGCTGAAGAGGATCGTGCCGGCGTTGAACGACGAGACGCCGGAGGTGATCGTGTCGCCGATCTCGACGTTCTTGGTCAGCACGAGGCCGTCCATCGGAGCGACGACGTTCGAGCCCTGGAACTTCTCGGGCGAGACGCTGATCGGGATGCCGCTCTTCTCGACGAGGTTGTACTTCTCCTGCGCCTTCTCATACTCCTGCTTGGCGGCGGAGAAATCGGCCTCGCTGTCGCGGTTCGTCTTGTTCGCCAGCAGGCCGTCGAGGAAGAGCTTGTGATCCTGCTCGTAGTTCGACTTGGCCTGCGTGTAGCGGATCTCCGCCGAGCTGAGCTGGTTCTTGACGTCGGCGAGCGACTGGGCCTGATTCAGATCGGGCTCCACGCGGGCGAGCACTTCGCCGCGCTTCACCTGATCGCCGTCGCGGTGCAGGATGGCGATGACTTTGCCCGACACGGCCGATTTGACATCGACCTTGACCTCGGGCTGCACGTTGCCGACCTCGGTGACTTTCACCTGAACGTCAGCGATTTCGGCCTTCCCGACCTTGACCGGAGACTTCGGATCTTCTTTCTTCCCGCCCGCTTTCATCGTCACAAACACGATGACGATCGCGACCGCGAGCACCAGAACCGAGACCGTTGCGACTTTGCGATTCCGCTTCGACATATCCACTCCTCGTGAGGGTTGCTAGGGGCTTGTACGAGGAGGGGTGGTCGAGGTTTCAAAGTTGGGTTGTTGGGTTGTTGGGTTGTTGGGGGTTGTTGGGTTGTTGGGGGTTGTTGGGGGTTGTTGGGTTGTTGGGGGTTGCTGGGTTGCTGGGGGTCACCCAACAACCGAACAACCTAACAACCCAGTAACCGAGCAACCCAGCAACCGACTCACAACGTCCCCAGCTGCTCCCGCGGATACGTCTTCGCATCCACCTTCGCATGCGCCTGCGCGATCTTTCCGTTCTCGTCGATCACGTACGCGATGCGGCGGGCGTACTCATCCGTCGCTTTTTCGGCGGCGCCGTACGCGAGGCCGATCTTGCGATCGGTGTCGCAGAGGAGTGGGAAGGGGAAGTTGAACTTCTTCGCGAAGCTGGCGTTTTCTTTCCGGGTGTCGAAGCTGACGCCGAGGACGACGGCGTTCTTCGCTTCGTACTGCGCGATGAGGTCCCGGAACCCGGAACCTTCGATGGTTCAGCCGGGGGTGTCGGCCTTCGGATAGAACCAGAGCACGACCTTTTTGCCGCGCAGGTCGCTGAGGCGAACCGTGTTGCCGTTGTGATCGATCGCTTCGAAATCGGGAGCCTGATCTCCGACTTTCAACATCCGCGGACCTCCTCCGAACTTCGTTTTCAGTACGTAGCGCAGCGCGCCGGCGAGTCCCATCAGAATTCCTTCATCCATTCAAACACGGAGTAGTGCTCCCCGTTCATCCCCAGCCGTGTGTAGGCCTTCTGCGCGCCGGTGTTGCGGCGATCGACGTAGAGCCGGATTCCGCGGATCGACGGATCGGCATTCACCAGCGCCTGCACATACGCGTACAGACCGGCATAGATGCCCTGCCCGCGCAGCTCGGGGATGACGAAGACGCTCTGGATCCACCACACCATGCCGGCGCGCCAGTCGCTCCACTCGTACGTGATCATCAGCGACCCGACGACGACACCGTCGCTCTCCGCGACGAAGTAGCGTCCGCGCGATGGCTCGGCGAACACGCCTTCCACTCCGCGCGTGAGGACGTCGCGATCGAGCTCGAGCTCCTCGGTCTCTCGTGCCATGGCGATCTGAAAGTTGATAATGGCGCCCGCATCGCCGTGCCGCGCCTCGCGAAAGGTGACTGCGATCTTCATGTTGATATGAAAGCACAGTCCCGCGCGCTGCTCTGGCTCGTCGCGTCCGCGCTGATGTTCGGCGCGATGGCGTTCACGGCAAAGCTCGCCTCGGCGCGGCTCTCCGGACCGCAGGTGGCGATGATCCGCTTCGCCGTCGGACTCGCGCCGGTGGTGCTCATCCCGCGCATCCGCCGCACGGCGCTCAACTACCAGCGCCTCGACCTGCTGCTCATCCGCGGCTTCTTCGGCGGCCTCGCGGTCCTCTTCTATTTCATCTGCATCCAGCATTCGAGCGTCGGCGTAGCGACGCTGCTGAACTACACCGCGCCGATCTACAGCGGACTCTTTTCGATGCTGTTCATCGGCGAGCGCTTCAGCGCGAAGGTGCTGATCCCGATGCCGATCGCGCTGACCGGCGTCTTCCTCGTCGTGCACGCGCACGCGCATCCGGGCGAGATCCTCGGCTTCAGCCGCTGGGAAGTGATCGGCGCACTGTCGGCGGTCTGCTCCGGCGCGGCGGTGACGGCGATCCGCGCCGCGCGCCGCGGCGAGAGCTCCTGGTCGATCTACGGCAGCTTCTGCCTCCTCGGCCTGCTGACCACGATGCCGCAGGGACTCTCGAACTGGCGCACGCCGTCGGTTGATGAATGGTGGGCGCTCGGCGCGATGTCGCTGCTGGCGATCGGCGCGCAGCTGACGATGACGTTCAGCCTGCGCTGGGTCGATGCGATGACGGTCGGCGTGATCTCCCAGCTCGCCGTGCTCGTCTCGATGGTCCTCGGCGCGCTCTTCATCAACGAGCCGATCACGACGATGGCCGCGATCGGCGCCGCGCTGTCGATCGGCGGCGTGGCCGGCGTCACGTACGTGCAGTCATCGCGAGAGCAGCCTCCGGATCTTCAGCCAGTGTGAAGACGTCGAGCTTCTGCGCGTTCGCGATCGCGCGTCGCGGCTGCTCGCGGATCTCGGTCAGGACCAGCGTCGTCCCCTGGTGCCGGCACTTCTTCGCCATCTGCTCCAGCGCGTGAATGCCGGTGGCGTCGATGGCCGGGACGTTGCGCATGCGGAGGATGAACACCCGCGGCGGGCGGGCGATCTCCGTCATCACGTCCTTCAGCTTGTCCGCGGCGCCGAAGAAGAACGGGCCGTTGACCTCGTAGATCTGCACGTCGTCCGGGATCTCGCGGCCGGCGACCGGCGTCTCCTCGTTCTCGTCGCTCATCTCACGCGTGATCGCTTCGATGTTCGTGATGTCCGACATCCGCTTCATGAAGAGCAGCGCCGCCACCACGATCCCGACCTGCACCGCGACGGTGAGATCGATGAACACGGTCAGCGCGAACGTGAGGATCAGCACCACGATGTCGCTCTTCGGCGCGCGCAGCAGGCCTGCAAACGAGCGCCATTCGCTCATGTGATACGCGACGACGACGAGGATCGCGGCGAGCGACGCGAGCGGCACCATCGCCGCCCACTTGCCGGCGAAGACGAGGATCAGCAGCAGGACGATGGCGTGCACCATTCCGGCGATCGGCGTCCGTCCGCCGGTGCGGATGTTCGTCGCGGTGCGCGCGATGGCGCCGGTGGCCGGAATGCCGCCGAAGACCGGCGACGCGATGTTGGCGACGCCCTGCGCGATCAGCTCCATGTTCGACTTGTGTCGCGTGCCGATCATGCCGTCGGCGACGACCGCGGAGAGGAGCGATTCGATCGCCGCAAGCAGGGCGACCGTGAACGACGGAGGGATCAATTCCTTGAACTGCTCGAGCGGAAAGTGCGGCAGATGCGGGACCGGAAACGACGTCGGCACCGCGCCGAAGCGCGAGCCGATGGTCTCGACCGGAAGGTGGAAGATCTTCACTGCGGCCGTCGCCGCGATCATCGCCACGAAGGGCCCCGGCACCATGGTCGAGATCCGCGGCCAGACGACGAGGATCAGCAGCGTACCGAGTGCGACGAGCACGGTGGGGATGGAGATCGAGTCGAAGTGATCGGCGTACGAGACCCACTTGTCGACGAACTCCGCCGGCACCTTCCCCATCTTCAGTCCGAGGAAGTCCTTCATCTGGCCGGAGAAGATGATCACGGCGATGCCGGAGGTGAAGCCGGTGACGACCGGATACGGGATGAACTTGATCAGTCCGCCCATGCGCGCCAGCCCCATCACGATGAGGATTCCGCCGGCGATCATGGTGCAGATGACCAGGCCGTCGTAGCCGAACTTGGCCACGATGCCGTAGACGATGACCACGAACGCGCCGGTCGGTCCGCCGATCTGCACGCGGCTGCCGCCGAGAGCGGAGATCAGGAAGCCGGCAACGATGGCGGTGTAGAGGCCGCGCTCGGGCGGAACGCCGGAGGCGATGGCGAATGCGAGGGCGAGCGGGAGGGCGACGATGCCGACGACGACGCCGGCGATGACGTCGCGAAGGAGTTTTTCGCGCGAGTAGCCCTCGCGCAGACAGACGATCGATTTAGGAACGAACATTGGACGACCAGCTCGGAATTGTATCGAACGACGATCGATACAAACGCAACCATCCGATGCAGAGGCCTGCCGCAAGTAACGAGATGACGAAGCCGAGCTCGATGCCGTCGGGACGCGCGTTTGCAGGAAGCGGCTGCGGAATCGCGTCAGGAATCTCCGTCACGCTGCCGTCGCGATTGATGACGAAGCGGACGCCGAGCCGCGCCAGCCCGGCGATGTTGTCGGGCGAGAGCTGCGGCGGAATGGTGTGCAGCAGCGGGTCATATCCGGCCTTGATCAGCTCCTCGGTGCGGCGCTTCGAAGTGAGGACGTCGTACGAGACGACGTCGCGCACGCCGTAGCTCGTGCCGATGTTCGCGGGGAAGACCTCGAAGTTCGCGGCGACGAGCCAGCGATTGCCGGGATCGAGTTTTTTGATCTGCGCGATCGCCGCGGGCATCGGCGGGACGTCGCTGATCGGTACGGATGGGATGAAGCCGATACCGAATGCGAAGAGCTCGATCAGTGCGGCGGCAGTGACCAGTTTCCGGTTGCCGCGGAGTAGTGCGATTCCGGCGATGAGCCACATCAAGCCGGGCAACGCGATGCGGCGGAGCGCGGTCGCGCCGGCGGCGGCGAGGTAGTACGTCAGGCGCTGCTCGTAGACGGCACTTGCCTGTTGCAGGTGGCCGGTTGCCTTGAGGCGTTCGATCACGTCGTGCGCGATCGAGACGAGTGTCGGGCGCATCGGCGGTAACGCGGGGAGCAGTCCGGCGATCAGCATCGCGACGCCGGCGATGGCGAGCAGCACGCCGAGCTTGCGTCGTGGCCGCGACGCGAGGATGAAGAGCGCCGGTCCCGCGGCGATCGAGGCGAAGAGGACGAATGGCGTCGCCCAGACCTGCAGCGCCATCAAACGGATCAGTGGCACGTTGTGAAACGCGCGATCGATGCCGGGCGGACACCACGAGATCAGCAGTCCGACGAGACCGATCTTCAGTCCGCGGCGAATTGCATGCGGGAGGTCGCGCCACGCGACGATGATCGCGAGCAGGACGATCGCGCCGACGAACGCACCGGCACGGATCGAGAACGGCTCCGCTCCCGGCAACGCGGTGAGATCGAGCTCGCCGCGCAGCGGACTGCCGAGGATGCCGGGGATGAGTTGGGAGACGACGGTCCAGAAGCGGAACGGATGCGTCACGTTCGGCCGCGCGAGCGCCGTGTAGCTGCTCTGCGCGATCAGCGCGAACGGCAGCGTGACCACCGCCATCAGCAGAAATCCGAAGAGCGAGCCGGTAAGCGCGGGCATCGTCCCGAGGCCGCCCCACTTGTGCGTCCGCTCGCAGTGCCAGAGCAGAAACGCGATCGCGCTGAGGACGCCGGCCATCAGCGTCTCGGGATGTCCGCCCGCGGTGAGCAGCGCGGCGAGCAGGATCACCAGCACCGCATGCTTCTGCTCCGGCTGGCGGATGAGTCGCAGGCAGGCGGCGAGAAATCCGGGCAGCAGCGCCAGCACGTTGGTGTGCGGATGGAGCAGCCAGACGATCATCAGGCCGCAGCAGGCGAAGACGATTCCGGAGACGATCGCCTCGCCGCGCCCGACCTCGAGCTCGCGCGCGAGCCAGTACGCGCCGAGCGCGGCGAAGAAGAGCTTGAGCAATCCGGCGAAGACCCAGCCGTGCATCCCGAGAAGCAGCGGCGGCCAGTTGAACGGCGAGAAGAGCGCGGTCTGCGGATTGGCGAAGAGCGGTCCGCCGTCGCCCGCGAAGCGATTCACCCACGGCATCTCGCCGCTCGCGAGCATGCGCCGGACCTCGGCGTTCCACGGCTCGAACTGCACGACCGGATCGGAGAGGATCGAGTTCGACACGCGCACGCGGACCGACGGGTCGCGCTTCCAGGCGAGCGAGTCGCGCAGCAGATCGGCGGGAAAGAAAACGCGGCCCGGCAGGAGTGCCGGGCCGGCATAGAGAAGTGCGATGGCTGCGAAGATCAGTGCGAGACGAAGGCGCAAGGCGCGCCGATGTTATCGCGGCGTAAACGTGATCGTCAGTTCGAAGTAGGTGTCGACCGGCTGGCCGTGCAGCGTTCCGGGCGCGAAAGTCCACTGCCGCAGCGCATCGATCACCGGCTGATTGAAGAGCGGGAAGCTGCTGCTGATGATCTCCGGATTGCTGATCTTTCCGTCCTTGCCGATGACGCACTGCACCTTGACCACTCCGGCGGTCCGGGTCTTGATCGCGAGGCCGGGATACTTCGGCTCGACCCGCGAGAGGACGCGCGCGGCGCGGACGTCGCCACCGGGAGTGAGCGGCCCGCTCGGAAGCGCAACCGGTGTCTGATCGACCGGCTGACCGATGTCGATGCCGTGCTCACTGCCGTCCGGCACGCCCCACTGTCCGCTGGTGTCACGGCCGTCGCCGTTGCCCGGCCCCGCGGTGTCGGTCGAAGCGACCGGCGTTGTGTTGCTCGGGATCTGGTTCGGCGCGGTATCGGGCTGCGGCAGCTGCGGCGCAGTCTGGGCATGCTGCGCTGGCTGCGGCTGCGGCGGTTTCGGCTGCTGATCGCGCGGCGCGTTCGGATTGCCTTTCGGCAGCTCGACCACCGGCGTCATCTGGAACATCGCCATCTGCCTCGGCGCATCGACCGGGAACGACCACGACTGAACGCTCATCGTGATGGCCGCCGCGGCGGCGAGACTGTGAAACGCGATCGACATCGAGAGGACGCCTGCTTTCGCCGGCGCTGCGATCGCGCGTGCATTGACGACTGAGGTCTCGAACATGGTGCTGTCCTCCTATGCACCGTTCGACCGCGGGCCCGGCTCTTGCGAAACCGGTCAATGAAACAATGGCGTTAACATGGCCATCCTGATCGCCGCATTGATTCTTTCGCTGAAAACCGACGGCGGCTTCACCGGCCGCGGCGTCGGACACCTGTCGATCGAGGGCCAGAAGGTGATGACCGACCGCTGCGCCGGGACCATCACGCACCGCGAGAGCGATCGCCTCACCGCCGCGATCGCCGCCGCGAAGAAACTGACGTGGCGCGAGTCGTACGGCAAAGTCCATCCCGACGCCGTGCTCTGGACGCTGGAGGTCGAGGACCGCAAGGCGTCGTGGTACGACGACAACGAGCTGCCGAAGGAGCTGGAGGATTTGCGGGATGAGGTTTGGAAGCTGCGCGAGCGCGTGATCAGCGAGTGCGAGTGAGCTGCGCGAGGCGCCCGAGGGCGCCGCGATGGCTCGGGTTGAAGCGCAGCGCCTCCTCGAACCAGCTCCTCGCCTTCGCGTAGTCGCCGCGCCGCGCGGCGATGTCGCCGAGCATGACCAGGGCGTCGACGGCGTACGGCACTTCGTCGACGGCGATGTCGAGCTCGCGCGTGGCGCGGTCGAAGTCGCCGTGATTCGCGGAGTCGAGGGCCAGCATGACGTGCGGGCGGAAGAGCGCGCGGGTCTTCGGATCGGCCGCGAGTTTTTCCAACGCGTCGAAGCCGCGGCGATCCCCGAGGCTGGCGAGGACGAGTGCCGACATCTCGCGCACCTGCACCGCGGGATCGTTGACCAGTACGGCCAGCGGATCGGCGGTCTCGCGGTTGTGCGCGAAGCCGAGGGCTTCGACGAACTTCGCGCGGACGACCGGATCGGGATCGTGCAGCAGCGGGACGATCACGCGCGGAGCGTCGCCGGGAAAGCGCTGCGCGAGGAGCTCCGCGCACGCGCCGCGCAACGTCGGCGCCTCGCTCGTGTCCTGAACCACTGCCGTGAGTGGCGCGAGGCTCGCGTTGCGCGTCTTCTCGTCGATCGCGTCGGCGAGCCGGATACGGCGCGACTGGCGCTGTGCTGCGTTGGGCCACCACTGTTCGATCGCCTTCTGCATTTCCGCGGGAGGCTTGTCCTTGTGGCAGTTCGTGCAGGCGTTCGGGACGTCGTGGCGAAGCGTGTTGACCGGGTTCGGCACATCGATGGTGTGATCGGGGAACTTGTCGAGCACGCCGCTCACCAGCTTCGGCATGTGGCAATCGACGCAGGTCGCTGAGCGGTGATGGCCGTGGGACGCGTTCATGCGATGGCAGTCGCCGCAGCCGGCGTCGAGCTTCACCTCGTTCGCGCCGTGATCCTGATGCGGCGCGGTGTGACAGGTGAGGCAGGTCGCCTTCCCGATGCGGAAGCAGCGCGACTGCAACACCGCCTGGTACTCGAAGCTCGAGCTCGACGGGCGGCCGTCGGCGAAATACTCGCCGCTCCGCTCCGTGCCATCGGTGATGACGAGCGCCTGAAAACGATCGTCGTAGCGCTGGCCGGGAAGGAACTGCTGGCTCGACACGAGAACCGGAAACACCGGCTCGCGCGGACCGTGACAGCTGCCGCAGACCGACATGTCGTTCTTCGAGGGACGGAAGATGTCGCTCTTCGCCTTCGTCTCCGCGTGGCGCGCGCCCGGACCGTGACACGCCTCGCACGCGACGCCGGCGTCGATGAACGACGTCGACCAGGAGCGGGCCGCGCGGTCGTAACGGACGTCGACGCCGGTGGCGTGGCACTCGAGGCACTCCTTGTTCACCGTCCGCTTGAAGTTCGTCCAGAAGTGCGGATGGTCGGGGCCGACTCTCCCCTGCTTCGCCTCGTTGTAGTCGACCCACTCGCCGCGTCCGGTGACGTGGTAGTAGACCGGCAGCACCTGCCAGCGGCCGTCGGGGAAGACGGCGACCGTGTCCTGCATCCGCTTGCCGCCGATGACCCAGTCGACGTCGTAGTCAAGTAGTTGACCTTCACGGTTGCGCGTGCGCATGACGTACGCGTCGCCGTGACGGGTCATCCAGGCCTCGCTCGAATCGCCCTTGAAGTGCGCACCGCCGAACTTCCCGACGACGAACGGCTTCTCCCCTTTCGAGAGCGCGCGCGAATGCCAGTCGTGCGTCCAGCGGTCGTAGTTCTTCTCGTGACAGTCGCGGCACGTTTCGGAGCCAACGTACTTGTCGCGCGACGGGAGCTTCTCCCACGATTCAGCCTTCGTGGGGCCCGCCGGCGGTGCGGGCTGCTCGCGATGGCAGGCGGCGAGGAGAAGCACAGACAGGAGTGTCTGTGCCACACATCGAATCAATCCTGAACCCGGAACGATTGATGGCAGTCGTTGCACGTTTCGCCCACCACCTTGAACTGCGCGTCGAACGCCTTCGCGTCCCCCTTCTTCGCCAGCTCCGCCAGCTTCGCGCTCGCGCGCTCGAGCTCCTGCGCCTCCGCCCTGAACTCCGGCAGCTGCTGCCAGATCGCCGCCTTCGCGTCGCTCTTCACCTTGTCCGGACCGCTGCCGGCGGGAAAGAGATCCGCGAGGTTCCGGCTCACCCCGTGAATCGCCTCGGCATGCGCCGCGAGATCGGCGCGCGAGGAGATCTGGTGCTTGACCACCAGCGACATCGCCGACATGTGCGCCCCCATCGATTTCATCGAAGCCTGGCGGTACTTGACGATCGATTGCGGACTGTCGGCGGCGAGGAAGAGGAGCGCGGCGAGGAGGAAGAGCGGTTTCTTCATGACGTGAAAAGGCCCGCCGCGCATGATCGCACGGCGGGCCCTTTTTAGTTGCTTGCTATCGAATTACGGATGGCTGATGCAGAGGGTGTAGCTGCCGGAACCGCTGTAGGAGAGAACCTTCCACTGGTAGTAACCGGCGGTACCGCTGTAGCTCACGTTCTCATTCGCCGTGGAGCCGGTGCCGGAGGCGACGTTCGCCCAGGCCGAGCCGTTCCACTTCTGCAGGTAGAGATCGAAGTCGGCGCCGGCCGGTCCGGTCAGGACGCCGCTGTTGGTGCCGGTGACGGTCGTCTGGTAGTACGTGCCGTTCGGCTGGATCGCCGACGCGCCCGTGCCGCTGAGCGAACCGCTGTAGGTCGTGCAGCCGCCGCCACCGCCGCCGCCCGTGTAGGTGGCCTTGAGCGTGAGGCCGCTGAAGGAGGAGTAGGCGTTCAGGCCGATGTACCAGTCGCCTGCAGCCGGGTTCGTGACGCTGACGCTCTCGGCGTTGCCGCTGAGGTACGGACGGTAGTTGTAGCTGCTCGACGTCGGCTGCGAACCGAGCTTGACGTAGAGGTCGCAATCGCCCGTGCCGCCGGAGATCGTGATGACGAGCGAGGTCTGGCTCGCCGGAACGGTGATCTTGTAGTACGCCCAGCTGCCGGTCGCGCCGGAGAGGTTGGTGACCGCAACACCGTTCGTCAGCGTGGTCGTGCCGCCGCCGCTGGTTCCGCCCGGAGCGCCGACTGCGTCCCACGCCTTGGTCACGGAGTTCGCGGCGGTGGCGCCATAGAGGTCAGTGGCTGCATTGACGGTCGCGGTGCGCGCGGCCGAGAAGTTCGTCGAGGAGGTGAAGTAGACGGTCAGCGCGCGATACCAGATGCGCTGCGCCATATCGAGCGACGTGGAGGAGGTGGCGGAGAGCGCCGGAACGACGACCGAGGTCTTGGCGCGCGGGTGCGAGCCGCCCATGACCATCAGGTAGTACGCGAGGTTGGCGATACCGGAGTTGCCATGGACGCCGCCGTTGTCAGCGGTGCCGGTGATGCGCTCCGGGTAGTAGTCCTTCGAGTAACCGTCGGCGGTCGGGTTGTTCATGTAGCGGAGCGCGTCGCCCGAGGTGCTCGGCGTGTAGATGTCCTCGCCAACCTTCCAGGTGTTCGCGTTCGGGGTGCCGGCGTTCTCGGTGTAGGCCTCGCAGGAGTTGCCGAGGATGTCCGAGGTCGCTTCGTTGAGGGCGCCCGACTCGTTGGAGTAGACGAGACCGGCGGTGCGCTCGGTGACGGCATGCGTCAGCTCGTGGGCGTCGACGTCGAGGTCGCGGGAGAGGGCGATGAACTGCGAGCCGTCGCCGTCGCCGTAGACCATCTGCGAGCCGTTCCAGTAGGCGTTGTTGTAGTTCGACGAGAAGTGGGCCGAGGCCTTCAGCGTGGCGCCGGCGTTGTCGTACGAGTCGCGGTTGAAGACGTTCTTGTAGTAGTCGTAGACGTTGCCGGCGTAGTTGTGCGCGGCGTCGAGCGCGACGTCACCGATGTTCGCGCTGCCTTCGCTGCGCTTCAGGGTGCCAGGGAGCGACGTGCCGTTGTTCGCCGAGTAGGTCTGACGGTTCTTGGCGTACTTGTTTTCCGGGGCCGTGAGGCGGAGGTCACCGACGCCGTTCGCATCGGCGTAGATGCGGTCGATCTGCGGGCCGTCGGCGTTCGTGTACGCGACGCGGACCGTCCAGGCGAGGAAGGCATTGCTCTTCTCGTCGACGACGTAGGTCAGCGTGGCGGCGCCGAGGAAACGGCCGTTGGTGATGCCGGCTTCCTTCGCCGCGCGATCGGTAGCGGTGACGGCGTCGACCGTCGGGTTGCGCGGAAGGTCGCGGTCAGCGGCGAAACGGCCGTTGATCGCCCGCACGTTGCCCGCGGCGTCGCTGTGCACGACGTACTCGGCGCCGACGACCGGAAGGCCGCGCAGCGTCTGCTGGAACTTCACGTGGGTCTGTCCGAGGTTGTCGGTCAACACGGAAGCCGTGTCGAAGTCCTCGGTGCCGACCATACCGAGCAGGTCTTTCTGCGACTTCAGGAACGCCTTGGCAGCCTTGTCGACCGCGCCCGGCCCGAGCTTCCCAAGCTCGCCCGAAACGAAGGTTGGGACACCCTTGGCATCGCTGTCATGAATCCGGATCTTGGATTCGACCGGCTGCTTGGCGAACGCCATCGTGGCGACGAGAGTGAGAACCGTTGCGAAGATCTTTTTCATGTGCTCCTCAAAAATTTGGGCGTCCCTGTTGGGCGCGGTCCGTCTTAAGGCAAGGCCGATGCCGATTCGTAACATCGGCCTTAAACACATGTAATCATTGGAGTTAACTGAAATGACCAGATGGCGCCGGATCAAATTTGAACCCGTTTTGGGATGGAACGCCATCCACCACGGGTCAAAATGAGATCAGGGGGTTAGCGTACGACCCGCCGTTTCGGCCCGCTTTCGCCAAACTTCGGCCTCGGCCGGGTCTCCCCACTTCTCCAGGCTGCTTGCGGCGAACAAAAACGTCTCCCGCGACGGATTGGCGTCCGTCATCCGCGTCAGCGTCCGCACCGCGTCATCGCGATGTCCGGAGAGAAATTCGAGCAACGCCAGGTCGCCATACGCCTGCACGTCGTGTGGATCGGAGGCGATCTCTTCTCCGAATTGCACGCGCGCTTCGTCGAGCCGCCCGACGTGCGCGAGCGCGTCGCCGGTGAGGTAGTGAATGCGCTCCGGCAGCGAGCCGCCGTTCTTCTGCCGCGCTTCATCGAGCATCCGCAGCGTCTGCAGCACGCCGGGATAGTCCCCCTTCACCGCCGCGATGCGCGCCATCAGAAAGAGCGCGAGCACGCGATCGCTCGACTCCCCCTCCGCCGCCTGCGCCTCGGCGAACGCGGCGTTCGGATCATGACGCGCCAGCGCGATCTCGCCGAGGAGCAGATGCGCCCCCGCCGCGTTTCCGGCGAGCGCCACACGCGCATGCGCCTCCGCCCCCGCGAGGTCGCGCGCCGCGAGCAGCGACTCCGCCGCCGAGCGCGCGAACTGCGCCGAGAGCCGCGGCGTCGCCGTGATCCCCGCCTCGTACGTCGCCGCCGCTTTCTGGTGATCGCCCGCCGCGTCGTACGCCTGTCCGAGCTGATCGCGCAGATCGCTCCACCTCGGATTCGCGGCGAGCAGCGGCTCGATCATCGTGATCTGTTTCCCCGGCTCGTGCACGTCGTTGATCGCCTTCAGCTTTGCGAGGTCGCCGATGCGCGACTTCGGATCGGGGCGCGGTCCCCCTTCATCCGCGCCGGCGCTGACGTATCCGAGCGCGGCGAGCTTCTTCGCCTCCTCCGGATCGATCGACTCCGGCGCGGTGAATTGCGAGCCGTAGCGCTGCAGCTCTTCGCGCAGCGCGGCGGCAGTGCGGCGCTCCTTCGACGCGAGATCGTTGTGCTCGCGCGCGTCGCGCCCGAGGTCGTAGAGCTCGGCGTGCGGCGCCTCGATGAAGTGATTCGATCCGTTGACGAGCGAGCGGAGATCGCTCCACCCGAGGTGAATGCGCGGAAAGAGCGACTCGGCGTAGACGCTGCGATTCGGCAGGCTGTCGCGGATGAGCGAGATGCCGCGGATGCCGGGCGGAGGCTTGATCCCGGCGGCGTCGAGGATCGTCGGCATCACGTCGACGAGCTGCACCGGTGCGTCGATCTCTCCCCGCTTCTCGCGATGCGGCAGCTTGATGATCAGCGGGACCTGGAGCGACTCGCGATAGACGAAGACGCCGTGCTCCTGCTCGCCGTGCTCCATCAATCCCTCGCCGTGATCGGAGACGAGGACGATGACCGCGCGATCGTAGAGGCCGCGCTTCTTCAGGAACTCGATGAACGTTCCGACGATCGCGTCGGCGCGCTTCACGTCGGCGTCGTAGGTCGGCTCGTACGGCGCGTGCGGCTCGTAAAGATGAAGGAAGCAGAACTGCGGCGCGGCTTCGTTCTTCGCGATCAACTGCTCTGCGATCTTCTCCGTCAGGCCGCCGGGACGCTGCAGCGATCCGAGCGGCGCGCCGCTTACGATGCCGATGTTGTCGTCGTAGTCGATGAAGCCGCTCGCCGCGCCGGTCGACGCGCGCAGCACGTAGGCCGACACTGCGCCCTCCGTGTGATAGCCGTTCGCCTTCAGGACCGACGCGAGCGTCGCGTGCGCGGGATCGAAGCGATAGCCGGCGTTGTCGCGCACGCCGTGCTCGGGCGGGAGCAGTCCGGTGAACATCGAGAGATGCGACGGCAACGTCAGCGGGACATGCGACCACGCGTTGCGGCAGTCGATCGAGTCACGAGCCAGCGCCTTGATGTGCGGCGTCGCGTCGCCGATGCGATCGGCGCGCAGCGTGTCGATGGAGATCAGGAAGATCGGCGGATGCTCTTCGCGGCGCGTGCATCCGAGGATCGAAAGAAACGCGAGAAAGAGAAGGAGGCGGCGGATCACAGACCGTCGTACCTCGAATATCCGCGTTCGGCCCAGTAGTCACGCGGCTCTTCGCGCGTGTACGCGATGCGCGTGACCGCCTTGATGTTCTTCAGCCCGAGCTTCATCGGTACGAGGAGGCGCAGCGGCGCGCCGTGCGCGACGGTCAGCGGCTGGCCGTTCTGATGCGTGGCGAGGAGCGTCTGCGCGTGACGCGCGGTCGGGAGATCGATCGAGACGTAATACGGATCGGAGCCGCCGCGCCAGTCGAGATTGACGCCCGACTCCATCGCCGCCCAGCGCGCGCCGTCCGCCGGCGGATACGCGCGGAGCAGGTCGTCGAAGCGCAGGCCGCCCCACCACGCGATCGCGCTCCACCCTTCGACGCAGACGAGCCGCGTGACCTGCTCGTGGTGCGTAAATCGCAGCAGGTCGTCGAGGCGCAGCACGACGTCCTGCCCCGAGGCGAGGCCGGACAACGTCAGCGTCCATGTGTCGAGGTAGGCCGGTCCCGGCGTGCGTCCGGCGTAGTTGTTCCGCAGTGCGGTCACATCGCTCTTCGCGTACGTCCTCACGCTCCGCGTCGGCGAGTACAGCGCCTCGGAGACGTAGTCGTCGAACGTCAGCACGGTGCGCGGATAGTGTCCGCGGCGGATGATCTTGAATCCGGCGAACGCGGCGACGATGCCGACGCCGAGAAGGACGAAATCGCGGCGATCGTGATTCGTCCGCTGCGCCCAGCCGGTGATCATCGAGCGCATCGTCGCCCAGCCGTCGGCGATCACGAGGATCACGTGCGGCACTGCGAACGCGACAAAAACCCACATCGTCCAGAAGTGGATGATGCGCGCGCCGTCGTACGAGCCGAAGAGTCGCTCCAGCCACCAGAGCTGCACCGGCTTGTGCATCGCCCAGCCGCTGGCGACGATGAGGAATCCGAAGATCGGGATCGACACGTAGGCCGCGCGCTGGAGCGCGTTGTACTTCGTCGTGACCTCGGGGTGGTTGCCGAGCCGCAGGTAGTAGCGCGCCATCGCGAACGCTTCGCGGACGTCGCCGCGGCGCGGCATCAGCGCGCGCCAGCCGCCGCCGGCGAGCAGGCCGATGAGATAGAGCGCGCCGCAGAGCATGAAGAAGTAGACGAAGAACCAGTGCAGCAGCAGCGCGGTGGCGAGCGCCTGCCGGCCGAACGAGAAGTTGTCGTAGAACGATCTGGAGAAACCGGGCGGATAGACCGGCGCGGCCCAGTAGATCGAGAGGCCCGACATGATGAGGCCGATGAGGAGCGGCAGCATCAGCCAGTGGGCGATGCGGACGAGCGCGTGATGCTTCCTCTGCGTGACTTCTGGCATGGTTCGTTCGTAATCAGCGGGTATGAAGAAGCTGATGCGTGACCCGGATCTCGACCACCTCGTCGAAGAGCTCAACCGTACCGAAACGCCGCGGCCGCGTGCCGTCGATGATCCCTCGACTTCGCTCGGGACAGCACCGCCGTCCACGGTACCAGAAGGAAGCGCGTTCGAGACTCTGCTCGCCGAGATGGTCGAGCGCGGCGCGAGCGACCTTCTGATCGTCGCCGGCAGCGCGCCGGTGTTTCGCATCAACGGACGCCTGCTCCAATCGGATCGCGATCCGCTTTCGGCGGAGGAAGTGCGCGTGCTCCTCGGCGCCTTCACCAGCGGCCGCATCCGCGAGCGGATCGAAGCGGAAGGGGCGGCCGATCTCTCGCTGCGCGCGACCGGCACACGCTTCCGCATCAACGTGCATCGCCAGCGCGGAACGCTAGCAGCCTCGGTGCGCGCGCTGCCGACGACCATCCCGACGCTCGCGCAGCTCGAGCTGCCTGCGTCGCTTGCCGAGCTGATGAAGCCGACGCGGGGCCTCGTGCTGCTGTGCGGCCCGACCGGTTCGGGCAAGACGACGACGCTCGCCGCGCTCGTCGGCGAGATCAATCGCACCTCGGCGCGACACGTCATCACCATCGAAGACCCGATCGAGTACGAGCATCGGAACGCGAGCTCGATCATCGAGCAGATCGAAGTGGGACGCGACGCGCCGACCTTCGCCTCGTCGTTGCGCGCCGCGCTGCGGCAGGATCCCGACGTCATCCTCGTCGGCGAGATGCGCGACCTGGAGACCGTCTCGACCGCGCTCACCGCCGCGGAGACCGGACATCTGATCCTCGCCACGCTGCACACCAGCGACGCGGCGCAGGCGATCCACCGCATCGTCGACGTCTTCCCGCCGCAGCAGCAGATGCAGATCCGCCATCAGCTCGCGCTCAGCCTCAACGCGATCGTCTGCCAGCACCTCGTGCCGCGCTCCGACGGCGCCGGGCGGGCGGTGGCGGTGGAAGTGCTGCTGGCCAATCACGCGGTGCGCAATCACATCCGCAACGAGAAGCTGCAGAACCTGATCACCGAGATCACGCTCGGGAAGCGGCAGGGAATGATCTCGCTCGAAGACTCGCTGGCGACGCTCGTGCGCCGCGGCGCGATCACGCCGGAGGATGCGCGGATTCGCGCGCCGCGGCCGGAGGAGTTGGAGTCGCTGCTGCGCACCCGCTAAGCTTCGCGCGCTTGTCGTCCCGCATCCTCGCGATCGTCTTGTTCTGTGTGGCGCTCGCCGCGCACCTCACCTACTTTTTCGTCAGCGACGACTTCTTCTACCCCGACTCCGCCACCTACCTCGTGCCGTCGCAGAACCTCGCGCAGGGCCATGGGTTCGTCGACGCGCTGGGGAAGCCGGAGACGATCCGCACGCCCGGCTATCCATTGTTTCTATTGATGACTCGGACAGCCGTTCCGACGGTGTTGCTGCAGCATCTGCTCGCGGCGCTGCTCGCGGTCGCGGTGTTCCTCGCCGCCGAACGATGGAGTGGCAATCGCGCGACGGCGATCATCGCGGCGCTCCTCTTCGCGCTCGACGTGCCGACGATCCATTACGCGAACAAGGTGCTCAGCGAGACGCTCTTCACGGTCGTCTTCTTCGCCATCTTCCTCGCGGCACGCAGCGGACGCGGCGTCATCGCAACAGGACTCGCGACCGGAGCGCTCGTGCTGATCCGGCCAGTCGCGATCCTATGGTTCGTCGTCATCGCGCTGTTCATCCGCCCGCGAAGACTGGCGATTGCGTTCACGATCAGCGCGCTGCTCCTTCCGGTCGCATGGGGACTGCGCAATCGCGCGAAGACCGGCGTCTTCACCATCGCCTCGATCGCCGGGACGAACATGCTGATGTATCGCGCGGCCGGCGCGCTGGCGATCATGGACGACTACGAATTTCCCGACGCGCTGCGCGACCGGCAGAACGAGCTGCTCGAACAGGCGGAGGAGATCATCGACCACGCGGAGCACGTCGAGGACCGCACCGAGCTGCCGCACGCGGTGCAGGCGAAGTACTACGGCGCGCTCGGACGCCGCGTCTTCCTGCAGCATCCGGTCGGCGCGGCGATGATCACGCTGCGCGGCATCGAGATGAATCTGCTCGACAGCAACTCCGACGCGCTGACGATGGTCAGCCGCATCCCGGAGTCGATCGTGCGGATGTCGCTCGACGCCTTCACGCACATCGAGTGCTTCCTCGCGATCGTCGGGCTCTTCGTGATGTGGCGCCGCGATCGCGCGCTCGCCGCGTTCGTCGGGCTCACGCTGCTCTACTTCATCGTCATCAGCGCCGGCGCCGAATCGGAGGCGCGCTTTCGCGTGCCGCTGATGCCGCTCTACGCGATCGCCGCGGCCTTCGCCATCTCCGGCGCTTCGACGATGCGCACGCCCGACGGCGGCCGCTCGACCGCGTCGACGAGCGAGCGGACGACTTTCGAGAGCGGCACCGGATAGAGGCGGCGTGCGGTGTCGCGGCTCCCCGGCGCGAGCATCGCCAGCCAGTAGAGCGGCAGGATCGCGTAAGGCCAGCGATGACCCGGCCCGAGGACGTACCACGGACGAATAAACGTCGCGGGAAGGCCGCATTCGCGCAGCATCCGCTCCCCTTCCGCCCGCACGGCGACGTACTCGCGCATGATCGGCGCCGGCTGCGCGACGCTGAGGTAGACGAAGTGGTGGATCGTCGAGCGGCACGCCGCGGCGACCGACTCTTTGACCGACACGAGATCGATCGCCCGAAACTCCGCCGCCTTCGCCGGCGACGGATGCGCGACGCCGACGAGTTGCACGAACGTGTCGGAGGGCGAGATCTGATCGGCGAAGGTGCTCGCCTCGAGCGCGTTGCCGCGCACCGGAATCGCGCCGCGCTCGAGCTTTTTTTCCGATCCGTCACGCACCAGCGCGCGGACGACATGTCCGCGCCTGACGAGCTCCGGGACGAGGTGACGTCCGATGTAGCCGGTGGCGCCCGTAATGAATACGTTCATCGGCGAGAATACGGACATGCTCGAGAAGCGGTTCATCATCCTCGCGTTTTTGTTCCTCCGCTGCGGCGGCGAAGCCATGCCGGCCCCGCCCCAGCCGCTCGCGCATCACGAGGTCCGCATCGAGCAACTCCCGGGGCCGTACGCGACGTTCAGCGCGGGCAATCCGGCGAGGATCATCAGACGTCCGTCGAACGCGTCGCTGCTGCTGCCACCCGGATTCAAGGCCACGGTCTACGCGGAAGGGCTCGACGATCCGCGCAACATGGCGCTCGCGCCGAACGGCGACGTCTTCGTCGCGGAGACCGCCGAGGGACGGATCACGATCCTTCGCGGGCAGCAGCGGTACGAGTTCGCTTCCGATCTCGATCATCCGTTCGGGTTGGCGTTCACGAACGGCTTCCTCTACGTCGGCAACGAATCGTCGGTGGTCCGTTTTCCGTACACGCCGGGACAGACCGCTGCGCGCGGACCGGCGCAGCGCCTCGCCTCCCTGCCGTCGGGCGGACATTCGACGCGCAACGTGATCTTCAATCGCGACCGCTCGAAGCTCTACGTCGCCGTCGGCTCGGAAGGGAATGTCAACATCGAGCGCCGGCCGATCCGCGCGGCGATCACGGAGATGAATCCCGACGGCAGCGGCGCGCGCATCTTCGCGTCCGGACTGCGCAATCCGGTCGGTCTCGCCATCGAGCCGCGGACGCAGGCGCTCTGGACGTCCGTCAACGAGCGCGACGGCCTCGGCGACGAGCTCGTCCCCGATTACATCACCGACGTCCGCGACGGCGCGTTCTACGGCTGGCCCTACGCCTACCTCGGCACGCACGAAGATCCGCGGCACGCCGGCGAGCGTCGCGATCTCGTGGCGAAGAGCATCGTCCCTGCGCTGCTCATCGAGTCGCACTCCGCGCCGCTCGGCATCGTGTTCTACAACGGCACGATGTTCCCGCAGCAGTACCGCGGCAACGCGTTCGTCGCGCTGCACGGCTCGTGGAATCGCTCCACGCTCACCGGCTACAAGGTCGTGAGCGTGCCTTTCCGCGATGGACGTCCCGCGGGCGGCTACGACGACTTCGTCAGCGGATGGATCGCCGATCCGCGCGGAAAAGTGTGGGGACGTCCGGTCGGATTGCTGGTGCTGCCCGACGGCTCGCTGCTGATTTCGGATGACGGTGCCAATCTCATCTGGCGCGTGACGTACGTAGGGCGGGTCCTCTGACCCGCCTGGCCGGGTTAGAGAACCCGGCCCACATCTCGCATCGTTCTCTGTCATGGAACAGAGAGCGAAAACACGCAATCCGTTGCGCCGCGCCGTTCGCGCGGTCAAGAGCAAATTGACGCGTCATCACGACGAACCGGCGGCCGAGCCCGCCGCGCGCGTCGCGAAACCGCAGGCGGAACAGCCGCACGCGCGTCCGGCACGACGCGAGAGTGACATTCCCATGGATACGCTCATCGGCGCGTATTCACCGATGCAAACGAGCCTCAAGGCACCGTTCCGCGAGGACGGCTCCGATCACCATCGCGATCAGGAGTTCGGCCGTGGACCGGAAAACGATCGTTGGCGGGACGAGGACCGCTTGACGAACAAATCAGGAGATCCCCGCATCGGCACGCACGGCCGCTCGTACGAGCCGGGCGAGGATCGCGAGAAAGCGATGGAAGGAGAAAGCGAATGGACCAGGACACGCCCATGAACACAGGCTTCGGCGCGACGAGTGCAGGTGACAACGTCGCCCCGGGCATCAAGCCCGCCGGCGCCTGCCCCACCTGCGGTCACAACCCGAATACGCAGGGACTGGAGCAGTTTCTCGGGAAGCTCGGCATCAGCGACGAGATGATCCGCAACCTCAAATCGTCGATCGACAACGTGGAGGTCGAGGAGTACCTCAACACCGCCCGCGAGTATCTCAAAACCGGCGGCAGCAAAGCCGCCGCGTTCGCGAAGGAGAACCCGGGGAAGGTGGCGGCGGGAGTCGCGGTGCTCGCCGTCGGCGCCGGGATGCTGATCAATTCATTGAGGGAGTAGCGACCGGTGTGTAGCGCGGGCTCCCGGCCCGCGCTACTCTTCACCGATGCAGAAGATCGATCGCTTCCTGAAGCTGATGACCGACCGCGGCGCCTCCGACTTTCACATGACGGTCGGACGCCCACCGATGCTGCGCGCGGCGGGATCGATCGAGACCATCCGCTACCGCACGCTCTCCGAGGCGGATTTCAACGACATGATGGAGCCGGTCACGGCGCCGAGGTTGTGGGAAGACTTCAAGCGCACCGGCGACATCGACTTCTCGTACGAGATCCCAGGCATCGCGCGTTTCCGCGTGAACCTCTTCCGCCAGCAGCGCGGCGCGGGCGCGGTCTTCCGCGTCATCCCGACCAAGATCCTGACCATCGAACAGCTCGGCCTCCCCGAGCAGGTGCGGCGCATCGCGGCGATGAAGAGCGGCCTCGTGCTCGTCACCGGCCCGACCGGCTCGGGAAAATCGACCACCCTCGCCGCGATCATCGACCTCATCAACGAAACGCGCTCAATCCACATCATCACCATCGAAGATCCGATCGAGTTCGTGCATCCGAACAAGAAATGCCTCATTCATCAGCGCGAGATCGGCACGCACGCGAAGTCGTTCGCCGAGGCGCTGAAGGCGGCGGGACGCGAAGATCCCGATCTGATCCTGGTCGGCGAGATGCGTGACCTGGAGACGATTCACATGGCGCTGACCGCCGCGGAAAAAGGGACGATCGTCTTCGGCACACTGCACACGAACAACGCGGCGAAGACGATGGACCGCATCATCAGCGTCTTCCCCGCCGGCGAGCAGGAAGGGATCCGCAACGTCCTCGGCGAAACGATCCGCGGCGTCGTCGCGCAGCAGCTCCTGCCGAAGATCGGCGGCGGCCGCATCGCCGCGCTGGAGATTCTCTTCGCGTCGCCCGCGATCGGCAACATGATCCGCGAAGGCAAGACCTCGCAGGTCACCAGCGCGATTCAGACCGGCGTGAAGGAAGGGATGATCGACATGGACTCGTCGATCCGCAAGCTGTACGAGGAGAAGAAGGTCACCGGCCGCGCCGCGTACGACAAGGCGATCGACAAGGAGCAGTTCAAGGACCTGGTTTCGGGGTGATGGCGACGATCGCCACGAGGTCGGCGATCGCCAGCACCGCGAGCACGACGTCCGGCGCGATGCGCCTGCGCACGGTGCCTCCGACGGCCGCCATCGCCAGCGGCAGCAGCGGAAGAAAGTAGCGTCCCTGCATCCCCTCGATGTAGCCCGCGCCGGGCGGCGTCCAGATCAAATACTGCGAGACGCTGATCAGCAGCATCGATAACGCGATGCTCACCGCGGCAAGCACGCGCTCCTTCGCGATCAACCGCGACTCGTTCGTAAGCGCAACGGCGATCACGGTCGCGAGCAGCATCCCGATCACGATGCGTGGCAACGGGACGTCGAGCATGCCGAGCCGTCCGACCAGTCCCTCGGCGTAGCGAGGCACGTGGCGCAGGTAGTCGGCGATCACGATGCCGATGAACCTGAACGGCGCGTGCACGATCGCGCGGAGCTGCGCCGCGGGATCGACCATCACGCCGGGGCGATGGGCGTAGTTCGTCTGATGAAGGAGCAGCGCGGTGATCGCGAGTGAGACCGCGCAGGCGATCCAGGCCGTCGCGCGGCGCGCCATCAACGCGATCGGGAAGTAGACCGGCTTCACAAAAGCGATCGCCGCCGCGAGGACGGCGTTCGACGACATCGCCGTGAGCAGCGTCGCGACTGCGATCGTCATCGCATCGGGCGAGAACGACGCGGCGAGATGCAGCGACATCGGCAGCAGGCCGACGGTCGCAACCACGAGGGCCAGTAACGGAGCGGCGCGCATCGCGACTGCCATCAGCGCGATGAACACGACGAGATTGAAGATTCGCCCGAGGTGCAGGATGGCGAGCGGACGGAGCGTCAGGTTGTGTCCGATGAAGCAGGCGAGCGCCTGCGGCAGATGCGGCAGCGGTGTGTAGTACGCAGGGAAGTGGACGAGCACGCGATGCTCGAGCTCGAGCGGCGTGTCGCGGCCGTACCAGAGCTGCTCGATGCCGCGCGGGATGTACGCCGAGGGGTGCCCGTGATGCATCGGCGGGATCCAGTAGCCGAGCGCGATCGCATCGGCGCGCCAGAAATGTCCCGCTTCGTCCGGCGCGCGGAACGGCGGCGTGGCGAAGACGAGCGTGACGCCGAAGATCAGCGCGAGCACGACGAACGCCGCGATCAACCGGCCTATACTCACCGGCGCATCCTAATGCCTGACCGCTACGCCGACGTCGGCGACATCCGCCTGCATTACATCGAAGAAGGCGAAGGTCCGCTCGTGGTCATGCTGCACGGCTTCCCCGAATCGTCGTTCTCGTGGCGGAAGCAGATTCCCGCGCTGGCGAAGGCGGGCTATCACGTCATCGCTCCCGACCTGCGCGGCTACGGCGACTCATCGCGGCCCGACGATGTCGACGCGTACAAGATGACGAGCGTCGTGCAGGACATCGCGGGTCTGATCGTGCAGAACGGCGGCTCGTGCACCTTGGTCGGCCACGACTGGGGCGGCATCGCGTCGTGGCTGCTGCCGATGCTCCATCCGGCGCTCGTCGAGCGCCTCGTGGTGATGAACGCGCCTCACTTCGTCCCGATGCGTCGCGAGATCGATCGCTCGTTCGGCCAGAAGATGCGGCTGCTGTATCAGCTCTTCTTCAACCTGCCGGTGCTCCCCGAGCTGTTCATCCGCCTGTTCGGAAAAATGCTCATGTCGCGCCTCGGCAGCTTCACGCCGGATGAAGTGCGGACGTACGTCGCACTGTGGAGAAGGCCCGGCGCAACGACCGCGATGCTGAACTACTACCGCGCTATCCGGAAGCATCGCGCCGAGCTGCGCGGCCTGATGCGGAGGATCGAAGTACCGACGATGCTGATCTGGGGCGAGCGCGATCCGGTCTTCCACAAAGAGATGACCGAGGACTTCGGCGACTGGGTGCCGAACCTGCGCGTCGAGCGGATCCCCGAGGCGGGGCACTTCGTGCAGACCGATGCGGCGGAGAAGGTCAACGCGCTGCTGCTTGCGTTTCTCGCCACTCCCGCCACTGCTCATCAATCGAATTCGTGAACGTCCGCTTCGGCGTCCATCCGAGCCGCTCGCGCGTCATCTCGCTCTTCACCTGCTGATCGACGAGCAGCGCCTCGGCGAACGCGTCGCCGAATTTCTCGCGCACCTGTTCCGGCGTCGTCGATTGGATTTCCACATCGGCCGCAAGTGCGCGTGCACATTCGGCGAGCGTCTCGCGCGTGTCGTCGGTCGCGTGGAACAGTCCACCAGCGCGCTGCTCGACGATGCCGACGTAGCAAGTCGCGAGATCGTGCAGGTTGATCATCGACCAGTGATTCGAGCCGTCGCCGGCGAGCTCGATCGGCTGGCGCTGATCGACCGCCGCGAACCACGACTTCATCAGCGACTGCTTTCCGCCGTAGACGCAGCCCGGACGGATCACCGCATGCGACGGCGATCCCAGCACAGTCTGTTCATGCTCCACACGCCACGCGGAGATCTTCAGCGGATCGGGCGTCGTCGTCTCATCGGCATCCTTCGTGTTGCCGAACGCCCAGACTCCCGCGGTGTAGACGAACTGCCCGCCGCGCGAGGCGAGCGTGTCGATCGTCTGCCGGTCATGCTGCGGCGAGAACGCGGTGTTGATGTAGGTGTCGTAGCCGTTCAGCGCATCGCCGAGCGACGGCAGCGATTCGAGCTCGCCGGCGACGATCACCACGCCGAGGTCGCGCAGATGCCGCGCCTCCGAATCGGGACGCACCAGCGCCGTCACCTCGTGGCCGTGATGGCGCAGCTCCGTCGCAACCGCACCGCCGATGTATCCCGTCGCCCCTGTTATGAAGACTCGCATGCGAGGGACCATAGCAAAAAGGCGGCCTCGCGGCCGCCTTTGCTATCTGCTATTCGCTATCTGCTATCTAGTTTCTTTTTCCCATCGCGCGCTCGAAGGCCAGCGCCATCGCGCTCTTTCCTTCGGCCTCGCCGCGCTCTTCCATGAACTTGTTGTACTCCTCGCGCTCGACGGCGGCGCGGGCGGCTTCATGGCTCAGCGAGATGCGCTTGCGCGACGGATCGATCGACATCACGCGCACCATCAGGCGCTCCCCTTCCGGATGCTCGGCCCCGCCGAGCTCGGAGTTCGGGATGAGGCCCGTGAGGCCCGGCTCGAGCTGCACGAACACGCCCGGCGCGCCGGTGTGATCGACCGTGCCTTCGACGACCTTGCCGATCGCGTACTTCTGCGAGGCGCTCTCCCACGGATCGTTCGTCGCCACTTCGCGCAGCGAGAGCGAGAGGCGCTTGCGGCTCGGATCGACTTCGCGCACCCAGCCGCTCACGGTCGAGCCGATCTGCACCGTGTCGTCGCCCGGCTTCACGCCGAACGGGAGCTGCGAGAGGTGGACGAGACCGTCGAGGCCCGGCTCCACTTCGACGAAGTAGCCGAAGTCGGTCGAGCGGACGATGCGTCCGGTGAACTGCGTGCCGGCCGGATAGCGGTCGGCGACGTCGGACCAGGGATCGGGCTCGTGATCTTTCATCGACAGCGAGATGCGCTTGCCGTCGTTGTCGACCTTGATGACCTTGACGTTCACTTCCTGGCCGACCGTCACCACTTCCTTCGGATCGGTGACGCGGCGGCGTGACATCTCGGAGACGTGCAGCAGGCCGTCCACGCCGCCGAGATCGACGAACGCGCCGAACGGCGTGATCGTCTTCACGCGGCCGGTGAGCTCGGCGCCCGGGACGATGCGGCTGCGCGTCTCTTCGGCGCGCTGCTGGGCCGCTTCCTTCATCAGGGCGGCGCGGGAGACGACGATGCGGCGTCCGTCATCCGACATCTCCGTGACGCGGAAGTCGTACGTCTGATTGAGGAACGTATCGGGGTTCTCGATCTTGCCCAGCGCGATCTGCGACAGCGGGCAGAAGGCGCGAAGGCCGCTGACGCTGACGTCGAAGCCGCCCTTGTTGCGCCCCGTCACCTTCCCTTCTACGGGAAGATGGTTTTCGTACATCTGGCGAAGCGCGTCGAGCGACGCCTTGCCCTTGATCATCTTCCGCGAGATGCGAATCTCGGGAGATGTTTTGACGACGGTCCCCTCGACCGTGTCTCCGACGTCGAGCCCTTCGAGCTCCGCGGTGGCCATTACGGCCTCGGAGGGGCCACCATACGACACGAACGCGTCGTCGCCGGAGATCGACACGATCTGGCCCTTCAGCAGGTCTCCCTGCTCCGGAGTCTTGAAATTCAGGCTCGCTTCGAACGCCTCGGCAAAGCTATTCGCCTCAGCGTTTTCTCTCGATTGCGTCATGGGATTGTTGTTACCTTTCGATGGATGTGCGTGGTCGGTTGGGACGCGTATCTTATCCGAACTCCTCACGCGAGTGAACCGGCTTCGGTGCAACGATTCACCCAACTCGTTTCTTCCGCATGTAGGACAGACACTCTTGTCTGTCCACGATGGACAGGCAGGAGTGCCTGTCCTACATTGCGCCCATGCATCCATGGCATGACGTATCCCTCGGCAGCGACGCTCCGCAGCTCGTTCCGGTCGTCATCGAAGTGCCGAAAGGCTCGAAGACGAAGTACGAGCTCGACAAGAAGAGCGGCCTCCTTCGCGTCGATCGCGTGCTCTTCAGCTCCGTGCACTATCCCGCGAACTACGGCTTCATCCCACAGACCTACTGCGAAGATCACGATCCGCTCGACGTGCTCGTCCTCGGCCAGGACCCGGTCGTGCCGCTCTCGGTCATGATCGCCAAGCCGATCGGCGTGATGAAGATGCGCGATCAGGGCGAGGCCGACGACAAGATCATCGCCGTGCACGCGAACGATCCGGAGTACGTGCACTACAACTCCATCACCGAGCTCGCGCCGCATCGGATGACCGAGGTCAGCCGCTTTTTTCAGGACTACAAAGTGCTGGAGAACAAGGTCGTGGAGATCGACCACTTCCTCGATCGCGACGACGCGCTGCGCGTGATTCTCGAGGCGATCGCGCTCTACACGAAGTGTCGCGACGAGCTGCGCGCTACGGCTTCGGAAACATGACGTCGGCACGAAAGCGATCGACGTTCTCAGGGACGACGATGGTCTGCGGTTTCGAGCCATCGAGCGAAACGGCGTAGCTGCCGGGCGCGACATCGCTGAGGACGAACTTGCCGTCCGCGACCGCGGCCGTGACCTCGGCGCTCCATGTGCCGAGATTCTCCAGGAAGGGTGTACCGCTCGTGCTCTGGCGGGCGATCGTGATGAGGTGGTCGATGGCGCGCGAAAAGTGAATCGTGCCCGAGCGAGGCGGTTCGCCGCCGATCAGCACGCGGCCCTCGACCGTCACCGACGGCACGTGAATCATCAACTCGGTCGGGTCGATGTTCTCGCCGATCGAAACGTCGTGCTGCCACACGACACCGCGATCGGAGACGAGTCGCAGTGCGTGAGTGCCGGGGCGAACGGGAGTGATGACCGCCGTTCCGTCGCTCAGTGGCGATGTAACCGAGGACCAGTCGTCGCTCCCGAGGCGCGCTTCCGTTCCGCAGCGCGGGACCGGCGTGCAATGAACGATCAGTGCCTGCGCGCGCCTCAGCGCGATCGTACCGAGCTCCGAATCACTCACCGAACGCACTTCGCGCGCGTGACCCACGGCCTCGGCAAGGAGGGTCCAGCGGCCGGGATAGAAACCGGCGATGCTGAACTCGCCGTCATGATCGGCCACGGCCTCGAGCCAATCGCCGGTGATGAGCGAATGCGTCGGAGCAAAGTCGTTCGGACGAAGCAATCGGATGCGTGCCCCGGCGATCGGTTGTCGCGAAGCCGCATCGATCACGCGACCGGTGGCGGCCACGCCATCATCGAGCACCAGCTCCCCTAACTCGAGTTGCTCGCCGCGCCCGAGCTGGCGCGGCGGGACGTCGAGCGGAAGCGAGTCCGCTCCCCGAATCTGCAGGGAGAGCGTTCCCGCGGTCAGTCCACGCACCCTCGTGGTCCCGGTCGGATCGAGAGCTACGATCCGCACGCTTCCGTTCAGGCGGACCTCGACGTTTCCGCTTCGGATCGGTTCGTGGTCACGCCTGCGAACGGCGCGGAAGACGACGGCTGCGGCGCGAGTGAGGACGACATCGACGACCTCTCCGCTGATGGGACGTCGGGCCATCGTGAAATCGAGCGCTTCGATCTCTATCTCACCGGCAGCAGGCGCACCGGCGAGCTCCGCCCGGCCCGCCGCATCGGTGATTGCGTGCTCGGGCGCTCCGGCAACGCGAACCATTGCATCGGCAACCGGCAGACCATCACTCGAGCGGACATGAACCTCGATGCGCTTTCCTCCTTCGAGGTTGAATGAAACGTCACGACGATCGGCCCGTTCGAGCTCGAACGTCTGCGAGACCGATTGATAGTTCGAGCGCGTAACGGCGAGCTCGGTCCTGCCTCCCGGAAGCCCGGAGATTCGAAACACTCCGTCCGCACTCGTCGTCGAACGCCGCTGCGCCAGACTTCCGTCGTAGAGGAAGGTCGCCGTCACGACTGCACCGGCCAGTGGCCTGCGCTCAGACGACACGATGCCGGACACCGTTGCTCCCGCGGACAACACGATGACGTCCGGCAGATCTCCCGCGCGCGCGGTCACGGCAGTCGGTGCGAAACCGTCGCTCGACGCCGTGATGCGATGCGCTGACGCCGCGGGAATGGGCGGAACGACGGCGACCCCTTCCGATGCAAATGCCCGATACGGAAAGTTGCCCGAGACGTCCATCTCGTCGATACGAACACGTGCATCGCTGACCGCGTGTCCGGCCTCGTCCAGCAACCGAATCTGCACCGGGATGGATGGGCCGGCGAGTAACTCCGCGCCAACCTTCGTCCACGCACTCGCCTCGCCGGGGCCGGCGATGCGAACAAAGACTCTCGCGTCACGCGGAACGATCAGTGTCGCGCTGCCTGATGCATCCGTCATCGTCTCGGGAAGCATCGCATCGGGGATCGACTGCAGCATCTCCTCCGTCCCCCACCGAAGCGACACCGCGCCTGTTTTCAAATGAACACGCACCTCATCAGCGCTCACGTCGCGTTTCGACAAATGCGGCGGAGAGGTTGCCGACCAGACCCAGACCTGCTCGTCAGCTGCGACGGCTTCGGGCTCAGCCGGGAGCTCCTCTACCTTTCCGTTCGCACTCACTCGCACGACGTGCGCGGAAACATCAGGAAGCTTGAACAGAAACAGCGACGCAGGACCGCGTTTCGGAGACTCGGGGTCGACCGGCCGATCGAGCACGCAGGCGAGGCGTGATCGGCGCGCGGAGCAGCGCATCATGCCGAACGGCCCCGGCCTGGTCGGGTCGAGCACGATCTTTTTTGCGATCGTCCGTTCGTTGGGGTACCAGAGCTCCCAATGCACGACGTCATTCGAGAACACGCGCACGACGATCGCCGGTCCATTGGGCGTCATCACGAGGTCGTCGATTTTCGGCTGCAGATTGAAGGCGTGGCGAAACCGCCCTTCTTCGTCTTTTCGATACAGGCGAAAGATCTCGGGCATCTGGTGGATCACCAGTTCGCGAAGATCTCTGCCGAGGACCGGCAGCGGTGTGCCGTCGCCGCGGTAGCGGAACAGACCGGGCTCCGACGCGGTAATGACGTCGATCGTTCCGTCGGGCTCGATTTCCAGAGCGCCGGCATCGGGCGGCGTCGAATGCCGGAAAATGTCGATCGCCTCGCGCGTGATCAGACGATGCAGAGGAACGAAATCCGACCAGTCCGACGACAAGTCACCCTGCCAGACAGCGGGCGCTGACGTGGCGGTTTTCGTATCGAAGGTCTGAAAGCCGAGAACGTACAGGCGTTGCCCGTGAACCGCGAGATCGAACACCGTGAAATCGGGATTCTGCCGGGCGAACAGAGGTGCTCCGTCGCTGAGGCGTGCCGCGAATTGACTGAGCGGCAGACCAAAGGCCACCGCGGACGTACCATCGCTCGCAACTCCATACACGGCGCGCATTCCTTTCGGATACGGCTCACCGGAGATCAGCGGCGTGCACGTGCGCTTCGTCAGCGAATATCGAGCGACGCCGCTCAACGACGAAAGCAGCAGCTCGTCATCCGATGACCACGCAACCGAGAGGACCGTGTCGCCACATGGCGCCTCGATGGCGCGTTGCTCGGTCGCTTTCAGCGTCGCGGCTCCCACGGTGACCGCGGCGATCAGGCTTGCCAGAATCATGGAATGGGCTGGAACGGAGAGCGTGGCGGATGACCTGTGACGAGGCACGACTCACAGTCGAGCGTCACACCTGATGGATAGCAGTACGGAAGTCCCGTCACCCAGACGATGTACCCGGGCCAGCACGTCATATCGGCTTGTGCGGAACGGTTATCAGCGGTACCGAACACGACGAGCGCAAAGATCAAAAGGATGAGCCGCTTTCGCATCGACAACCTCCTCAGAAAGGAGGGACAGATGTGCCGCCTTTCCCTACCCACATACCGACACCCTTAAGTTCCTGCGACCAAATATTTCGTAGTTGAGGAGCTCGTCACGCACTCTCGAAATGGCATAAAAAAATATCTTCACCACCCCCTTGTCGAACGAATTGCGCCAACCCATATTGACGTTCACCTTCAGCTCGGATGCGCCACGACGATGTCAACGGGATGAAGGGACGCTTCGGGATCGTGGAATGCCGGAGCGGGCGAACCGAATGCTACTTTGCAGCTGTCAACGGTTCGCATGAAGGTCTCGGAAGCAAAGAGATTCGCGAGACCACGTCGGTTCGGATGCTTTCTGGTAGATGTTAACGGACCGAGAATGGGCTCGCGGGACCAGAGGCCGCGAGCCTTTTGCTTTTCTGTAGGATTGTGACGTGACGACCCGCATCTTCCTCGTCCGTCACGGCGCGACCGAGCTCTCCGCCGAAGACCGCTTCGCGGGCGCGACCGACGTCCTCCTCTCCGACTCCGGACGCGAACAGGCGCGACTCCTCGGCATCCGTCTCGCCGGCGAACCACTCGCCGCGGTCTACGCCAGTCCGATGCGGCGCACGATCGTCACCGCCGAGCTCGCGTCGTCACCGCACGGCCTCCCGGTCTCACCGATGGAAGGTCTTCGCGAGATCAATCACGGACGCTGGGAAGGAAAGACGCGCGCCGAAGTGGAGCGCGAGTTCCCCGAGGAGTACGCGCGCTACGAGCACGATCCGTATTCGTTCGCGCCCGCGGGCGGCGAGACCGGACTCGCGGTCACCGCACGCGCGCTCCCCGCGCTGCTCGACATCGTGGATCGCCACTGCGATCGCGAGGTGCTGGTCGTCTCGCACAAGGCGACGATCCGCCTCATCCTCAGCTCACTCCTCGGATTCGATCCGCGCAAGTACCGCGACCGCCTCGACCAGAGTCCCGCCGCGCTGAACATCCTCGACTTCAAGGACGCCGCGCACGCGCGCCTCACGCTCTTCAATGACACGTCGCACTACGACCGGCCGGTGCCGGAGATTCCGAAGAAGAGATTGTCGAAGGTGTGGGATCAGGGTTAATGGACGGTGATCTTCGCGCCCTGAATCACCGGATCGGCCTGCGAGTACGTCTTCATGTTGTTCGACTTGTCGAGGGCCTGAAGCCAGACGACGCTCCACGTCCCCTTCGCCGCGAACTTCGGGATGTTGATCTTCCCGACCCACGTCTGCGGGACGTCGCTCGCCTGGAACGCGAAGTAGATGCGCGGAAGCTGGCCGTTGTCGGCCGGCGGTCCGGCGACCTGGCCGCTGACGCTCGCCACGCCTGACAGGTCGTCGTTGACCGTCGCCGTCACGGTGACGACGCTGTCGTTCGCGTTGCTCACGTCCATCGGATCGAGCACGAGGTTGTCGACCGTCGGCGCCACGCTGTCGCATTTGTCGGAGAGCACATTGATCTTCACCGCCGCGACGACCGGGTTGTCGCCGCGCACGGTGGCCATGTTCTGCGCCTTGTCCTGCAGCTGGATCTGCTCGAGCTGCCAGTCGCCGCAGTCGACGCTCTTCGGCGGCACGACGTCGCACTCGAACGTCTCGGGACCGGTTGAGCGGCATCCGAAGCCGATGCGCGCCGTCTTCGCCGGGCTCTGGAACACGCCGCTGACGATCGCCACGCCCGACTTGTCGTCGGTCGCCTGCACGAAGACGGTGTTCTTGTCGCCGCCATTCATGGAGCGCTTCTCGACGTAGGCCGAGCGGAGCGTCGGAGGCGTCGAGTCGGGACGCCCCGAGGTGACGGAGAAGACGTAGCCGGGGTTGTACGACGAGTTGATGTTCGTCGTGTTGCCGGCGTTGTCGGTGATGCTGAGGAAGTTCAGCTTCCACATCCCCTGCTCCGCATCTTTCGGCACCGCGATGCGCGCGATGTAACGCGGCGACTCCGGCGCCTCGCGCTGCGCGGCGAAACCCTGCAGCGCCTTGCCGGTCGGGCTGGCGACGCTGCCGGAGATGTTGCGGATGCCGGAGAGATCGTCGACCGCGGTGACGATGAGCATCGTCTCCTGCCCGTCGTTGATCGCGGCCGGATTGAAGATCAGTCCCTGCAGCTGCGGCGGCGTCGTATCGGAGGACGCGTCCTTCGGCTTCGGCGGCTTGTCCTTCTCGTTCGCTTCGTGGCCGTTCTCCGGCCGCTGCGGCGGATTGTGCGGTTGCTGCGGCGGCTGCGGAGCCGCGCTGGCGGACGAGTTGCCGTTGAAGGCGCTGGAGATGGCATTGCCGATGCGCGCCAGGATGCCCGGCTTCTCCACCGGTTTCGGCTGCGGGCTCACGATCGCCGGCGCCGGTTCGGGACGATTCACCGCAATCTTCTGCTGCGGCTCCGCGCTCGCCCGCTGCGCCGCGGCCAGCGCCTCGGCGAACCGCTGCTCGCGCAGCGACAGCTGCTGCGGCGCCGCGGTCTGCACGTTGGCGGTTGCCGGCACGGTGTAGCCGTCAGCATGGAGTCCCGTTCCTCCCTCCGTCACGATCTGCTGCTGCGGGACGTTTCCGGCATTCCGCTGAGCCTGCGTTCCGGATGGCGCGCTATCGAGCGCCGCGGGACCGTTGATCGTCGAGTGCAGGTCTCCCCGCCGGTACGCCTGGACGCGCCAGCCGATCGCGCCGACCAGGATCACGGCCAGCGCTGCGAAGAAGAGCGGGAGGAAGGTTCGGTTGTTCACGATTCAGTTGACAACACCCGGAACCGCGAGAGTGAAGGGCGCAATTTCCGCCCGGAATGTCTCTCCGGCCACCGTCCGCATGGAGTATGCGCCATGCATCGAGCCGACTGAAGTCCGGAGCGGACAGAAACTGGTGTATTCGAAGACCGATCCCGGCCGCAGGAGCGGCTGCTCGCCGACCACGCCCGGCCCTTCCACGCGCTCCTCGTTGCCGTCGGAGTCGGTGATGATCCACTCCCGGCTGATGAGCTGCGACGTCTCGCTGCCGACATTTGAAATTCGGACGTGGTAGGAGAAGAAAAAGTAACTCTCGCGCGGCTCGCTCCGCTCCTCGACGTACTCGCTCTCCACTTCGATTCGGATGCCGCGTGTCGTCGTGTCGCTCATCGATGTCCCATTACCCGGTGCGGCACATACGGCTCTTCGAGAAAAGCCATTTCGTCTGCCGACAACGTCAACTCCACCGCCGCGATCGATTGCTCGAGTTGCTCCAGCTTCGACGCGCCGACGATCGGCGCGGTCACTCCCGGCCGGTTGAGAACCCACGCCAGCGCGACCTGCGCCGGCGCGACGCCGCGCCGTTTCGCGGTCTCCACGACGCGCTCGACGATCGTGAAGTCCGAGTCGGCATAGTACATCTGATGCGCGTAGTCGTCGGTCTGCGAGCGCGACGTCTCGCCCTGCTTGTCGCGCGTCCGGTTGCCGGCCAGAAATCCGCGCGCCAGCGGGCTCCACGGGATGACGCCGATCCCCTCGTCGAGGCAGAGCGGCAGCATCTCCCGCTCCTCTTCGCGATAGACGAGGTTGTAGTGCGGCTGCATGCTGACGAAGCGCGTCCAGCCGTGCGCGCGCGAGGTGGTCAGCATCTTCGCGAACTGCCACGCGAACATGCTCGACGCGCCGATGTAGCGCGCCTTCCCCGACTTCACGACGTCGTGCAGCGCCTCGAGCGTCTCCTCGATCGGCGTCGCCGGATCGAAGCGATGGATCTGATAGAGGTCAACGTACTCCAGGCCGAGGCGGCGGAGCGAGGCGTCGATCGCGCTCATGATGTGCTTGCGCGAAAGACCGCCGCTGTTCGGCCCCGAGGTCAGCGGGAAGAAGACTTTCGTCGCGATGACCAGTTCGTCGCGCTTGCCGAACTCACGCAGCGCGCGACCGGTCACTTCCTCGCTCGCGCCGAGCGAGTACATGTCGGCGGTGTCGAAGAAGTTGATGCCCGCTTCGACCGCGCGCTTGAAGAACGGGCGCGCCGCATCTTCGTCGAGGATCCAGGGCCGCCACGTCGACGAGCCATAGGTCATGCATCCGAGGCAGAGACGCGAAACTTTGAGACCGGTGTTGCCGAGGTTCGTAAACTGCATCTCCGAATCATATGCGCCGCGTTGCCGCCATCCTCCTCGTCGTCGCCTCCTGCGCCGCCGCCCCACCGCCCCCCAACCTCACGCCCGCCCCCGCGCCCCCGCCGCCCGAGGTCTCGACGATCGTGGTGCCGGTCACGTCGTCGCTCCGGCCGCTGCTGCCGCAGCTCGAGGCGAACATCCCGAAAACGGTCGCGAAGCTCGACGCGTACGAGCTCGATCCGCAAAAGCGCTTCGGGATGAAGTACCGCGTCGTCCGCGATCCGATCACCTTGAATATGGTGGGCGCCGGCCTGCACGCCACGACAACGGTCCACTACGCGCTCGAAGGGTGCGCCCGCGCCGGGTCGAAGATGTGGCCCTGCATCTCCTGCGGCTTCGGCGAGCCGATGCGCGACGCGAGCATCGCGCTGCACTCGCATTTCGACTGGGACCAGAACTGGCGCCTCCGCTCGAAGACGACGGCGCGGCCGGTCGACTTCGAGCACAAATGCGCCGTGACGATCCTCAACATCAATATCAGCGACTGGAAGCTCGCCCCGCTGGTGAACGCCCAGCTGCGCGAGCTGGTGAAGACGATCGACGGCAATACACCGAAGCTGTCGAACATCCGCCCGATGGCGCAGCAGATGTGGACGACGCTGCAATCGCCGGTGGAGCTGGCCCCACGCACCTGGCTCGTTCTCGAGCCGATCGACGTCGCCCTCGGGCCGATCCGCGGCTCCGGCCTCGACGTCCGCTCGACATTCGCCATGCGCACCCGGACCCGCGTCGTGATCGGCGACAAGCCGGTCATGGCCGCGAAGCCGCTCCCGCCGTTGCGCACGATTCCGGAGAACGCCGCAAGCGGCATCCGCGTCCCGTTCGATCTCGAGCTGTCGTACGCCGAGGCCTCGCGCCTGATGAACGAGCAATTCGCGGGGAAGCGCTTCTCCGACCTGACGGTCGAATCGCTGACGCTGATGCCGTCGAAGAAGGAAGGACGCATCGCGATGGAAGCGACGGTCGCGATGAAGCGCTATCACGGCCCCGTCATCCTCGAGGGCATCCCGCAGTTCGACAACGCAACGACGTCGCTGACCATCAACGATCTCGACTACGAGCTCAACCCGAAGCACAAGAGCCCGTTCCTCCGGATCGCCGACCGCGTCTCGCACGACACGCTGCGCGCGCGGCTGCGCGAGAACGCGCGTTGGAACGTGACGAAAGAGGTGGGCGACATCCGCGCCGAGATCGACCGCGGCATGACCCGCCAGCTCGCTCCCGGCGCGATGATGCGCGGTCACATCACGTCGATCGAGCCGGTGAGCGTCATCGCGACGCCGAGCGGCATCACGATGCGCGTGATCGCGGTTGGGGACGCGACGGTGGCGCTTACTCCCTGACCCAAACCTTGTATCGATACTTCACCGTCTTCTCCTCCCCCGCCCCGAGCGGCACTTCCCACTCCAGGCGCTCGGTCGGATTGATCGCCTTCGGCCGGAGCGCGCGGCGCGTCACCTTCGCCTTCGGCTGGTGCGAGAGCGACGTCCCTTCGACGTTCTTGACGATGCTGAGCGTGATCGGCTCGCGCTTGAAGTTGTGCAGGCGCAGCGTGCCTTCGATCGTCACGGCGTCGTAGTGATTGCCCCCGCGCTGGAGATCGCGCGGCTTGCGCTCGACCTCCTGCTCGTCGCGCTCGACGCCCACGTCGCTGGCAACGGTGAGCTTGACCGTGCCCTCCGCTCCGGCTGCGGTGTAGTGAAGCGTGTTCTGGGCGAGCGGCTTTCCGTGCACGAGGACGAACGCCGGCGCCGTCGTCCACGGCGTCGCGCCGCTGTTGGTCAGCCTGATCGAATGCCACACGCTGTCTTCCGGGCTCTGGACGCGCCCGCGCGTTTCGTCCGTCTCCTCCGGCACTTCCCAGAGGTAGACGTGACGGAACGGCACGTTTTCCGTGAAGACGGGATAGAGCGCCCGCTCTCCCTTGGCCAGCGTCACGTTCGGCCGGTCGTAGAAGAAGAGATCCTCGGATGCCTCCCCTTCCAGCCGCCGCGCGATCGCTTCCGTGTCGACGGCAGAGCGAGCGGCATATCCATAGACCTGCGTCGCGACGTTGTTTGCCATCGCGTTCGGAGCTTCCTCCTCTCCGCCGAGCCGCGCCAGGAAATCGGTGAGCGTCATCTCCATCGTCATCGGCGACGCGACGCTCGAAAACTCGAAGCTCGGGAAGCCGACCGCGAACCGCACGCGTGCGTCGCGCAACTCTTCGCCGTCGTTGATCAGCGTCGCCTGCATCGCGATCTGCGCGTGTCCATCGTCGCCGAGGGCGATCGAGTACTCCGGCATCCAGCCGATGCCGTTGCGCAGGTACGACATCGTCAGCGGCACGCTCGCATCGGAGCCGCGGGCGGTGATGAGGAGCACCGGCGCCGGCAATTCCGGCTGCGTCACCGGCGACTGCGCGAACGCGATCGACTGCACTTTGGTCCGATCGAACACGTGGACCTTGCCGTCGACGTTGATCATCACGAGCGGCGCGGTCGAGCGGATGAGCGTGCCGCTGTAGTCGCGATCCCCGATGGTGATGACCGCCGCGCGTCCGACGTTCGCGTCGATCAAGTCCGAGATCGAGGCGACCGCTTCGCCCGCATGCGCCTCCTTCACCGCCCGCACTTCATCGATCGCACGGCCGTTCGCGCCGATCGATAACGTCCCGAGGAGCGCATCGGGCACGGGCCATACTCGCGCGCCGCCGCCCGCGAACGCGACGTTGCCTTCGCGCGTGATGTACGTCAGTCCGTTCTTGAAGACGACGGCGTTGGTGACGCGCGTGTCGGCGGAGAGAGTCAGCGTGATGAAGAGAGCGAGGACGACCGCAAGAGGTCTCATTCACCCGCGATCATCGCACGTGGAGCGCGGGCGTCTCGCCCGCAGTGCGCGGGCGTCCTCGCCCGGGCACCAGTGACGTCGCCGGCCGGGACGGCCAGCGACTGCGGGCGGGACGCCCGCGCTCCTCATTCACCTCGGATCATCGCAAAAAACGCGTCGCTCGACACCGGACGCCCGAGGAAGCGCTCCACCAGCTCGCGCGCCGGCTCTTCGCTGCCGCGGCTGAGGATCATCTCGCGGAAGCGCTGGCCGACCTCGCCGTTCATCAGGTCCGCGCCGAACGCGGAGACCATGTCGAGCGCGATCACCTTCGCCCACATGTAGCCGTAGTAGCCGGCCGCGTAGCCGCTGGCGATGTGCTCGAACGTGGCGGGGAACGACGTGCCGTCGACGTAGCCCATCGGCGTCGCGCCCTCCATTCGCTTCCACAACTCGAGCGAAGGCTCCGGCTGTTCGCTGGAGAGCGACATGTCGAACGCGGCGTAGAGATGCTGGCGGCCGTAGTCGATGCCCGAGCCGAATTTCTTCGAGGCGTTCAGGCGCCTGACCAGCGTGTCGTCGATCAGCGGGCATTCGCTGCACTGCTCGCGCATCAGGTGCAGGCTCTCCAGGCGCAGCGCCCACTCCTCGTACATCTGCGACGGCGCCTCGACGAAGTCGCGCTCCACGCTCGTGCCGGAGTGCATGTTGTACTCGGTGTGCGAGAGCACGCCGTGCAGCACGTGCCCGAACTCGTGCAGCAGCGTCTCCACCTCGTCGTGCGTCAGTCCGTCACGATTGAAGTTCGTCACCAGCACGCTGATCGGCTTCCGTCCCGCCTTGCGGCTCACGCCGCGCACCGGCCACGCCGCGGCGTGCTTGTACTTTCCTTCGCGCGGATAGAGATCGAGATAGATGCCGCCGATGAACGCGCCGCTCGCGGCGTCGAGCACGTCGAGGTAGATGACGTCGTCATGCCAGACCGGCACGTCGTTGCGCTCGAAGCGGACGCCGTACAGCCGCTGCGAGATCGACAGCATCCAGTCGATCGACGGCTTCGTCGGGAAGTATTTGCGCAGCTCTTCCTGATCGATGGCGAAACGCTCTTCGCGCAGCCGCTCGCGGTAGTACGTCATGTCCCAGCGGTTGATGTTTGCCTGCTCGACCGGCACGCCGGTGAGCCGCGCCTTCACTTCCGACAGCTCGCCGAGGTCGCGCACCTCGGCCTCGGTGACGACGTTCTTCACTTCTTCCAGGAAGCGCCGCACCGTGTCGGGGTTCTCCACCATCCGCCGCTTCGTGACGTAGTGCGCGTAGCTCGGGACGCCGTAGAGATCGGCGATCTCTTTCCGCAGCGCGACGATCTCGTCGAGGATGTCGAGGTTGCGCGCCGTGCCGCGATTCGTGTTCGCGACGTAGTAGCGCTTCCGCGCCTCGCCGCTCTTCGCGTTCATCATGAACGGCTGATAGTCGGGGTAGTCGAAGCCGACCACGATCGAGCCGTCGTCGTCGCGCTTGACGCGATCGAGATATGACTGCGGCAGCCCGTCGCACTCTTCCGGCGTGAAGCGGAGCTGCGTCTTGTTCTCGCGGATGTTGCGTGCGAACTCCTGCGCCAGCTCGGTCAGCTTCTCGCTGATCTCCTTGAAGCGATCGCGCTTCTCCGCGGGGAGCGAGACGCCGCTGTCCTCGAACGCCTCGAGGAGGTCCTTCCGCAACTGCTGCTGGGCGATCGACTGCGGCGCCACCGCCCGCACCCGCTCGTACAGCGCCTCGTTCTGGAAGACCTCGGTCATGAAGATCGATTCCTGCACCAGCGCCACGTCGGCGGCATCGCGGACCTCTTTGTCCGGATGCACGCTGTTCAGCAGCGAGACCGGACCGAACGCGTCCTCCAGGGCGATGTTCGCCCGGTCCCACGCGTCGAGGATCGTCTGCGCGCTCGCGCGCTCGAGCGGGATCGAGGCGATGTCGGCCATGCGCCGGCGTCCTTCTTCCAGCGCGGCATCGGCGGCGGCGGTCAGCTCCGCGGCCGTGAAGATGGGGATCGTGGCGCGGTCGACCACGGGCAACTGCAGTGTGTCCGTCATTCGGGCGGTCATTCTCTAATCTGAAACCTCTCTACAGCAAGACGCGTACTAATCAACGATATGCACAATCTTGCCGCGGCAGCTCTGCTCGTGTTCGCTTCAGCACTCCCTCTATACGGACAAGCGGCCGATCCCGTTCTCGAGCAGGCCCGCGCGCTCCTGCCGGGCCAGGCGGAGAAGGCACAGGAGCTGATGGAGAAAGCGGTCGCCGAAAAGCCGAACGACGCCCGCCGCCACTACCAGCTCGGCGAGGTCTACGGCGTCATCGCGCAGCAGGGCGGCATGTTCAAGGCCGCGTCGATGGCGGGCAAGGTTCGCGATGAGTTCGCGAAGGCCGTGCAGCTCGATCCGAATCTTCTCGACGCCCGCTTCGGCCTGATGGAGTTCTACCTGCAGGCGCCCGGCTTCATGGGCGGCAGTGAGGACAAGGCACGCGAGCAGGCGAACGAGATCAAGAAGCGCGACCCCCTTGCCGGACATCGCGCCTTCGCCGCGATCGCGGCGAAGAACAAAGACATGAACGCGGCGCGCGCCGAGTACATCGCCGCGGTCCGCGAGAATCCGACCTCGCCGAAGACGCACTACTGGTACGCCGTCTTCCTCATGACCGGCGACAAGAACTACGCCGCCTCGCTGAAGGAGATGGAAGCAGCGCTGGCCCTCGATGCGAATTACATGGCCGCCGTCTTCCAGATCGGCCACCTCGCGGCGCTCACCGGCGCCAACTACGTCCGCGGCGAGGAGTCGCTGAAGAAATACCTCGCGTACAAACCGGCGAGCGACGAGCCGGGACATCACCGCACCCACTACTGGCTCGGCATGCTGTACGAGAAGCAAGGGAAAAAGGCGGAAGCGCGCGCGGAGTACCAGGCGGCGCTGCGCCTGCGGGCGAATCAGAAGGACGTAACCGAGGCGCTGAAGCGGGTGTCGTAACCCGATAATGTCCCCGTGCCCGAGCTGCCCGACGTCACGGTCTACGTCGAATCGATCGAGCGCCGCATCGCCGGCGCCACGCTGAACCGCATCCGCTTCCTCAACCCGTTCGTCCTGCGCACCGTCGATCCGTCACCCGCCGACGTCGAAGGGAAACGCGTGATCGGCGTTCGTCGCATCGGCAAACGGATCGTGTTCGCGCTCGAGGCCGAGCTTTTCATCGTCATCCATCTGATGATCGCCGGCCGCTTCCGCTGGAACACCAAACCTCCCGGCAAGATCGGACTCGCGGTCTTCGAATTCAGCACGGGCGACCTCGTGCTGACCGAGGCCGGATCGAAACGCCGCGCGTCGATTCATCTGATTCGCGGAGAAGCAGCGCTGAAGAACATCGATCCCGGCGGACTCGAAGTCCTCGATCTCCCGCTCGACACCTTCCGCGCCGCACTCACCCGCGAGCGCCACACGCTGAAGCGCACGCTGACCGATCCGCACGTCTTCAGCGGCATCGGCAACTCGTACTCCGACGAGATCCTCCACCGCGCCCGTCTCTCGCCGGTGCAGATGACCACCAACCTGGACGACGAGGAGATCGAGCGCCTCTGGCGCGCCACGCGCGACACCCTCGCCCTCTGGACCGAACGCCTGCGCGACGAGACCGGCGAAGGCTTCCCGGAGAAAGTGACCGCCTTCCGCGACGGCATGGCCGTCCACGGCCGCTACGGCAAGCCGTGCCCCGACTGCGGCACGCCGGTCCAGCACATCGTCTACGCCGACAACGAAACGAACTACTGCGCCCGCTGCCAGACCGGCGGTAAATTACTGGCCGATCGAGCGTTATCGCGATTGCTGCATGGGGATTGGCCGAAGTCGATTGATGAGCTTTGAAGCTGAGCTCTAACGTTTCCCCCTCGACGTCGTCTCATCCACCAGTGCAAGCCGTCGCCACCTTTACCCGAGTGAATCAGCCCGAGATCGCAGCCTCCGCGAACTTCGACCAGCTCTACCGGACGCACGGAGAGCGGATGAAGTCGATCGCATACAACCACCTCGGCAGCGTCAGCGACGCCGAGGATGCGGTGCAGGAGACCTTTCTGAAGATTCATCGGGCCATCTCGACCTTCACCGGCGAGGCGTCGTTCAGCACGTGGGCGTACAGGATCCTGATCAACACCTGCTACGACCATCTGCGAAAACGGCGGCGGCGCGGCGATGAGGAATCGCTCGATGACACACCGGTCGAGCGAACGGCAAACACGGTCGACGATACGAAACGGATGATGCTGCGCCGCCTCCTCGAGGCGCTTCCGGAACAGCGCCGCAGCGTCTTCACCCTCTTCGAGATCGAAGGCCTCAGCCACGCGGAGATCGCCGAGATCCTCGGCATCAGCGAGGCGAACTCGAAGTGGATTCTTTTTTCGACCAAGAAACAGTTGCAGGAGCAGTGGAGAAAGCCCCAATGACCATCACCTGTGAAAGGATCGACGACCTGCTGTTCGAAGGCGATGCCGAGTCGCTGGCCCTCGCCGGGAAACACGCCGCGCAGTGCCGCTCGTGCCGCGAGAAGCTCGACGCCTGGAACGACATCTCGACCACCGCGAAGTCGATGCACGTCACCTGGCAGAACGACATGCTCTGGCCGCGCATCCAGCGGTCCATGAAACCCACCTTCGGCTGGATGCGCATCGCGGCCGCGATCGTCGTCACCATCGGCCTCGGCGCGAGCGTCTGGTTCGCGGCGCACGTCCGCGTCTCACGCGACAAGGCGTTCGATCAGGCCATCCTCCGCGCCACGGCCATGGACGACGTGGAGCACGCGGAGAAGGCGCATGTCGAGGCCATCGCCAAGCTCGAAAAGCTCGCCGCGCCGAAGCTCGACGAGCCGCAGACGCCGATCCTCGTCAGCTACAAGGAAAAACTGATGCTGCTCGACGATGCCATCGCCGAGTGCCAGACCAACATCGACCAGAACCGCCAGAACGCGCAGGTCCGGAAGCAGCTGCTCGCGATGTACAGCGAGAAACAGCGCACGCTCCGCGACGTGCTGAGAGAGGGAGACCATGTCTCGAATCCGTAATCTGATCGCCGCCGCGGCACTGCTCGCGTCGGCCGCAACACTCCAGGCGCACGAACAGCGCTACCAGCGCCCCGTCGACAAGACCGTCCGTTACCAGGGCGGCAAGGTGACGATCGACAGCTCATTCGGAGCGGTCAACGTTCACGACGGCGAGGCGGGGGAAGTGGAAGTGCACGCCGTCGTCCGCGCCTCGACGCAGGAGCTCGAAAACGCGATCAAGGTGGAGATCAGCGGCTCGGCCGCCGGCGTAATGATCCGCGCCGACTATCCGGAGCACATTCGCAACGCGTCGTTCTCCGTTTCCTTCGACGTCGCCGTCCCGCCGAACGCGCCGGTCTCGGTGAAGAACCACTTCGGCTCGACCGTCGTCAGCGGAACGCGCTCGCCGGTCGAAGTCGTGAGCCGCCAGGGAAGCGTGTCACTGCACGACGTCGTCGGCCTGCAGAAGGTCGACAACGCCTTCGGCTCGATCGAGGTGCAGGACGTGCGCGGCGACGTGATCCTCCGCAACGCGAACGGCAGCATCGTCGTCTCCGACGTCACCGGCTCGGCGGACATCGGCGACCGTTTCGGCTCGGTGCAGGTGACCGACGTCGGCCGCTCGCTGATCCTCAAGAGCGCGAACGGCAGCGTCGAGGTGCACGGCACGCGCGGTCCGGCCACCATCGAGAACGCGTTCGCCACCGTGAACGTGAGCGACATCGCCGGCGAGCTGAAAGTCACGGCGCAGAATTCGAAGGTGGTGGCGAGCGACATCCGCGGTCCGGCCACCGTGACCACGACGTTCGCGCCGATCGAGATCGATGGAGTGCACGGCCCGGCGAAGCTCAGCGGCTCCAACGGCAACATCACCGTCAACGACGTCCGCGGTCCGCTCAGCGTCGACAACCGCTTCGGCCTGGTGACGGCGAAAGAGATCAGGGGACCGGTCGACGTCGACAACGAGAACGGCGGCGTGACGCTCAAGGACGTGACCGGCAGCGCGAAGGTGCGCACCAGCTTCGGCTCGGTCTTCCTGAAAGACATCCGCGGCACGATCGAGGTGGAGAACCAGAACGGCACCATCGGCGTCGGCCTCGCCTCCCCCTGCCACGACACGCACCTCCGCACGAGCTTCGGCTCGATCAAGGTCGAGCTGCCGACCGGCGGCTATACCGTCAACGCCCGCACGTCCTTCGGCGCGGTCAACACCGAGATCCCGCTGTCGAACATGCGCTCCACCGGCGAGACCCTGACCGGCACGATCGGGAACGGAGGGTGCAAACTCGACCTCGTGAATTCGAATGGGAACATCGCCATCGAGCACGAGTGACCTGGCCCGCAGCCTCTATGCGAACTTCATCGCCGGCGACCGTCCGGCGATGGAGGCCCTCCTGGCCGACGACTTCACCTTCACCAGCCCGCAGGACGACCACATCGACAAGGCCGAGTACTTCGTCCGCTGCTGGCCCCACCGCGACCAGCTCCGCAATTTCGAGATCGAGACGGTCATCGCCGAAGGCAACACCGCGTTCGTCCGCTACAGCGCCGAGCGGGTGGCGGACGGAGTGCGGTTCCGGAACACGGAGTACGTGATGTGCGAGGGCGGGCGGGTGGGGGCGGTGGAGGTGTATTTCGGGGCGGAGGAGAAGGCGCCCCGCTGAAAGGCGCCTTCGACTACTGACGAACGCCGCCGCCGGCCTGGTCATCCAAATCGATGGTCGCGCTGTTGACAGCCAGACATCCGGAATCCTTGCATTCAATCAACTGAACGCGTGACGGCTCATCCGTCGCGATTACTAACACGGGATTGCCGTCCCCGGTCATGGTCACGGCGATCGGCGCGCCGGAGACGACTTTGTGTAGACGTAAGGAATCGCATCCCGGAGACTCGCATGTAGCGATGCTTACGCTCCGAGACTGCGGCTCATGAAGAAATAGTACCGGTCGCTCATTGGAATCCGCCCGCAAACCCAACAACTGTGCATCATCGTGTTCCGGACCGACGCCATTCAGATCAATTGTCTTGCACCCTGTCGGCTCGCAGCGAAAAAGAGTCAATCGCCGACTATCGGACCTGGCGACGATCCAGTTACGAGTTGGTTGAGCCAACATCGCTGCGATGCGAACGGATTCTGCGGCGATCGGAAAGGGCTTTCTCGAAACGTCACAATCCCGCGGCGCACACCGATACTCCTCGAGGAAGCCATCATGCGACGCAACCAGTGCCAGACCAGACCGCGTAACGGCCGCCAGCACATCACTGGAAATGTCGAATTCCAACTGTCGGCCGAATGATCTCCCGCAACCACGCTCGCTACACTCCCGAAACTTCAATCTTCGCCGCGAGTCACACACATTTCGCGAGTCTGTCACCACGATGATCGAGGCTCCAAGGAGGCCGCCGAGCGAAGCCGATTCAGCTCGCTCCACCGTAATGACGTCCGTCTCGCGACCCGCACACCGAACGTCACGGCACCGAACGAGGTCATACTTTCGCCCGGTGGCCGGCGATGCCGGGCGTGGCAGTCGGGCAAACATTGCTACAGGCAATTCTCCGGAAAGAGCGAGGAACGAGACCGAGACCGGGTCGACATCGCCGGCGATTCGTCTTCGAGTCACGTGCGAACATGCAGCGTCCTCACAATGAACGGCATTTAGTGATGCACCTTCGAGAGAAAACAAAAATGGCAACGAATCCGCGCCAAAGGTCGCGACGATACCCCGTGCCGTGAAGTCCTCTGCTGCCGTAACTACCACGCACCGATCCGAATCTTGCGGCGCCTGCGGCGACGGAAGATTCCCCGCAGAACCACACGCGGCGCTGAATAGGCATGACAGCGCAAGAATCGCATATACGCGAGCCCGCATGCGAGCGCGTCGGAACGCGTTAGTTCTCCTCGCCATCCTTGCGCTCCTTATGACGGGCTCTTCGTGCCGCTTCCGCCCTCGCCAGCCAATCACCGTAGTCTGCGCCGTCAAGAACCACTTCAACGTTTCCCTTGTCGTCATAACGGTACAGCTGCTTCGTGTATGTCTGAATCACGTATCCCAAAAGGTCTGCGTCTGTCTGTTGATTGACGGCCCTCAGATTCAGGATGTCTTTATTGCTCGGACGGGCGGAATCAACATCGGCGGTTATAAACCGAGGATATCCATTCGGATTGCCATTCACATCTGTCAAATACCTACCTGGTCGAACGTGGCCGTGAATCATGGCCGCCGGCCAAAAGTCGCAGAGATGACCGAAGTCAAAGGGGACGTCGACGTTTGAAACACTGAAGTTGCTTACGGCCCACTTTCCCCCTAGGCCCGCAGAGTACCCGCCGGTTTTGATATCGCGATAAATGGCTCCTCCATACTCAATGTCCCACTTTTTCGTATCCGACGCGATGATGGACGCCAACGCAAGAACGTCCGGCGATTCAGTAATCGCACGATCAGTTGTGCTTCTCCGGTCCGCAAGGCCAGTGGGATCATACCGAAGAACCGGATTGTTGCGCGCGTAACCATAGCGATTCCAGGTCAAGGGCGCATCCAGAGCCGCAGGGTGTCGGTCCACCGACAAGAACCTCCCCATGTTCGGGTTGTAATACCGGGCGTGCATGTAATCGAGGTAGTCCGCGTTCTCCGTGTTCAAAGATCCGTAAAACTCCCGCTCGTGGCCGGTGTACTTCATCGGGTCGCTGCGCCAGTAGCCGAAGTTCGACGCCTCCTGAACGGAAGACGTCTGCTCCATCCCGAACGGCAGGAAGTCGTTGCGGCTGTACCGCAGGTGCGCGTCGTTCGTGATCATCCGAACCGAACCGAGGTGATCGAGGTGGAAGTGGCGTTTCCCGCCCCAGAACTGCTCCGTCTCCGCCCCGACCAGCGTCCCGCCCGCGTACACATAGTCTTCAGTCCATTCCCACGCCCCACCGCCGACCAGACCGTCATCCTGGAACTCCCTCAGAACCTTTCCGTTGAAGTCCCGGATCGTCCACCGCACGACGGTGGTCAGCTCCTTGCCGATCCGCTCGTCGTCCGCCGTGTAGATCATCCGCCGCCGCTGCCCCTGGTTCGTCACCATCCCCGACATCGCCCCGACCGAATCGAACTCGTACGTCATCGTGCTGCCGTTCGACGTGACGTTTCCGGCCGCGTCATAGCTCGCTCCGATGATGCGGTTGTTCGATGGGTCGATCGGGGGAATGGTCGGATTCTGGCCGGCCAGCGTCTTCTGCCTCAGATTGCCAAACGAATCGTATTCGTACGATTCCGTCTGGCCGCTCACCACGGCTTGCACCAGGCGGTTGGCCGTGTCGTACTTGTACGTATCGGCACCGATCGCCTTGATGTTGCCGCTCGGGTCGTACAGGAACGCACCTGTCGACCACGTCAGGTCCGTACCGGCCGCGTCATCGGAGTGCGTCTTGAGCGCGGAACCGGCTGCCCCGTCACGCTCGTCCCACGTATCGAGCGGCTCGCCCATCCAGACCCGCTGGACGTAGGCCACGTTTTTGTCTGCCCGCAGATTTCTGGCTGCAGCGGCAGGCAGATCGATCACCCGGCGATTGTCGTGCCGGGAGATGACTTTCCCACCCAGCTTTGCGACATCCGGTTCGTGAATCGTGCCGGGCGTATCCGGTCGTTCGTCCACGACCTTCAATACCAGGATGTAACGGCCCATGCCGGGAGGCAATGGATGGGCTGCGTCATTTGCCGCCCGGGCCACGATCGGGCCGAAAAAAAGCCCGGTCAGAAGAATGAGGGACTTGATGTGAGTTTTCACTGCGCTCTTTCCTGGAGTTCGGTCATGTGGATTGCGCGAATGACCTTCAAAGCGGGATCGGAATCGGTATATGCCCCGATTGGCGCGCCAAGTGCCTGTAACGCATCGTTCATGCGTCCTCGCAGTGCGAGGATGTGTGCGCCTTTGATCTGGACGCTGATATTCGGCAGTGCCTGCCCTGGACCCAGAATGGTATCCCATGCGACCGGCTCCCAACCCGCCGCATACCGGACCGCATTCACCGCGGTGAGGAGTTGGTTGAGGTCATTGACGGCCACGACGGCCTGATAGTTGATGGCATTGAACGTCATCACCGTTGCCACGTCGACATTGCTATAGCCCGACCGACTCGTATCGTTGGAGTCGGCGGATGCCCAGACCCGGTATGCGTATGTCGTGTTCGCCGTGACGGCGTTATCGGTATACGACGTCGACGTATACGTCGATCCCTGCGTCAGGTCCACCCATGCGGAGTGACTGCGGCGCTCGAGATGATAGCGTCCCGCTCCGGTCACCGCCGGCCAGGTGATCTGAATCTGATTGCCAGTGCTCTTCGTGGCGACCAGTCCGCTCGACGGCATGGGTAGCGGGATCACCGCCGTTACGGTCTGGCTGGTTCCGACAGTCGCGCTGCAGAGATTGGAGATCTTCGCGTAATAGCTGGTCGTCGCCGTGATCGCGTTGGCCGTGGTTACGACCGCACCTCTTCCAACCTCGGCGTTATCGGGCAGGCGGTACCAGATGATCGTGTACGGCTCCGTGCCGCCGGCCGTGCAACTCAGCCTGACGCGACTATCCCCGCCAACCGTCGGAGAGTCTGCCGAGATTGATGGATTGACGCAGGCACCCGTCGACACTGTTGCCGTCCTCGAGCTCACCGATCGGCAGGAGTTCGACACCGCCACATAGTACGAAGTCGTTACCGACGGAGCGGCCGAGTACGAAGCCGTCGTCGCGCCGCCGATTGCCGTCCACTGACTCGCGTTGAAGGCCCGCGAATACCACTGATAGGCCAGTGACGCGTTCGTCGCCACAGTCACGGTCATGTTCACGGACGGCGTCGAAGCGGTGATCTGTCCGCCATCGGGCTGACTGGTGATGACCGGCGCGAGACACGCGTCATAAAGACCCGATGAGAACGACGCGGGGCGCGGAAGACTGGCTTTCTGGTCCGCGGTTCGGCCGTCCGGTGTCTGAGTATCGGCCACGAGGTTCCAGTGGACGAGTTGATTGCGCATGCCGTTCGGCCAATAGGACGTGCTGAGGACGAAATCCGGAATGCTGTTGATCTGGCCGGCGCTGTAGGTCGGCATCAGATCGCGCTCCGGGGCATAGGGAGGCATGCCGCAGTTGACGCACGTCGGATACGTGATCTTTTGAGGCAGATCGAGATCGTTGTAGGTCACGTCCTGGTTGACGGATTCATAGCCGGTCCATGGTCCGACCGTGGTCGGATCCCACGTCTCGATGTCCGTCGTCCGGTGTGTTTTGCGTCCCGCCACGTCCGCGTACTTGTAGCTCTCCTTCACGCGAACGAGCCACGAAAGGATATTGTGCGAGTCGGGAGTGCCGGACGGCGGATAGTTGTACCGGATGGCCTGCGTGAGTTTGCCGGCACGACGATCCGTCGGGGTGACAGTAGTGTCATTCCCGTTCGCATACGTGAATTCCTTGATCGGGCGGAACTCGTTCTTGATGTAATCGTCGTTGCTGGCGGGGTTGTAATTCGGGTTGCGGCCTTTCACGTGCAGGAGGCGGCCAGCGTCGTCGTAATCGTAATCCAGATCGAACAGGGTCCCTGCCGCTGACTGCCGCCTGGTCAGTACGTTGCCCTGGGCGTCGTAGCTGTACGTCGTCATTCCACTTTCCGGATGAACCTCCCATTGCAGAAATCCACGGCCGTCGTAGCTGAAAAGCCGGTTCTGCAGGACGCCGTCGGCGGCCTTCATCGCCACGGAGGACAACCGGCCGCCGATGTCGTAGCCATAGGAGGTTGTGACGGTTCCGCCCACGGGCGCCGCGCTGGTCGTTGGGCCCGACGGTTCCTCGACCTCGAGCAACCGGCCGAGGCCATCGTACGTGTATTTGCTTGTGGCGCTGGTTGGCGAAGCCCCTCCCGTAAAGATCGACAGTGTCTTCGTCGTCTCCCGGACGCCGGTGTAACCGTACGTCGTCACGGAGCCGTCCGGTACCTCGACGGAGAGAGGACGGCCGAACGCGTCATGACTGGTCGTCGTTTTCAGGGTCGCCGTCAGTGACCCGGCTGGAGCGGTCGCTCCGGTCGATTCGGGCTCCGAGACCGAATACTTTCGCCCCTGGCCGTCGTAGGCAGTCTGAATAGCCGACCAGTTGCCGTCCGGGCCAAGGTGGCTCTGACGGATCGGCCGGCCGAGGCCGTCCAGTACGAATTGAGCGCGCAAGGTGTTGACGGAGCTCGACGTCACCGCGTCGATTTTCATCGGACTGAATCCCGAGCCCGCGCTGCCCGAGGCGTTGGTGTACGTGTAGGTGGTCGTGGCTCCGCCCGGAGAGGTCGCGCTCTGCAGGCTTCCCCAGCTCTTGTACGCATACGACGCGGTCGCGCCGGCGGGGTCGGCGTCGGCGGTGACGAGTCCGGACGGAACATCGATCGTGCGGTCGGCACTCTTGAACCCAAGAGGAGTGTTCGTCGCCGTCTTGTAGGTCTCCGACGAGGTCAGGATTCCGCCGGTATAGAGACCGGCTGCGGTCGTGTAGTAGCTCTTCGTCTTGTACTGCGGCGTCGTCGGCAAACCAAGGTTGCAAAGGTCCGCGTCCGTATTGACGCTTTGTGCGTCCCCTCCATAGACGGAGCTGAGCTCGACGTCACCCCTCGACGTTTTCGTAAAGACATTGATCACGTCCGACGTGCCGGCCGAAGGGCCGGCCATCGTTCTCTGGCGCAGGAGAAATCCGGTGCCCGAGTCGAAGCAGAATTGCTGCCGCGCCGTGCCCGATGCGGTGCTCGTGGTCCGGTCGGTATACGTGTTCAGGATGAACGGTGTGGGGACGTTGAAGAGATCGTTATCGGTCCAGACCTTGTATCCGGTCGTGGTCGTAACGGTCTCCGCTGCAAAGTTACTGGAGATCGTGCTGACGCGATAGTGGCCGGCGTTGTCCGGATCACTGTCTACGACGTCGACATAACAAGCGCCGCCGCATCCGGTATCGGCGTTGTACACGGTTCTCGTCGACCGCGGCACCGGAGCGCGTTTCGGCGGGGCCGTGTATTGGGGCAGCGGGGATAGAAGCGCTCCCTTAAGCGGTTCTTCGTAAACTGAACGCTCCAGGATTCCGTTCGAACAATCCCCGTCCGTCGTACAGCCTGAGTACATGCGGGTCTTCAGCACACGCACGCCGCTGGAGTCTGCAGCTGAAACGTCGCTTCCGTAATTGAGGTCCAGGCCCTTGTACGTTTCGGGCGGGACGCCGTAGACGCCGGAGTAGTACCACGTCGAGTAACGCGGGTCCTTCGTGAACGGATCGGACGGCGTACCGTGGAACTCGTAGCCTCCGAAGACGTCGAAGTAGTGGTCGACGCGCGTGCGCTTGTGATTCACATCATTGGGATCGGGAGGCGAAAGCACCGACGTCCGCGACCAGTACGCCGGTCCGTGAGGCGGGCGTTGCGGGAGCGGGTAACACGGATCCGACGGCGTGAAGAACTGAATGGGAGCGGCATTCCCGAGCATCTGGATGTAGGTCCAGTCCTGATCGCCGGACACGCCGTCGTTCACCGTTCGAACACCGAGGCCGGGGCTCGGCCGGGGATCGTCGGAATAGTTACAAATGTCACCGCCGTGCGAGTAGACGCGGTACTTGTAACTGCTGGTGCCGCGGGTCGGGTAAATGACCTTCTTGAGCGTGCCCTGTTCGCAGTACATCGCGTCCGACGTGCCAGTGGCGTAATACTCGAAGCCGTACTGCGTCGAATTCGCCTGAAGCGTGAGAGAGGTGAGCATCGGCAGCGTGTAGGAAAGAGGATGCTGGCCGGAAGGAGTGCCGTCGTCTCCGCACGCTCTCGTGATCGAGGTCTGCGTGTAGCCGAAGTCATAGACCAGGTTGGCGCTGCCCACTCCGACCGTCGTCAGGCGGGCCACTGTGCCGCCGCGATTCGTGGAGTCGACGAGCGCGGCGAAGTATTGGAAGTCGACGACGTGCTGCCGGTTGAGCGAATCGGAAACCGTCCATCGCGTCTCACGCTGAGGCACGCTCGGATCGAAGCTATAGACGATCTTGACCCAGTTGCCGGTGGCGCGGTCGTCGATCTCGGTCAGCCGCCACTGGTCGTTCAATACCTGGAACCGATGAATTTCGCCACTCGGAAACTCGACCCAGCGCTCGGTGTTGCTGATTTTTCTCAGTCGAAGCGGCGTGGGATCGTCCGTGATCGCCACGGACGGATCGTTCGAATGGCTGATGTCGGGATAGATGGATTCGAACGGGTGATCGTCCCCGGCCGGTCCTTCGTAGACGAACTTCTGGCCGATCGTGACCTGAGAATAGTCCGTCGGTCCGAACAGCCGGCCAAGTGACAGCCGCCAACCGACACCGGCGTTCGACCGCAGGTTTGGAAAGGCCTGGTAGTTGATGAATGTATCGCCCCCCAGGTTGGTGTCGTCCCACTCCGAGTAGTCCCACACCATGCTGTTATAGGTCAGTACGAACTGATACGAGATGACCGGGCTGACCTGATAGCGAAGACCGAGCGGGATCGTGAGAAGGACGTTTCCGTTGTACAGGTTGACGGAGTCGACATTCGTGAAGTCATAAACCTTCTCGGCATTGAATCCGAGTGACGTCTCCGCCGGCTTCTGTCCGAACATGGGGGCGACGCCGAACAACAAGACGAAGACCAGAAGCGGGCCTTTCGCGAAAAGCCGACTCATTTCCCCACCTCGGCGATGAAGATGTCGAAGTGCATGAGGTCGACCGCGGCGATGACATCGCCGTGCTTCAGATGCTTCGGCGCCTTGTCTTTGCCTCCAATGGTCTTGCCATCTCCGAATGAGACCTGCAGGCGACCATTGCTGACCCCATCTCCATCACCGCCTCCGCCCTCCCTGGCATCCGCGATCCACGCGCCGTTCTTCGGACGCACGAGCACCAACGTGAGATGGGAGCGCTCGGCTTCAAACGCCGCCAGCTCGTTTTCGGCGTCCTTTCGCAACTGTTCGGACTGGATTGCGATGACGTTGAGTGGAAACTGTGCCGGGGTCGCGGTCCCGACAGCACCCGACTCGCTGTCGATCGCGACCCATATCGACCGGACTTCGATTCCGGCCCTCGGCTTATAGCGAACGACGCCATCGCCATCGTCGTCGTGCAGTACCTGCACATCCCGTCTCGTGACGAGCATCCCTCTCGGGCTCGACCTGGAGCATCCCAGCAGAACGACGTCACCGCCGGGCGTTGCACTCGCGATCGCGACCTCGTCCTGACTGAAAGAGATGGAGAGTGCCGAAGCGAACGCCGGCGGCGACATCAGCGCCGTGACGAAAAAAAAGCCAACTCCGATGATTCCTTGTCTGACTCGAAGCACTGCGTCCCCCTGGCGTACCGGTCGAACCGGTCGGCTACTGCAGCGAAAGCAGCACGAGAATCTCTCCCTCGCCCGCCGGCAACGGCTCGAGTGCCTTGCCGACGACCGTTCCGGGGCGGTGGAACTGCACGCCGCCGAGGTCGACGGGCTGCGACTTCATCGCCCGGCCCGACTTGTCGCTCGTCACGAGGAGATCGCCGACGGCGATGGGGCCCGCGGCCGCGTCGACGCGCACCTTCACGCGCCCCGTAGTGGCGATCTGAGCCTTCGAATCGCTGGCCACGCCGAGAATCAAGCCAGGCTGCGCAGAGACGACGCCGGCGACGGCGGTGTCATAGGCGTGGACGGAAGGCATGACCTCATTGTTGCGGTCGCGATTGAGCACCACCACGGTGCCCGGCTCCATGTGCGTCGTGGCCGGAACCCATTCGGCTACGTCCTGATAGACGGCGCCGATCACCTTGGTGGCCATCAGCGTTCCGTTGATGGTCGTGGTGTTGGTGTCGCCCGGGTTTCCGATCGTCACGTTGCCGCTACCATCGATCGTCATCCGGGCGATCGAGTTCGTCCCGAATACGACCGGCTTCGGGACGGCCGTGCCGATCGCCAGTCCATTGCTGTTGCCCCACGCCAGAATCTCGTTCCATCCGCCCATCGTCTGGCCGTACCTGCTGATCGTCCTTGCGCTCGAGTGGCTCGCGATACTCAAATCGGAAGAATCGGCCGACGTTCTGAGAATTGCAGCGGCATTCAAGCCGACAGCCGAATTCTGCACCTGCAGGAACGTGCCCTTGTCCTGTGAGCTGTAAATGTGAAGCGGTGATTCCTGGGTGGCGGTGAGATTGCTCCCGGGGCTCGACGTCCCGATACCGACCGTGCCGGTATTCGTGATGATCATCCGCTCGACGCTTGCCGTCTGGAAACGGAGCGACGGATTGGGAGCCACGGCGGACGCGTCTTTGACGTTCAGAAACGCGGCGCCGCGGGCGATCGATCCGCCGCCATAGGCGATACTCAAAGCTGGTCCATTGACGGCATCGGGACCGGCCGTGATGGTGGCGTTCGCCAGGATGTCGCTCCAGACGTGAAGCTTGGTGGCTGGCGAGGTTGTCCCGATTCCGACGGTTCCATCGTTCTTCACGAAGAGCACCGATGTGCCCGCGGAATTCTTCACGTTCAGACCGGCGGTCGTACCGGTCGTTCCCGATCCATTGACCGTGAGCGCCGTCGCGCCGTAACCGTTGACGACGGTGTCCGCGTTGGACAAATTGATCGTCCCACCCATCCCGTACAGGGTCAGGCCCGTGCCGTTCCCGAACACGGACGATCCGCTGACGTCGGGCCAGAAGTACAAGCGGCCGTTCTGCGCCATGAACACATTGCCGTTGTTCTCGGAAACGGCCGAATCGACCGTTGTCCCGCCGGAATTGAATTTTGCGAGACGATTCTCAGTCGCTTCACTCGCGACACGCGGCCGGGCATCAGACGTCATGATCGAGCTCGGGGCGGCATTCGCCTTCACTGCTTGATCGTCTGCGGTAAGCGTCTGGGAGAGAAGTGCGGATACGACGGCGATCACAGCAGTAACCATGGAACGGCGCAAAGAAACCTCCTGGCTGAGGGTCGGACCCACAGTCGTTATGTGATTGAAAACATGCCTCACAGTGATCGGAGGCAGGCCTCTCATTAAGGACGAGCAGGATTTTTTCGGACGCGGGACTTAGCCCAATAACAATACTTCCGGAGGACCTGATTTGCAAGTATGCGGATATCGGTTACATGAGATGTGTGTCATTGCGCACATGCGGCAGTGCGCTAGAACGTTCTCTTGTACGTGAAGATGAATGCCCGCGCCACACAATTACGGATCGGCGCCACGAATTTCGCGCCCTTGATTTCCTTCTGCGTCAGAAATCCGAGCGCTTCATCTCCCGTGGAATTGGAGATCACGCGTGTCGCCGTGACGCGGCCGCTTGTGTCGACGTCGGCTTCCACGACTACAAGGCCGTGTGCGCCACTGTCAGAAAACACTGGCACCGGCGTCGTGGCGAACGCGTAATCACTATCCATTGGACAGCCGCCCTTGCGCGAACGCGCGGACGGTTTCGGCGCGGCGCCGTCGCGTGTCACATGTTGGGATGACACCCAGCCGTTCTCGCCGCTCTCCAGCCGCACTTTCATCCACGATTCGGTGGAGGCGAGGAGCGTCAGCCGCTGCCCGCGCTTGACCATCGCGATCACGTCGCCGGCAGTCGACGGATCGCGGCGCACATTGAGCGCCGACGCTGTCACCGTCACGGTGCCGATCGACGCCGCGGGCGCGGGGGTGGCGGCGGGCGGCGGTGCGGGTGTGGGGGCGGGGGCGGGAGGCGGAGTTGACGAGCAGGCGGCGAGCAAGGCGATAGCAGCGAGCGCTGCGAATCGGAATCGGACCATCGTTGGTAAGCTTACAGGAGCACATGCCCTCCCCCACGGTGCGACATTGCATCCACCATCCGCAGCGGCTGGCCTTCGCCGTCTGCATGACCTGCCGCAATACGGTCTGCCAGTCGTGCGCGACGCATTGGGACGGGATCTATTACTGCACGACGTGTCTCGCCGCGCGGCGGACGGCGAGCGCGGAGCGCGGCTCGATCGCCGGATGGCTGACGCTCGCCGCGGGCGCCGCCGTGACGCTCTGGCTGAGCGCGCGCGTGATGGTCTGGGCCGGCGCGCTGATCGCGGGACTCTTTTGACACGCGCCCCGCTCTCCACGACCTCGGTGCTCGACGAGACCGCGAACGTCGTCGCCCGCGCCGCCGCGCCGTGGGCCGCGGTGGTGGTCGCGACGTCGCTCCCCTATCGCTTCCTGCAGATCCTCTTCATCGAGCGCGTCGTCGAGCTCGGCTCCAACGCCACGCACTACGGCCGCGCCCTCGGCGAGATCGCGAACCTCGCCATCCTCGCCTTCATCCTCTCGCGCTGGGGACGCGCCGTCTGGGCACGCGCGTGCCGGCTGTCCGAGGGTGAGGGCGCAAGGCCCGGCCGCGAGGTGTGGCGCGTGCCGTTCGTCGCGTTCGTCAGTTACCTCTTCGTCTCCTCCCTCGCGGAGCTGCTCTACTACGCGACGGCGATCACGCTCGTCGGACCGATCCTCGCGCTGATGTTCGCCGGCCTCGCCATCGGGACGTTCGAGCTGAACACGCGTCCCGGACTCGCACCGCCGCTGCGATTCATCGCGCAATACTCGCGAACTTCGAAACAGCTCGCCGCGTTTTTCTTCGTCTTCTTCGTCGCCACGCTGATCGCGTTCATCAACATCGCGACCGCCTTCAACGCCGGCGAATGGCTCGTGCACGCCTTCGCGAACGTGAACCTCGTGCGCTGGGACGTGCTGCTCAGTTTCGCCAACAGCCACTACGTCTTTCTCTTGCTCGCCGGCGCGGTCGCGACCGTCGAGCCGTTCTGGATCGCCGCGCACGTGGTGCTCGTGCGGCGGGCGGGGGTGGCGGAGACGGGCGAGGATCTTCGAGTGTGGTTTCGGGAGCTGCAAGCGAGGTGGGCGCGATGATGCGTCTGTTCGCGATCCTGGTCTTTGCCACCACCGCGAACGCGATGACGCTCAACGACTACATCGCCTCGCTCGAACGGATCCGCAACGAGCCGCGTGAGCTCGCGGCGATCGAGGCGAAGGCGCTGATTGGAATCGAGGTCGACGCCCCCGCCGGAAAATTCATCACCGACACCTCGCTCCTCGACTCGATCGCCAACAAGCGCGCCGATGCGATCACGCGTCTCGACGCCACGCTCGCCGCGCTGAAAAGCACGAGCTCCGCGCGCGCGTCGACGACCGACGCGAAGCTCCTCGAGCGCATCCGTGAAGAGGAGCGCATCCGCGAGCTGAAGGCGGGCGGCGAAGTGCTGATGCCGCCCGAGGGGAACAAGTCGATGCTCGACGGCATCGCCGGCCGCATCCTCGACGCCGCGCGCTGGCTGCGCGACAAGATCGTCGATTTCTTCGAATGGCTCGGCAAGCTCTGGCCGAAGGCGCCGCTCCCCGACACGCCGAAACCGTCCGGCGGCGTGCCGTTCATGGTCACGGCGCTGGTGATCGCGATCGTCGTCGTGCTGGCCATCGTCGCACTCGAAGTGCTGCGCCGCAGCCGCCGCACGAAGCCGGACGAGATCGTGACGAGCGATCCGATCGCCTCGCGCCGCGACGAAGATCCGCTCTCGCGCGGCGCGACGGAATGGGAGCGCTACGCCGCGCAGCTCGCCGCCGCGGGACGCATCCGCGAGGCGATCCGCGCCTGGTATCACGCGGTACTCGTGACGTCGTACAGCGCCGGCATCCTCAATTTCCGCAAGGGACGCACGAACTGGGAGTACGTCTCGATGATGCGCGCCGAGGTCGCGTGGCGGCCGCAGTTCGCCGACCTCACGCGCAGCTACGAGCGCGAGTGGTACGGCCGCGACGAGAGCACCTACGAAGCGCTCGACGATTGCTCCAGCCGCGCGCAATCGATCCTCGGGCACATCCGCAAGCGAGGCGCGGAGTGAAGCGCGCGCTCCCGCTGATCGCCGTCGGCGTGGCGTACGTCGCCGCGACGCTGATCTGGATCGGCAACGATCGCCGCATCGCGCAGAAAACATTCGCGACGTTCTCCTCCGCGAACACCTCGAACGAAGGGCTCTCCCTCGCCATGAAGTACCTGCAGCGCAGCGGCAGGCGGAACGTCAAGATGTTGACCACACCGCCGGACGGCACGCTGCCGGCGGGCTCGGTGATCTTCCGCGCGCTGGAGCCGCAGGAGGACTTCAGCCTCGAGGAATTCCTCCGCAGCGACAAGGAAGAAAAGAAGAAGAAAATCGAGCATCACCGCCACATCGAGCCGCTGTTCTCGAACGAGGAAGAGGCGTACGTCCGCCACGGCGGCCGTTTCGTCATCGCCATCTCCGGGCGCTACGACGTCAACCTGACGACGCGCAACGTCAAGCCCGCGAAGCCGGCGATCAAGGTGTTCCCGATCTGGATCGGGATCGATCAGATCCATCTGCCGCTCAGCCGCACGCTGCAGGCGCCCGACGTTCTCCGCCGCGCGCACGCGCTCTACGTCATCGACGAACAGCCGGCGATCGCGCGCATGACCATCGGCAGCGGCGACGTGATCCTCATCGCCGGACCGGAGCTGTTCGACAACGCGCACGTCGCGCAGCACCTCGATCTGCTGACCGCGCTGACCGGCGATCGCCGCACGGTCTACTTCGACGAGACAGTACACGGCCTCCTCACCGACACCGGCACGCTCGATCTGCTGCGCGGCTGGCGCCTCGGGCCCGCGCTCTTTCTGCTGCTCGTCATCGCCGTCGTCACGATCTGGCGCGGCGCGCGGCGCGTCGGCACCGCGGAGGACGACTACCGCGACACGCGCAGCGATGCCGTCGATCTCGTGTCGTCGCTCGGCGCGCTGTATGACGAAACGATGTCGCGCGCCGAGGGGATCGCGCTCTATCACCAGGCGCTCACGCAGAGCGTCGCCGCGCAGACAGGCTTGCGCGGCGAGCAGCTGCAGAAACGAATCGCGATGCTGACCAGAGACATGCGTCCGCCCGAGAAAACGGCGCGCATGGAGATCGAACAATTCAATCAAATGCTTTCGACGCTCAATGAAGCGTTCAGGAAGGTGGAGCATGCAGAGCATCACTGAAATCGCCTCGCGCTTCGCGCAACTTCGCGTGCAGCTCGATCGCGTCATCCTCGGACAGGAGCGTGTGAAAGCGCTCGCCACAACCTCGCTCCTCGCCGGCGGCCACATGCTGCTCGAGGGCGTCCCCGGCACCGGCAAGACGCTGCTGTCGCTGGCCATGGCGCGCCTGCTTGGGTGCCGCTTCCGCCGCATCCAGTTCACGCCCGACCTGATGCCGGCCGATCTCGTCGGCGCGAACGTCTTCAATCAGAAAGCGCAGGAGTTCACGTTCCGCCCCGGCCCGATCTTCACCGACATCCTGCTCGCCGACGAGATCAATCGCACGCCGCCGCGCACGCAGGCCGCGCTGCTCGAATCGATGCAGGAGAACGCGGCGACGGTCGACGGCACGCGCTACGACATCTCGAAGGTCTTCACCGTTTTCGCCACGCAGAATCCGGTCGAGTTCGAGGGAACGTATCCGCTCCCCGAGGCGCAGCGCGATCGTTTTCTGATGAAGATCTCGATCGATTTCCCGGCGGCGGAGGACGAGTCGCGCATGCTCGAGTCGTACGCGGCGGGGCAGCGACTGCACGACGACATCGTCGGCTCGCTGCAGCCGTCGATCTCCGCGGAGGAGCTGTTCGAGGCGCGGCGCACGGTCGCGCGCGGCGTGCGCGTCGAGCCGCACATCATCAAATACATCCAGGAGCTGGTGTCGAAGACGCGCAACGACGAGGCGGTGCAGATCGGCGCCGGTCCGCGCGCGTCGCTCGCGCTGCTCGAGTCGAGCCGCGCCGCCGCCGCGCTGGAAGGCCGCGACTTCATCACGCCCGACGACGTGAAGTCGCTCGTCGCACCGGTGCTCGCGCATCGCGTGACGCTGAGCCCCGAGGCGGAGATGGAAGGAATGGCGCTGGAGGATCTGCTCGCGCGGATCTTCGATGCGGTGGAGGTGCCGCGCTAGCGTGCGTCCCGGCCCGCTCCTGATCCGCCTGCTCGCGTACGTCGCGATCCTCTCGCTGCTCTGCACGATTGCGGCGTGGTTCGTCTGGATCGTGCTGGCCTGTTTCGTCGCGATCGCGATCGCGGCGGCGGTCGAGGCGATCGTGCTGCGGCGCGTGCGGATCGACGCGGAGCGCGCGCCGAAGATCGCGCTGGCGCTCGATGAGACCGAGGTGACGACGCTGCGGGTCAGTGTGGGACAGGCGCCCTCGCCTGTCCGCCTTCTCATCCGCCAGCGCTGGCCCGACATCGTCGATCGCCCCTCGACCGTCCTCCGCGGCGCCGTCCGCGCGAACGAGCTGCTGACTCTCGAGATGCCGCTGCGCGGCGTCGCGCGCGGCTCGGCGAGCATCGAGCCGCCGGCGATCGCCATGACCTCGCGCGGACTGGTCGAGCGGATCGTCACCGCCGGCGCGACGAGCGAGCTGCACGTCCTGCCGAACCTGAAAGCGGTCCGCCGCCTGCACAAGCGGCTCAACGCCTTCGCGCTGCGCGGACTCGGTTCGCGCACCGCCCCGCGCATCGGCAAGGGACGAGAGTTCGATCGCCTGCGCGACTACGTCCTCGACGACGACTACCGCGACATCGCCTGGCGCGCCTCGGCGCGGCACGGCCGGTTGATCGTGCGCGAGTTCCGCCTCGATCGCTCGCAGGAGATCCTCCTCTGCCTCGACCAGGGTCATCGCATGGCCGCGCGCGTGGCGCAGGTGACGCGGCTCGATCACGCGGTCAACGCCGCGGTGCTGATCAGCTACATCTGCAACCGGATGGAGGATCGCGTCGGCATCGTGTCGTTCGACACCGAGGTCGACAAGGGATTGGCGGCGGGTCGCGGCGCGGCGCATCTGCGCGCCATCACCGCGTACGTGACGGCGCTCGAGGCGGCGTATCGCTACACCGATTACGCCGCGATGGCGAGCAGCCTGCGGCGGCGCCTCCATCACCGCACGCTGATCCTGATGATGACCGTCCTGCCGGAGCGCGAGGAGCGCTACGACCTGCTGCGCGCGGTGGAGATGCTCGCGCCGCAGCACCTCCCGCTGATCGTCACGCTCAGCGATCCGAATCTGAAAGCGGCGGCGCAGTTCCAGCCGTCGAACAAGAGCGAGCTGTCGGAGACGCTCGTGGCGCGCGACCTCTGGCTCGGCCGCGTGGAGCTGATGCGTGACCTCCGCGCGCGCGGCGCGCTCGTCGTCGATTCGACGCCGGAAGACGCGGGGGTCGATTCGGTGAACGCGTACATCGATGTGAAGCGGAGGCAGATGCTGTGACGACGATCAGCCTCTTCGACGAACCGGAGAAGCCGCGCATCGAACCAGCGGGCTTCTGGATTCGCGCCGCCGCGCGGGGCATCGACTGGCTCGTGATATTCGCCATCGTCTCCGTCAGCGCGACCTTCGTGGTTCTCGCCGGCCTCGTTGTCGTCCGCGTCCTGCACGGCTCGCATGAGGCGTTCCTCGAGCTCGTGCAGCACCCATCGTGGTTCGAGCGGATCACATGGGTGCTCGCGACGCTCGTGTATCACTCGGTGTGTGAGGGCGCCGGCGGCGCGACGATCGGAAAGCGCCTGCTGGGCCTGCAGGTCGTGGCCGAGGATTTCGGCAGGGCGACGTTGATGCAGGGCATGAGGCGTTCCGCCGGATTCCTGATCGACGCGCTCTTCTTCGGCGCGGTCGGGGCGAACAACATGAACAATTCGCCGATGAGGCAGCGCATCGGTGACACCTGGGGCAAAACCTTCGTCGTCCGCCGCAAAACATTGCCGCCGGAAAAGCGGGAGCCCGCAAGGATCTTCGCCGCGGCCGTCGTGGCCGCGGGCGCGGCGGCGTTTCACACCTTCGCGATCCTGAGCGGCGTCGAAGTCCTCGTGCGGATGGGGACGTCATGAACATCGAGCGCTTCATCACCGCCCGCTCCCCCGTCTGGCAGCAGCTCGAAGACGCGCTGCAGAAAGCGGAGATCGCGCCCGACGAGATGTCGCACGACGACGTGCAGCAGCTCGTGCAGCTCTATCGCCGCACCTGCTCCGACCTCAATCTCGCGCGCTCCTACACCGCGAACCCGGAGCTCCTCGGGCGCCTCAATCAGCTCACCGGTCGCGCGTACCGCTTTGTCTATCGCGCGGGGCACGACAAGCCGGTGGTCGCCGCGTTCGCGCGGCTCGTCACCAGCGAGATCCCGGCGGTCTTCCGCCGCCAGCGCCTCTACATCGCCCTCGCGGCCGCCGCGTTCATCCTCGGCACGCTCACCGGCATCGGAGCAATCGCGGTCGATCCGGCGAACGGCAGGCGCATCATCCCGCCCGATTTCTTCACCGAGAGTCCGCGCGAGCGGGTGGAGCGGCTGGAGAACGACGACGAGCGGATCGACACGATGGAGAAGGCGATGACCTTCGGCGCGTCGCTCTACACGCACAACATCCAGGTCACCTTCCTCGCCTTCTCCCTCGGCGCGCTGACCATCATCGGCGGCCTCTGGCTCCTCTTCTACAACGGCGTGCTCCTCGGCGCGGTGGCCACGATGTATGTCCTCGACGGCGTCCCCCTCTTCTTCTTCGCCTGGGTCGGACCGCACGGCGCGCTCGAGTTGCCGTCGATCATCTTCGGCGGCGCGGCGGGGATCATCGCCGGACGCGCACTGCTGATGCCGGGCGACCTCTCGCGCGCGGCGTCGCTGCGGCGCGCACTCCCCGCGGTGTGGCGGATGATGATCGCCACGGCGATGACCCTCGTGCTCGCCGGCCTGATCGAAGGCTCGTTCTCGCAGTTCACGTCGAATACGTTTCCGTACGCGCTGAAGATCGGCGTGGCGGTCGTGCTCTTCGCCGCGCTCATGCTCTATCTCTTCGCAAGACGACTGGACGAGGCATGAGCGAGCTGACGATCACGACGCCCGAACATGTCGAGATCCGCCTCGAGCCGGCGGGGGCGGCGAGCCGCTTCCTCGCCGTGCTGCTCGACTTCACCATCACCACCGGCATCTCGCTCTTCATCCGCCAGATCTGCATGCTGATGATGCCGGCCGCCGTCGCCGGCGCGGTCTTCATCACCGCGCAATTCGTCCTCACGTGGGGCTGGCATGTCTGGTTCGAGACGAAGGGACAGGGACGGACGCCGGGGAAACGCGCGCTGTCACTGCGCGTGGTCGACGCGCGCGGCTTGCCGCTGTCGGTGCATCAGGCGCTGGTGCGCAACATCGTCCGCGTCGTCGATTTCGCGCCGCTCTTCTACGGCGTCGCCGCCGTTTCCTCGATGATCGATCCGCTGCGCCGCCGCCTCGGCGACATCGTGGCCGGCACGCTGGTGATCCGCGAGTCGAAGCCGGCTGCGTATCGCGGTGAGCTCGCCGCCGAGCGCCGCTACAACAGCCTGCGCACGCCGCGCGTGCTGCGCCTCGTCCGCCATCGCATCGGACTGGAAGAGCGCGAGCTGCTGCTGGCGATCTGCATCCGCGCGGAGAAGATGTCGGCCGTGGCGCGCTATGACCTCATGCAGGAGGTCGCCGTCGCGTATCGCGAGCGGCTGGACCTCGAAGACGACGGCGTCAGCGGCGAGAATTTCGTCCGCGACCTCACCTCCGTGCTCTTCACGCCTTCAGTGTTACCATCAAAAAATCACACCGTCCCGGGCCCGAAATGATCTGCCGCAATCACGTGGATGTCGAGGAAGGCGTACAGCCGTGCGCGCGCTGCGGCATGGGGTTCTGTACGGATTGCGTGGTGATGATTCACGGCCAGCCGTATTGCGCGACGTGCAAGACGGAGAAATTGCTCGACGTACAGTCGGGCACGGACCGCGGTCAATTGCCGCTCGCCACAATCGGACGGCGATTCGCGGCCATGTGGATCGATCGCGCCATCTTCGTCGTGGCCGGCCTGACGGTCATCGTCATTGGAGCGATCACGCTGAAGGCCGATAGTCCGGAGCTCATCGCCGCGATCTTGAGCGGCGTCGCCGTCATTTTCCTCGGCCTGATCGTCTATGAAGGACTGATGCTCAGCCGCCGCGGCCAGACGCTGGGGAAAATGGCGCTGAAGATCAAAGTGGTCCGTCCCGACGGTTCGCCGATTACCGCCGGCCAGGCCGGGGGCCGCGCCGTCCTGCGTGGGATCATGGTGCACGTCCTCGCACTGCTCAATTACATCCCCGCACTGGCGACAAAAGAGAAAACGTGCATCCATGACCTCGTGGCGGGAACGCGCGTGGTCAATGTCGATTAATCATGAACAGTTCATCCCGACGAGCACAGCGAGGAGGGATCAATGGCGGCGCCGCGAAAGACGTTGACAGAAACGACGGTCCCGACGTGATCACGGCGGTTGCTCCGGAGATCCCTCGCTCCGCTCGGGATAAATTCTGAAATCATGGAAGCGAACATCCACTGTCTCAATCATTTTGATTCCATCGAGGGTCTGCAGCATTGCAATCGCTGCGGACGCGTGTTCTGCAGCGATTGCCTGGTCCTGCTCGGCGGCCTCCCCTACTGCGCCGCCTGTAAGAACGAACAGGTGCTCGACGTGCAGTCGGGCGTGAATGCACAGGACGCGCGCTTCGCCACGATCGGACGCCGCCTCCTGGCGTTCATCGTCGACGCGGTCATCGTCGGCATTCCGATGCAGGTGTTCTCCGGCGCCGCACAGATGACCGCGGTGTTCTTCAAGAGCGTCGCGTTGCAATTCGTGGTCATCGGCATCGTCACACTGATTTCGATGACCGCCACGGTGGTTTACGAGGCATTGATGCTGCTGAAGCGCAACGGCCAGACGATCGGCAAGATGGCGCTGCAGATCCGCGTGGTCCGCGTCGACGGCTCTCCGGTCTCGAAGCGTGAGGCGTGGCTCCGTCCGGTCGTGCGCGTCTTTACGGCGCTGCTCTGCTTCGCCGACTATTTCCCCGCGTTTTTCACCGCCGAGCGGACGGCAATTCACGACATGGCCGCCAATACGCGCGTCGTCAACGCCTGACCCATGGCCACCGTTCGCGTCATCAGTTACGTCGGCCCCGCCTGTCCCCGCTGCGATGCCGCATTGCCGCTGGAGAGCATTACGGCGGGCGAGGACATCTGCCCCCGCTGCCAGGGCTTCTTCCACGCGACAGTGTTTCATCCGCCGCAACGCATCACCCGCGTCCTGCAGATCGCGCACACGGGACCGGAGAGCGCCGGCTCCTGCGCCAATCATCCACGCAATGCGGCGGTGACGAACTGCGGCCGCTGCGGCCTGTTCATCTGCTCCTTGTGCGAGCTGAATCTGCACGGGGAAACCTATTGTCCGGCCTGTTTCGATCGCATGACGCAGGGCGGCGGCGCCGAACAGGCCCAGACGGAATTTCGCGACTGGCGCACGCTCTCCCTGGCCATGGCGATTTTCGCGGTGATCATCACGTTGATCCTGCTCGTGTTCCCTCCCGGCGCGGCGGCGGGCATCCCATTGGGCGCTCTGTCGCTCTATTACGTGGTCCGCGCATTCCGCGATCCACAATGGTCGCGCGATCAGCTGCCCGGAGTCCTGATCTCCATTCTGCTGGCCCTCGCCTGCGTCGGCACCGGCGTGGTGGTGTTCGCGGAGTACATCAAAAAGTGATGACGCCGAAGCGACGCTTTCTCGGCCGTTACAACACCGCGATCATGCGTCATGCGGTCTATGCCAGCGATGCCGCGATCGAGGTGGACCAGCAGGAAAATTTCAAGATCATCCGCAAGCGGGTGTTTTTCGAGGATGTGCTCCTCGTCACACAACACGATCGCGTCGGCATCCTGGCCGTGATGTTCAGTCTCGGATTCGCCGCGTTTCTGATGTTGATCGGCGCGATCGCCGGCGGCCCGTCAGGATTCGCGTTCGGTTCGTTCGCGGTGCTGTTTCTGATCTACGGCCTGCTCCGCATCCGGATCAAGGAATCGATCATTACAGTATTCGGCCGCCGCTCGAAGGCGCGCATCCGCTTCACCATGCGCCGCGCCCGCGCGCAACGGCTGTACGAGGAGATCTGCGAGCTGGTGCGACGCGCACAGGAGGTGCCGAATGACGTGGATCACGACAGTTCCGTTCGAGAAGGCTGACGAGCGCCTGCGCAAGGCGATCGAAGCACAGCGCGCGCTCTATCCGGCGGAATACGCAACACCTGCATTCCCCGGCCAACAGCCGGGCGATGGAATCGTCGATTCGCACGGCCTGATCCCTGACGCCCTGTTCCACGCCTTCGCCACGTTCGGCGCCCTGATGATGCCCGAGTTGCCACTGGAGCGCCGCCAGCACGAGATGATCGCGACAGTCGTCTCGTCCTTGAACCGATGTCACTATTGAATCACCTCGCACGCAGAGTTTCTGCGTCGGGTGACCCTGGATGAATCGCTAGCCACCGCAATCCGCGAAGACCACACAAAGGCGCCGCTGTCCGACCAGGACCGCGCAATGCTCGATTACGTAGCCCAACTGACCCGCGACGCAACAAAAATCGGCCCCGACGACCACACCCGCCTCCGCAACGCCGGCTTCAACGACACCGCGATCCTCCAGATCACTTTGATCGCCTCCTGGTTCAACTACATCAATCGTGTTGCCGATGCGTTGGGCGTAGGGAGAACGACCGGGGCGCCTCCGGCGGGCGGGCCCGGCCCGCAGCGTTTGTTGGCCTAGCCCTAAAGACTTACGCTGCGGGCCGGGCCCGCCCGCCGGAGGCGCCCTCGTCGTCCCCTATATCCGCCGCCCCACGGCTGGCACGATGATCTTTAGTTCATCCATGAGGCGGGCGAACTGATCGGGGTACAGCGACTGTGGGCCGTCGCAGACTGCTTTTTCGGGGTCGTGGTGCACTTCGATCAGGAGGCCGTCGCCGCCGGCGGCGACTACGGCGCGGGCGACCGGCATCACCTTGTCGCGGCGTCCGACTGCGTGCGATGGATCGCCGATCACCGGGAGGTGGGAGAGTTTGTTCAATACCGGGATTGCGGAGATATCGAACGTATTGCGTGTGTATGTCTCGAACGTGCGGATCCCGCGCTCGCAGAGGATGATCTCGTAATTGCCGCCGGCCATGATGTATTCGGCCGCCAGCAGCCATTCCTGAATCGTCGCCGACATCCCGCGCTTGAGCAGAATCGGCTTGCGGATCTGGCCCAATGCCGACAGCAGATTGAAATTCTGCATATTGCGCGCGCCGACCTGCAGGATGTCGACATACGGCAGCATCCCTTCGATCTGCGAGATCTCCATCACCTCGGAAACCGTCGCCATATTGAACTCGTCGCCCGCCGCGCGGAGGATCTTCAGGCCGTCGACGCCCATCCCCTGAAACGCATAAGGCGATGAGCGCGGCTTGTAGGCGCCGCCTCGCAATACGCGCGCGCCGGAGCGCGCCACGCGGCGCGCCGTCTCGAACACCTGGTGCTCGTTCTCGATCGTGCACGGGCCGGCCATGACAACCACCGTCTCGCCGCCGATCTCCACGCCGCGCGCATTGATGACCGTATTTTCCTTGCGCCAGGTGCGGCTGCTCAGCTTGAACGGCTCACTGACCCGCACCACTTCCTGCACGCCGTCGAACAATTCGAACTCGCGCGTGTCGATCGTGTCGACGCGGCCCACCACACCCAATACCGTCTGATCCGTTCCGGTCGACCGGTGCACGTCGAATCCGCGCGTGCTCAATTCCGCGACCACGCGCTCGATCTTCTCTTCCGCTGCATGTTTCTCCATCACGATGACCATGGATCGGCTCCTTAACCTTTTTGTGCGGACTGGCGCTCGACGCGCCGCGATTCATCGATGATTCGCTCGAACAGGCGGCGCACCGCGGACTCCTCGAGAGGGCCTTCCGAGGCCTGCTCGACGTGCAGGAGCACCTGCTTCTCGCGTTCCGGGGCGTAAATGGGGAGAGCGAGCACGCCTTTGATCTCGCCGATCTCGATGGCGTATTTGGCGCGCTGATTCAAAAGCTTCACGAGGACTTCGTCGACGCGGTCGATGGCCTCGCGCAACCGTGTGAGCTCCAGCTCGGCATCCGATCGATTCATAACAAAAAACCCTCTTGCCTTGCCGGGCCAGAGGGTTTCGATCGTTGTCAGCTGCTTTCGTCGAGCGCCCCTCCAGTCCGGTGGGGCGCGACACGCGGCCCCGGACTATTTGTAATAGCCGGAATAAAAATAGTTCGGGGCGAACGCGAAATTCATTGGCGCGGGAGTGTAGCACACACGATGGTGACGACCGACACATGGGCGCATTCGTGCATCGACGCACGTTGTATCCATGACCATCACGATTGAAGAGCCAACCGTTTCCACCGACACCACCACCATGCGCGCCGCGGTTTTCCATGGCGTCGACGACATCCGCTTCGAAGAAGTCAGCCGTCCCCGCGCCGTCACCGGCTCCGCGGTCATCCGCATCACCACCACGACCATCTGCGGCACGGACGTGCACATCCTCAAAGGCGAGTATCCGGTCCGCAACGGATTGATCGTCGGCCACGAGCCGGTCGGCGTCATCGCCGCCCTCGGCGCCGGCGTGACCGGCTACGAGATCGGCCAGCGCGTTCTCGTCGGCGCGATTACGCCGTGCGGCCAGTGCCGCGCCTGCCTCTCCGGCCACTCCTCGCAGTGCGGACACGGCAACGATTACGAAGCCCTCGGCGGCTGGCGCTTCGGCAACACCATCAATGGATCGCAGGCCGAATACCTGCTCGTGCCGAACGCGCAGGCGAACCTCGCGCCGATCCCCGACAGCCTCACCGACGAGCAGGTGGTCCTCCTCGCCGACATCGCATCCACAGGCATCAGCGGTGCGGAGTCGGGCAAGGTCACGCTCGGCGACAAGGTCGCGGTCTTTGCGCAGGGCCCGATCGGCATCTGTGCCTCCATCGGCGCGCGCCTCCTCGGCGCATCGCTCGTGATCGGCGTCGACGGCGACGACGCGCGCATCGCGATGGCGAAGAAGATGGGCGTCGACGTGGTGCTCGACTACCGCAAGGTCGACGTCGTGAGCGAGATCAAACGTCTGACCAAAGGCGGCGTCGACGTGGCGATCGAAGCGCTCGGCACGCAGCAGACGTTCGAGAGCGCGCTGCGGACGCTGCGTCCCGGCGGAACGCTTTCGAGCCTCGGCGTCTACAGCGGCAAGCTCGCCGTGCCGTACGAAGCGTTCGGCGCCGGCCTCGCCGACTACAAGATCGTGACGACGCTCTGCCCCGGCGGCAAGGAGCGGATGCTGCGGCTGATCGACATGGTGAAGAGCGGCCGCCTCGATCTCCGTCCACTGATCACGCATCGCTTCACGCTGAGCGAGATCAATGAGGCGTATCGCATCTTCGCCAATCGCCTCGACGGCGTGATGAAGGTGGCGATCAGGCCGTAGCCATTAATCCCCTCTCCCGCCGCAGCGGGAGAGGGTGCCCGAAGGGCGGGTGAGGGGCCCCCTCATCCGCCTGCGGCACCTTCTCCCCCGATGCGGGGGAGAAGGATGTTTTTGAGCACTTCCCCTGCCGATCGCCCCTCGCCGATCGCCCGGACGATCGCGCTTCCCACCACGATCGCGTCGCACTTGTCGCGCAGCAGTTCGTAATGCTCGCGGCGGGAGATGCCGAAGCCGACGGCGATCGGGTTGCGCAGCTTCGCGCGCACCTCGTGCAACCGGTCAATGAGCATTGGATCGAGCTCGCTGCGCGTGCCGGTGACGCCGGTCGTCGAGACGTAGTAGACGAAGCCGTCCGAGGCGCGATCGACGGCGCGGATGCGCGCGTCGGTCGACGTCGGCGCGAGGAGGAAGACCGTCGCCAGGCCGGCGCGCTTGAACGTGCCGTCCGCGGACTCGGGCGGGAGGTCGGTGATCAGCACGCCGTCGATGCCCGCGGCGGTCGCGTCCGCGGCGAAGCGCTCCATGCCGTAGCGCATGATCGGATTGAGATACGAAAAGGCGATCAGCGGAATCTGCGAGCGCTCGCGGATCGCGCGCGCGATCGTGAAGACGTCGCGGATCGACGTGCCGTTCGCCAGCGCGCGCATCGACGCCGCCTGGATCACCGGGCCGTCGGCGATCGGATCGGAGAACGGGACGCCGAGCTCGATCGCGTCGGCGCCGGCGGCTTCGAGCTCTTCGACGTTGCGGACCGTGTCGCCGTCGCCGCAGGTGACGTAGGCGATCACGCCGCAGCGCTTCTCTTTGTGGAGGCGTTTGAAGAGTGCGTTAACGCGATTCATGCGCTGCCACCTGCGGCACGTCTTTGTCGCCGCGCCCGCTCAGATTCACCACCACCAGCGCGCCCGCGATCGGATTGCGCATCAACCACCCGAGGGCGTGCGACGACTCGAGCGCGGGGATGATCCCCTCGGTCTCGCTCAGCTTGTGGAACGCCTCGAGCGCGAGGTCGTCGCTGCAGTCGTGGTACTCGATGCGGCCGATCGACTGCAGGTACGCGTGCTCGGGTCCGATCGACGGATAGTCGAGGCCCGCGGAAATCGAATGCGTCTCGGCGATCTGTCCGAACTCGTCCTGCAGCACCATCGAGCGCGTGCCGTGCAGCACGCCGAGGGCGCCGCCGGAGAAGCGCGCGGCGTGGTTGCCGAGCTCCGGACCGCGG
>Ga0157375_10000102_pt1 | contig 86408 bp, 73 predicted proteins | sample M35metaG_FD_115311 | JGI IMG/M metagenome (GOLD analysis project Ga0157375, IMG submission 115311) | Miscanthus rhizosphere microbial communities from Kellogg Biological Station, Michigan, USA - M3-5 metaG | ecosystem: Host-associated > Plants > Roots > Rhizosphere > Soil | place: USA: Michigan... | reverse complement strand
CCTGGTAGAGCATGCTCTCCAGCTCGATCGGCTTCGCCAGGTCGCGTGTGATGCTCGAGATGCGGCCGAGCTTTTCCACCCAGACGCTTTCGATGGTCGATTGTTCTGTCATTGCGAACAGTTCCCCCTGTGCCCGACCATCGTGCTGCGCCGGGCCTCGGCGCGTCAAGCGACGTGGCGTCGGCGATGCGGAGCATTGTGCTATTGCCGGAACGGTCGAGACCGTCTGGCGCGCGCGATTTGGTGCTTGCCGGGCGTCCTGGCGCAACGCAATATCGCGGGCTGGGTGGAGACGGACGCGCCACCCCGCCACTTCGAAGAGTGACCATGTAGATGAATACGGAATCCGTCGACCGGATTGCCCGTCATAATGACCGGTGACTTGCCCTACGCCCATGGCGGTCCACCGCTTCGCGGAGTCCTGCGCCTGGCGCCCGAGGATTTTCTCGTCGACGAAGACCTGGGGTTCGCCCCTGATGGCGCCGGCGAGCATGCCTTCGTACGCGTAGAGAAGCGCAACGCGAATACCGAATGGGTGGCGCGTGAGCTTGCGCATTTCGCCGGTGTCGCGACGCATGCGGTCGGCTACGCCGGCATGAAGGACCGCCGCGCGGTTACGCGGCAGACGTTTTCCGTGCACCTGCCCGGCCGTCCCGATCCGGATTGGGCGTCGCTGCAGCATGCGGAGTTCCGCGTGCTCGAGGCGGCGCGCAACAGCCGCAAGCTCAAGACCGGGGCGTTGCGCGGCAATGCGTTCCGCATCGCCTTGCGCGGTGTCGAAGGCGATCGACGGCTGCTCGAAAAGCGGGTTGCCACAATTGCGCACCTCGGCGTGCCGAATTACTTCGGCGAACAGCGTTTCGGCCGCGGGGGCGGTAACGTTGAGCGTGCGCGGGCGATGTTTGCCGGCAAGCGCGTACAGCGCCACGAGCGCGGTTTGCTGCTGTCGTCCGTCCGTTCGTTCCTGTTCAACGAAGTACTGGCAGAACGCGTGCGGCTCGGCAACTGGAACGAGGCAGTCGAAGGCGACGTCTGGATGCTCGCGGGCAGCCAGAGCATCTTCGGCCCGGAGCCGATGAGCGAAGAAAGCGCAGCCCGCCTGGTCGCGGGCGATATTGCGCCGACCGGTCCGATGTTTGGCGAAGGCCAATTGCGGACGCAGGCTGCCGCCGCGCAGATCGAAGAAGCGGTTGGCGCGCGCCATGAAGATCTGCTGCGCGGGCTGGCAGCCAATGGCCTGAGCCAGGAACGCCGTGTCTTGGTCCTGAGACCTGCAGGGTTGTCGGCAACGTCGCTGCCGCACGGCGGCGTCGAGCTGCTATTTAACTTGAAGAAAGGATCTTATGCTACTGTAATAATTAGAGAAATATGTTCTGTTGAATTGCCGGAATAGCAATTGCAGTAACCCCGGTTCGCCATCACGGCATGCGCTTGCACGGCGGTCTATAGTGTCATGAGGCAACGCTCTCATGTTCGCAGCAAGAAGGCGAAAAGGAGGCAGTCATGCAGGCACGGCGATTCACGGCGGTAGCAATAATGAGTCTTGCGCTTGGCGCTTGTGCAAGCGCAGGCGGCCCGCGGCACGCCGCGCTGGTGGATCCTGAGAACGACGACTATGACGCGGACAAGGTCGCCGCGGTGACTCAGTGGGCGCGCACGAAAGGCGCTACCGAAATCTGGATCAACTACCCGACGAAATACCGGCCGCGCGGCGGCGGTGGCTGATCGGTCTGCGCGGGAAGCTGGCGCGCCTCGCGTCAGGCATGGCGCATCAATACCACGACCGCGCCAGTGCCGCCTTCTGCCGGCGGTGCTGATGCGAACGCCAGCACGTCGCCGCGTCGGCGCAGCAGCCCATCGACCAGACGCTTGAGTACCGGACCTTGCGCACGCGAGCGCAGGCCCTTGCCGTGAATGATCTTCACGCACAAGCGGCTCTCGCGCTGGCATTCGTCGAGAAAGCTCTTTATGGCCGAACGCGCGACTTCGATATTCATCTGATGCAGATCGATTTCGTCGGCGATCGAGAAGTGACCGCGCTTAAGGCGACGCAGCAATCGCGGTGACAATCCCTCCTTGAGGTAGCTCAGTTCCTCGCCGACTTCGATCTCGGCCGGATCGATCACGGTTCGCGTCAATTCCTGTGGAACGCGTGCCTCGTCGAGCCGCGACTGCACCGGTTCGGGCGCGGGGCGCGGGCGCTGCGGTGCCACGCCTTGCTCGGCAAAGCGTCGGAGCGGACCGACCGCCTCTTCGAACAGGCGTACATCTTCGGCGCTTGCTGTCTGCGGGTTTTTCTTCGAGCGGAAAGCCATGCCGTGAGCTTAGCAGAGACCCATGCGCGTTCAGTTCGCCTCGCCGTCCGGTACAATTCGCTCCGCATGCGAGTACTGGTGAGCAACGACGATGGCGTGGACGCGCCGGGCATAGACTTCCTGGCACGGCGGCTTTCGGTCGTCGGCGAAGTCATCGTCGTCGCTCCCGATCGGGATCGTTCCGGCGCGAGCAACTCCCTTACTCTCGATCAACCGATCCGCGTGACGCGCCTGGAGAATGGCCGCTATCGCGTCGCCGGTACGCCGACCGATTGCGTGCATCTTGCGCTGGCCGGATTGCTCGACGAGGAACCCGATATCGTCGTTTCCGGTATCAACAATTCGGCCAATCTCGGCGATGACGTGATCTACTCGGGGACAGTCTCGGCCGCGATGGAGGGCCGTTTTCTCGGCCTGCCGGCGATCGCCGTGTCGCTCGCTGCCAAGGACCACAAGGGCGTTCATTACGCCAGCGCTGCGCAGGCCGCGCTGGCGATCATGGAGCGGCTGCTCGTCGATCCGCTGCCGGCCGATACGATCCTCAACGTCAATGTTCCCGACCTGCCTTGGGCCGAACTGCGTGGCTTTGCCGTGACGCGCCTGGGCCGGCGCCATCGCTCCGCACCGTGCATCGCGCAGACCGATCCGCGCGGCCGCCCGATCTATTGGATCGGGCCGCCAGGTGAGGCCGAAGACGACGGCCCCGGCACCGACTTTCATGCCGTTCGCGAAGGCTACATCTCGATCACGCCGATCCAGGTAGACCTGACCCGCTACCAGGCACTCGACAAGGTCGCCGGCTGGGTTTCCTCGCTGTCGCTGGAACTCGAAGCGTGTTGACGCTCCTGCGCAACACGCCTCGAATTCGATGCAGAGACGCATCGTCGAAAAAGTCCGCGATGGACTTTTTTGACCATGCTGCCGGCGCGGTCGCATGAACGTGTTCTCGCGACCTACGCCCGAGGCGCGCGGCCTCGGCATGACCTCGCAGCGCGCGCGCGACCGGCTCGTCGCGCGGCTGAAGGAAGAGGGCATCGCCGACCGGCGCGTGCTCGACGTCATCGGCCGCCTGCCGCGCCACCTGTTCATCGAGGAAGCACTGGCTTCGCGCGCCTACGAAGACACGGCCTTGCCGATCGGCCTCAGTCAGACGATTTCGCAGCCGTGGGTCGTGGCGCGCATGACGGAGGCGCTCATCGAAGACAAACTGCCGGACAAGGTGCTCGAGATCGGCACCGGCTCCGGCTACCAGGCTGCGGTGCTCGCCGCGCTGGTGAAAAATGTATACACGGTCGAGCGCATCGAGGAGCTGCTGCGCAACGCGCGCCGGCGCTTCCGCAAGCTCGGCGTCGACAACATCCGCTCGAAACACGACGACGGCAGGCTCGGCTGGGCCGAGCATGCGCCATACGATGCGATCATGCTGACCGCGGCGGGCGAGGCGGTCGATCAGGAACTGTTCGCGCAACTTGCGCCCGATGGCGTGCTGGTCGGTCCGGTCGGCCCGCCGGGTCATCAGCGCCTGCTGCGCTATCGAAATTCTGAAAAAGGCTGGGTGAGCGAATCGCTCGGTGCGGTCAGCTTCGTGCCGCTGCTGGGCGGGATCGGCTGATGCGTCTGTTCAAACGGCTTTACGAATTCGCGTTGCGCTGGGCCGTACATCCTCACGCAGAGCGGTACCTCGCTGGCTTGAGTTTCATCGAAGCCTTCATTTTTCCGGTCGCGCCGGAAATCATGCTGGCGCCGATGACACTGGCAAAACCCAAGCTGTGGGCTCGCTACGCGATGGTCAGTCTGTGCGCCTCGTTGCTGGGTTCGTTCGTCGGCTACGCGCTCGGCCATTTCGCATTCCAGTTGGTGCGTCCGCTGTTCGAGGACCTCGGCTGGATGCCGAAGTTGCTCGAGATCATCGATCGACTGCATGACCAGAGTGCGTGGAAGATATTCGGGCTGCTCGTTCTTGCCGGGTTCATACCTGTTCCGTTGAAAATATTCACCTGGGCATCGGGAGTCGTCGGTGTGCCGATCCCGGCATTCGTGGCCGGCATGCTGATCGGACGCGGCAAGCGCGTGTTTGCCGTCGCCGGGGCAATACGACTGGGCGGCGAGCGGGCCGAAAAAACGCTGCACCGATGGATCGAGTGGATCGGCTGGGGTCTGGTCGTGCTGATCGTATTGTTGATCGTGTATTTCAAGTACGTGCATTGACTGCATGAAGCGCTGCCTCCCCATCGCGCGAGTCCTCGATCGCCGCATGACGCGGTCCGAGTGGGTCGTCGTCACCGTAATCGCGCTCGGCCTTGGCGCTTGCGCCTCGGGACCTCCGGCGCCCGTGGTCGATTTGTCCGAAAGCGATCATGATTCGGCGCCCCACGAGACGGTTTCCAAGGCGCCATCGCCGTCCCCAGGTGCGTATCGCGTCGTGCGCGGCGACACGCTTTACGCCATCGCGTTCCGGCATGGACTGGATTTTCGCGACGTCGCTGCATGGAACAATATTGCTCCGCCGTACCGTATTTATGCAGGCCAGGATCTGCGCCTGGATGCGCCGGGTAAGAATCATTCGCCGACGCCGGCTGCCGCACCGGCAACGCCATCACGCGTCGTGCCGCCGCAGGCCACGGCAACAGCGACAGGCGCGGCACCGGTCCCTGCGCCGACGAAACCGGGCATGTTTGAAGATGTGCCGCCGCCGGCCGCTCCGGTGGATACGGCAAAGGCGTCGGCAGCGACGGGCCAGACACACGACAATCCGACCGCGTCGACTCCTGCGGCCGCGCCGAAGCCGGCAGTGCCGGAATTGCCGGCCAAGCCCGCTGCGCCATCCGAATCCCAGCCGAAGGCGTCCGCAACGGAAATGGCCCCAACGCCGCGTATTGCCGACGACAGCGTGGTCACGAGTGCAAATGGCGTGACCTGGCGCTGGCCGGGCAAGGGCAGCCTGGTCGGCACATTTGTTGCCGGCGATCAGACGCGGCAAGGCATCGATGTCGCCGGCAAGGCGGGCGACCCGGTACTTGCCGCAGCCGACGGAGAGGTCGTGTACAGCGGCAACGGTCTGCTTGGGTACGGCGAACTGATCATCGTCAAGCACAACGCGAACTTCCTTTCGGCCTACGGTCACAACCGCAAGCGCCTCGTGCTGGAAGGCGACAAGGTGAAGGGTGGCCAGCAGATTGCCGAGATGGGTTCCAGCGCCAGCTCGCGCGACGAACTGCACTTCGAAATCCGCAAGAATGGCAAGCCGGTCAATCCGCTGGACTATCTGCCGGCACGCTGATCGAGGCAGTCGATGACTGCTGACTTGTGCTCACGGAGAGCACCAATCTCCCAAACGCAACGGCTGCACTGCAATCGACACCTGACTCGCGGAACTCACAAGGGGCCCGCGAGCGGAGTATTCTGCGCACATGGGTGTGCAAGCCGCTGAAGTCGAAACCGACGACCTGATCGAGCTGATCGACGCGATCGAGCCGCAGGACGATGAAGCGCGCAGTTCGACCAGCGTCTACCTCAATGAAATCGGACTCATTGCGCTGCTGAGCGGTGAAGACGAGTTGCGCCTCGCCGCTCTGGTGCGCCGTGGAGATGACGACGCGCGCCAGCAGATGATTGAAGCGAACCTGCGCCTGGTCGTCGCCGTCGCGCGCAACTACGTCGGCCGCGGCGTGCCGCTGCTGGATCTGATAGCCGAGGGCAACATCGGCCTCATGCGCGCCGTCGACAAGTTCGATCCTGCCCGCCGCCTGCGCTTTTCCACCTACGCGGTATGGTGGATTCGGGAAGCCGTGCAGCACGCGGTCATGCATCACGGCCGCACCGTGCGCGTGCCGGTGCATGTGCTGCGCGAACTTGCGCAGGTATTGCGTGCGCGCCGGCAACTGCTGATGCAATCTGGCCGTGCACCGACGATCGACGAACTCGCGCAGGCCATGGGCAAGCCCGCGACGGAGATCGCGGAATTGTTCTGTGTGACCGAACACATCAGTTCGCTCGATGCGCCGCGCTCGGAGAGCGACGATCGAGCGCTGATCGATCAGTTGGTCATCGAAAGCGATGCAGTGCCCGGAAGCAGCGCGCTGGACGAAACGCCCAGTCCGGTCGACGCACTGATCGCACGTCTGCCACAGCGGCAACGCCAGGTGCTCGAACGTCGCTATGGCCTGAACGATCGCGGCGTGCAAACGCTCGCCGAAATCGCCGCCGATTTCGGCCTGACGCGGGAGCGCGTCAGGCAGATCCAGAGTGAGGCGTTGACCCGGCTGCGCAAGCTGGTCGAACAGCAGCAGAGCTGAGGTTCGTCACTGCGGCAACAGGAATACCGCAACCGCGTTGCGGCCTTCGCCAACGAGGACGTTGAACGTGCGCGCCGTGGCGGCGTTGTCCATCGTCTCGATGCCGATACCGCGCTTGAGGAACTCCGCCTGCACGGCTGGGGCTGGAAACTGCGCCTTCGCTCCGGTGCCGAGCAGCACCACGTCAGGGTGCAAACCGAGGATGCGGTCGATGGCGGACCGGTCGATTTCACCGATATTGCGCGGTGCGAAATCGGCCACCAGCTGCGTTGCGCTGAGCACGAGGCTGCGGCGGAATTCGCGATCGATCACGCTGACCGATTCGGCGTCGGCCCGGCGGACGAACAACTGCTGTTCGTTGTGGTGTTCGGTCAGTTGCATGTTGGCAGCGAAAAAATGGATCGCGTGTTGACGCACTTCCCTGGTACTGCACGGGATGCCGACATCCTGTCGTCACTTCGGCAGCGCGATTTTCGGCGACTCGGCGTTGCGGCGGTAGAAGCACGCCACCTTGCCGATGCTCTGTACCAGTTCGGCACCACCGGCCGTACCCAGCGCGGCGATCTGCGCGGCGCGTGCGGCGCGGTCTTCACCGGCCAACCTGACTTTGATCAGTTCATGGTGATCGAGGGCCAGCGAAAGTTCGGCCACGAGAGCATCGGTGATGCCCTTGTTGCCGATCATGATGACCGGTTTCAGTGCGTGGGCTAGGCCCCGCAGATAGCGTTTCTGGCTCGGTTTGAGACTCATTGGCGAACGACCAGGGGAGCGGAAAAGGCGACGAATACGAGGCGCGTTAAGCCGCCGCAGGGTATCATGCCGCCATGCAGCATTGTCCTTCCTGAACGTGGCACGCAGCAAATCCAGCGCGCGTTGGCTCAAGGAGCACTTCAGCGATCCGTACGTGAAGCGCGCGCAGGCCGAGGGCTGGCGTTCGCGTGCGGTGTTCAAGCTCGAGGAGCTGTTGCAGCGCGACCAGCTGTTGGAGCCTGGAATGACGGTAGTGGACCTCGGCGCGGCTCCGGGCGGATGGTCGCAGATGGTGCGGGAAAGGCTGCGTACGCACGGCGCCGACCGTGGCCGGGTGATTGCGCTGGATATCCTGCCGATGCAGGGAATTGCCGGTGTCGAGGTCATAGAGGGCGATTTCCGCGAGGAACCGGTGCTGCAGCGCCTTGAAGCGCTGCTGGGCGGCGCTCGGGTTGATCTTGTGCTGTCGGATATGGCACCCAATATCAGCGGCGTGGAGTCGGTCGATCAGGCTCGCGCGATGCATCTGGCCGAACTGGCACAGGAGTTTGCCGCAAGGCATCTGAAGGCGGGTGGGGCGTTCCTGACCAAGCTGTTTCAGGGGCGCGGCTTTGACGATTACTTACGTGGCTTGCGCGCAGACTACGACAGGGTCAGCATTCGCAAGCCGAAAGCATCAAGGTCGCGCAGCGCGGAAGTCTACGCGCTGGCTACCGGACGGCGCAGCGGTTCAGGTTGAGCGCTGCGAAACCATTGCATTTCGTGAGGGGTCTGCAACCAGAGGCCCTCCGAGGGAAAGGCATAGATGAACGACATGGCCAAGAATTTACTGCTCTGGATCGTGATCGCGGTCGTCCTGATCGCGGTGTTCCAGAGCTTCAATCCGCGCAGCGACCCGAGCACGGTGTCGTATTCGGCATTCATGCAGGAAGTCGAAAGCGGCAACATTGCGGAAGTCACGATTCACAACGACAGCCGCACGATCGACGCGCGCCGCAAGGACGGCAACAAGCTGCACACGACGGCGCTGCTGACCGACAAGACCGTCGACGACATCAACAAGCACGCGACGGTCACGGTCGAGCCGACCGACAACAGCGGTGCGCTGCTGCGCATCCTACTCGACTGGATTCCGTTCCTGATCTTCATCGGCCTGCTGATCTATTTCATGCGCCAGATGCAGGCCGGAGCCGGAGGCCGCGGTGCGATGTCGTTCGGCCGTTCGCGTGCGCGCCTGCAGGGCGAGGACCAGGTCAAGGTGACGTTCGCCGACGTCGCCGGCGTCGACGAGGCGAAGGAAGAAGTGCAGGAACTGGTCGAGTTCCTGCGCGATCCTTCCAAATTCCAGAAGCTCGGCGGCCGCATTCCGCGCGGCGTGCTGATGGTCGGCTCGCCCGGCACGGGCAAGACCCTGCTGGCCAAGGCGATCGCCGGTGAGGCCAAGGTACCGTTTTTCACGATCTCCGGTTCCGACTTCGTCGAGATGTTCGTCGGTGTCGGCGCCTCGCGCGTGCGCGACATGTTCGAACAGGCGAAGAAGCATGCGCCCTGCATCATCTTCATCGACGAAATCGACGCGGTGGGCCGCCATCGCGGCGCCGGCCTGGGTGGCGGTCACGACGAGCGCGAGCAGACGCTGAATCAGTTGCTGGTCGAAATGGACGGCTTCGAAGGCAACGAAGGCATCATCGTCATCGCCGCAACGAACCGCCCGGACGTGCTCGATCCTGCGCTGCTGCGCCCGGGACGCTTCGACCGCCAGGTCGTCGTGCCGTTGCCGGACCTGCGCGGCCGTGAGCAGATCCTGAAAGTCCATATGCGCAAGGTGCCTTTGGCGAACGACGTCAATCCGACCGTAATTGCGCGCGGCACGCCCGGATTCTCGGGCGCGGATCTCGCCAACCTCGTCAACGAAGCGGCGCTGTTCGCGGCGCGCTTCAATTCACGCGACGTGACGATGGACCACTTCGAGCGCGCGAAAGACAAGATCATGATGGGCAGCGAGCGCAAGTCGATGCTCATGAGCGAGGACGAGAAGAAGCTGACTGCGTACCACGAAGCCGGCCATGCGATCGTCGGCCGCCTCGTGCCGGACCACGATCCGGTGCACAAGGTCACGATCATCCCGCGTGGCCGCGCGCTGGGCGTCACGCTGTTCCTGCCGGAAGCCGATCGCTACAGCCACAGCAAGACGTTCCTCGAAAGCCGTCTTGCCAGCCTGTACGGCGGGCGCGTGGCCGAGGAACTGATCTTCGGCGACGACAAGGTGACGACCGGCGCGTCGAACGACATCCAGCGCGCGACGAGCCTGGCACGGGACATGGTGACGAAATACGGTCTGTCGCCGGAACTCGGGCCGATGACCTACACCGAGGAAGAGGACGAAGTATTCCTCGGCCGTTCCGTCACGCAGCACAAGCATGTTTCCGAGGAGACCGCGCGCAAGATCGACGAAGTCGTGCGCAGTGTCATCGATACGGCCTACCACAAGGCGCGCGACCTGCTGACGACGAATCTCGGCAAGTTGCACGTGATGGCCGACGCGCTGCTGCAGTACGAGACTATCGATGCCGAGCAGATCACGGCGATCATGGAAGGCCGTACGCCGGGTCCGCCGAAGGATTGGCAGAAGACGACCGACGCCGGCAGCGGTCCCAGCGGCGTCGGCAAGCCGTCGTCCCCGCCAATCGGCGGTCCCGCCGCGCAGCACTGAGACGGGGTAGGGTTCTGAGGGCTGAGTAGAAGCAGGTCGCTGCTGTTTGACCGCCAAGTAAAAAGGGCGCTGCGAGGAATCGTTGCGCCCTTTGTTTTTCTTCGAGCGGTTCGCTCCCGCAGCACCACTCGCGGCGTATGCCTTGTGACGATATGCTCTGGGCCCTCAGTCCTCAGCCCTCAGCCCTCCATGTTCGACACTGTTCGTATCCTCGACTGCGCCGGTCGCGAACTTCGCCTCGATCGGCCGCGCATCGCTGGCATCATCAATGTCACGCCTGATTCGTTCTCCGACGGCGGCAGGTTCCTCGATGCGCAGCACGCCGTCGAGCATGGCTTGAAGCTGGTCCAAGAGGGCGCCGATTTGCTCGATGTCGGAGGTGAATCGACGCGGCCGGGTGCAGAAGAGGTATCGACGCATGACGAAATCGCTCGCGTCGTGCCGGTGATCGAGGCGCTGGCGAAGCAGACGCAGGTACCAATCGCAATCGACACGAGCAAGCCCGAAGTCATGCGCGCCGCCGTTGCTGCCGGCGCCGGATTCATCAACGACGTCCACGCGCTGCGCCGCGAAGGTGCGCTCGACGCCGCGGCGAGCCTGAAGGTACCGGTGTGCCTGGTGCACATGCAAGGCGAGCCGCGCTCGATGCAGGATGCACCGCACTACGACGACGTCGTGTCGGACGTGCGCCGCTTTCTGGCCGAGCGCATCTTCGCCTGCGAGATGTCCGGCATCGACAAGAAGCGCATCGTCGTCGATCCCGGTTTCGGGTTCGGCAAGGTTCTGGAACATAATCTTTCACTGTTGCGCGCGCTCGACCAGTTCGCCGCGCTCGGCGTGCCGTTGCTCGTCGGGCTGTCGCGCAAGGCGATGATCGGAACACTGACCGGACGCGACAAGCATGCCGATCGCGCCGTTGGTTCGGCTGCCGCGGCGCTGCTCGCGGTGCAGAAAAGTGCGGCAATCGTGCGCGTGCACGATGTCGCTGCGACGCGCGATGCGCTGGCGGTGTGGGAAGGCGTGGCTGTCGGTTTCAAACCCGCGGCAAAACCGGCAAAGGCGTTCGGTTCACAGCGCTTCGACGACGACTGATGCAAAAAGAATAGACGCGGATTTCGCGGATGAACGCGGATCAAGCAAGAAGCGCGGTGTACACATCGAATTGACCGATTAGTGCTCGGCTCCATCTACGTCAATCCGCGTTGATCCGCGTCAAAAGATCCTGGCTTGTTTGTCGCAGCCGGAGCGGTCGCTCAGAGCTCGGCCGTGATCGACTTGAACGCGCCGTCGCCGCGCCGGTATTCGGGGCGAGACGCCGCGAAGCGTCGTGCATCGAGGCGCGCGTTGGAGATCTGCTCGATGAAGAAGAACCTCCAGCCGACGGGGTTCTTCGGATGGCTCTCGCACTCGACCTGGTACGCGCACAGGAGTTGGCGGCCCCAGCGATCCAGGCCGAATGTATGCGGCTCGACGGCGCGAGTCTTGCCGTGATAGTCGAAGACGAGCAGATGCCGCTTGCTGATGGCCTCGACGATCGCCGTCGTCGTTCTCAAACCGCTCACGATGTTCTCGATTCAGTGCAGCGTACCGCTGTCCCAGCCGGCCTTCGGCGCAAAGCGCTTGCCGTACTTGCCCGCCAGCGCCTCGAGTTGCGCCTTGATCTTTTCCGCGCCTTCGCTGCGGATGTGTTCGATCGGACCGCCGCGAAACGGCGCAAAGCCAGTGCCGAAGATCACGCCGGCATCGAGCAGGTCGGCGTCTTCGACGACGCCATCGTGCAGGCAGGACACGGACTCGTTGAGCATCGGAAGGATCATGCGGTCGGTGATGTCGTCGGGAGCCTGATAGTTCGGATCGACTTCGGGCTTTACGGGCTTGCCGTTTTCCCATTTGTAAAAGCCTTCACCGGTCTTTTTGCCCTTCTTGCCGGCGGCGATGTATTCGTCGAGCCCTTCCGGGATCTCCAGGCCGAGGAACTCGCCGAGTTCCTTGCCGACGGAGGAGGCGACATCGAGGCCGACCGTGTCGGCCAGCTCGATCGGCCCCATCGGCATGCCGAACTTCTTCGCCGCCTTGTCGAGCACAGGTCCGGGCACGCCTTCCTTGAACAGGCGCATCGATTCGAGCAGATACGGCATCAGAATCCGGTTGACGAGAAATCCGGGCGTACCCTTGACCGGCACCGGCAACTTGTCGATCGCCTTGCAGAACGCGAACGTGCGTTTTTCGTTGGCCCCATCGAGTCTGTCCTGGCGCACGATCTCGACCAGCGGCATCTGCGCGACCGGATTGAAATAGTGCAGACCGAGGAAGCGGGCCGGCGACGCGACGGCGCTGCGCAGTTCGTCGAGCGGGATGCTGGATGTGTTCGACGCGAGCAGGGCGCCCGGTTTCATGGCCGGTTCGGTCTTTCGATAGAGATCCTGCTTGGCCTGCAGGTTTTCGAAGATCGCCTCGATGACCAGATCGGCGTCGGCGATGCCCTTGCCGTCGACGTCGGCCTTGAGGCGCGCGGCCGCGGGCTGGATGCGGTCAGCGGTTTTCAGGCGCCTGGTGAAAAGATCCTGCGCGCGGTCCAGCGCGGGCTGGATGAATTTCATTTCGCGATCCTGCAGCGTCACGTCAAAGCCGCGCAATGCGCACCAGGCGGCGATGTCGCCACCCATGACGCCGGCGCCGATGACGTGCACACGCTTGATGGCCGCATCGGTTCCCGTGCCCAGACCCTTCAGCCGTTCCTGCAAGAAATATACGCGGATGAGGTTGCGGCAGGTCGGTGTCTGCGCGAGCTTGGCGACGGCGCGCGCCTCCAGCTTGAGGCGCTGTGTGATACTCGAGCCGCCGCGGCGCCATACCTCGATCAGCGCGAACGGTGCAGGATACTGGTCCGGCCGTGCCTTGGCGGCGGTCTGTTTGCGCACGATCGGCGCAAGTATCTGGCGTACCGGCCAGATGTTGGTCGCCCAGGCCTTGGCGCGCTGCACGAATGGGCGCGTACGCCGGTGGCGAATGAGTTCCTTGGCGCTCTCGACGAGCAGTTCGGGCGAAGTGAGGACGTCGACGAGGCCGAGCGATTTCGCCGCTTCCGCGGACAGCGCCTTGCCGGTCAGCATGAGCGGCAAGGCGTCCGTTGCGCCGATCAGGCGCGGAAGGCGTGCGGTTCCACCCCAGCCGGGGATGATGCCGAGCATGACTTCGGGCAGGCCGATTTTCGTTTTCGGGTCGCGCGAGGCGACGCGATAGCGGCAGGCGAGCGACATCTCCGTGCCGCCGCCCATGCAGAAGCCGTGAATCGCGGCCACCGTCGGGCAACGCAGGCGGGCAAGACTCTGGAACACGCGCTGGCCGTTTTCGATGCTGGCCAGAACGCCGCCCTGCTCCTCGAACGTCTCGAATTCGTGGATGTCGGCCCCGGCAATGAACCCGGAGGCCTTGCCGGAACGGATTACGACACCTTTAGGTGGTTCGAACGAAAGACGTTCGACAATCTGCGCCAGCTCATCCATCACGGCCCGGCCGAACGTGTTGACCGAGGCGCCAGCCCGGTCGAACGTCAGTACCAGGATGCCCTCGGCGTCGGATTCGGCTTTCCAATGGGAAAAGCGCAAGCCTTCGAACATGGCGGTCTCCGACGGGTGAACAGCGGGACGGCTATAATCCGGTTTCGGCGCGGCCCGGGTCAATCGCGCCGGTAGAGGGGTGGTTGCCGATTGATTGCCGGGTTCCGCGCCCGCATCTGAACTGGAGGCGGCCATAGTGCCTTGTGGAACTTATTGCGATGGCTCAGGGTCTTGCTTTGTCGCTTGATCGGGTCGGAAACGAACGGAGCATGGCCCGGATGGGCGATACAGATACCGATCAAGCCCTGGTCGAACGGGTCCAGAACGGAGACAAGCGTGCTTTCGATCTGCTGATACGCAAGTACCAGCACAAGCTCGTCAGCGTGATTTCGCGTTACATATCCGACTGGAGCGAATGCCAGGACGTGGCCCAGGAGGCGTTCATTCGCGCATATCGCGCGATCGGCGCCTTTCGTGGCGACAGCCAGTTCTATACGTGGATCTACAAAATCGCGATCAATACCGCCAAGAATCATCTCGTTTCGCAGGGCCGACGCCCGCCACAGGACGACATCGCCATCGACGATGCAGTCCAGCTCGACGGCGGCGCCCGGCTGAAAGACCGTGCCACGCCCGAGCATGAATTGTTGCGCCAGGAAATTGAACGAACCGTGTTCGAGACGGTCGAAGAGCTGCCCGAGGAACTGAAAACGGCAATAACATTGCGAGAGGTCGACGGCTTGAGCTACGAGGAAATTGCAGAAGCCATGAATTGCCCGATCGGTACCGTGCGCTCGCGCATTTTCCGCGCCCGCGACGCGATCGATCAGAAATTGCGTCCGCTACTGTCCGATGCCCAGGTATCCGGTCATGAATGAAACAAACCACGAACAACTGTCCGCATTGATGGATGGTGAATTGTCGCGCGACGAGTTGCGCTTCCTGCTGCGGCGGGTCGAAAGCGACGCTGATCTGGCGCAACGCTGGTCGCGCTACCAGATCGCCAGCGCGGTGCTGAAGAAGCAGTACGCGGCGCCGCTGTCGGATGGGCAGTTTGCCACCGCCGTCATTGCTCGCCTGGATTCGGGCGCAATGGCGGTGCGCCAGCCGATGACGGGGCGCTTATTGCGCTGGGCCGGTGGTGGAGCGATTGCTGCGAGTGTGGCTGTGCTTGCCCTCGTGGCGACGCGGCCGGCGGGCACGGACGGCGCAATGCCTGCGTCGGGGACTCCCGTCGTCGCCGCGGCTCCGGCCGCCGTGCCGCAGTCGACGACACCCATGGAAGTGAGGGAGCCGCTTCTCCTGCAGCAGATGTCGCCTGCAGGATTGACCGACTCCGCACAGCTTGCAAGCTTCGAATCGATCGTGCCCACGTATACCTACGCGCCGAAGCAGCCGCATAACCCCGCTGTCCAGTCTGGGAACGGGCTTTCCGAAGCGTTTGTCCCTTACGTGCTCCTGGTAGGTGCGCGGCAGACGCTCGAGCCGAAGCCGCAGCCGCAGCGTGACGCGGCGTCGAGACAATGATTTAGAGCAGGATGACGCGCGCAGGAAACTGCAGCGTTCGGCTCGCAGCGCGAAGTCCGACTGGCAGGTGAACCACGCTGGCCGGATGAAGTGGATCGCCGGAACTCCGCAGGTATGTCGCCAATCCAATATGCTCAGCGTTTTTGTTTAAATGTATACCCTATTCGCGAAAGGTGAATCCATGCACAAGGCATTCCTGGTCCGCAGTTCGTTTGCACTGGCCTTTTTCGCCGCGGCAGCGGCAGTGCACGCGCAACAACTGCCGGACTTCACGCAACTGGTCGAAAAGAGCGCGCCCGCAGTCGTCAACGTCGAGGCGACGCAGAGCGACAGCGCAAACCCGCAAGGCGACGTCGACGATCAGGACGTTCCGGAAATTTTCAAGCGCTTTTTCGGCCCGGGCATGCGCCCGCATGGCGGTGGCGGCGGCGGCGAGCGCCATTCGCTCGGCTCGGGTTTTATCATTTCACCCGACGGCTACGTGCTGACCAACAACCACGTCGTCGACGGTGCCGACGAAATCCTGATCAAACTTTCCGACCGTCGCGAGCTCGAGGCGAAGGTGATCGGCACCGACAAGGAGTCCGACGTCGCCCTGTTGAAGGTCAATGCAACCGGGTTGCCGACGGTGCCGCTGGGCGATTCGGGCAAGTTGCGCCCCGGCCAGTGGGTCGTGGCAATCGGCTCGCCGTTCGGGCTGGATCACTCGATCACGCATGGTGTGGTCAGTTATGTCGGCCGCAGCAATGGCGGTGCCGATCAGCAGTATGTTCCGTTCATCCAGACCGATGTGCCGATCAACCGCGGCAATTCGGGCGGTCCGTTGTTCAATCTCGAAGGCCAGGTCGTCGGCATCAACTCGCAGATCTTCTCGAACACCGGCGGCTACATGGGCGTGTCATTCGCGATCCCGATCAATGTCGCGATGAATACCGTCGAGCAGCTCAAGGCCAGCGGCCATGTGTCGCGCGGCATGATCGGGGTAGGCATCCAGGCGGTCACCCGCGAGTTCGCCAAGACACTGGGTCTGCCCAACACGGGCGGCGCGCTGGTCATGAGCGTGGCCCCGGGCAGCAGCGCCGACAAGGCGGAGATCAAAGTGCAGGACGTGATCCTGGCCTACAACGGTCACCCGATCGAGCAGACCTCGGACCTGCCTTTACTGGTCGGCAACACCAAGCCGGGGTCGCAGGCGCAGGTCAAGGTGTTTCGCGACGGCAAGACGCTTACGGTGCCGGTAACGGTCGGCGAGTTGCCGCGCGAAAAGGCCACTTTGGCCAGCCTCAACAGCGAAGACGGCAAACTGCGCAATCCGCTCGGCATCAGCGTCGAAGATCTCACCGCGGACCAGCGCAAGCAGCTTGGCCTGAAGGATTCCGCCGGTGTCGTGATCAGCGACATAACCGGCGCTGCGCGTCGCTCGGCGCTGCAGCCAGGCGACGTCGTGCTGATGGTCAATCGCAAGCAGGTGAAATCGGTGCGGGAGTTCCAGGACGCCGTCAAGGACATCAAGGAAGGCGACTCGACGATGTTGCTGGTCAATCGCGGCGGCACCACTCAGTTCGTCGCGATCTCGGTGCCCAAGGGCAAGGATCGCGGCTGACATCACCACACTGAAGGCGCCGGGACGGGTTCCAGGTACCCGGCACGATTCGGGCCCTTGCGGGCCCGATTTCGTTTGCAAGTGCGGGAATTGCCTTTGGTTCATGCGATAATTGACGTTTTGCCGGGAGCCCTCTGGGCCTCTCCGGCAGGGCTTTTCGGCAACGCATGAACAACATCCGCAATTTCTCCATCATCGCTCACGTGGACCACGGCAAGTCCACGCTGGCCGACCGCATCATTCAGCTGTGCGGTGGCCTGGAAGCCCGCGAGATGGAAGCGCAGGTGCTCGATTCGAATCCGATCGAGCGTGAACGGGGCATCACGATCAAGGCGCAGTCGGTTTCTCTGCCGTACACGGCGCGCGACGGCAACGTCTACATGCTCAATTTCATCGACACTCCTGGCCACGTCGACTTCAGTTACGAGGTCAGCCGTTCGCTGGCTGCCTGCGAGGGCGCTCTGCTGGTCGTCGACGCGGCGCAAGGCGTGGAGGCCCAGTCCGTTGCGAATTGCTACACGGCTGTCGAAATGGGCCTCGAAGTCGTGCCGGTTCTGAACAAGATCGACCTGCCGACGGCCGATCCGGAGAAGGTGAAGAAGGAGATCGAGGCCGTCATCGGTATCGATGCCGAGCATGCGATTGCGATCAGCGCGAAAACCGGCGAAAACGTGCCGGATGTGCTCGAGGCGATCGTCGCGCGCATTCCGCCGCCGAAGCCGCGTGACACCGACCGGTTGCAGGCGCTGATCATCGACTCGTGGTTCGACAACTACCTCGGTGTGGTTTCACTCGTGCGCGTGATGCAGGGTGAGATCAAGCCGCGCGACAAGCTGCTGGTGATGTCTACCGGACGCGTGCACGAGGTCGGCGAGGTCGGGGTCTTCACACCGAAGCGCACACCGAAGGACAAGCTCGGTGCCGGTGAAGTCGGCTGGGTCAATGCCTCGATCAAGGATGTGCATGGCGCACCGGTCGGCGATACGTTGACACTTGCGGCAAAGCCCGCGCCCACGCCGCTGCCCGGGTTCCAAAAGATGCAACCGCGCGTGTTCGCCGGCTTGTTTCCGGTCGTCGCCGATGATTACCCGGCGCTGCGCGAAGCGCTGGAGAAGCTGAAGCTCAACGACGCCGCCATGCACTTCGAGCCGGAAAGCTCCGAGGCAATGGGCTTCGGTTTCCGCTGCGGTTTCCTCGGCATGCTGCACATGGAAATCGTGCAGGAGCGCCTGGAACGCGAGTACGACCTGAACCTGATCACGACCGCGCCGACGGTGATCTACGAAGTGCTGCAGACCGACGGCAAGGTGCTTGAACTCGACAATCCGGCCAAGCTGCCGGCTGCCAACTACATCGAAGAGATCCGCGAGCCGATTATCGTGGCAAATATCCTCACGCCACCGGATTACGTCGGCAACGTGATCAAGCTGTGCGAGGAGAAGCGCGGTTCGCAGCGTTCGATCCACTACCTGGCAACGCAGGTGCAGATCAGCTATGAACTGCCCCTCGCAGAAGTCGTCATGGATTTTTTCGACAAGCTCAAATCGGTGTCGCGCGGTTATGCGTCAATGGAATACCATCTGGAACGTTTCGCCGCCGGACCGTTCGTGCGCCTCGACGTCCTGATCAATGGCGAGCGCGTGGACGCCTTGAGCGCGATTGCACATCGCAGCCAGGCCGACCGCCGCGGCCGTGATCTGGTCGAACGCATGCGCGAGTTGATTCCGCGGCAGATGTTCGACGTGGCGATTCAGGCGGCGATCGGCGCGCAGGTTATCGCGCGCTCGACGGTCAAGGCTTTGCGCAAGAACGTGCTGGCGAAATGCTACGGCGGCGATGCGACGCGCAAACGCAAGCTGCTGGAGAAACAGAAAGAAGGCAAGAAGCGTATGAAGCAGGTTGGCCGCGTCGAGATTCCCCAGGAGGCGTTCCTTGCCGTGCTGCAGGTGGACAAATAGCGGGAATCGAGAATAGGTAATGGGGATTCGGTACGGTGCGCTGACGATTCCCCATTCCCGATTCCCCAATCCCGATTCCCCAATCCCGATTCCCCATTCCGCTCCGAAGGAGCACTGATGGACTTTGATTTTGCCCTATTGCTGGTTGGCTTGACTTTCGCGACCGGCATCATCTGGCTGCTGGATCGCCTGTTTTTCTTCAATGCGCGCAGGGCGCGTGCGAACGCGCTCGCAGCAGCCGGCGGCAGCGAGGCCGAGCGCCAGCAACGCATGACCGAAGCGGTGCGGGAGCCAGTCATTGTCGAATATGCCCGGTCTTTCTTCCCGGTCATACTGATCGTTCTGCTGTTCCGCTCGTTCCTGGCCGAGCCGTTCAAGATTCCGTCCGGGTCGATGATGCCGACCCTCCTCGTCGGCGACTTCATCCTCGTCAACAAGTTCGCCTACGGCCTGCGCCTGCCGGTGCTGAACACCAAAATCATCGATGTCGGTGGACCGCAGCGCGGCGACGTGTTCGTGTTTCGCTACCCGCGCAATCCGAAGATCGACTACATCAAACGGGTAATCGGCCTGCCTGGCGACGAGATCACGTACCGCAACAAGACGTTGTACGTGAACGGCAAGGAAATCCCGCAGTCCTATAGCGGCCCGTACATCGGCAGCGGCGATGAAGGGCGCAAGATGGCCGGCGCCGAGATCCGCCATGAAATGCTGCCGGGCGCCGAACATGATCTGCTGACCTGGCCGCTGCATGCCGGGGCCGAGGGTACTTTTCGCGTTCCCGCTGGACACTATTTCGCGATGGGCGATAATCGGGATAATAGCGAGGATAGCCGTTACTGGGGGTTCGTCCCGGAAGCCAATCTCGTCGGCAAGGCCTTCGTGATCTGGATGAACTGGGACGCAGGCATCGATTTCAAGCGAATCGGAACGTTGGTCAAGTGAAGGGGTACAACATGCGCACCATGCTTCGCCAGAACGGTATGACCCTGATCGGATTCGCGGTCGTCCTGATCGTTGCCGGTTTTTTCGCTTATGCCGCGATGAAACTGATTCCGGTCTATACGGAATATTTCGGTGTGGTCAAATCGATGAATGCGTTGCAGAGCCAGGCGGGCATCGAGACCGCAACGATCGAAGACCTGCGCAGGAAGCTTGACGTCAACTTCGACATTCAGTATGTCGGCGACTCGGTTGGCGCAAAGAATATCCAGCTGATCACCAAGGATGGACAGCACAAGCTGCGCATCGCCTACGACAAGGACGTCCCGTTCCTGTACAACGTCGACCTGCTCGTCCATTTCGACCACACTGTCGATCTGGCGCGCGGGACCACTTATTGATTCCTTGCCCGCATCGCTGACCTACCGCTTCCGCGATCCCGACCTGCGCACTCGGGCTCTGAGTCACCGCAGCGTCGGCGCTGCGAACAACGAGCGACTTGAGTTCCTCGGTGATGGCCTGGTCAACCTGCTGGTTGCGGAAATGCTGTTCGAGCACTATCCGAAGGCCGACGAAGGCGAATTGACGCGGCGCCGTTCGCATCTGGTCAGCGAGCCGGCACTCGCCGCCCTTGCGCGCGATCTCGAACTTGGCGACGCGCTGCACCTGGGAGCTGGCGAGTTGAAGAGCGGGGGATTCCGGCGCGACTCGATACTGGCCGATGCGTTCGAAGCGTTGATCGCGGCGATCTATCTCGACGGCGGATGGGAAGCGTGCCGTGGCATCGTCCGCGAGTTGTTTGCCGAGCGCGTTGCCAGCGCCGGTGCGCAGACCGGCAAGGACCCGAAGACACGCCTCCAGGAGTTTCTGCAGTCGCGCGGCGAGCCGCTGCCCGTGTATACGCTTGTGGCGGCGATTGGCGCCGATCACGCCAAGACCTTCGAAGTCGAGTGTGAGATCGCTTCGCTGCAACTGCGTACGACGGGTCGTGGCGTCAGCCGCCGTGCCGCCGAGCAGGCCGCTGCCGGCGCGGCACTTGAGCAGCTGGAACAAGCCCATGGCAAGGGCTGAGGGCGGCTCGCAAGACGGCGACCACCGCTGCGGAACCGTCGCCGTGGTCGGCCGGCCAAACGTTGGCAAGTCGACCCTGCTGAACGCGCTGGTCGGCGAGCGTTTGAGCATCACGGGGCCAAAGCCGCAGACGACACGGCATCGCATCCTCGGCATCGTTACGCGGCCAGCCGGGCAGATCCTGCTCCTCGACACGCCGGGTTTGCACAAGCCTGATTCGCGTGCGATCAGCCGCCAGCTCAACCGCACCGCGCGCCAGGTGCTCGTCGACGCCGATGTTGCCGTGCACGTGATCGAAGCTGGGCGCTGGACAGTCGAGGACGAAAGCGTCTGGCGGGCCCTTGCGGAGTCATCGCGGCCCAGGATCGCCGCGTTGAACAAGATCGATCTGAGCAAGGACAAGAGCAAGCTCCTGCCATTTATCGCGAAGGTCAGTTCCGGACGGGACTACGATGCCGTTATTCCGGTGTCGGCGAAAGCACACAAGGGCCTCGCGGAGCTGGAGCGCGCCATCATCGAGCGGTTGCCGCGAGCGGAGGCGATGTATGCGGACGACGAGTTGACCGACCGCAGCGAACGGTTTCTCGCCGCGGAACTCGTGCGCGAGCAGCTGATGCTGCGTCTGTCGCAGGAACTGCCGTACGCGACGACGGTCGAGATCGAGCAATTCGAAGAACACGACGAGCGCTGCGAAGTCGGCGCGGTGATCTGGGTGGAGCGCGACGGGCAGAAGTCGATCGTCATCGGCGCCGGCGGCGCGCAGCTCAAGGCGATCGGCACCTCGGCACGGCTTGCGATGGAACGTCTGTTCGGGCGCCGCGTGTTTCTGCGGCTATGGGTAAAGGTGCGCGAGAACTGGTCGGACGATGAAGCTGCGCTGCGCAGCTTCGGCTATGGCGAGTAGCTGGCCACGCCGCCCGCGAGTGCGCGCAAGCGCGCGACCTAACCCGATGCGGTAACCTTTCTCGATGCGCGTAGAACAGCAACCCGCCTTCGTCCTGCACGGCCGCGCCTATCGCGAGACTTCGTTGTTGCTGGAATGTTTCACGCGTGACCACGGCCGCGTCGGCCTGGTCGCGCGCGGCGTGCGCAAGGAAAAGTCGCGCCTGCCGCGCGCACTGCTACAGCCGCTTACGCCCGTGAGCCTCGCCTGGAGCGGCGCCGGCGAACTCGCCACGCTCACGGCCGTGGAGCCGCGCGCCGATCCGCTGGTTTTCGTCGGCGAGCCGCTGCTGTGCGGCCTGTACCTCAATGAACTGCTGCTGCGCCTGACGGTGCGACAGGATGCACATACTGAGCTGTTCGCGGTTTACGCGCAGACTTTGCAGCGCCTGGCGAATGGCGAAGCGCCGGGGTGGACCCTGCGGCGCTTCGAGCGTGACTTGCTCGAGCACCTAGGCTATGGCTTGAATCCTGCCATGGATGCCCAGACGGGAATCTCGGTCGACGCGGGCACGATCTACGGCTACCGGCACGAACTGGGACCGGTGGCGTGGCGCAGCAGCGCGGACGGTCCGAAAATCAGCGGTGCGGCCTTGCTTGCACTGGCCGTGGATATCCAGCCGGCCGAAGCCGAGTTGCCTTCGCTGCGGCGCTGGATGCGTGGCGTGCTTGCTGCGCATCTCGACGGCGTGGAGTTGCAGGCCTGGAAATTGCTGAGCGATGCCTCGCTTCGACAGCGCGAGTAGTCGGTCAGGGACTCCCATCGAGCATCCGTTTCGTTGCGCTACACACATCGACCAGCGCTTCGCGCGCGCTCTCGATATCGCTCGAGCCGTGGCGAAGTGCGTGCTCGAGGCGCCACGCAGCGGCGCCGAGTGCCGCTGCACCGCAAAACCCGCAGGAAGCGCGCAGGCGGTGCAAACGCTCGCCCAAATCGGCCGTTGACCCAGCAGCTGCCGTTTCAAGTTCGACAGAAAGTGCGTCGAGTTCCCTGGCGAACATGCCGCGCAAAGCGCGCAATGCGTCGCGGTCACCGCCGATCGCGGTGAGGGCAGCTGTATCGTCGAGCAACTGTGTCGGCTCGTTCGCGTCGGCTCGCACAATCGTGTCGACCGGCAGGATCGCGTCCGCGAGGAAGTTCGCGAGCACACCGTGAATCGCGGCCAGGCTCGCCGGCTTCAACAGGGTCGTGGCGAATCCTGCCGCGCGCAGGTCGGCAATCAGCTGAGCATCGAGTTCGGCACTGGTCGCGATAGCCGGCGCCTCGATTCCCTGCGCGCGCGCAGCGCGCAGCAAGGCCACGCCGTCCATGCCGGGCATGCGTCGATCGATCAGCAGCAGCGCTGGCGCTTTCGAGTGCAATGCCCGCAGCGCGGAGTGCGCGTCCGCGACGGCCAGCACGGTGCAGCCGCAGCGTTCGATTGCCGCGCGAAGAAAGCTGCGGCTGACGGGGTCGTCATCGGCAATCAGGACAAGTGGCTTGGCTGCTATCATTCGGAATTCCTCTGCCGCGATGTGCCCGAGACCTGCTGCATGACTGTAATGGATGCCGATATCGTCGATTTGTCCCACGACGGTCGTGGCGTGGCCCGCATCGAGGGCAAGGCCGTGTTCGTGTCCGGCGCACTGCCGGGCGAACGCGTTCGCTTGCGTTTCAGCGGCAAACACCGTCATTACGACGAGGCCATCGTCGAGGAAATCCTGAAGCCTTCTGCCGACCGTGTCACGCCGCGCTGCGCGCATTTTGGCATCTGCAACGGCTGTGCGCTGCAGCACCTCGCACCGGCGGCGCAGATTGCAGCCAAGCAGCACGTGCTGCTGGAGAATTTCGAGCGCATCGGCAAGGTTCGTCCACAACAACTGCTGCCGGCGCTGACAGACGAGCCCTGGGGCTATCGGCGCAAGGCGCGCCTCGGCGTCAAGTTCGTCGACAAGAAGGGTCGCGTACTGGTGGGCTTTCGCGAAAGCAACGGACGCTACATCGCCGACATCAAGCGCTGCGAGATCCTGCACCCGGCCGTCGGCGGACAGATCGAGGCGTTGGCGTCGCTGATCGAATCGCTCGAAGCCAAGCGCACGATTCCACAAATCGAAATCGCCGCCGGCGACGATCTGGTCGCACTGATATTCCGTCACCTGCATCCGCTGTCGGCGGCTGACGAGCAGGCACTGCGCGAATTCGGGCAACGCCACGGGCTCGGCATCTATCTGCAACCGGGAGGCATCGACAGTGTCGCATCCTTGTGGCCGCCCGATGCGCGCCTGAGCTTTCGCTTGCCTGCATACGATCTGGATATCGAATTCCGGCCGCTCGATTTCATCCAGGTCAACGGCGGAATGAACCTGCGCATGATCGATCACGCGTTGCAATTGCTCGATGCGAAGCCCGGCAATCGAGTGCTCGATCTGTTCTGCGGCCTCGGCAACTTCACACTGCCGATCGCGCGCCGCGGCGCCGATGTAGTCGGCGTCGAAGGCGAGGCTGGACTGGTGCGCCGCGCAGAAGAAAACGCGCTGCGTAATCGCGTCGACAACGCGAGGTTTTACGCGGCCGACCTCGCCGCCGATCAGCGCCGGGCGCCATGGGCGACGATCGATCATGATCTTCTGCTGCTCGATCCGCCGCGATCGGGCGCTGCCGAGGTACTCGAGTATCTGCCAGGTCGCGGTGTGAAGCGGGTCGTCTACGTTTCCTGCCACCCCGGCTCACTGGCGCGCGACGCGGGCATCCTGGTCGAACGCCATGGCTTCGAACTCCGTACTGCCGGCGTCATGGATATGTTTCCGCACACGGCGCACGTCGAGTCGATCGCCCTGTTCGAGCGCAAGTAGCGATGCAGGGCACCCGGCCGCGAACGTTCCGTCTGTCCGGCAATCGGGCCCGTTGAGCATGGCGACCGAGATCGAGCGCAAGTTCCTGCTCACTTCCGACGCGTGGCGCAAGGCAGTCGGGCGTTCGCAGCGCATGAAGCAGGGATATTTGACGAGCACCGGCGCCAGCGCGCGCACTGCCTGCTCCGTGCGCGTGCGCATCGCGGGCGATATGGCGTGGCTCAACATCAAGTCGGCAATGGCCGGGATCGAACGCCGCGAGTACGAATATGCCATTCCGCTAGTGGATGCGGAAAGCATGCTCGGCGAATTCTGCGATGGCGTTGTCGGGAAAATCCGGCATTATGTGCCGTACGGCGGGCGGATCTTCGAGGTCGACGAATTCCTCGGCGACAATGCCGGCCTGATCGTGGCCGAGCTGGAGCTGGAAGCGGCGACCGCACAATTCGAGCGACCGGCATGGTTGGGTCGAGAAGTGAGCGACAAGCCGCGCTATTACAATCTGCATCTGCTGGACCATCCGTACTCGCATTGGAGTGCGGCCGAACGCGACGGAGAGTGAAGTCTTGTTAGTTATCGGCATACGCGGCAGGGAACTGAGCGAGGAGGAGCGCGACTGGATCGCCAACCCGTGCGTCAGCGGCGTCATCCTGTTTACCCGGAATTTTGCCTCGCGCACGCAGGTGACCGAGCTCGTCGCGGCAATTCGCGCCGTGCGCGGCGAACCGTTCCTGCTCAGCGTCGATCAGGAAGGTGGTCCCGTGCAGAGGTTTCGCGAAGGGTTCACCGACCTGCCGGCCCTGGCTCGCATCGGCGACCTGTACGATCGCGACGCGAAGCAGGCGCTTGCGATCGCCGAAGAGCACGCATGGCTGATGGCGACCGAGATGCGCGCACTCGATATCGACCTGAGCTTTGCGCCGGTCATCGACCTCAAACGGGGCAACCGCGCGATCGGCGAGCGTGCGTTTCACACTGATCCAGCGGCCGTGTCGGCGCTCGGACTGGCATACCTGCGCGGCATGCGCCTGGCCGGCATGGCGGCAACGATCAAGCATTTTCCAGGTCACGGCTCGGTGCTCGAGGACACCCACTTCGACAGCGCGGCCGATCCGCGCACGCTCGAGGAGTTGCGCGCCAGCGATCTGCTGCCGTTCGCCGACGCGATTGCCGCGGGTGCCGAAGCGGTGATGATGGCCTATGTCGGCTATCCGCTTGTTGACGCACATCCCGCCGGGTACTCGCGCATCTGGATCGACGATATCCTGCGCGGCGAGTACGGCTTCCGCGGCGTCGTTTTCAGCGACGACATCAGCATGGCTGCGGCTGAAGGCGTCGGTGGGCTCGCGGCGCGGGTCGACGCGCACCACGCTGCCGGCTGCGATCTGATCCTGGTGTGCAAGCCCGACGTCGTCGCCGAGGCGTTGCGCGCGGCGTGCGGAAAGGTGCCCTGTGCGAGCGAGCGCATTGCGACGCTGGTCGGTGGTGTTGCTGCGTCGTGGGACGCTTTGCTCGCCAATCCGCAACGCGAGCGCTTCCTCGCCCGGCTGCTGGCGGTCACGGAACAGGCAAAGGGGAAAGCGGCGTGAACCAGCCTTCGCTCGAAGCCGCGTTGCGTACGGCCGACCAGTTGTTCGACCGGCAACAGCTCGATGCCACCATCGGCTCAATGGGGCGCGCCATTGCGACCAGCCTGAGCGGCGAGACGCCGATCTTCCTCACCATCATGAACGGCGGGCTGATCTTCGGTGCCACGCTGGCATTGGCCATTCCTGCCGACCTCGAGTTCGATTACGTCCATGCGACCCGCTATCACGGCGGCACACGTGGCAGCGAACTGCTCTGGATCAAGCAGCCGCGTCTGGCAATGCGCGGCCGGGTCGTACTGCTTGCCGACGACATTCTCGATGAGGGCTACACGTTGCGGGCGATCCGCGACTTCTGCATCGACCAGGGTGCGCGGCGCGTACTGATCGCGGTGTTGTGCCGCAAACAGCATGATCGTGCCGCGCCGGGCGTCGCCGCGGACTGGGTCGGCGTCGAAGTGCCGGACCGTTATGTATTCGGGTATGGCATGGATTTTCACGAGCAGGGCCGAAACCTCCCCGGCATTTACGCGCTCAAGGAAAGTTGATCGTGGCCATCGACTTGGCCGTCATCGGCGGCACCGGCCTGTACGATTTTCCGGGGCTCGAACGCGTCGAGCGGCGTGACGCGCCGACTCAGTTCGGTGTGCCGTCCGCTGCGGTCGTGCTCGGCGAGTTTCGCGGCAAGCGACTGGCCTTCCTCGCGCGGCATGGCGAGCAACACACGCTGGCGCCGCACCGGGTCAACTACCGCGCCAACGTCAAGGCGCTGCACGACCTTGGCGCGCGGCGCATCGTCGGCGTCAACGCCGTCGGCGGCATTCGCGCCGACATGGGTCCGCGCACGCTGGTCGTGCCGGAGCAGATCATCGACTACACGCACAGCCGGCTGAGCAGCTTCTGCGACGTCGACGGTGCCAAGGTCGAGCACATTGACTTCACCGAGCCCTACAGCGCGGCGCTGCGTGCTGCGCTGATCGATGCTGCCGCACAGGCGAATATCGATCTCGTTGCCGGAGGTTGTTACGCGGCAACACAAGGGCCGCGCCTCGAAACCTCCGCCGAAATCGTGCGTCTGCGCCGCGATGGCTGCGACCTGGTCGGCATGACGGGAATGCCCGAAGCCGTCCTGGCGCGCGAACTGGGTATCGACTACGCCTGCCTGGCACTCGTGGCCAATTGGGCTGCCGGTTGCGGTCCGGCCGGGCCGGACGGACAGACGGAGCCGATCAGCCTGCCGGAAATCTTTGCCAACCTCGAAGCCGCGACGGCGCAAGTCCCCGCAATCATTGCGCAAATGCTGACGGCATGCTGACTCGTGGCCCTCTTGCCGGGCTTGTATTTTTTCGTTAATTGATTGTTATACTTGTTGCGCGCACCGCGGCAACGTGCTTGGGGAAGTAATCGCGCGCGGGGCGTCGCCGTTGCATTCGTTCAAACAAGCGTCGAGGTTGGTTTCATGCGTACTGGAACTGTGAAGTGGTTCAACGATGCCAAGGGGTTCGGTTTCATTGCTCCGGAGGATGGTAGCGAAGACGTATTCGTCCACTATTCCGCCATCAATTCCGAGGGCTTCCGCACTCTGCAACAGGGGCAGAAGGTTAGTTTTGAAGTAGTACAAGGTCCCAAGGGTTCGCAGGCGGCCGGCGTCGTGCCGGTGAAATAGCCTTCGCGTATCAGCGGGAGGACACACGAGGCCTCGCGCAAGCGAGGCCTTATTTTTATTTCGTCACCGCAACGGGCGCCGGCTGTGCCTCAAGGCTTCGGCAGCTGGATCTCGTTGCTTGCCGCACTGACGCCCTGCGAGTTGACCGCGCGCACGAGGTAGTAGTAAGTCCCCGCGGTCGGCTTGAGGCCGGTGTCGATGAACGCCGTCGCGTTGCCGGCGGTCTTGCCGACCAGCGTCTCCTTGCCCGGGCTCGTGCCGCGGAAGATCCGGTACTGCTTGATGTCGGCGCCGCCGTTATCCGGCGCGTTCCAGCTCAGGTGCGAGCCGGATGCGTCGCGCGTGCCGGCGAGGCAGGCGCGTTTCGGCAGCGTCGGTTCGGCGCTGTCGAATTGCGCGAACAGGCCCGTGCCGCCGCTTTGCCGCGCGACACGCATGTAGGCGACGAAATCGTCGAACGAGGTGCCGGCGGTGCAACCGGGGCTGACGCAGCCGTCGCTGTAACCGTACAGCGCATGGCCCTTGTCGTCGACCGTGATTTCGTTGAAGTCGAGCAGGTTGCGATCCGCGTTGCCGCCGCCTTGCTGCCAGATGCCGGTGCGGCTCTGCACCGGATCGTTCGGCGTCGCGTTGACGGTGGTCCAGGTCTTGCCGCCGTCGTAAGTCGTCGCGATGAACGCGTACCAGATGCCCGGAAACGCCTGCGATTGGTAGTCGCCGTTCTGATTCGTGCCGATGAAGCCGCAGGCCGCGCGGCCGGAACTGCCGCCCACCGCCTCGGTATGCGCGGCATTGACGATGCCATGCGACTTGCCGACGTCGAAATCGTTGATCCAGGTCGCGCCGCCGTCCTTGCTGACTTTCACGTGCACATGGCCTTCGAGCGGACTTCCCGCCGCGACCGGCTCGTTGTTGACGTAGCAGTAGTAGGCGGTGCTGTCGGCATCAAGCGCGACCGACGGATCGGCGCCGTCCGCCTGCGAGATCGAACCGGTGACGGCGAACTCGTTCCAGGTCAGGCCGCCGTCGGTGCTGGTGACGCCGCCCTGGCGGCCGTTGCACTGGTTGACCGGCAGCCATGCGGTACCATTTGCCGCAATGTGTACATGCCCGTGCAGGCCGCCGCAACCTTGCGCTCCCTGGCCGGTGTAGGCCGGCACGCCGGGACCCCAGCTCACGCCGAGATCGAGGCTGCGCTGGCACATGGCCGGGCCGACGATATCCTGCGAGCAGTACAGCGTGTTCTCGCCCTGGTTCAACGGTGTCGTCAGCAGCGCCGCCTGCGCCGGCGGGAACGGGCCCGTGCCGATCGTTTCATGATCGGCGCCACCGTCCGGCGGACCGATACCGATCGGAATCCAGCTGTCGCCGTCATTGTCGCTATAAGCGTAGACCGCGTTCGCGCCGACCGTCGAGTTCGACGCGATCGTGCGGCCGGACTTCTGGTCGGTCCACAGGATCGGATCCAATCCTGTATCGGTCACGATCGAGGATTTGTCCTCCCATGCCGCCGGGCAGCTTTCCGGGTTGGCAGGATTGACGACTTCGGCCGGCGTCACTCGCCAGATCGGGCCGCTGTTCATCGTCATGATGCGGCCGGTGTGCGGGTTGAAGCCGATGTTGAACTCGCCGTGACCGTCTTCGGCCGAAGTTCCATGCGGTGCGTAGAAGTTCTGGTAGCGCGGCGCGCCGGGTGCCGTCGCATCGGCGCCGCCGAACGGCAGCGCCGTGCAGTTGCTCGTGCAGGCAGGCCCGGAGATCAGCTGCATCGTGACGTGCACGGTCTCGCCTGTCGGCGTATACGGAACCACCGTGATCGTGTAGTTCGACGTACCGGCCGGCAGCGACAGAATGCTCATGTCGGCGACTTCGGGATTCGCGCTGCTCGCCGATTCCCAGTCGGCCGTTTCGGAGCCATCGAGCCCCGACACGCTGCCGCGGAAGATCCACAGGTCATAGTCGGACTTGCCGGTGCCGGCATCGGTCCAGCTCAGTGTGACCTCGACATGGGCCTGCGGGTAGGTCTGTGCATAGCCGCTCGGCAGCGCGACCGTCAGCGCGTAGAAATCGCAGACCTCGATCGGATTGTTGCACTCCGGCCCGATGTCGTATTCGGGAATCGGCGTCGGATTCGCTTGCAGGAACGGTCCGGACGAATAGGTCAGCGGACCGGACGTCGGCGTAAGCGTGCCCGCCGATGGCGTCGCCGCGACAGCGGCGAAAGGGAACAACAAAAGGAACAACACGCACGAGCGGAAACGCACGGAAGAAGGCATGTCGGGCTCCTCTGCCAGCCATTGCAGCACTCCGTGGCGCTCCCTCCGCGCAGACTCTGCGCCGTCGGCCGCGCAGGATCGTTGCCGCGGCCGCCGCCAAGCGCCTCGGACTACCGCATCGGCGCTGGCACATTCGATAACGCGGCGCGAGCCTACTTGCGGATGGCTGAACCGATCCGCAATCCCGTCATCGCAGATGCAACATAGTGGAGGATTGGAACGTTTTCTCGCGATGGCGCATTGCCGCACGCGCCCGCTCAGGCTGCGAACTGAAGCCGGGCTAGCTCGGAGTAGAGGCCGCCCTGGCGTATCAACTCGGCGTGCGAGCCGTGCGCGACGACGCGTCCGGCATCCATGACGATGATGCGGTCGGCTTTCTGCACTGTCGCCAGCCTGTGCGCGATGACCAGCGTTGTGCGCCCGCGCATGAGGCGTTCGAGTGCATGCTGCACGGCAGCTTCGGAGTGCGCATCGAGGTTGCTGGTAGCTTCGTCGAGCAGCAGGATTGGCGCATCCTTGAGCACGGCGCGAGCGATCGCGATGCGCTGCTGCTGACCGCCGGAAAGACGCACGCCGCGTTCGCCGAGATAGGTTTCATAGCCTTCCGGTTGTGCGGCCAGGAAATCGTCGGCTTCGGCGGCCTTGGCTGCTGCGATCACGCTGTCTTCGTCGGCGTCGATCTTGCCGAAGCGGATGTTGTCGCGCGCGCTCGCGCCGAAGATTACGGTGTCCTGCGGCACCAGCGCGATAGAGCCGCGCAATTCCGGCAGCGCGATCGATTTCAAGTCGGCGCCGTCGATGCGGATCGCGCCACGCTGTGGGTCATAGAAGCGCAGCAACAGGTGGAAAACGGTACTCTTGCCCGCGCCGGAGGGGCCGACCAGGGCCACGCTTTCGCCCGGCGCGATGTCGAGGCTGAAGTCGTGCAGCGCCGGAGCATCTGGGCGGGACGGATAACGGAAGTCCACACGGTCGAAGCGGATCGCGCCGCGAATGGGGCGCGGCAGTGGAATCGGCTGCGTCGGCGAGCGGATTTCCGGCTGCGTCGCCATCAACTCTCCGATTCGCTCCATCGCGCCGCCGGCGCGCGACACTTCGCTCCACACCTCGGTCAGGCCGCCGATCGAGCCGGCCGAGATCACCGCGTACAGCACGAATTGGCTGAGCACGCCGGGATCGAGCTTGCCGCTGACGACCGAATGCGCGCCGCTCCATAACACCAGGGTGATGGCGCCGAAGATCAGCAGGATCACCAGAGCCGTCAAGCCGGCGCGCTGGGCGATGCGTCGGCGTGCGCTTGCCAGTGCGCGTGAAATCGCGCTGTCGTAGCGGGCCGTCTCGACCGGCTCGCGCGCATAGGCCTGTACGGCGTACATCGCATTCAAGGTCTCGTTGGCGACGGCGGCGGCATCCGCGATGCGGTCCTGGTTGGCGCGAGCGAGTTTCTGCTGGCGCCGGCCGGCGACGACGATCGGCAGGATCACCAGCGGAATCACCAGCGCGGCATAACCGGCAAGGCGCGGGCTGGTCGCGACCAGCATGATCGCGCCGCCGAGCGCCGTGACGATTCCACGCAGAGCGACGGAAATGCTCGAGCTGACGACGGTCTGTACCAGTTCGGTGTCCGCACCGAGGCGCGAGATCAGTTCGCCGACCCGTGTGCGCTCGTAGAACGCCTGGTCGAGCGTCAGCAGGTGAGCATAGAGCTGGCGGCGCAGGTCAGCGACGACGCGCTCGCCGAGCACGCTGATGCAGAAGTAGCGTGCCGCCGTGGCGATGGCCATCACGACGGCGACGGAGAACAATCCCGCGAAGGCGGCGTTGAGCCTGCTCGGATCAGCGCGCGCGAAACCGTGATCGATCATCAAGCGCACCGCGACTGGCAGCGAGAGCGTCGCCAGCGAAGACAACAGCAGGAATCCCAGCCAACCGGCCATCAACACGCGGTAGGGCCGGAAATAGGGCAGCAGCAGTCGCAACGCAGAGAAGCGGTTGCGGCGCGTTTCGGTCGAGGCTTCGGTCATGGACGTCCTGGGTGTCCCGGTTCAGCATAGTGGCGAAGCTGGGGAATTCAACCGGGCTACGCTGCAGACGCTGACTGTGGATGGCGTTCTAGTTGCTGTCGAGGCGCCGCACGCTTGCGCGCCCACGCGACAGGTCGGCGAGCAGGATACTCAACGCGTCGACGCGATCGGTTGGCAGGCGCAACCGAAGGATCGCGCCATCACCGCTGAATGTCTCGCCGACCTTTTCTGCAGCGAATTCCGCAAGGCGCGAGTGCAGAACGGGGATGGCCGCGAAGTTGAGCGCGAACTCGACGCGGCTCATCTGGATCATCTCACGCCTGGCAGCGGCGCGCAGGCATTCTGCCGCACAACCGCCGTACGCCCTCATCAGACCGCCGGCGCCGAGTTTGATTCCGCCGAACCAACGCGTGACGACAACGGCGACCTGATCGAACCCCTGGCCGTCGATTGCCTGCAGGATCGGTTTGCCGGCCGTGCCGCCGGGCTCGCCGTCGTCGTTGAATCGGTAGTCGAGACCGATGCGATAAGCCCAGCAGTTGTGCGTGGCGGAGCGATCTGCGACTTCATTGATGAGGGCCAGCGCCGCCTGCGGCGTGGAGACATTTGCCGCGTTTGCGACGAATCTGCTTTTGCGCACTTCCTGGGCGAGACGGGCCGGTGCGACGAGCGTCGACCGCATCGTGCTCATCAGGGATTCGCCAGGTTGCGCAGGTCGTCCGGCAGCTTGTAGCCGGGATACGTCCTGCGGAATTCGGCGAGGCTGCGCAGGGCTTCGTCGCGACGGTTTTCCTCGAGCATGTTGCGGATGCTGGCCAGCCAATGCTCGGGGTAGAGGCCTGCATTCGGGTCGTCGGAACGGGCGCGTGCTGCGTCCTTGGCTGCGGCGCCCGCGGCGGACCCGTCGCGTGCACCGTGGGCGGCGTCTGCACGCGCCGGGGCGGCAGATTCACGCGCCGGTTGTGTCATCGGCGACGCTTGCGTCGTGGCCTGCGGCGGTGGCGGTGCTTCCGGCAGGATGGTTGTCGATTCCGCCTGCGCAGCAGACGGTGGCGTCGCCGTCGACTCGGTGCGCGGTCCTGAAGGCGATGCGGTCGGCGCATTGGCCGATTTCATGACGGCTGCAGGCGCCGTCGGCGCTGCGCGCGTTTCCGGCGCACCAGCCGATCCGGCTGCCGGCGCCGACCCTTTGTCGTCGAACGACTTGGCTTTCGCTTCGGCTTTTGCCTCCTTGGCGTCCCGGTCGTGCAGGTTCTGCCAGGCGCCGGCGGCCATGTTCTGCTTGCGTTCCACGGCGTCCATTTCCGATGAACGCTTTTGCGCGGGCGCCGGAAATGCTTGCGGTGGTGCGGGCTTTGCTGCATTTCCCACTTTGCCCAACACGCCGCCCGCGGCTGGCTGATTCTCGGTCTGCTCGGAGAGTTTTGCAGCCTTCTCGCTTTCGAATGCTGCCGACGCAGGTTTGGCCGGTTCGGCGAAGCCGGAGGCGGGGAGAGGGCTCTGCGCCTTCAAGCCATTGGCGCGCGTCGTCGGCACGGGCGGCGTCGAATCGGCGGGCGGCGCCGGCGAAAGCGGAGCCTCGGCCGGAGGTGGTGGCACGTCGAGCTGGCGTACGGTGATCACGTCGCTGGACGGAGCGCCAAGTTCGTTTCGCTCGCGGCGCTGGTCCGTTTCGACGCGCCATGCGATGCCGGCGGCCAGCACGATTCCGGCGGCGGCGCCGAATACCGGCAGCCAGCGCGCGCGCCGCCGCTGCGATTGTGCCTGCGGCGTTGCGACCAGTTGTGGATTCAGCGCGCGATGCGCCATCGAACGCACAGCCGCGTCGAGCTTCGCATCGGGTTCGGGCTGCGGCAGCTTGCGATAGAGCGCAGCCAGACGCGAGTCCTCCTCGTTCATGAAGGCCTCGAATTCGCGCTCGAATTTTTCGTTGCTGCTCATTCGTTCAACTTTTCGCGCAATTTCGCGAATGCATAGCGCAGTCGCGACTTGACGGTTTCGTGCCCGGCGCTGGTTATCGCGGCGATCTCCTCGAGGCCGAGGCCGCTCTCGACACGCAGCAGAAACGCCTCGCGCTGTTCGCAGGGTAGGGCTTCGAGCGCCAGTTGCAAGCGGCGGCGCTGTTCGAATTCGCTCATGACCTGCTCGGGCCGGTCTGACTCCGGGACGTCGAGCTCGCGCAGCACCGTTTCGGTCTCTTCGGCGCCGGCCTGCGGTCGCGCGCGGCGGAAACTGTCGACGATCAGATTGTGCGCAATCTGCAGCAGCCAGGTGCTGAACTTCGCTTCGACGCGATAGCGCGTTCGCGACGCGACGAGGCGGCTCCATGTCTCCTGGTATAGCTCGTCCGCGCTCGGACGATCGGGCACACTACGCAGGATGAACCGATACAACATGCCGCGCTGACGCGCGTACAGCGCGTCGAATGCACGTACGTCGCCTTGCGCGTAGGCGAGCATCAGTTCTTCGTCCGTTTTTTCGGCCCCCATGCGTTCGAAGGGTACGACAATTCGTGCACGGGAATAATCCCCGTGCCATGTCTTCGGGCGATCGATCATTGCGAAAGCTGAATTGAGCGCCAATGTTGCCATGAAGGGTACAACGCACCAAGCGCAGGCATGGGGTTAACATGATGATCTGGCAAGTATTTGGAGTTGTTCGATGATTCACCCGATCCTGAAGATGGGCGATCCGCGCCTGTTGCGCATCGCCAAGCCGGTCGAGGCATTCGGCACCACGGAACTCGACACGTTGGTTGCCGACATGTTCGAGACGATGCACGCAGCCGGCGGCGTCGGGCTCGCCGCGCCGCAGATCGGCGTCGACCTGCAACTCGTCATCTTCGGCTTCGAGCACAGCGACCGCTATCCCGACGCGCCGCCGGTACCCCGCACGATCCTGTTGAATCCGATGATCACGCCGTTGGCGCCGGACCGGGAGGAGGGCTGGGAAGGATGCCTGTCGGTACCAGGCATGCGCGGCGCAGTGCCGCGCTACACGCATATCTTCTACTCGGGTTTCGATCCATCCGGCGCGCCGATCGAACGCGAGGCCGAGGGTTTCCACGCTCGCGTCGTGCAGCACGAAGTCGACCATCTGCTCGGCCGCCTGTATCCGTCGCGTATCGAGGATTTTTCGAAGTTCGGCTTTACAGAAGTGCTGTTTCCGGGCGTCGACCCGGCTACGGACGAATGACCGTTGCCGAATGTCGGCGTTGATCCTTCAAGTCCGTTCGGGCTGAGCAGCATCGAAGGTGTAAAGTCGAAGCCTCGGCGATGCCCTTCGACTTCGCCGCTACGCGGCCAGACTCAGGGCGAACGGAAAAATACTGCCGCAGTCGCGCCGGCTCTTCTGTCGGTCGCTTTCATTGGCGCGCGCCGGCAGGAGGGCAGCGGTCAGTGCTTTGGCTCGGACTCCTTCAACAACCTCACCAGTTCGTCTTTCCACACCGCGGCCCACGTATGCGTGCCGTGGCCATGCGTCGCATCGCTGATCGGAATGATGACGGCACGCCCGCGCGGCACATTCTTGATCTCGCGCTCCAGGATGCCCAGTTCCGGCGGATTGATCTGGTCGTCGGCCGAGTTGATTGCGAGCAACGGCGCCTTGATCGTCGCGAGTTTCGGTTGCGGGTTGTAGTCGCGCGACGAATCGATCTGGTACAGACAATCGTTGGCGTCGTCCTCCTGCATCAGGCGGGCGACGCGGTCGTCGAGAAACTTGTCCGCGCTGTCGCGGTCCGGCGCTTCCTTCTGCCACTGCAGAGGGCTCGAGCCCATGATCAGCAGGATGTGAATCGCGTCGGCGAGTCCGCGCGGCTGCTTCGTGTACTCGCCGTTGTTCCACTCGGGATCGTTGCGGATCGAGTCCATGTACATCTTGCGCAGCATGCGGTTGCGGCCGGCGATCTGCACCGGCAGGGACGCCAGCGGCATCAGCGCATCCATGAAGTCGGGATGCGCCTCGCCCCATAGCCAGGTGTGCATGCCGCCCATCGACGTACCCATCACGAGGCGCAGGTGGTCGACCTCGAGTTTCTCCGTCACGACCCGGTACTCCGACGCGATCATGTCGTCGTAGGTGTAATGCGGGAACCTCATGTGCAAGCCATCGCTCGGCTTGCTCGACTTGCCGTGACCGATGTCGTCGATCAGCACGATGTAGAACTTTGCTGCATCGAGCGGCTGTCCGGCACCGAACAATTCCCCGGCAAAGCGGTCTTGCAGGAACTGCGTTCCGGTGCCTCCGGTGCCGTGCATGATCAGTACGGCGTTATCCACATGTCCGTTCTTGTCCTTATGGATCGAGCCGAGCGTGCGGTAGTGGATCTTCAGCTCCGGCAGCGTTTCGCCGCTCGCGAACTTGAAATCCTTGGTCGTGTAATCGCCTTCGATCGGCTGGGGCCAATTTGCTGCGTGCGCGATCGAGGCTGCGGCGAGTGTGGAGAACGCAAGGACAATGAGCAAACGCAGAGACATTCGTGAATTCCTCGATCTGCAAGCCCTCCCCTTCAAGGGGACGGTTGGGTGGGGATGGTGTTGATTGGGCCTGGGGCGGGGGCGCAACTCCCAGCCTCCCCCTTGAAGGGGGAGGAGTAGCAATGCCAGAGCAATTTCACGGGTCGCGCATTGCCATCAAGCGTAGCTCGGTCATGTCCTCGATCGCGTAGCGGATACCTTCGCGGCCGAGGCCGGAGTCCTTGACGCCGCCGTAGGGCATATTGTCGACACGGAAACTCGGCACGTCGCCGACGACGACGCCGCCGACATCGAGCTCATCCCACGCGCGCATCGCTTTGCGCACGTCGTAGGTGAACAGGCCGGCCTGCAATCCGAAGACGCTGTCGTTGACATAGGCGATCGCCTCGTCAAACGACTTGTACTTCTGCAGCAGCGCGACGGGGCCGAACGCCTCCATGCAGCTGACCTTCTGCCGCGGGTCGACGTTTTCGAGCACGGTGGCTTCGAGCATCGCCTTGTCGCGCTTGCCGCCACAGAGCAGCCTGGCGCCTGACTTCACGGCTTCCTGCACCCAGTCGTCGAGCCGTTTGGCTTCCTTTTCGTCGATCATCGGGCCGACGAACGTTTTCTCGTCTTTCGGATCGCCTGCTATCAATTTCTTCGTCGCGGCGACGAACGCATCGCGAAACTTGTCGTAGAAATCCTCCTGCACGAGGATGCGCTGCACGCCGATGCAGCTCTGGCCGGACTGATAGAACGCACCGAAGATCATGCGCTCGACGACGAAGTCCAGGCGATCGCCCTGATCCGAATCGACGATGCAGGCGGCGTTGCCGCCGAGTTCGAGCACGACCTTCTTCCGGCCCGCGCGCGCTTTCAGGTCCCAGCCGACGGAAGGCGAGCCGGTAAACGACAGCAGCTTGAAGCGGTCGTCGGTCGTGAACAGGTCGGCGCCGTCACGGTGCGCCGGCAGGATCGAGAACGCGCCTTTCGGCAGATCCGTTTCGGCCATAACCTCGCCCATGATCAGCGCACCGATCGGCGTGCGGCTCGCCGGCTTGAGCACGAACGGGCAGCCGACCGCCAGCGCCGGCGCAACCTTGTGTGCGGCCAGGTTCAGCGGAAAGTTGAACGGCGAGATGAACGAGCACGGTCCGATCGGCACGCGCTTGGAGAAGCCGCGATAGCCCTTCGCCCGCGCGGAAATTTCCAGGTTGATCACTTCGCCATCGATCCGTACGGACTCCTCGGCCGCGACCTTGAAGGTATCGATCAGCCGCGTGACTTCGCCACGCGAATCCTTGATCGGCTTGCCCGCCTCGATGCACAGCGCCATCGCCAGTTCGTCGTAGCGTTCGCGAAAGCGCTTCACACAATGTTCGAGCACGGCCTGGCGCTGGTAGGGCGCCATCTTGCGGCAGGCTTCCTGCGCCTCGACCGCCGCCGCGATGCCGGCATCGATCGCCTTGGCATCGGCCATCGCCACGCGTGTCGCGACCTGGCCCGTGTACTTGTCCGTAACTTCGAGATCAGTGTTCGGCTGCTTTGCTTCGTTGGCGAGGTAGTACGGATACGTCGGTTTGAGCATGGCGGGCCTCATCCTGGCGGATGGCGGGATTCTACTCGCATCCGCCTGGACTTCCCGTTCAAGGACGCGAAGCGGCGCTCTTGATCCCGTGCGCGCTTCGGATGACCTGCTCGACCGCAAGCCCGATCGCCAGGATCCTGCGGTCGGTATTCTGCGTGCCGGCAATCATCAGGCCGACCGGCGCCTTCCCGGTTTCGTGGCAGGGCACTGATAGTGCGCAGCCATCGAACGAATTCACGATCGACGTGTTGCGCAGCATGCGTGCATTGAGACGCAGGTAGGTTTCGTCGTCCTCGCCGGCGTGCGCAATCGTCGGCGCGGTCTCGGGGGTCGTCGGCATCAGCATTGCGTCGTAACCGCGCGCGGCGCCGTCGATCGTGCGTATGAAGCGTTCGCGGTGGCGGAGCATGTCGATGTAGTCGGCAGCGCTGATCGTTTCGCCGCGACGAATGCGCATGAGGACGCGCGGGTCGTACCGGTCCGCTCCGTCCTTCAGCCACTGCCGGTGCTGCCACCAGGCTTCGGCGCTGGCCAGCGCGCCGCGTGGATTGATTTCGATGGCTTGTTCGAATTCCCTCATTGGCAACTCGACGATGGTCGCCCCAGCTTTCGACAGGAGTGCAAGCGCCGTGATAAATGCGTTGCCCACCGCCGACGACAGGTCTGCCTGGAAGACTGCTGTTGGCACTGCGAAACGCAGATCGCGCAGATCCGCGGGCGCCGGAATCGGGTCGGTGTCGCCGGACAAAATCTGATCAAGCAAGGCGCAATCGGCGACGGTCTTCGCGATCGGGCCGACGGAATCGAGCGAGAAAGACAGCGGCAGCACGCCGTCGAGCGGCACGCGCCGGGCCGTGGGTTTGAACCCGACGATGCCGTTCAGCGCGGCGGGGATGCGCACCGACCCTCCGGTATCCGTGCCGATGGCCGCTGCTGCCATGCCGTCGGCAACGGAAATCGCGGCGCCGGACGACGAACCGCCGGGAATGCGTCCGACGGTCCGGTCGAAAATGTTTTTCGGCGTTCCGTAGTGCGGATTGAGTCCCAAGCCCGAGTAAGCGAACTCGGTCATATTCGTGCGGCCGATGATGATCGCGCCGGCGCGTCTCAGCCTTTCGACGACAACGCAATCGCGAGTCGCTGGCGCAGATCCGACCAGCACTTTCGAACCGCCCAGCGTCGTCGAACCGGCTTCGTCGAAAAGATCCTTGATCGACACCGGTATGCCGGCGAGAGCAGGCAGTGGCGAGCCGCTGCGGCGCAGAGTATCGGCGCGATCGGCTTGGGCGAGCGCTCGATGCTCATGGACGACGAGAAAGACGCGCGAGCCTTCGCCCTCGGGATTCCGGATCGCCGCGATCGACTGTTCGACGAGTTGGCGGCTGGTGATCTTCTGGCTGGCGAGAAGGCGTGAAAGCTCGACGAGCGACATCAGTCCAACCTTGTTTCCTGAACTGTCTTCAATCGGAGAGGCGTCGATCCGCCAAGGTGCCAAGGACCGTTCGTGCTGAGGTATCGAAGCACGGACGGCTCCTCAGACAAGGTCCGCAGGAAGAGCATTTCTTGTGCCCCAAGCCAATCGGCGGATTTCCTGCCAGTCTCCGTGCACGAGCGCTTCTTTCTTTTTTCGACTCCAGCCCTTGAGCTGACGTTCTGCCGCGAGCGCTTCCTCGCGCGTTGCAAACTCTTGCGACCAGACCAGACTCACCGGGCGCCGGTTCGAGGTGTAGCAACGCAGCGCGCCTGTACCGTGCGCAGCCATGCGCTGTTCGAGATGGTCGGTATGGCCGATGTAGAACGAGTCGTCAGCGCACTTGAGCATGTATGTCCAGAATGCCATGCGTGCTTCCTTGCGGGATCCGTTCACCCTTCGATACCTCAGGGAGAACGGATGATGGGCTCCCGAAATTGTTGGCGATTCAAAGCTTCGCGGACAGTTCGCGGATCTCGCGATTCAGAATCCGATCGTTGTCCGAGTAGTCGATCGGCACATCGATCAGTTGTACGCCGGGAGTATCGAGGCATTTCTGCAGCGTGGGCGCGAACTCGGCGGCCGATCCCGGGCGATGCCCTTGCGCGCCGTAACTCTGCGCGTAGGCGACGAAATCGGGGTTGCCCATGTCCATGCCGAAGTTGGCGAAGTGCATGTGCGCCTGTTTCCACTTGATCATGCCGTAGGCGTTGTCGCGCAGCAGCAGAACGGTCAGGTCGAGCTTCAGGCGCACGGCGGTTTCGATTTCCTGCGAGTTCATCATGAAGCCGCCATCGCCGGCAACGGCGACGACCTTGCGCTCCGGATGCACGATCTTCGCACCGATTGCCGATGGCAGGCCCGCGCCCATCGTCGCCAGCGCATTGTCGAGCAGCAGCGTGTTCGGCTTGCGGCAGCGGTAGTAGCGGGCGAACCAGATCTTGTACATGCCGTTGTCGAGGCACAGGATGCCGTCGTCGGGCATGACTTTGCGCACGTCCGCGACGAGCCGTTGCGGGTAGATCGGCCAGCGCGCATCGTCCTTGCCTTCGGCCAGGTGTGCGTCATGGTGCGCGCGTACCGTATCGGCGTAGCTGAAGTCCCAGTGCGGCTGCTTCTCGATCGCCTGGCACAGGCGCCAGATCGTGTTGCCGATGTCGCCGACGACTTCAATTTGCGGGAAATATACCGTGTCGACTTCGGCCGACAGGTAGTTGATGTGGATGACCTTGCGCAGGCCACGGCGCATGAAGAATGGCGGCTTTTCGATGACATCGTGGCCGACGTTGATGATGCAGTCGGCATGTTCGATGGCGCGATGCACGAAGTCGCCGTCGGACAACGCGGCATTGCCGAGCCAGAGCGGATGCGTCTCGTCGACCACGCCCTTGCCCATCTGCGTGGTGAAGAACGGGATGCCGGTCTTGTCGATGAATTCGCGCAGCATGCGGCTGCTGGTCTTGCGGTTCGATGCCGCGCCGAGCATCAGGATCGGGCGCTTCGCGGCGAGTATCGCTTCGGCGGCGTGCAGCGTGGCCTTGCCGTCGGCGATCGGGCGCCGGTGATAGCTTTCCGGAATCAGGATCACGTCGGTTTCGTCGCGCGAGATGTCCTCGGGCAGTTCCAGATGCACCGCGCCGGGCCTTTCCTCGACGGCGCGGCGGAACGATTCGCGCACGCGTGCCGGGATGTTGTCGGCCGACACGATCTGCCGCGTGTACTTGGTCAGCGGCTTCATCATGTCGACGATGTCGACGATCTGGAAATGCCCCTGCTTCGAAGCCTTGACTGGCTTCTGGCCGGTGATCATCAGCATCGGCATGCCGCCGAGTTGCGCGTAGGCGGCGGCGGTGACGAAGTTCGTCGCGCCGGGGCCGAGCGTGGCCAGGCACACGCCAACCTTGCCGGTCAGGCGTCCGTACGTCGCGGCCATGAATCCGGCCGCCTGTTCGTGGCGCGTGAGGATCAGCTTGATCGACGAGGTGCGCAACGATTCGAGCAGGTCGAGATTTTCCTCGCCGGGGATGCCGAATACGTACTTGACGCCCTCGGCTTCCAATGCCTTCACGAACAGCTCTGAAGCCTTCATGACGCTCTCCCCGCGGCGAATGTCGGTCGATTGTCGGCGTCGCTGTGCGGGTCGTCAAATCGAATCGCGGGCGACGAGCGGCGGAGCGACACGGCCTGCCCGATCCTTACCTTCTATGGCAGGGCCGGATCCCGAGCGAAATGGATCCTGAACTCCCGGATTCACAATGCGTAAATGGGTTGACAACTTCACGATGCGCGACTACCGTGCGCGCACCTTACAGAACGAGGCTGTCCTTCCGTGGACCCTTGCAGTAGAAACACTGCAGCCAACCCAGCGTAGTCCGCGGAAGAAGCCCACCGGCCGATTCCGCGCAGGCGGAATGTGCGTCGGTGACTCGCCCCTGAGGCGAGAACCAGCGTCCAGGAATCTGTCACACTTCCCTGGCAGGCTGCCCGAACGATTCGGGAGCAAGTAATGCTGGATTTGTCCAACCTCTCCATGCTGATCGGCGGTGGCGCCGGGCGCGAGCGTGCGCGCAACGAGGCTGCGGCCCGCGCGGCGGCCGAGCTTGTCGCACTCGCACGCGTCGATGCAGCTGACGCGCTGGCGCGCCTCGACGCGACCCCGGAAGGACTCAAGCCCGAGCAGGTCGAAGAACGCGTCGAGCGCTTCGGCGCGAACGTCGTCGCTCAGGAAAAGCCCAAGCCCGTCGTTTTGCAACTGCTCGAGCGGTTCGTCACCAATCCGATCAACATTCTGTTGAGCGTGCTCGCGGTGATCACCTGGGTCAGCGGCGAGGAGGCGAGCGACAAGATCGCCGCCATCATCATGTTTGCCATGGTCGTGATGGCCGTGTTCGTCGCGCATTTTCAGGAGGCGCGGTCCAGCCGCGCGGTCGAGCAGCTGCGGCGCATGGTCAGCAACACGGCGACCGCGCGGCGCGAGGTGATCGAGGAACTGCCCGAAGGCTCCGACGACGATGCCGAGCCGCCGCGTGTCGTCAAAAAGCTCGAAGTGCCGATCGATGCACTCGTTCCGGGCGACATCGTCTATCTGTCCGCCGGCGACATGGTACCGGCGGACCTGCGCCTGCTCGCTGCCAAGGACTTGTTCATCAACCAGTCGGCGCTGACCGGCGAATCGATGCCGGTGGAAAAATTCTCCGGCGCCGACAGCGAGGCAAAAACCGCACTCGAGGCACGCAGCCTCTGTTTCATGGGGTCGAACGTCGTCAGTGGCAGCGCGACCGCGGTGATTGCCGCCACCGGCGCCAACACGTATTTCGGCGCACTTGCCGGTTCATTGATCGGCCAGCGCGTGCAGACCAGTTTCGACCGCGGCGTGTCGCGTTTCGCCTGGCTGATGTTGCGCTTCATGGCGGTGATGGTGCCGGTCGTCTTTCTGATCAATGGGCTGACCAAGCACGACTGGTTCCAGGCCTTCATGTTCGCCGTTGCGGTCGCGGTCGGCCTGACGCCGGAAATGCTGCCGATGATCGTTGCCATCAACCTCGCCAAGGGCGCGCTGAAGATGGCGCGCAAGGACGTCATCGTAAAGCGGCTCAACGCGATCCAGAACTTCGGCGCGATCGACGTGCTGTGCACGGACAAGACCGGCACGCTGACGCAGGATCGCGTCATCCTCGAACGCCACACCGACGTGCGCGGCGACGAGGACGAGCGCGTCCTCGAATTCGCCTGGCTCAACAGCCACCACCAGACGGGATTGAAGAACCTGCTCGACGTCGCCGTGCTAGAGCGTACCGAGCCGGCCACGGCCGAACGGCTGAAGGCGGCCTACACGCTGGTCGACGAGGTGCCGTTCGATTTCACGCGTCGCCGCATGTCGGTCATCGTGCGCGACGATCGCGGTCACCACTTTCTGATTTCCAAGGGTGCGGTCGCCGAGACCGTCGGCGTCTGCACGCGTCTGGCCAGCGGCGACGAGGTCGAAGCGCTGACGCCGGGTCTGCTCGATGAGGTAAAGACCGTCGCGCGCGACATGAACGACGATGGCTTCCGCGTTTTGGCGCTCGGCATGCGCGAGATCGAGGTCAGGCACAGTTACTCGCGCGACGATGAAAGCGATCTGACCTTGATGGGTTTCATCGCATTCCTCGATCCGCCCAAGGACAGCGCGGCCGAGGCGATCGAGGCACTCAACGCCAATGGCGTGGCGGTCAAGATCCTCACCGGCGACAACGCGATCGTCACACTCAATGTATGCCGTCAGGTCGGCATTGCGGTCGACAACTATCTGGTCGGGCCGCAGGTCGAGGAAATGGGCGACGACCAACTGACCGTCGCCGCGCGCACGACGCAGGTGTTCGCGCGCCTGAATCCGCAGCAGAAGGTGCGCGTGATCCAGGCACTGCATCGCGACAACCATGTCGTCGGCTTCCTCGGCGACGGTATCAACGATGGACCGGCGCTGCGCGCGGCCGATGTCGGTATTTCGGTCGACACGGCGGTCGACATCGCCAAGGAGTCGGCCGACATCATCCTGCTCGAAAAGAGCCTGCTCGTGCTCGAAGAGGGCGTGATCGAAGGCCGCAAGGTGTTCGGCAACATCCTCAAGTACATCAAGATGACGGCGAGTTCGAACTTCGGCAACATGTTCAGCATGATCGGCGCGAGCGCGCTGCTGCCGTTCCTGCCGATGCTGCCGGTGCAGGTGCTGCTCAACAACCTGATGTACGATTTCTCGCAGACTTCGGTCGCGTCCGACGAGGTTGATGCCGAGTATCTGGCAAAGCCGCGGCAGTGGGACCTGAAGGCGATCACGCGCTTCATGCTGTACATCGGACCGATCAGCTCGATTTTCGACTATGCGACGTTCGCGCTGATGTGGTTCGTGCTCGGCGCGAACGCGGTCGAGCACCAGAAGTTGTTCCAGACCGGCTGGTTCGTCGAGTCTTTGCTGTCGCAGACACTGATCGTGCATATCATCCGCACGGGCCGCGTTCCGTTCTTCGAGAGCATGGCCAGTCTGCCGCTGACGATCACGGGCGTGGTCATCTGCGCGATCGGCGTCGCGTTGCCGTTCCTGCCGATCGGCGCATGGTTCGGCTTCACCCCGCTGCCCGGAATTTACTGGCTCGCGCTCGCGGCGATCCTGGTGGCGTACATGGCGCTGACGCAGTTCGTAAAGACCTGGATGATCCGGCGCTTCGGCCTGCTTTGAGAGCAGTCAGCACAACGGTTCAGGAGCAAAGGCTTGACGCGGATTAGGCAGATTACACCGATAGTTCCTTGTCGGTGACCCTCTCTATCCGTGTCAGAGGCTCTCGTTCCATCTTGAGCATTCAACGCTCGCCTAGCGCCGGAAACGCGGCGCGCAGGTCGAGCATGCGTCCGCAGTGCGCCGCGTCGTAGCCGGGCAAGGTCTGCACGGCCTTGCGAAACTCGCTGCTGTGCAGGATCGACATCGCCTGCGCGATCGTCGGCGAATCGGCCTGCTCGTTGCGAACGAGAAAGAAGTAGCGCTCCTTGACCAGGGGGATGAAGTCGAGGCCGAAGCGCTGCGCCGGCGTTTCGATGCCGAACCCTGCGTCGGCCATTCCGCTGGCTACGTATGCGGCAACCGCGGCGTGCGTGAATTCGCCGGTTTCGTAACCGTCGATCGCGCTGCCGTCGACGCGGTGCTTGATGAGCAATTGATCGAACAGGAAGCGCGTACCGGAATCGGGCTCACGATTGACGAAGCGCACGCCACGCCGGGTAAGTTCGGCAATGCCACGGATCTTCTTCGGATTGCCGTGTGCCACCATCAGGCCCTGGCGGCGCGTGCTCAGGTCGATGAGCCGGTACGCTCCGGAGCGAAACGCCGTGGCGTAAAGACGCAGAAACTTGCCTTCGAGTTCGCCGATCGGCACGTGCAGTCCGGCCATGTCGCAATTGCCGCGCGTCAGCGACGCCAGCACTTCGCGGCTGCTGCGGTACTTCAGGTCTGCTGCAATCTGGCGGCGCGTGAGAAAGCGGTGGAGCGTTTCGACCGCGAAGCCGTGGCTGGCGTGAATGCGCAGGATTGCGTCGGCGTGCGCGACGGCGCGCTCGAACTCGACTTCGATCTCCGAAGCGAGGCTGTCGAGCAGCGGCGACAGGCGGGCCGAGATGCGTTTGTCGGCCCACACGAGCTTTTCTCCGAGTGCGGTCAATTGTGCACCGCTGCCACGGGACGAGGTCACCAGCGGTGTGCCGAAGATCTTCTGGCCGCGCTGCAAAATTCCCCACGCATAGCGGTAGGAAACGTCCGAGCGTGCGCAGGCGCCGGCGAGACTGCCGCTTTCATGGATGCCGACAAGCAGGTCGATCAGGCGCTGGACGACGGTGTCGCCGTCGGGCGCCTGCAGCTGCCAATGCGGTTGTATCGATACCTTGAACATCGAAATCTGATCCGTCCAGACTTTAGTCTAAATAAGCTCCATATAGCATATTGTATCAACGATCCTTGTTCTATCGTCCGCATTGAACGCGGGGTCTCGTCGTCCCGCGTTATGTTGTTGAAAGCATATGAAATCCGAACGCGGCCACGGAAGACTGCACCGCGGGAGGTTCGCGCGGACGCCAGATCCGCAACTGCGGCGGCTTGGCGCTGACAGTCGTTTGGGGACAACGCAGAAAAAATCAGAGCCGCTGCCAGCGGCAACCAGGGCATGACAGGAGGAGGGGAGATGTCGAGCGTAGCAATTCCACAGGCGGGAGGCGGCACGAGCATCCTTGCGAAGGAGCGTACCGTAGCAGGCCCGAACTTCAATCGCTGGCTGGTGCCGCCGGCGGCACTTTGTATACATCTATGCATCGGCATGGCCTACGGCTTCAGTGTGTTCTGGCTGCCTCTGTCCAAGGCGGTGGGCATCAGCAAACCGGTTGATTGCCCAGCCGACATGAGCTTCGTCACATCGCTGTTCGCCTCTAACTGCGACTGGAAGGTGTCCACGCTGGGCTGGATGTATACATTGTTCTTCGTTTTTCTCGGCTCGGCGGCTGCGCTATGGGGCGGCTGGCTCGAACGCGCCGGACCGCGCAAGGCCGGGTTCATCGCCGCAGTATGCTGGTGCGGCGGCCTGGTCATCTCCGCGATCGGCGTCTACATGCACGAGATCTGGATGCTCTGGATCGGCTCCGGCGTCATCGGCGGCGTTGGCCTGGGCCTGGGTTATATCTCGCCGGTGTCGACGTTGATCAAGTGGTTTCCCGATCGGCGCGGCATGGCAACGGGCATGGCGATCATGGGTTTCGGCGGCGGCGCCATGATCGGTTCGCCGTTGGCCGACATGTTGATGAAACACTACGCAACGCCGACCGACGTTGGCGTCTGGCCGACGTTCCTCACCCTGGCGGTGATCTATTTCGTGTTCATGACGTGCGGTGCTTTCGGCTACCGCATTCCGCCGCGCGGCTGGACACCGGCGGGCTGGACTCCGCCGGCCAGCATGAAGCAGAACACGCTGATCACGCAGCGCCAGGTGCATCTGGACGTTGCCTGGAAGACGCCGCAGTTCTGGCTGATCTGGGGCGTGTTATGTCTCAACGTCAGCGCCGGCATCGGTGTCATCGGCATGGCTTCGCCGATGCTGCAGGAGGTTTTCGCCGGCAAACTGCTCGGCGTCGACGTCGCGTTCAATGACCTCAGCGCAGACCAGAAGGCGAAGATTGCGACCATTGCGGCGGGCTTCACCGGCCTTTTGAGCCTGTTCAACATTGCCGGACGGTTCTTCTGGGCCTCGCTGTCGGACAAGCTCGGCCGCAAGCTGACCTATTTCACGTTCTTCACGCTCGGCATCGCGCTGTACGCATCGGTGCCGACCTTGGGTCACCTCGGGCTGATCGCTCTGTTCGTGGCTGCGTTCGGCATCATCCTGTCGATGTATGGCGGTGGCTTCGCCACAGTGCCGGCCTACCTGGCCGACGTCTTCGGCACGCAGATGGTTGGAGCCATCCACGGCCGACTGCTGACCGCATGGTCGGCCGCCGGCATCATCGGTCCGGTACTGATCAACTACATCCGCGAGTTCCAGCTGGCGCACGGTGTGTCCAAGGCGCTGGCCTACGACATCACGATGTATATCCTGGTCGGCCTGCTGGTGCTCGGTTTCCTCTGCAACTGGCTGATCAAGCCGGTCGACGAGAAGTACTACATGAGCGAGGCCGATCTCGCCGCCGAGCAGAAGAAGGCGCACGAAAGCAATATCGTCATTCCGGCGAACGCAGCGACACCCGCAGCAGCAGGCGTGTCACCGATGCTGATTGGAGCCTGGCTTTTTGTCGGCATCCCGATCCTGTGGGGCGCCTGGATTACGCTGCAAAAGGCGCTGGTCCTGTTCAACTGATCTTGCGCGACCCGGCGTCCTCGGGACGCCGGGTCGTCAACTTCGCTCGGCCCGGCCGCTTCATTGATCATGACGGCCATGGCTTCCCAATCCTTCGTCCATCCAACTTCACCGTCGCGAAAGGGCGCGTGAAAGGAACTCCGCATTCAGGGAACGTGACCGACCTGCGGAGGGCCGCAGCTGACGAAAGCCCCGTATATGCTTTTGTAAGCATATTACGCTGACCGCCTTTGCTCTATTGTTGGCGGCAGGCATGAGGTCGATAGATTTTTCTTATGTTGTCGAAAGCATATTGCCGGCAGGTTTGTTTGACGCACCGGCCAGAACTGCGCTCGGCATCATTCGGAATCTCGCGCGGATTCTCGCGTGACCGAACGGAGAATGGCAGGTGATGCGCAAGGCTGCAGAACAGATCCCGCTGAAGGTCGTGGTGCATCCTCCAACTGCACTGCCGCCGGAGCAGGAACGCGCGGTGCGCGAGGCGCTCGGCGCGCATCGTGACTCCGCTGGCGCACTGCTGCCGATCCTGCACGCAATCCAGGACGCATTGGGCTACATCCCGGAGGCGGCGGTCCCTGTCATCGCGCATGACCTGAACCAGTCACGCGCCGAAGTTCATGGCATGCTGAGTTTCTACCATTACTTCCGTACGCGGCCGTCCGGCCGGCACATCGTCTACCTGTGTCGCGCGGAGGCATGCCAGTCGATGGGTGGGCGCGAACTCGAAGCTCAGGTCAAGCAGCAACTCGGCATCGAGTTCCATGAAACGACGGCTGACGGCGAGTTCACCCTCGAACCAGTCTACTGCCTCGGCAACTGTGCCTGCGCACCATCGGTCATGGTCGACAGGACATTGCACGGCCGCGTCGACGTGGAACGCTTCGAGGCTTTGCTGGTCGAAGCGGCGGAGGCTGCGGAATGACGACCACACTCTATGTTTCTCGCGACGCATCGGCGCTGGCCGTCGGCGCCGAGCGTGTCGCGTGCGCGATTACGGAGCGAGCGGCGCACACCGGTATGGATGTGCGCGTCGTGCGCAACGGTTCGCGCGGCATGTTCTGGCTCGAGCCGCTCGTCGAAGTCGCCACGCCGGCCGGCCGCATCGCCTATGGGCCGGTGCAGGTCAAGGACGTCGAAGGGTTGTTCTCGGCGGGATTCCTGCAGGGCGCCGCGCATCCGACCAAACTCGGCAAGCTCGAAGACATCGCATATTTCCGCAAGCAGGAACGCCTGACATTCGCCCGTGTGGGCATCACCGATCCGCGGAGCATCGAGGACTACCGCAGCCACGATGGGTTGCTCGGCCTGAAGCGGGCGCTCGACATGGCGCCGGCCGATATCGTCAAGGCCGTGACGGATTCCGGCCTGCGTGGACGCGGCGGGGCGGCATTCCCCGCCGGCATCAAGTGGAAGACCGCGCTCGACGCGGCGGGTGCGCAGAAATACATCGTTTGCAACGCCGATGAAGGTGACTCCGGCACGTTTTCCGATCGCATGCTCATGGAAGGCGATCCATTCGTTCTCATCGAGGGCATGATCATCGCCGGGCTTGCGGTCGGAGCGACGCAGGGCTACATCTACCTGCGCTGCGAGTATCCGCACGCTCATGAGGCGCTGAAGTCCGCCATTGCGTCGGCTTACGCCAATCGCGTGCTCGGAAACGACATCCTCGGCAGCGGCAAGCGCTTCGATCTCGACGTGCGGCTCGGCGCCGGCGCCTACATCTGCGGCGAGGAGACCTCGCTGCTCGACAGCCTCGAAGGCAAGCGCGGCCAGGTGCGCGCCAAGCCGCCGCTGCCGGCGATCAGCGGCTTGTTCGGCAAGCCGACGATCATCAACAACGTCATCACACTGGCGAGCGTGCCGATCATTCTCGACAAGGGCGCGCAGTACTACCGCGATTTCGGCATGGGTCGGTCGCGCGGCACGTTGCCGCTGCAGCTCGCCGGAAACATCAAGCACGGCGGTCTGGTGGAAAAGGCGTTCGGCCTGAGCCTTCGCGAATTGCTCTACGACTACGGTGGCGGCTCGGCGACCGGACGCCCGATCCGCGCGGTGCAGGTCGGCGGTCCGCTTGGCGCGTATCTGCCCGAGTCGCAGTTCGATACGCCGATCGATTACGAGGCGTTTGCCGCGATCAAGGGCATGCTCGGCTATGGCGGCATCGTCGTGTTCGACGACAGCGTCGATATGGCACAGCAGGCGCGTTTCGCGATGGAGTTCTGCGCGATCGAATCGTGTGGCAAGTGCACGCCATGCCGCATCGGATCGACGCGTGGCGTCGAGGTGATCGACCGCATCATCGCCGATCATTCGCGCGCCATGAACACGACGCTGTTGCGGGACCTCTGCGACACTATGGTCAACGGTTCGCTGTGCGCGCTCGGCGGACTGACGCCTTATCCGGTCTTGAGCGCGCTCGAACATTTTCCAGAGGATTTTTCACGCGAGGCTCCGCTACCACTAAGTGCATTGGGCGGCGGCTAGGCGTTTGACTTGAACCCCTCTCCCCGTGGGAGAGGGGTAGGGGTGAGGGTCGGTTCCGCTGAACGTTCGGCGAGCCCCGACCCTCATCCGCCCCTTCGGGGCACCTTCTCCCAAGGGAGAAGGAAAGAGCAATTGAGGAGTGGTTATATGTTATCGATCAACGAAACCGATTTTGGCACGCCACTTCCGATACAGATCACGAAGAAAGTGACTTTGACGGTCGATGGGCGCGAAGTCAGCGTTCCCGCGGGGACTTCAGTCCTGCGCGCCGCATCGGAAATCGGCATCCAGATCCCGAAACTGTGCGCGACAGAACTGCTCGACGCATTCGGTTCGTGCCGCCTTTGCCTGGTCCAGATCGAGGGCATGAAAGGCTATCCGGCCTCCTGCACGACGCCGGTAACGGACGGCATGAAGGTGACGACGCAAAACGCCAAGCTCGCCGACATTCGCCGCGGAGTCATGGAACTGTACATTTCCGATCATCCGCTCGACTGCCTGACGTGCCCGGCGAACGGCCATTGCGAACTGCAGGACATGGCCGGCGCGGTCGGTCTGCGCGAAGTGCGCTACGGCTACACGGGCGCGAATCATGTCTATGCCGACACGCAGCCCGCCGATGCCGGCTGGCCGGTGCGCAATGGTCACGGTCATACCCATGCGCCGGGAGCCAATGCGTTGTTCGTGAAGAAAGACGAGAGCAATCCGTATTTCACGTTCGATCCGTCCAAGTGCATCGTCTGTTCGCGCTGCGTGCGCGCCTGCGATGAAGTGCAGGGCACGTTCGCACTGACGATTCAGGGCCGCGGTTTCGAATCGAAAGTTTCGGCCAGCATGGATGAATCGTTCATGGAATCCGAATGCGTGTCGTGCGGCGCCTGCGTGCAGGCCTGCCCGACGGCGACGCTGTCGGAGAAATCGCTGATCGCGGTCGGTCAGGCCGAGCACAGCGAGATCACCACCTGCGCGTACTGCGGTGTCGGCTGCTCGTTCCGCGCCGAGATGCGCGGCGAGGAACTCGTGCGCATGGTGCCGAACAAGAATGGCCATGCCAATCACGGCCACTCGTGCGTCAAGGGCCGCTTCGCGATCGGCTACGCGACGCACCCGGATCGCATTCTCAAGCCGATGATCCGCGCGAAGATTTCAGATCCGTGGCGCGAGGTATCGTGGGACGAGGCGATCGGCTACGCCGCGTCGGAGTTCAAGCGCCTTCAGGAGAAGTACGGCCGCGACTCGATCGGCGGCATCACCTCGTCACGCTGCACGAACGAGGAAACCTACCTCGTGCAGAAGCTCGTGCGCGCCGGCTTCGGCAACAATAACGTGGACACGTGCGCGCGTGTCTGCCACTCGCCGACCGGCTATGGACTGAAGAACACGCTCGGCGAGTCGGCCGGCACGCAGAACTTCGATTCGGTCATGAAGGCCGACGTGATCATGGTCATCGGCGCGAATCCGACCGACGGCCACCCGGTGTTTGCTTCGCAGATGAAGCGCCGGCTGCGCCAGGGCGCGAAGCTGATCATCGCCGACCCGCGCCGCATCGATCTGGTGCGCACGCCGCACATCCAGGCCGACTACCATCTGAAGCTGCGCCCGGGCACGAACGTCGCCCTGATCAACTCGCTCGCCCATGTCATCGCGACCGAGGGCCTGATCAACGAGGACTTCGTGCGCGAGCGTTGCGAACCGGTTCCGTTCGAAAAGTGGCGCAACTTCGTTTCCGAGCCGCGCAATTCGCCGGAGGCGATGGAAGAGGCAACCGGGGTGCCGGCTGCCGAGGTACGTGCCGCCGCGCGCCTGTATGCGACCGGCGGCAACGGTGCGATCTATTACGGCCTCGGCGTAACCGAGCATTCGCAGGGCTCGACCATGGTGATGGGTATCGCCAACCTTGCCATGGCCACCGGCAACATCGGCCGCGAAGGCGTTGGCGTCAACCCGCTGCGCGGCCAGAACAACGTGCAGGGGTCGTGCGACATGGGTTCGTTCCCACACGAGTTCCCGGGCTACCGGCACGTGTCCGACGACGCCGTGCGCGGCTCGTTCGAGCAGGCCTGGGGCGTGAAGCTCGTGTCCGAACCCGGCCTGCGCATCCCGAACATGTTCGAAGCCGCGCTCGACGGCGAGTTCAAGGGTCTCTACATCGAAGGCGAGGACATCGGTCAGAGCGATCCGAACACGCAGCATGTCACCGCGGCACTGACCTCGATGGAATGCATCGTCGTGCAGGACCTGTTCCTCAACGAGACGGCGAAATTCGCGCACGTCTTCCTGCCGGGATCCACGTTTCTCGAGAAGGACGGCACCTTCACCAATGCCGAGCGCCGCATCTCGCGCGTGCGTACGGTCATGCGCCCCAAGAACGGGTACGCCGACTGGGAGATCACCCAGCTGCTGTCGAACGCGATGGGCTATCCGATGAACTACGCGCATCCGTCGCAGATCATGGACGAGATCGCGAGCCTCACGCCGACATTCACCGGTGTCAGCTTCGACAAGATCGACAGGCTCGGCAGTATCCAGTGGCCCTGCAATGACGCGCACCCGGAAGGCACGCCGACGATGCACATCGGCGAGTTCGTACGCGGCAAGGGCAAGTTTCTGCTCACCGAATACGTGCCGACTCATGAGAAGGTCAACGTGCGCTATCCATTGATCCTGACGACAGGGCGCATTCTGTCGCAGTACAATGTCGGTGCGCAGACGCGGCGCACGGCCAATGTCGCGTGGCACGCCGAGGACCGTCTCGAGATCCATCCGCACGACGCCGAACAACGCGGCGTCAAGGATGGCGACTGGGTCGGCATTGCCAGCCGCGCGGGCGACACGGTCCTGCGTGCGTTGCTCAGTGACCGTATGCAGCCCGGAGTTGTCTACACGACGTTTCATTTCCCGGGTTCGGGCGCGAACGTGATCACGACCGAGAACTCCGACTGGGCGACGAACTGCCCCGAGTACAAGGTTACTGCGGTCGAGGTCACGCGCGTCAGCCAGCCGTCGGAATGGCAGAAGCGCTTCGAGGAGTTCAACCGGCAGCAGCAGGGTCTGCTCGATCATGCCATCGCCGTCAAATAAACCGGGCGCAACCTCGTTGCCTGCAGGCGCCGTGCGGCGCGACGTCGAGCGTCATCGCGGCGGCGTGGTGGCGCACGTTGCCGACGCCGTAGCCGAGGAGATACCGGTCGCTTTCATCTACAACGAACGACCGCACGCGGTGATGCTGTCGACACCGGCGGATTTCGAGGATTTCGCGCTTGGGTTTTCGCTCAGCGAGGCGATCATTGCTCATCCGGGCGAATTCGAGGGCGTAGAAGTCGTGCCGGCGCTGGCCGGAATCGAACTGCGCGTCCGCGTGCCCGAGCCGCGTGCTGCGGTACTCGATGAACGCGTGCGCCAGCTGACCGGGCGCACGGGGTGCGGACTATGCGGCGCGCAGACACTCGAGGCGGCAATACGCCACCCGGCTGCCGTCGCCGAACCGGCACCGATCGACACGGCCGCGCTCCACCGCGCACTGGCCGAGCTGAAGAATCGGCAGACGATCAATGTCGCCACCGGTGCGACACACGCGGCGGCCTGGGCATCGAGCGCAGGGCGCGTCGATCTCGTGCGCGAAGACGTCGGCCGGCACAACGCACTCGACAAGCTGATCGGTGCAATGGTCGCAGCGAAGGTCGACCTACACGATGGCTTTGCCGTCGTCACCAGCCGCGCCAGCTATGAAATGGTCATGAAGTCCGCGACCGTCGGCATCGGCATCCTGGCGGCGATTTCGGCTCCGACCGCGCTGGCGATAGCACTCGCCGAGGAGGCGAACGTCACGCTGATCGGCTTTGCCCGGCCGGAAGGGCATTCGATCTATGCGCACGCACAGCGCGTGCGGCCTGATCCGCCGTTGACCAGGAGCGCCGCAAGATGAACGCCGAACGGCTGGCCGAGATGGTCAACGATATCGCCAACTTTTTCGCTGCAGAGTCGGACCGCGCTGCCGCGATCGACGGCGTCTGCAATCACCTGCGCAAGTTCTGGGAGCCGCGCATGCGCAAGCAGATAGTCGCCTACGTGCGCGATCACGGCGGCGTCGGCATGAGTGATCTGGCGAAGGCAGGGGTGAACAAGCTGGCGACGATTGACATCGTTGCGGTGGCAAGATCCGCCTAGCCTGCCGGTAGGTGATCGGCGTCGGCCGGAAAATGCTTCGGCATTTTCGGCATCTCCGCCATTGCGGTTGCAAAGACCGTTGACCCGCCGAAAAATGCTCCTGCATTTTCGGCATGTCCGCCATTGCGGTTGCAAAGACCGTTGACCCGCCGAAAAATGCTCCTGCATTTTCGGCATGTCCGCTATTGCGGTTGCAAAGACCATTGACCCGCCGAAAAATGCTCCTGCATTTTCGGCATGTCCGCCATTGCGGTTGCAAAGACCGTTGCCCCGCCGAAAAATGCTCCTGCATTTTCGGCATGTCCGCTATTGCGGTTGCAAAGGCCGTTGACCCGCCGAAAAATGCTCCTGCATTTTCGGCATGTCCGCCATCCGTGGCGGCCAAAAAAAGGCCCGCTTTCGCGGGCCTTGAATTGACTCCGATTAAATCGTTGTCCGGCCTTACTGGCAACCCGCGAACTTGAATGAGCCGATGCGCGTGCTCCAGTTGAATGCGCCGTTCGACTTGATGTATTCGTCGGTGTACCAGAACGTGCAGTCGTCGGTCGGATCGACCGTCATCGCGCTGTAGTCACCCCACCGCGTGAGATTCTGCCCGGTCTGTGAACCGGTGCCGGCGACGATCGTCGCTTCGGCCTGCATCGTGTTGGCCGGATCGGTCGTGAGGCGGCCGGTGTAACGGATCGACGGGAACAGGGAACTGCTCGACACGCTGTAGCCAAGCGCCATGTTGCCCTGCTTGTCCTGCGCGATCGATCCCATCCAGCGGTAGCTCGCGTCGGGCGCGAATGTCGACTGCTGGAAAACGGTCGGGCTGGCGGCGTTCGGCGCACGCAACTCGTACCAGCGGACACCTGAAGACGAGGTCGGCTTGCCCTTGCCGCTGCTGCTGACCTGCACCGAATGGTTGACCAGCAGCGATTCATAGGTGCCGAAGTTGCGATAGGACAGGCGGAACATCAGGCGATCGGCCAGCGAATCGAGCTGCTGGCGCACTCCGGACTGCGGGATGCAAGTGCCACCGCCGCAGGCGGGGGTGAAAGCCGCGACTGCGAGGTTCTTGGCCGCGCTCAGTGTCGAGTTGGCCGGGGTGGTCCAGTCGACGTGGAACTTCCACAGGTTCAGCGAATTGGTGCCGAAGTTGAGCATGAAGTTCGGCGAACCGGTGGGCGGTGCGGTCGCGCCGTCCAGATCCGAGGGCAGCACGCCACCGAAGCTGCTCGACAGCTGGAAGCACTGCTGCGTCGCGGCGGCGCCGGTCAGCATCGCGCTGCGGTTGAACGCGCACAGCTTTGCGCCGCTGAACGTGTTGCCGGTGAACATGTTGAAGGTCTCGTAGTAGCCGTCCGGCCACACGCCCATCTTCGGGTAGTCCGGAAACACGCTGCCGTACGAGAACGCGTAGCGGTACCAGGTGCCCGTAGCGTCGGAAGACTGCGACACGGCAACGCATTGCAGATACGGCGTAGTGCCGACCGCGAACTGCGAAATGATCCAGCGATTGGCGGCCTTGTCGTAGACGACTACTGCGTCACCGTCGTTGTCCGTTTCGCACTGTCCGCCGAAACCGGACCACAGCGTGCTTGTCGGCACCGGGCCGTAGACCACCGCCTTGGTCGACTTGTTGAACACGGCCAAGCCGACGTTGACGACCTGAACGTACTGCGTAGCGCCAACCGCGCCGACAGTGTCCGGCGGAGCGTATTGCACCGTGAACGAACCCTGCGGTCCCGTGAAACCGTTGCCGACGCCATCGACGCCATTCTGGAACGCCGGGGCGAACTGTGGGCCGAAGGTCGAAGCCTGCACTGCGCCGTCTTCCTGTCCCTTGGGGAAATAGGGTAGCGGCAGTTCGTGCTCAGGATGGAAATGCCAGCGGTTGTAGCCGTCGGCGTGGACAGTCGCGTGCGCCAGGGACGGCAGCGTGTCCTGCTGGATGGCCTTGGTCACTTCGACCGGCCCCACTGGCCCATTTTGCGCATAGGCTCCTGCAGCACCACATCCGGCGAGGATCGCCACGATCAATTGAACTCGGTTCATTCGGTCAGCTCCTGAATGGAGTAGCAAGAAACGCTCGGTATGAGAATTCGCGAACAAACAAAAAGCGATCTGGCACTTTCGCGTCGATCGCTTGCTTTTTGATTCGTTGCGCCGTTTCCTGCAGAGCTGCGGCGCGCTGTGTCGGACTGTAGCGGCTAGAATACAGGAGGGGATGGCGTCAGTCTACGGGCTGAGCCCAAAGGTAGGCCATCAGGCGGAAACCGAGCCTGACCGGCGCGGAGTCAAGCTGGCAAGGGAATAGCCGAAAAAGCCGGCACCGACGCGTCGTTCGCTCACGTACCCCGCTGTGCCGCGCGCAAATAGCACAGTTCAGCAAAATTTTACCGGCGACCTTCAATGCTACATTCGGCCATTGACCCAGCCGAGTGAGAGATAGAGCGATGCGAGTTTCTAATGTGTCCCGACTGGCTGCCGCCGGTCTGGTTGTACTTTCCGCAACTTCCCTGTCCGGCCGCGCGTTTGCCGGGACAGGCGATTACGCCGTGGCGGGGCAGTGGAAGCTCGGCGGACCCGGCGGATGGGACTGCCTCGTCGCCGATCCTGCGGCGAAGCGACTCTATGTGACGCGAGGCGATCGCGTAGTTGTCGTCGACACCGAAACTGGGAAAAGCGTGGGCGAAATTCCGAACACATCCGGCGTGCATGGCGTCGCGCTCGCACAAGAATTCGGTCGCGGGTACACGAGCAACGGCAAGACGAACAGCGTCACCGTCTTCGATCTGAAGACCCTGAAGACGTTGCAGGAAATCAAGATCGACGGACAGAATCCCGACTTGATCCTCTACGACGCTTCGACGAAACAGGTATTCGTGTTCAACGGCCGCAGCGCCGATGCCACCGTCATCGACGCGAAGAGCGGCAAGGTGACCGCAGCGATAGCGCTCGGCGGCAAGCCGGAATTCGCCGTCGCCGACGATCACGGCCACGTCTTCGTGAACATCGAAGACAAGGGCGAACTCGCCGCAATCGACGCGAAGTCACGCAAGGTCACGGCGAAGTGGCCCCTGGCAACGTGCGAGGAGCCGACGGGACTGGCCATCGACGTTGCCCACCACCGTCTCTTTTCCGCGTGCTCGAACGAACGCATGGCCGTCACCGACGCGACGAACGGCCGCCAGGTCGCCAGCGTGCCGATCGGCAAAGGACCCGACGGCGCTGCATTCGACACACAGCTCGGCTTCGCGTTCACATCGAACGGGGCGGACGGCACGTTGACTGTGGTTCACGAGGACGATCCGGATCATTTCACCGTCGTGCAGACACTGGCAACGCAGAAGAGTGCGAGAACGATGGCGCTCGATCCGACGACGCACAAGATTTTCCTTTCGGCGGCCGAATTCGGCGCAACGCCGGCGCCGACTGCCGAACAACCGAAGCCGCGCGCACCGATGGTAGCGGACAGCTTTACGATCGTCGTCGCAGGTCGCTGATCGGACTGAGGCGTGGTTGAACTTCGTGGTGTTGTATGACGGCACGAGGCTCGCGGCAGGCAGCTAGCGCAGCACGCGGATGTCGACCTGCGAATAGGCGCCACCTGAGGTGAGTGCCGTGATGGTCTGGGGTCCGGAGTCGGCAAACCCGTGGACGAACGGATGCGCGCCGTTCGTTTCCCCTTCGAGCTTGCCATTGACCAGCCACAGCACCTTGCCGCTCGCGCCGAGTGCCTTGAGGCTCAGCTGCGCCGGTTTTTCGCTGCCCGGTGCGCGTGCGATCGCCGCACCATTGCCGATGCCATCGATGCGCACGTTGGCGTAGCGCTCGAGTGCGTCGGCGGAGCATTGCGGCGCCAGCGGCGGCAAGCTTGCGCGCTGACGCTGAGCGTGCGACAACCACGGATATGCCAGGGCCGGCCAGCGCGCGATATCGACTTCCTGTTCGTGTGCTGTACGGCAGTCGCCACTCAGGCGCTGGCCTGTTCTTGAATCGACGCGCACATGCGTGGTCGCGGCAGCCCAGCTGCCAGCGTCGCGATCAGGCAAGGTCGCCGGAATTACACCGTTGAGCACCCAGGCAGAGCGCTTCTCATGGCACACGCCGGGATTGGCCGGATCGTAGGCCAGTCCGAGTGGCCAACAGATTTCCGCCTGCGTGACGCCGGCGGGCGGCGGATCGGCGAACAGATTCGACGGCGGACGCGGCAGGCTGTCGATGGCCTGGAACAGCAACGGCAGCGCAGTGACCGCGCCGTATTGCCCCGGCATGGGCGTGCCGTCCGGGCGCCCGACCCAGACGCCGAGCGTGTAGCGGCGGGTGGCGCCGATCGCCCACGCGTCGCGAAACCCGTAACTGGTTCCCGTCTTCCAGGCGACGCGCGGCTTGCCACTTGTGTCGAACGTGTCGCTGGCGTAGCCGGGACGCGGATTGGCTTCGAGAATCGAGCGGACGATCCACGCCGCGCCGTCCGACATCAGGCGGCGCTCGGTCAATGCATCGTCGCCGGTCAGGCGTACGCGTGCGGCGACGCCGCCGCGATTGAACGCGGTGTACGCACCGACCAGGTCCTCGAGCCGGCCGCCGGCGCCACCGAGGATGATCGACAGATTCGGCTCGGCGCCCCGCGGCAGCTGCAGACCGACGCCGCCATTGGCGAGGCGCGCCATGAAGCGCGCCGGGCCGACGCGGTCGAGCAGATCGACCGCAGGCACGTTCAGCGAGAGGCGCAGCGCCTGCGCGGCGCCGACCGGGCCGTTGAAGGCGTCGTTGAAGTTCGCCGGCCGGTAACTGCCGAACGACTGCGGCGCATCGACGAGCAGGCTTTCCGAGTCGATCAGGCCGTCGTCGAGTGCCAAGCCGTACAGGAAGGGCTTCAACGTCGATCCCGGCGAACGCCAGGCTCGCACCATGTCGACGTGGCCGAGGCGTGCCTCGTCGCCGAAGGCACCCGAGCCGACGTACGCCAGCGCGTCCGATGTCGCATTGTCCACAAGTAGCAGCGCGGCCGAGGTGCGGTCGGGCAGGCGGGCAAGGTAGGACGTCACACGCGCTTCCGTTGCGCTCTGCAACTCGGCGTCGATCGTCGTGCGAATGCTGCGCCGGTCCGGCATCGCTTCGCGCAGGCGCTCGGCGAGCAATGCGGCTTTCAGTGGCGGCGCGAGAGTGCGCGCGGCGACGCTTTCGATCTTCGCGTCGGCGACTTCGGCGGCACTCCACACGTGCAGGTCGCGCATGCGCGCAAGTACCTTGTCCCTCGACACCTGCGCGGCGGCCGGTTCGCGATCGGGGCGCAGACGGCTCGGACTCTGCGGCAGCACGGCGAGCAGCGCCGCTTCTGCGCGGCTCAGCCGGTCGGCCGGCTTGCCGAGGTACGCGTAACTCGCCGCCTGCACGCCCTGGATCGAACCGCCGAACGGCGCGTAATCCAGATACAGCGCCAGTATTTCGCGTTTGGACAAGTGCGCCTCGAGCTGCAGCGCGCGGAAGATCTGCTTGAGTTTTCCGTGCAGCGTGCGCGAATGCGGATCGATGATGCGCGCGACCTGCATCGTCAGCGTAGAGCCGCCGGAAACCGGCTTGCGATACCAGATCATCTGACCAACCGCACGCATCAGCGCCAGCGGATTGACGCCCGGATGCTTCCAGAACCAGCGATCCTCATAGTTCAGCAACGCATCGATGTATAACGGCGAAACCTGCTCCGACGTCACCGGGTAGCGCCAGATGCCGTTGTCGTCGGCAAATGCGCGCAGCGGCGTGCCATCGCGGGCGAGCACCACCGTGCTGCCGCTCGATGGATCGGGCAATGGCAGCGGGAACAGGCGATCGAGCAGCACGGCGCCCGCGCACAGAAGAGCGAAGAACAGCACGAGCCGCCCAAACGTGCGCGCGCTCTTTGATGCCTTCATCCGCAGGCGTCCGAGCCACTGAAGTTTTCGTGTTCCCTGGACCAACCTTCGACGCCACGGGATGTCCGCAGCTTGATCCACCAGGTCATCTTCAACCGCGTGTCGAGTTCACCCCAGCACTGCCGTTCCGATTCTTCGCAGCGCTCGCCGCCGGTACCGCCGGCGTACGGACTGAAGTCGAGTTGCTCTTCTTCCATCTTTTCGTCATGCCACACCTTGAAGAAGCCTTCGCCGATGTACGTATAAACCCAGAACGCGTCACCGGCGTGATGGTCGCCATGATCGCGCTTGACGCGAAAGCGGGCAGGCACCGTCACGACCTCGCCGGTCAGTGCCATCACCGAGTCACCGCGTTCGACCTTGCCGACGGCCGCCGCGCCGCCCTTCGGTGCGGCGTGCAGCACGGTGCGGTGCTCGACTTTCCACTCGCGATAGGTGCAGCACTCGAACGGACACGCACCTACGTCGGTGTATGGCGATGGATGATTGTCGGTGGCGGCAGCTTGAACTCCGAGCGAGACCAGTGTCATGCAGACCTCGAACGCTGCCGTCAGCCCCAGCGCGCTTGCGGAGCGACGTTCCACGATCGTTCGCGTGCCCTTCACGGCTCGACGACCTTGACCTGCGCCGGTTCGCTCTTGCCGATGCCGCGGATCTCCGGGCGATACATGTCCTCGATCTGCGGCGGCGGGACGACGAACGTGCCTGGAGAGACGGCGCGAACCAGGTAGAAGACGTGCGCTTTCTGGCCCTTGTACAACTTCAGTGCCGCCACGTAGCGGTCGTCGCGGAATTCCTCGTGGCGGACCTCGGCAGCCGATTCGCGGTTGTCGATCTGCACGCCATCGATGACGACGTCGGCCCATTGCTTGGCGTCCGACAGATTGAAGTTCTCGATCTCGAGGCCGCCGGGCAGCAGGTCGGTGAACAGCGCATCGGCCATTTCTTCCCTGGCCTCGATCGCAATGCCGACGACCAGGCCTTCGCCTTCCTTGAGCGCATGACCGTCGTAAGCCTTGCCGTCGAGTTCGTAGAAAGTGCGCTTTATCCACACTTTCGCATCGTTCGGCTCGGGGCCCGTTCTCGGTACGCCGGCAACGTCCTGCGTGACATACAGCGGCGGATTGCCGGTCGGCGTCAGGCGCACGCTCGACCTGACTTCCGCTGCGCTGAACGTGCGACTCCAGATCTTTTTCGCCTCGAGCGCGCTGGTCTTGTCGCCGACGCTCAGTTGCCCGGAGAACGTAGCGTCGCCGTCCTTGACGAGAGCCTTGCCGAGGCGGAACAGCGCAAGTTGCTCCTGCGTAGACAGGTACAACCATGAGTAGCCGTATTTCTTCGCCTGAGCTTCGCGCGCGGATCGGCGCGCGACGAAATCGCGGCCGAGCTTGATCACGCTGGCCTCGTACTCCGGCTTCGACACGCCGTTTTGATGCACGAGTGCGATCATCAACGCGGCATCACGCAAGTCGCTGCCGTAATCGCCGAGATACCACGGCCGCTCGACCTTTTTGGTGAACGCCTCGTCGAGCGCTTTTTCGCCACGCGGCTTGTCGCCTTGCAGGGTGAGAGCAATGCCGAGGTGCACCAGCGGCAAGGCGGTCAGCGACTTGCTGCGCTCGTTGTCGTACAGCGCACGCAGTGTGCCGAGCGGTGCTCGTTGTACGCGCGCAAGCGCATAGGCCGAATAGGCTTCATCGGCAAAGCGCAGGTGGTTGGAGTTCTCGTAGCCGTAATACGGATGCCCGCCGGACAGCAGATCGTCGTTGAGGCGCTTCAGCGCCTTCTGCAGCACCGTGTCGGGCACGTCGACGCCGGCGTCGCGCGCGTCGAGCAGGAACTCGACGACATACGGCGTCAGCAATTCGTTGACATAGCTGTCGCCGCCCCACATCGAAAAATGCCCGGACGGAATCTGCATCGCCGAGATGCGGCTCATCGCACCGGCGAGCAGCTCCTTGCGTCGCGCCGCCGGGATCGGGTCGAGGCCGAAGTTCGCGGCGGCCTGTTCGTCGTCGAGGAGCACAGCCCAGGCTTTGCTCGTCGTCTGCTCGATGCAGCCATAGGGATAGTGGATCAGATCGTGCACTGCCGACGAGAACGGCAACGGCGGCAGTGCACTGACTGTCAGCCGCGCGTTGACGGATCCGGCCATGAAGCCGTCGACCGCCGAAGCGTCGAGCGAAATCGGCGCCAGTGCGTCGAGCACCTTTGGTTCGCTCTTGAGAACGGAGGGCCACGCTGCGCGCACCGCCACTTCGAATTCCCGACGGACCCTGATCTCACCCGGCTTGGCGTCGCCGCCATCGACGTTGACGGCAAATTTGCCGACACCGTAGTCCTCGGCCGCACGCAGCGGGAACGTGACGGTTTTCTTCGCGCCATCGGCGAGCGTGATCTTGTGCGTCGTATCGGCGATGATCAGCGGCGGCTTCGCGTCGATCCTTAGCTTGAAGTCGTGCGCCGCGCCGGAGAAGTTCTGCAGATCGACGGTCATCGTCGACAAATCACCGGGCGCCATCGCGCGCGGCGTCGACACTTCGACGACCAGCGGCGCGCGCACGATCGTTTCGGTGCTGGCATCGCCATAATCGCTTTCGCCGTACACCAGAGTGCTGACGCGCAGCGTGCCGTTGAAGTCCGGCACGCCGACCTTGACCGTCGCCTCGCCCTTGGCGTCGAGTTGCACCGGTCCGCTGAACAGATCGACGGTCAGCACCTTCGCCGTCGGCCGGCGTGCCTGCGGCAGCGCGGCGAGGGCCATGTCGCCGCCGAAGCGCAACTTGGCATTCGTGCCGTCGTAGCTTTCGATGATCTTGCCGTACAGGTCGTACGCGTCGATGCCGAGCCGCCGCTGCGCGAAGAAGTAGTCGTTCGCATCGGGCAGGGCAAAGCGCGTGATGTTGAGAATGCCGACATCGACCGCCGACACCGTCGCCCATGCCGTCTTGCCGGCGAGTTTCGGCGCCTTGATCGTCACCGGCAGGTCGGTTTCCGGCTTCATCTGCTTGGGTGCGTCAATGTCGACGTCGATCTTGCGCGCGTTGCGATCCATCGTCACGAACGCCTCACCAACGGCACGTGCCGGTGTGACCTTGTCGGCCGCCGAGCCCGGCCGGAATACCAGCGCGCTGACGTAGACGTCATGGCGTTCCCAATCCGCAGTCACGGGAATTTCGAACGTCGCGCCGGATTTTGCGTCGACGTTCTTCGTGTAGAGCAGCTTGTCCGACTCGACCATCAGCACGCCGGGGCCAGCGTGCGGCGGCGTCAGCGTCACTTTCAACGTGTCGCCGGCCTTGTATCGCTCCTTGTCGAGCGCGAGCTTCACCTTGTCCGGGCGCGCTTCGGTTCCGCGGTTCTCGTTGTCCCAGCTCCAGCCGGCGACGAACGGGTAGCGCATCGTCAGGCCATTGGCCGGATCGAGCACTTCGATGCGGTACTCGCCCCATTCGACCGGAAAGTCGACGCGTGCGGCTTTGCCGGCGTCGATCTTGAGATCGCGTTTGTCGCCTTCCTCGTAGCGCTGCGTGTAGTCGAACCGCCAGCCGCTTTCCTTGTCCCAGGTCCAGTGATAATCGCGGCGCTCGCGCACCAGTGTGACCTTGAGATTGTTCGCTGCAAGCAGATCGCCCTTGGCGTTGCTGCTGATGATTTCGAATCCGGCAGGGCCATTCGCGTTCGCGCCGTCCTTGACGTCGAACAGCGGCCGCACGCCGACCAGTGCATCGGCCGGCCATACGGTGCGCTTGAGCGTGCGCGACACGGTGCGTCCGCCGCTTTCGTAGACGCTTCCGGCCAGCATCGCCGCAATCGGCGCCGCTGGCTTCGCATCGGGCAGGATCGGCACTTCGGCTTCGAGCTTGCCGTGCGCGTCGAGCTTCTCGTCGACGACATCGTCGGCCTTCTTCGGCAGGTCGATCGTCGGATCGCCGAAGAAGAAATCCTTGTGCGTATCGATCGGATGCTGATCGGCCGAAAGGGTCAGCCGCGCCGTGAAACGATTGCCGGCGGCCGGCGCCCCGTAGAGATAGTCCGCCGCGACGTCGAGCTTGAACGGCTCGCCCGGCTTGAGCACCGCCTGCTTCGAGTCGAGCGCCAGTTTCAGGCGCTCGGGCAGGAATTCCTCGACGCGGAACGTGTAGCTCTGCGCGGCCTCCTTAGCCGCCGGATCGAGACGGAATTCGACCTGCCAGCGGCCGGTCGGCGCGTCCTCCGGAATCGTGCGCGACCACTGCAGGTAGCCGAGATCCTTCGGTTGCAGCGTCACCGTGTCGTAGAGGCGTCCGTCGGGTTGTTTCAATGTCGCGATCAGCGGCTGCGGCTTGATCGGTTTGCCGTCGTAGTCGCGCAGCAGCGCGGACAGGCGCAGCGTTTCGCCGGGGCGATACAGGTCGCGGCCGGACCAGGCGAACACGTCGAACCACTGCTGCTTGCGTCCGCTGACCTGGAAGTCCGACAGATCGAGCGCCGGCTGGTTGAACGGCAGGATCGAAACGTCCTTGCCGCTGCGCGCGACCAGCACATGCTCCGACTTCAGCTCATAGGCGAGCGTGGCGTTGCCATCCCCGTCGGTCTTTCCCGTCGCTATCGCATTGCCCGCAGCGTCCAGGATCTGTACGTCGACACCGGACGATGCGTCGCCGCTCTTCAGCGAGGCCGTGTGCAGCCACAGCTTGTCGCGGTAGACGCGCGTGTGCAGGCCGATGTCGCTGACGAAGAAGAACGACGTTTCGAACTGGTCGTGAAACGTGCCGGCGCGTTTCATCACGGCGAAGTACAGGCCCGGCTCGGACAGCTCGCTGATGTTCTGGATCGGCAGATACGACAGCGTGCGCTGGTTCTGCTTGCTGTCGAGCACGAAGCGGTTGCTGTAGACCGAATCGGCGATTGCGGCGAGCGGCTTGCCCTTGCGGCCCCAGTAGCCGCGTTCGTCGTCGAGATCCCAGGCGCTGCGCTTGCCGCTGCGCTGATACGCGGCGAAGAAGTTCGACAACTCCTTGTCGCGCACGCGCAGGAATTCGACATCGACTTCCTTGACGTTGACGGCAACGACCGGCAGGCCGCGCGTGCCGCGAGCGGGAAGGACGCTGCCCTGCGAGGCGAAGCCGACCGCCGGCTGCAGCGGGCCCGTATAGATTTCCTTCTCGATTCCGGCCGGCAGGGTCTTGCCGTCGGCTGCCGCAAGCGTCGCGTCGACCGTCACGTTGTAGTTCTTGTCGGCCTCGACATACGGAAAGCGCAGGGTCTTGCCGTTCTCGTCAAGCGCCCAGCTGCCAGTGACGCTTTCGCCCTTCGCGCCGGTCACCTTCAGCAGCGCGTCGAAGGTCTGTGCGCCGGCGACGTTTTGCGTGAACGTCAGCGCAATGGCGAGTTGCCCTTCGTGCATTTCCGACTTGATGTCCTCGAGTGCGAAGCCGGCAGGTTTCTGCGCCGGTGCGGCTGCCGTGCCCTTGGCGGGCGGTGCCGTCGCGACGGGGGCGGGCGCCTCGGACTTGCCGCAACCCGCGGCGGTGAGGAGGGCTAGCGATAGTAGAAGCCAGAGCAGCGCGCGCAGCCGGTCGCGACGCGCGAACGGCGAGGACATCGACGAACTTGACATGGACTACCCCAATGACCCTGTTGTCGCAAGAATTATAGTCGCGGGTATGACTTTCCACGGGCCGCGTTGCGGCGAATTGATGCACATGCAACGACTTTGAGGCACACGTGACATCATGACACCGACACTCGAAGCCAACGTCCAATGTACTGTCGACCGAACATTCCCGGATGAAGCCGTAGCCGAATAGAAGGCCAATCGAAGAAGTCCTTGACACGGCCCGCCACCGGGCGTGGAATGACCGCGCGGGTATATACAATGCCCGCGGGGGTCGCTTCCGACAGCACCTGGGGCACCACACATCAGTCGCTTCCCACGCCTCCCGCGCAGGGGGAGGGTGGCCGGTGAGCGATCGGACGCTGCATTTGCCAAGCGGCAGCTGCAGTCATGACTTCATTGATCAGCCCGATGGGCGAGACTTTCAGACATACGGCTTTAGGAAAACCATCAGGGTTCATTGAGGCACACGGCTGCGCGCACCGTTGGCGCGAATGCTTGCGATCGGGGTAGCCGGAGTCGGCAGGGAAGCCGGCTGCCTGTGAGGTTTGGGTCCTGTTCGACCAACCTAACGCATAGAGGAGGAATCTCGATGAAACGTATCCAGAAGATCGGCCTTGTCATGGGGTGCGTGGTCACGTTCCCGATTGCTGGATGGGCCCAAGTCCCGGGCCTTGCCATTGCCGACGGCTGTCGTGGTCTGCCGGATAGTGCGGCGCTGAAAACGGCCCTGACAGCTGCAGTCAACGATGAAACATCGGGCCTCGACTTCCAGATGTGGGCCACGATCGTCGACCGCGATGGCATCGTTTGCGCAGTGGCTTTCTCCGGAGCCGATCGCGGCGCGCAGTGGCCCGGCAGCCGCGTGATCTCGGCGCAGAAGGCGAATACGGCGAACGCGTTCAGCCTCAACGGCCTTGCCCTTTCGACGGCGAACCTGTATTCGGCGGTCCAGCCCGGCGGCAGCCTGTACGGACTACAGGCAAGTAATCCCGTCGACACGGGCGTCGCCTACCAGGGACCATCGTCGAAGTACGGCACTGCCAACGATCCGATGGCCGGGCAGAAGATCGGTGGAGTGAATGTGTTCGGCGGCGGCCTGGGACTGTACAGCGCGTTTGGAAAAGTCGTCGGCGCTGTCGGTGTCAGCGGCGATACCTCCTGTGCGGATCATATGATCGCCTGGCGGGTCCGCAACAATCTCGGCTTCGACCACCTTGCCGGCAAGGGCGTCTCCGGTGATGCGGCGCGGCCGGACAACATCATCTACGACATCACGGCGGGTGCCAGCGCCAGCGGCTTCGGCCACCCGACCTGCATCAACACGGGTGACCAGAACGCGCTTCCCGCGGTTCAGTAGCAAGCTTGGGAGGCAGGCCGCGCTTGGCCTGCCTCCTGTTCGAACTCGACATCGGCCCGTCTTGACGCCCTTTCTCCGCTCGCCCAGCGCACCGGTCGGATGCCGGCTGCATCCTACTGCGACACGCTCTTGCGCAAGGAGATTCCGGCGATTGCCAATGGTTCATTTGGCCACGTAGCCGGCACACCAGCCGTTCACATTCACGGCGTTGCCTGGGTAAAGCTTGCACGGTGCGTAGGGCCCGCTGGCGACCGCGGCAATCTCGAAGTATTTGCAGTTCGCGCAGCGCTGTTCGGGCTTGTGGTGCGGAAACTTGCGCGAATCGATGCTGCCCGCGTCTTCGGTGTAGCCGAGCGACGCAGCCGCCGGGTTGGCGTCGGTCAGGTGCGGCAAGTTCTGCGTGCCGCTAGCCCAGCCCAGCCGTGCTGCCGCGAAGCCGACGACGGCGCCGGCCATGGCCTTCAATGCGCTGCGGCGCGTCTCTACCGAATTGTATACATATCTCATAAGTCACCTTTCGTTCAAAGCGCCAGCCACGCGAACAGGAACAGCGTGTTGTTGTCGCTCGCGTTGCGGCCGAAGCCGTCGTAGTTGTTGGAAGCCCCGTTGAACTTGCTGTACATCGCGTACTGCAGGCCGAGGCGCAGGTTGGCCCATGGCGCGTACCAGGAATCGGCGGCGCCGAATGGCGTCCAGTCGGCCTGGATGATCGTCCCGGTGCTGTTGGGCTTGCCGGTGCGACTACCGGCGCCCGGCTCCGGCGTGAACAAACCCGGATCAGCGCTGCCGCTGGTGTCGAACAGGCCGAGCGTCACTCCGTAGTGGTTGTCGTAGTAATACGACGCATTGAGGAACGCCGAATCCAGTGAACCGGTGCGGTTTTGCGATCCGCCCGCAGCAAACGTCGCGTCGCGGTTCTGGTGCTCGTGCACGTAGGCCGCGTTGACCGTGACCACGTGCGGCCCCATGCCGAAGAGCTGCAGCGATCCGTCGACGCCGGTGTCGTCGTACTTGTCGCTCGGTCCGGCAACGCGATCAGGATGGACGTTCGCGTTGAAGCCGAATGCGCCAACCGACCAGGAATGTTCCTTGCTGTCTTGCGAATAGGCGATGCGCCAATACGGCGCGATACCCGAGATGTTTCCGGGGTCGTCGGCGTTGATCTTGGACAGGAAGCTGTGCGACAACGAGGCGTAGCCGCCAAGCTCGGCGTACCAGTTGTTGTTGTAGAACGCGTAGCCGCTGATACCGATTACAGAGTGCTCGAGGCCGCCCTCGATGAGTGGAGCGGCGGCAACCTCCGGCACGAGCTCCGAGGCCATGTATGGAAATCTCCACCCCGAGAGTGTGTTCCACACGTCCGAGATGGTCGGATTGTTGTTGACCGATATTCCAAGAATCGCGGGCCGGTCGCCGATTTTCGTCTGGTACGCGTAGCGCGCGTCGACGTTGTCGAGCGTGAGCAGACCGTCGATATCGGAGTACGTCGTCTGCGCGAACACGCCGATGTGATCGGTCATGCGCCCGGCGAGAAACAGCGAGGCCTCCTGCAACGAGAAATTGTCGTTGCGGCCATCGTGTGGACCGGCTTTGTCCGGCTGGTCTTTGCTCGTCTGGGTGTACGAAGTGACCAGCATCGCCGCGAGCGGAATGCTGCTCGTGTCCGGCGCGGCGAGCGTATAGCCGCCAAGCTTGAACTGGCGGCCGAACGGCGTCAGCTGCGGGCCGAATGCGCCGACGTGGCAGGTCGAACAAGGCTGGCCGGTCTGTTGCGCAAAGCTCGGTAATGCCGACGCGTGTCGCGCGAACGTCATCGCGGCAAGCGTAAACGCGACAATCAGTGCCGCAACGCTACTGCGGCGAATTCGATTCTTGTTTTGGATGTCAGCGTGCATGCATTCCTCCAGGTGCCTTCCAAAAAAACACAACGGCTCCCCTGGCGCTGAAATCACGTCGCCTTCTTTGTTACCCCTTGATTTCGCGTAGCGCGCGGGATTGTGCGAACGCGTTCTGTTCGTTATGTCCGCATCGAGTGTCGATCGGTTCAAGCGATGTATCGCGTCATCAAAAAACGACTTGAAAAAATTCGCGCGCCTGGCGTTTTTCTTAACGGCAATCAAACTCGGCCGACCGATGTGCAACGGTAGTCTTGTTCGGCCCGTTTCCTGGCCTCGACACAATGGGAGCGTTGCAGTTCGCGCGCAGTCGATTGGCTTTACGGGCGCGCGGTTCGATGGTGCGGCGCTCAGGCCGCCTTCATGAATGTGACGAGCGTGGCAACGACAGACTCTTCGTCGGCATTCCTGTGACCTGTTTGGCACAAATCCCTTTCGGCTCCGACGGCTGGCACATTGACTGCATACCGCACCTGCGGCTGTGAACACGATGCTGATTCGTTAGAATGAGATCATGGCCGGCAAGGTCATGCCGAATCGGAATTCGGCGCTCTCGCCTGTAAGGCAAGATTCTTCACACGGCGTTGATTTCTCCGCTACTTCGTTGGTTGCGCCTTCATGGGCGAGGGGAAGCAGCAATGCCGGCATCGAACGTAGCGTTGCGCGCGAACCACATGAGCGAAATCGATCGACTGGAACGGCTGCACAAGCTGCTGTTGTCGCTGAACGCGATCAGTGCGGCCGAGGATTCCTACGGGTTGCTGGACCTCGTTGTCACCGAAACAATGCGTCTCACCAATGCCGGCGGCGCCGCCGTGGAGTGGGTGGAAGGCGAGGACCTCGTCTACGTAAAGGCTTCGGGCATGCTGGCAAAATTCGTCGGTTTGCGCGTGCCGCAAGCGCACAGCCTTTCCGGATTGTCGGTGCAGGAGCAGTCGATCCAGCGCTGTGATGACTGCAATTCGGACGATCGCGTAAACCGCGAAATGTGCCTCAAGGCCGGCATCCGTTCGATGCTCGTCGTACCGTTGTTGTTCGGCGGCAACGTGGTTGGTGTGTTGAAGGCCACCTCCGAGCGCACGTCTGCGTTCAACGACGAACAAGTGCAGGCTCTGCAACTGGCCGTCGGCATCATTGCCGCCGTCGTCGGGCGCCAATTGCGGATCGAGGCGACAGAGCGCGACAGCGAAGCGCTCTCGCTGGAACTCAAGGCGAGTATGGCCGAGCGCGAGGGCTACCGGCAGGCGGCCATGCTCGATCCGCTCACTGGTCTGCCGAACCGTCGCAGTTTCGACGAAGCCCTCGAAGTCGCCGTGTTCCATGGCGGCGATGCGCCGGGAACGATGGCGCTGCTCTTCGCCGACGTCAACGGATTCAAGACAATCAACGACAGCTTCGGCCACAAGGTCGGCGACATTGCGCTCTGCTGCATTGCGGAGATCCTGCGCAAGAATGTCCGCGACTGCGACTTTGTCGCACGTCTGGCTGGCGATGAGTTTGTCGTGCTGTTTCGCGACCTCACCGAGCCCGAACGCGAGGTCGGCGAGGTATGCCGGAAGTTGACCGAACTGTTCGAACTGCCGCAGACGCTGACCGACGGCACGCATCTGAACCTGTCGATTGCGTTCGGCGTCGCGCTGCACGACCGCGCTGATCTGACGCGTTCGGAATGGATGCATCGAGCAGACAATGCGATGTACCACGCCAAGCAATCCGGCCGATTCCGCTTCTACGGGAAGAACGAGCCGACCTTGCGCATCATCGGTTTGGAAGGGAAAAAACGCTGAAGGTCCTCAGGCTGCGTGTCGGGTACAGTCGGGGGACCTGGCGGCTACGACTATCCATCCTTCGATGGCTTTCTGCCGAGGGTTTCCGTAACCGTGAGTGACGCCGCGGCGCCTGGCAACAGATCGCTTACCTTCCCTTCGTTCGCAACGACAGGTCAGACTGCGTTCTGAGCCGTCTTCATGCTTGTCGCCGCAGTCGCGCCCTTGGGCGTGATCTCGAGGAAGCCGACCTTCCAGCGAATGAGGCCCTTCGCAATCAGCGAATCGCGCACCTTCTCGGACATGTGCCTGGCCGCCGACGGCTTGAAGGGGCCCCTGCTGAGTGCCGACAGCCAGAGTTTTTCGTCACCATTCAACTCCACCGACGTCATTTCCTGCAACGATCGTCTCCGGCTGGCGACTTCCTTGATGCCATCGAGCGTGATCTCCATGGCGCCCTTTTTCCACTGCAGGAAGCCTTTCGCTGCGAGCACGTCGTGCACGTCGTCCGGCATCGAGAGGTTGTCCACCTCCCCATTGCGCGGTCGAGACAGGAGAAGTTTGGCGAGCCAGCGCGCTTGCTCATCGGTCAGGTCTTGGCCTGCCATTATTGTTTTCCCCATTTGCGCAACACGCCGAAGGTGCACCGGAATTCGGGGCAAGATTGCAGGATGGGTCACGGTTTGGTGCAAAGATTTGTTAGGCGGGAAGCACGTTCCTCGGAAAGGGCGAGGTGGGCCTTGACCTGCATTTTCCAGCCCAGCGAAGCACCGTCTCGCCGGCATGCAGGCATACCGAGAGACGCAGTGCGCTTGCGGTGCAGTTGAAAGTATCTCGCGATTGGACGATTGCAATTCAATCTCCACGGGGATACTTCAGGAATGCTAAAGAATGAGGAACTTCGTTCTGCAGCTTCTCGGCGCGCTTGCGCGGTCTAGCGGGGGGAATGACTCGCGCCATCCATGGCGCAGCGACCCCGCATCCCCGAAAAATGAAAAAGGGCCACAAGTGGCCCTTTTCCATTTTTGGTGGAGGCGGGGGGAATTGAACCCCCGTCCGAAAGTCCTACGTCCCCGGCTCTACATGCATAGCACGCCGTTTGATCTCATTCCGCGGCAACACGACGTGCAAAGCGCACCGCAGAACCAGCCGGTTAGGAGTTAGCCGATGATCGACTGGCAGCAATCAGCAGCGATTCTGTGATAGTGACCCTACATCCACGAGCACAGACACAAGTGGGTTCGGGGCTTAGGCCTTAAGCGGCCAGTGCGTAGTTGTCGTCGTTGGCAACTAAAGTTTTGCCGCTGGTTTAACGAGGAAAGCTGCCCCCTCGGCATGCACCAGGCGATTTCGTAACCCCCGTCGAAGCCGATCGCCCCCGGAAGATGAAATTGCCTTGAATCCTGCTACGACTGCAGGCATTCAGTATAACAGGTGGTGGTGAAGGCTAGCCGTTCAATGGCGGCGACGAGTCGGTGAGCCTCGGTTGTGCCCGGTTCATCTTCTTTGCCCTCGCCGGGCTGGCCGCCAGACCGTGAGTTGCTCCAGCACGATCTCGGCGTTTCAGCCGAGCCGATTTTTTGCGCGCATGGTTTGCTGTTTCTCGCGGTTCCAGTCGCGTTCCTTTTCGGCGGCGCGCTTGTCGTGGTCCTGTTTGCCCTTGGCCAGGCCCAGTTCGACTTTGACGCGGTTGTGCTTCCAGTACATCGCCATGGGAATGATCGTGTAGCCCTTGCGTTCGACCGCGCCAATCAGCTTGTCGATCTCCTCGCGATGCAGCAGCAGCTTGCGCGTGCGGCGATCGTCGGCGACGACATGCGTCGATGCCGAAAGCAGCGGCGGGATCGAGGCACCGAACAGGAACATCTCGCCATTCTTGACGATGGCGTAGGCTTCGCCGAGATTGATGCGGCCGGCGCGCAGACTCTTGACCTCCCAGCCCTGCAGCGACAGTCCTGCCTCGTAGCGCTCGTCGATGTGATATTCGTGGCGCGCGCGCTTGTTCAACGCGATGGTCGAGTCGCCCTTGCCTGTTTTTTCTTTTGCCTTGGCCATACTCAATCGGATCGCCTTGCGCCGTTACTCCTCCCCCGTCAAGGGGGAGGCTGGGAGGGGAATGGATTTGCCTTTCGATTTGCCGCGCACGATCAACACCATCCTCACCCGACCCTCCGCTTCGAGGTGAGGGCTAAAATACCGCCATAGCTTAAACGCTTTCGACACGGATACGCCGCGTGATACAGATTCGCCGCAATGCCATCGTCAAGCACACCGCCGCCCAGATGTACGGCCTCGTCAACGATGTCGAGGCATATCCGGCGCGTTTCCAGTGGTGCGCCGATGCGCGCGTGATCGAGCGCGCGGACGACGCATTGACCGCGCGCCTTGAAGTGAAGGTCGGCGGCCTGACTCAGGCCTTCACGACGCGCAACACGCTCGAGCCGACCCGGCGCATCGCGATGCAGCTGGTCGAAGGCCCGTTCCGCAGCCTCGCCGGCACGTGGAGCTTTACCGCGCTCGGCGACTCCGGCTGCAAGATCGCCCTGGCGCTCGACTTCGAATATTCCGGCCGCATGATGGCGCCGGTGATGCGCATCGGTTTCGAGAAGCTGGCCGATCGCATGGTCGACGAATTCTGTCGCGAAGCGGCGCGCGTTTATGTCTGACCTGCGCGTCAGCGTCGCTTATGCGGACCCGACGCGGCAGTTCGTGCGCGAGCTCGACGTTGCTCCCGGCACGACCGTGGCCGACGCGATCCGCCTGAGCTCGATCGCCGAGCTGGCAAACTTGAGCGAAGCGGATATCAAGTGCGCCGGTATCTTCGGCAAGCCTGTCGCGGCCAGCGCGACGCTGCGCGATGGCGATCGCGTCGAAATCTATCGTCCGCTCAAAATCGATCCGAAGGAAGCACGCCGCCGGCGCGCGGCAAAAAAGAAAGATTCTCTCTAACAAGGCTGGCGCCCAGGATGGGCGCTTATTGATCCTGCGATCCATGCGATCCCGGATCGATCGCGCAACTCACGCCCCGCTGCCACCCTGCTTGTGCTTCTCTTCTTCTTCCTTGGGCCGTTTGTCGTCCGGATACTGGCGCTTGTACTTGGTCGCTTCCTTGATCAATTCCTGCGGATTCTCGGCGAAGTAATCGCCTTCGATGCGCGCGAGCGCGTCGTTTTCGAAGTACAGCACGAGGTCCTTCGACTCCATGCGGCCGTTGCCGCGGCGGATTGTCGAAACATAGTCCCAGCGGCTCTGCTCGAATGGGCTGACGACCGACGGCGATCCCATGACCAGAGTCACCTGGTGTTTTGTCATGCCGGGCTTGAGGGTGTCGACCAGCGACTTGCTGAACAGGTTGCCCTGCTGGATGTCGAGCTTGTAGACAGGCGTGCAGGCCGCGAGCACGCAGCTGGTGGCGACGAGGGCGAACGCGCGTGAAACCTTGGTCATGCCTGATATACCGGAAAGCGGAAAGCGGCGAATGATACACTAGCGTTACGTTGGCTCGCGTTATGAAGTCGCCCTATAACCGCCGACTGCCGTTCATTCCCGCGCAAGTGGGCTCCATCTCGTCGTCGCCTGCAGACCAGGATGGACTCCAGAGTTTTACCGGGATGCCGAGCTTCTCACAGGGCCGCAAGAAGGAGGTTCGCATGGAAACCCAGGATCTGCGCAAGGCCGGTCTCAAGGTCACGCATCCGCGCATGCGTATCCTCGAAATACTCGAAGCTTCTGACGGTAAGCATATGACTGCAGAAGATATTTACCGGAAGCTTCTCGATCACCAGGACGACATCGGGCTGGCCACGGTCTATCGCGTGCTGACCCAGTTCGAAGCGGCAGGCCTCGTCGCCAAGCACAACTTCGAGAGCGGGCAGGCGGTCTACGAGATCGAGCGCGGCAAGCACCACGATCACATGGTCGACCTCGAGAGTGGGCGCATCATCGAGTTCGTCAGCGAAGACATCGAGAAGCTGCAACGCGAGATCGCCGACCGGCACGGATACGTGATCGAAGAACACAGTCTGGTGTTGTACGTGCGGCCGAAGAAGAAAAAGGGCTGACGTCCTCTCCGCGTTCGGCACGCAAGCGTGCCTGCACCGTTGTCCGGCGAAGCCGGCGCAACCTGCCACGAATCTGACGCAGTGCGGTTCCGAGCGGCGCGTGACTGTCTTGCAGGCGGCCCGCACCGCGACTACGCTCGTGAGCATTAGGCGCGGCCAGTGCGATGGACGGATTCGACAGCGAGCTTGACCAGTGGCGCACGCGGACGCTCGAATTCGAGCGCGCGCTGAACGGTTGCGTGCTCGGCCTGACGCGCGCAGTCCGCCTGCTGATGATTGCAATCCTCGCGCGCGGCCACGTGCTGCTCGAAGGCAACGTTGGCGTCGGCAAGACGACGCTTCTGCGCGCCGCAGCGCGGGGCCTCGGCGGCGCCTACGAGCGCGTCGAGGGTACGATCGACCTGATGCCGCAGGATCTGGTCTATCACACCTTCATCGACCGCGACGGCAAGCCGCGGGTCGAGCCCGGACCGTTGCTGACGCACGGGTCCGCGCTGTCGGTGTTCTTCTTCAACGAGATCAATCGCGCCCGCCCTCAGGTGCATTCGCTGCTGCTGCGGGCGATGGCCGAACGCAGCCTGACGGCGTTCAATACCGAGTACCGATTTCCGCATCTGCAGGTGTTCGCCGACCGCAACCGCGTCGAGAAGGAAGAGACGTTCGAACTGCCCGGCGCGGCGCGCGACCGTTTTCTCATGGAAATCGAAATCGCGCCGGAGGAATCGTTCGAGATTCACCGCCGCCTGACGTTCGATGCGCGTTTCCACGATACCGAGGGACTGATCGCCGCCGTGCCGCCTGGCCACCTCGACTATCAGGCCTTGGCGACGGTCGCGGCCGGAATCCAGAAGGCGGTGCGCGCCGGCCCGGCAATCGAGCAGTTCGTCGATCATCTGCGTCTGGCGACGCACAAGCCCGGCGCCTACGGCATCGATCTCGACGGCGTCGACATGAGCGAGTTGATCCTGACCGGCGCGAGTCCGCGTGGCATGAGCATGCTCGTGCGGGCGGCGAAGGCGGTCGCGTGGCTGCAGGACGACACCGACCTTTCTCCCGATCATCTGCGCAGCGTTTTCCACGAGGTCGTCGCACACCGCATTTTCTTCACGCCGATCTACGAACTGCAGCGTGCGCGGCTGGCCGTGGCGTTCACCGACGCGATCCTGCGCAAGGTTCCGGCACCGTAGCAGCACGCCATGGCCGACTCCGGCTCGATCTATGTTGAATACCGCGTGCACTGGAAGACTGCCGGTATTCGCCCGGGCGCGTTTCGCGGCATGCAGTCCGGGCCGGGAGAGCGCTTCCGTACAAGCGTGCCGCTGCACGCGCGCGCCGACCCGCGCCGCATCGACGTGCGCGCGACGCTGCGCGATCCGCTCGGCGGCGTCTGGGTGCGCGACTTCGAGCAGCAATCGGCGCTCAAGGTGCTGGTGCTCGCCGACGTCTCTGCTTCGATGGGTTATGTCGGCAGTCACGACAAGATGGTCCAGGTGCAGCGCGTCGCGGCCGCCCTCGCGCACAGCGCCTGGCGCAACGGCGATGCGTTCGGGTTCTACGCAGCGAACGAGGAGCCGCGCACCGAACTCACGCTGCCGGCGCGGATCAATCGCGGTGCGGCCGAGTGGCTCGAGCGCAAGCTGGCGCAATGTTCCCCGCAAGGGAGCAGTGCACGAGGACTGCTGCAGGTGGCGGCGCGACTGCCGCATCGGCGCGCGCTGGTTTTCCTGCTTTCGGATTTCCACTGGCCCGCGGGTGATCTCGACGTGCTGATGCGCCGACTCGCGCATCACTCGGTCGTTCCGGTCGTGCTCTGGGACCCGGCCGAGGTGCAGGCGATCCATCGCCACGGCATCGCCGTGCTGCGCGACCTCGAAAGCGGTGCGCGGCGCTTCGTCTGGCTGCGGCCTGGTCTCGTCGAGTCGCTGCGCGTGCGGCGGCGCGACCGCGAAGCCGAACTACGGCGTATCTGCGCAAGTTTTGGCAGCACGCCGTTCTTCGTGCGCGACCATTTCGACCCGATCGAGCTGACGCGTTATTTTCTCGAGGCATTGGCATGACGCGCCGCCGGACTGCGTCGCTCGCTGCATGGCTGTTGCCAGCCGCGTGTGCCATGACGCTGCTCTGCGAAAGCGCAGGCGGGGCTCCCGCCGCCGATGCGATCGACAACACGATCCAGCCGATCGTGACGTTGCGCGATTCCGGTTATCTCCTCGGCGACCTGGTCGACGAGCGCATCGAGCTGATGCTGCCCGCCGGCTTCAGCGTCGATCCCGATTCGCTGCCTCTGCCGGGCCGCGTGGCGCCGTGGATGGAGGTGCGCCGCGCGCGCCTCGAGGCGGGCCTGGTAGCAGGGCAGACGAGCGTCATCGTCACCTATCAGGTTTTCGCCGAGGTCGAGCAGGCCGAGCGCGTGCCGATTCCGTCGTTCAAGTTGCGCGTTCGCGACGGCCTGCAGGCCCGAGCGGTAAGCGTGCCGGAGAAATCATTCCTGATGTCGCCGGCTCTGCCGGCGACGCTGACCGACGAGGACCGCGAGCTGAAGCCGTCGTCCATGCCGCAGGCACTGCCGCTGGCTCGGACGATTTCCGTTTTTGCGCTCAGCATGCTCGCCGTGCTTGCCTGCGGGTTCTACCTGTTGTGGGCGTACGATCGACTGCCGTTCCTGCCGCGCTCGCCCGGACCGTTTGCGCGCGCCTGGCGTCGCTGGCGCCGGCTAGCAGCTCGCCGGACAGGAGTCCAAGTGCCGCGAAGGCCACGGATGGCCGAGAGCGGCCGCCGGAGCCGTTGGTGGACATGGATCGCCGAGACAGGCCGGCGCGGCAGGCACGCGATCACCGAGGGCGAACGAATCGAGCTGCTGCGCGACTGGCACGCAGCGTTGAATCAGGCAGCCGGTGAGACATTGTATACATCGACCCTGCCGCAGCTGTTTGCGCGCGCGCCATATCTGGAGACGCTGCGTGCGCAGGTGGAAGGTGCGTTCGATGCGTCGTGGAAATCGTTCTACGGCGTGTCGCAGTCGCCGGGCCCGGACGCCGCGGAAATTCTCGATCTGCTGCGTCGCTCGGCCGAGCGCGAGCGCGGCGTGCCATGTTGACACACCTGCACTGGACCTACGCGTGGGCGCTATGGGCGCTGCCGCTCGCGGTCCTGCCGCTGTTGAGTTACGCAGCGCGCACGTTCGCCCATCCGGCGACCGCGGACTGGCCGCGCGACCTGCCTTCGGAGATATTACAGATGCTGCTGCGCGCGATTGGCGCGGTTACCCTCGCCACGCTGATCGTGGCGTCGGCAGCACCGTACCTCGAAGGTGGCACGCAGACCTTGTCGGGAAGCGGCGCCGAGATCGTCATCGTGCTCGACCGCAGCGGCAGCATGTCCGAACCCTTGCTCGGCGCCGGCGATTCCGGAAGCATCCGCGGCGAGACGCATGCGGAGAGCAAGATCGAATCGGCGCGGCGTATCCTGCTCGCCTTCATGCAGCGACGACCCGGCGACACGTTCGGCATGGTCACGTTCAACGCCTCGCCGATTGGCGTCGCGCCGCTCGGCGAAGATCGCGCACTGGTCGAGTCGGCGCTGATCAGTGCCGAAGCGCGCAGCGAAGGCTACACGGCGCCCGCGCGCGCGCTCGGCCTTGCGCTCGACTACTTCCGCGACCGGCCGCTGACTGCGTCGCGCGTCGTTCTGCTCGTCTCCGATGGCGGCGCGACGATCAGTTCGGAGAACCGCGCGAAACTGACCGACCTGTTCCGCGAGCGCGAGGCGTCGCTGATCTGGATTTACACTCGCGGCGACCAGGAACCGAGCATCCGCGTGCCCAAGGACCGGGCATCGGAAAGCCTGTCGATGCACGAATTCTTCGAGTCGCTCGGCGGTCCGTACCAGATGTTCGAGGTGACCAGCAGCGAGGGACTCGAACGCGCAATCGCCGAAATCGGACGGCTGACCAATCTGCCGACGCGCTACGAACAGCATTTGCCGCGCAAGGACCTCGGCGCGCCACTTTTCGCATTCGCGTTCGCATGCATCCTTGCGTTGCTCGGTGCGCGACTGATGGAAGTGCAGACATGGCGCGCCTGAAACGCTGGATCAATCCGCTGGTGTGGGCGCTTCTGACGCTGGCGTTCGGGTTTTCGTTCTGGTCCGCGCATCGCTGGCTGCAGCTGGTCGCCGTCAACGCCGCGATACGCACCGGTACGGTCGAGATCCTGGCGTCCACGGTGACCGACTCGCGTGTCCGCTATGCGGCTGGCTGGCAGGCCGAGCGCAAGCTCGAGTTCACTCAGGCAGTGCAGCGATACACGGACGCCCAGGATCCGGCCGACCCGGTGCGCTCGGCGCAGGCGTGGTTTGCGCTCGGCAACGTCTACTTCAAGACCGGCATCGTCGAAAGCCGCAACTATGAAGCGACGGTGGGGCCGGTGTTTGAGAACGCGCAGTTCGACCTGGCGCGCGATGCCTATCGCAGCGCGCTGCGCATCGACCCGCAGATGGCGGGCGCGCGCTACAACCTCGAACTGCTCGAGCGCCTGGCGCCGGTACGCCACCTACAAGGCTGGCGGCGCAGTACCGACCCGATTCTGCTCGCGCCGGACAAGCACAATGGTTGGACCTCGATGCAGGACGACAACAAGCGTGGTCTGCCGTGAAGCGCGTGCGGCAATGGTTGCAGATCGCAGTGTCGCAGGCGGTCGGCGCCTTCGCCCTCGCTGCGGTCCTGCTCCTGCCGGTATTTTTCTCGCCCCATTGGCTGCTGCCCGGCGCGACGTACTCGTACCTGTTCGTGATCGACGTCAGTGAAAGCATGAACGTTCGTGACCCGCCCAATGGACGGCCTGACGAGTCGCGCCTGGATCGCGCCAAGGATTCCGTGATCGCATCGCTCGCCGCGCTGCCGTGCGGATCGCAAGTGGCCATTGCGCTGTTTGCCGGCAGCGATACGCTCGTGTTGTTCGAGCCGATGGAAGTCTGCCGGCATTACCCCGCGATCGAGGAGGTCGTGCGCGGCATCGACTGGCGCATGGCCTGGGACGGCGATTCGCGCGTCGAGTCGGCGGTGCTGGCGGCGCTGCACGAGGCCGGCCAGCGCGGATTGGATCTGATCTTCCTGAGCGATGGCGACGAGGCACCGCACGCCTTCGTGCCGCACATGGCCGACCTGCTCGCCGTGCAGGGCAAGGTCAAGGGCTGGCTGGTCGGTGTCGGCGGTCCGCAACCGCAGCCGATCCCGCGGCTCGACGCGGACAATCGCATCGTCGGTTATTGGACGGCGGTCGACGCCGTGCGCGAGGGGTTCTATCCGAACCTGGCGGAACTCGTGAAACAGGCCGCTTCGCCGGCCGAACTCGAACGATCCGGCGCGCTCGACGAAGTACAGGAGCACCGCTCCGCATTGAACGAGGAATACCTGAAGCTCATCGGCGCCTCAGCTGGCCTCGGCTACGTCACCGCCGACTCGCCGCAACGCGTTGCCTCTGCAATTGCGGACCCCGGCATCGCGCGCCACGAGAAGGCCGAGCGCGACATGCGCATCGTATTCGGCTTCGCGGCGGCGTTGCTCGTTGCGCTTGGCTGGGTGCAAGGACGCGTGGCTGAGAGCAGAGAGCCAAGGGCCGAAGAGCGGATGATGCGAAGTGGCGCGACTCCTGACTCGAGGCACGCAGTCCTCGGCCCTCAGCGCTCAGCCCTGGCTTCCTTCACCCAGCCCTGACCCCTCTCTCCAGCATCTGCTTCGCGTGCGCCAGCGTTTCGCGAGTGATCTCGATGCCGCCGAGCATGCGCGCGATCTCGTCGCGGCGTGCCTTGTCGCCGAGCACGTCGATGCTCGTCTGCGTGCTCGAACCGTCGCTGGACTTGGCCACGCGCAGATGTTGATGGCCTTGCGCGGCCACCTGCGCCAGATGCGTCACGCATAGCACCTGCCGGCGACTGCCGAGGCGACGCAGTTTCTGGCCGACGACTTCGGCGACGGCGCCGCCGATGCCGGCATCGACCTCGTCGAACACCATCGTGCCGATTTCGTCGAGCCCGAGTGCGGCGACCTCGATGGCGAGGCTGATGCGCGACAACTCGCCGCCGGAGGCAACCTTGCGCAGCGCGCGCGGCGGCTGGCCCGGATTCGCGCTGACCAGGAACTCGACGCGCTCGCCGCCTTGCGCATCCGGTGTGGACTTCCCGGTGGGTTCCAGCTGCGCCTCGAAGGATCCGCCGGCCATGCCGAGTTCGCTCATCAGCGCGCTGACGTCCGCACCGAGACGCTGTGCCGTCGCCGTGCGTAGCGCAGTCAGCTCTTTGGCGGCCAGACCGGAATCGCGCTCGACCGCAGCGCGCTCGCGTTCGAGCTTTTGCAGCGCAGCGCCGGCGTTGCGCAAGGATTCGAGTTCGTCGTGCAGCGCGAGCGCGTGCGCCTTGAGCTGGGCGACCGGCATGCGGTGCTTGCGCCCCAGTTCGTGCAGCTTGGCGATCTGTGCTTCGGTTTCGGCGAGGCGATCGGGGTCGAGGTCGAGCGAATCGCGATAGCGCGCCAGTGCTTCGTTGGCTTCGCCGAGCTGGATCTGTGCGGCGTCGAGCAACTCGCGCACGCCGGCGAGGTTCGGATCGACCTCCGCCAGGCGCGCGGTCTCGCCCTGCGCGCGCGCCATCATTCGTGCCAGATTGAATTCGCCGTCGCCATCGATGAGTTCCGCAACGGCATTCGTGCCCTGGATCAGCTGCCCGGCATTGCTCAGGCGCTTGTGTGTTTCGTCGAGTTGGTCGAGTTCGGCCGGTTCGAGCGCGTGCCGGTCGAGTTCGGCGACCTGGTGATCGAGCAGGGCGATGCGTTCGGAATGATCCTGCTCGCCGCTGAGCTCGCGGATTTGTGCGTCGATGGAACGCCAGCGAGCGGCGAGCGCAGCGACTTGCGCCAACGCTTGGGCGTGGCCGCCGTACGCGTCCAGCAGCGCGAGCTGGCTCGATCTTTCCAGCAACGCCTGGTGCTCATGCTGGCCGTGGATCTCGATCAGCCGTTCCGCCAGGGCCTGCATCTGGGTCAAGGTCGCGGGGCTGCCGTTGATCCACGCCCGCGACGTGCCTTCAGCGCGGATCACGCGGCGCAGCTGGCAGCTTTCGCCGGCGTCGAATTCCTCGCCGGCCAGCCAGGACTTGGCAGCCGGAGCATCGCGCAGGTCGAATTCGGCGATCAGCTCGGCGCGCTCGCTGCCGTGGCGGACGACGCCGGTTTCCGCGCGCTGGCCGGCCAGCAGCAGCAGCGCATCGACCAGCAGCGACTTGCCGGCGCCGGTCTCGCCGGTGACGACAGTCAGGCCAGCGTCGAAGCCGATCTCGGCCTCGCCGACGATGGCGAAATCCTTGACGAAGAGTGTCTGCAGCATCTGCGGTGCGGTCGGTGAGGGCAGCGAAGCTAGCACGCAGGGATCGCAGCGCCAAGAGACGGCCGCGCGCCGGCGGCGCGTCTGGCCCCCGTGCGCCGGGCGATGGCCGAAAGGCGCCTTGAACGGCATCACAGAACGCCATATTCATCATTTGCGACGCGATTGCACGGGCGCAGTCGCTGTAGAATCGATCCACCATGTCTGCACAGTTCGGTCCCAAACTCGATGCGCGCGCCCGCCAGTTGCTGCGGACGCTCATATCGCAGTACATCGCCGACGGCCAGCCGGTGGGTTCGCGGACGCTGGCGAAGAACTCGGGACTCGATGTCAGTCCGGCGACGATTCGTAACGTCATGGCCGATCTCGAGGAGATCGGTCTGCTCGCGGCGCCGCACACTTCTGCGGGCCGCGTGCCGACCGCGCAGGGCTACCGCGTGTTCGTCGACAGCCTGCTCGAGCTCAAGCCGCTCGAAGAGACCCAGATTGAGCAGATGCGTCGGGGATTGCCGTCGCAGGCGCCGACGCAGGATCTGCTCACTGGCGTGTCGTCGCTGCTGTCGGATGTGACCCACTTCGTCGGCGTCGTCACGGTGCCCAAACGCGAGGAGTTTCCGTTCCGGCACATCGATTTCGTCGCGCTCGGCGGCAATCGCGTGCTCGTGATCCTGGTGTTTGCCGACAATGAAGTGCAGAACCGCGTGATCGTGACGCAGCATGTCTATTCGCCAAGCGAACTCGAGCAGGTTTCCAATTTCCTCAATGCGAATTATGCCGGCCTGCGCATGGCCGAAATCCGCGAGCGCCTGAAGCGCGAGATGCGCGAGACCAGCCAGCGCTTGCACCAGCTGATGGTTGCCGCGGCCGACGTCACCCAGCAGGCGTTCCCGGACCGGAACGCGGATCCGGGCGGCGACATGCTGGTTGCGGGACAGATCAACCTGATGGATTCGCAGGGCCCAGCCGACATGGAGCGCCTGCGCGACCTGTTCGAGGCGTTCCAGCGCAAACGCGATCTGCTCGTGCTGCTGGAGAGTTGCTCGAGGGCCGAGGGTGTGCGCCTGTTCATCGGCGAGGAGTCCGGTTTCGATGCGCTGGACAACTACAGCGTCGTGACGGCGCCATATGGCGTCGAAGGTCGCGTGCTCGGCGTGCTCGGCGTGATCGGGCCGACGCGCATGGCTTACCAGCGCGTGATTCCGGTGGTTCAGGCTACGGCTCAGATCCTGTCCGGTGCCTTGAATCAGGCCCGCCAGACCCCATAGCTTCCGCCGTCCAACGGCGACGTCGACGTCGTTCGCCAAAGATTCGATTGTCCCTCGCCCCATCGCTTGCGATGGGAAGAGGCGAGGATAAGGGGCGCTCTGTCTGCTTGTGCGCGGCAGGCGGCAGACAGGGTGAAGAAGCCAGGAAACTACTTGCGGCGCGCAACCCCGATGCGAGCCGGTTCATTAGCTTTGTGGAGCGAGTTGAATGATGGAAAACACCAATCCCACCCAGTCCGACCAGCCGGAAGCCGGCGCGGCCGACGAGATGCAGGCCGACGCCGACCTGCTCGGCCAGAAACTGGCGGAATACGAGAACAAGATCGGCGAGATGCGCGAGGTGTTGCTGCGCGAGCGAGCCGAGATCGAAAACCAGCGCAAGCGGCTGCAGCGCGATCTGGAGCAGGCGCGCAAGTTCGCCAACGAGCGCTTGCTCGGCGACCTGCTGCCGGTATTCGACGGCCTGGAGCACGGCTTGCTCGCCGATACCTCGGATACGGCGGCGCTGCGCGAAGGCATGGATCTGACGCTCAAGGCGCTGACCAAGGTTGGCGAGGGCAACGGCCTGAAGGCGGTCGACCCGATCGGTCAGCCGTTCAACCCGGAACTGCATCAGGCGATGACCATGGTCGAGGCGCCGGGCAAGACGGCGAATACGGTGGTCGCGGTCATGCAGAAGGGCTACGTGCTGAACGAACGGTTGCTGCGACCCGCGCTGGTAGCCATCGCCAAGACACCTGGCGCTTGAATTGGAGCCCGCCGGCCATAGTATTCGTGGCATGCGCGGCGTTGGAGCCGCATCTGCAAATCGGATATCCGGTTTGCAACCCAGAACCTGCAAACCGGACTTCCGGGTTGCAAATTTAGAACCTGCAAAAGCGGACCTCTCCGGTTTTGCAAATCAAGAATCTCGGGAGATTTGAAACATGGGCAAGATCATCGGTATCGACCTGGGCACGACGAACTCGTGCGTCGCGATCATGGAAGGTACTTCCGCACGCGTCATCGAGAACGCCGAAGGCGATCGCACGACGCCGTCCATCGTCGCGTTCAAGGACAATGAAGTGCTGGTCGGCGCCACGGCGAAGCGCCAGGCGGTGACCAATCCGAAGAATACGTTCTACGCGGTGAAGCGCCTGATCGGCCGCAAGTTCACCGATGCCGAGGTGAAGAAGGACCTCGACCTCGTGCCGTACAAGATCCTGGCGCACGACAACGGCGATGCATGGCTGGAAACCGCGGACGGCAAGAAACTCTCGTCGCAGGAGATCTCGGCGAAAATCCTGATGAAGATGAAGAAGACCGCCGAGGATTACCTGGGCGAACCGGTGACCGAAGCCGTCATCACGGTGCCGGCGTACTTCAACGACTCGCAGCGCCAGGCGACCAAGGACGCCGGCCGCATCGCGGGTCTCGACGTCAAGCGCATCATCAACGAACCGACGGCGGCTGCCCTCGCGTACGGCATAGACAAGAAGGGCGGCGATCGCAAGATCGCGGTCTATGATCTTGGGGGCGGCACGTTCGACGTGTCGATCATCGAGATCGCTGAAGTGGACGGCGAGAAACAGTTCGAGGTGCTGGCGACGAACGGCGACACGTTCCTCGGCGGCGAAGACTTCGACAAGCGCCTGATCGACTATCTCGTCGACGAGTTCAGGAAGGACACGGGCGTCGACCTGAAGAACGACTCGCTCGCGCTGCAGCGGCTGAAGGACGGCGCCGAGCGCGCGAAGATCGAGTTGTCGAGCGCGCACCAGACCGAGGTGAACCTGCCGTACATCACGGCCGACTCTTCCGGTCCGAAGCATTTGAACATCAAGCTGACACGCGCCAAGCTCGAGGCATTGGTCGACGATCTGATCAAGGCCACGATCGGTCCGTGCCGCACGGCGCTGAACGATGCCGGCCTGAAGATCTCCGACATCCAGGAAGTCATCCTGGTCGGCGGCCAGACACGCATGCCGAAAGTGCAGGAAGCGGTCAAGGAATTCTTCGGCAAGGAGCCGCGCAAGGACGTCAATCCGGACGAGGCCGTCGCTGTCGGCGCGGCGATCCAGGGTGGCGTGCTCGGCGGTTCGGTCAAGGATGTGTTGCTGCTCGACGTCACGCCGCTGTCGCTCGGCATCGAGACGCTCGGTGGCGTCATGACCAAGCTGATCGAGAAGAACACGACGATCCCGACGAAGAACACGCAGGTGTTCTCGACGGCCGAAGACAACCAGACTGCGGTCACCGTGCACGTGCTGCAGGGCGAGCGCGAGCGCGCGAGCGCGAACAAGTCGCTGGCGAAGTTCGATCTCGCCGGCATCGACGCGGCGCCGCGCGGTATGCCGCAGGTCGAGGTCACGTTCGACATCGACGCGAACGGCATCCTGCATGTGCACGCGAAGGACAAGAAGACCGGCAAGGAGCAGCGCATCGAAATCAAGGCCGGTTCGGGATTGAACGAGGAAGAGATCCAGCGCATGGTGCGCGACGCCGAGGCGAACAAGGAAGACGACAAGAAGTTTCATGAACTCGTCGGCACGCGCAACAAGGCCGATCAGCTCGTGCACGCCACGCGCGCGGCAATCAAGGAACACGGCGG
>Ga0157375_10000101_pt1 | contig 87397 bp, 78 predicted proteins | sample M35metaG_FD_115311 | JGI IMG/M metagenome (GOLD analysis project Ga0157375, IMG submission 115311) | Miscanthus rhizosphere microbial communities from Kellogg Biological Station, Michigan, USA - M3-5 metaG | ecosystem: Host-associated > Plants > Roots > Rhizosphere > Soil | place: USA: Michigan... | reverse complement strand
GCCTAAGCGAGGTGCCGAGTGGTGGGGCGAAGGCCTTTTGGTTACTTTTGGGCCTTTCCAAAAGTGACCCGCTGTAAGAGCGGAACCATAAGCCGCCGTTACCGCAGCAACGGATATGTACACAGACATACCGCCATCGCAGGCAAACCAGCTCCCACAATTAGATGTGCCCCCAATCACTGAGGCACCGCCCGAATCACCGCCCTAGGCCCACTCACAGGAATCGCCTTCTCCACCGAAGGCAACTGCGGCGCCTGCACATCCGGCATCGCCCAACTGCGCTCCGGCTGCAACCCGCCCTGGGCCCGGCGCATAAACTCATACCGATTCAACGTAATACTGCGCCCCGCCCCACTGTCGCGAATAATGTAGGGCCGCAAAAACACCATCAGATTGGTCTTGTTCACACTGCGCTTTTCATTACGAAACAACGCCCCCAACCCGGGGATATCCGACAACCAAGGCACCGCGTCATTGCTCTGGCTATACCCATCCTGCAACAACCCCCCCAGCACCATGATCTGCCCGTCATCCAACAAAATGCTGGTATCAATCGCCCGCTTGTTGGTCACCGTCCCCGCGTCCACCGAAGCCCGCGAATCGACGCTGCTGACCTCCTGGTAAATATCCAGCTTCACTGTGCCACCCTCGGAAATCTGCGGCCGCACGTTCAGCTTCAGCCCCACCTCTTCACGCTGCACCGTCTGGAACGGGTTATTGCTGGTGCCACCACCACCGGTCACATAACTGCCGGTGACAAACGGAATGGTCTGCCCCACAAAAATACTCGCCGCCTCGTTATCCAGGGTCAGCAGGTTCGGCGTCGACAACACGTTGGTGCCCCCCTTGCTCTTCAACGCACGGGCCAGCACTTTCAGGTCGAGCACCTTGCCGATACCGGGAATGTCCACGGTGCCGTTGACCAGGCCGATGTTCAGGCCCTTGGGCAGCACATCGATACTGGTCTTGCTGGTGGGCGTACTGTTCACACCACTGCCCCCCAGGTTCACCCCGCCAAACCCGCCCTTGCCACCCAGGTTGCCGGCCTGCCATTGCACGCCGAACTCTGTGGCATCGTCTTCGTTGACTTCAACGATCAGGCTCTCGATCACCACCTGGGCGCGGCGCTGGTCGAGCATGTCGATCACTTCGCGCAGGTTGCGGTACAGCGGGTCGGGCGCCGAGATCAGCAAGGTGTTGGTGGTGGCGTCCGCCTGGATCGTCACGCCGCCGGCACTGAACGCGGTGTTCTGGTCGTTGGACGTACTGCCGGTGGCGGTCGTTGCCGAGCTGGCCTGCTGGCCGTAACCCGTCTGCACACCACTGCCGGTGGGTGTGCCGCTGCTGTTCTGCGTGGGGGTGCCCTGGCCGTTCTGGCCGGTGCCGCCCATGCTGCTGAGCTTGCCACGCGCATCGTCACTGACACCGGAGTCGCTCTCGCCGGTCAACAGGCCACGCAGTGACTGAGCCAGCTTGCCGGCCTGGGCGTTGCGCAGGTACACCACGTGCATGTTGCTCGGGTTGCTCTGGGCGTTGTCGAGTTTGTAGATGAGGTTGCGCGCCAGCTCCGTACGTTCGGGGCTGCCGGAGCGGATGATGATCGAGTTGGAGCGCGGGTCGCCCACCACGTTGATCTTCTGGGTCTGGTCGGCGCCCTGGGTTTCCAGGAGTTCAGCGACCATGGCCGCGATGTCCACGGCGATGCCGTTCTGCACTTTCACCACGTCGGTGTCGATGGCGCTCGGGGTGTCGATACCGCTGATGATCTGCGCTACCCGCGCCAGGTTTTCGGCGTAGTCGGTGATCACGATGCTGTTGTTGCCGGGGTAGGCATTGATCGGGTTGTTCGGCGACACGATGGGACGCAGCACCGGGATCAGGTTCACCGCGTTTTCGTATTGCAGGCGGAACGTGCGGGTCTGCATGCCCGTAGCGCCAGCGCTGTAGATCGGGCCGCCAAGCAGCTTGGCGTCGGCTTCCGGCACCACCTGGGCCACGCCGCCCACGTCCACCACGCTGAACCCCTGCATGCGCAGCGCCGCCAGCAGCATGTCGTAGGCCTGGTGCGCCGGCACCTGGCCTTCGCTCACCAGGGTCAGGTTGCCCTTCACCCGTGGGTCCACCAGGAACTGCTGGCCGGTGGCGCGGGACAGCGCGCGCACCACCGCCTGGATATCCGCCTCGACGAAATTCAGCTGCACGGGCTGGTCGCCCAGCGGGTTGCGCGCCTTGACCACCGCCGGGGCATGGCCACGGGCGCTGTTGGTCACCGGGTGTTGCACGGGCGGCCGGGGGGCGGGTTCGCGCTGGCGATCCAGCGGCGTATCGCTATGGCGGGTTTCGGCCAAGGGCTGGCCGAGTTCGCTGTCCACCAGCAGCGGCTTGACGGGCTGGTTGTTGCTGCACGCGCTCAGGGCCAGCACCAGCAAGGGTGCGGCCAAACGGAAAGGCGGGACTGACCACTTCATGAAGCTTCCTTAGCGCCAAGCGCCTGATCCATGCGAACGGTCCCGGACACAGTGCCGGCCGAGTTGTCGACGGCGTCCTCTGCGCGCTGCAAACGCGCCTCGGACACCTCCAGAGAGAACGAACGGGGGTTGCCCAGCAGCCAGCTCATCACGACGTCGGCCGGTGCATTGTCGAAGGTCAGGCGCCAGCCGCCCGGTGTCAGCGCCTCCAATTGATAGCGGCCCTGCAAACCAGCGCCATCCAGGGCCTGGCGCAGCGAAGTTTCGTCGGCCGGCCGAGGCGCGGCGACGTCCTGCAACAACACGTGCAGGGCTTGCGCCTGGGAACGCAATTTCGGGGTTTCGGCCTGCCAGTAATCGATCTTTTTCAGCGCCGGCTGCACCAGCACCAGCCAGGTCAACAGGCTTGCCAGGGCCAGGCCGGTGCCGACCAGCATGCGTTTTTCACGCAGGGCCAGGCCGCTCCAGAACACCCGGGATTGGCCACGCAGTTGCTGCCACTTATTCATCGCTGGCTTCCTGAACAGAAGCAGTTTCGGCAGGGCCGAGGGTCCAGCCATGCTCATCGCGAACGGCGCTGAAGCCGGCCTGGGCCAGGGCCGCCTGCCACTCGCCTTCAACGGCGGGGCTGCGGCTGTCGGCTAACAACGCCAGGTGCAAACGCCCCTGTTCAAACGACAGGCTCTCGACACTGCCGACCATGAACGGCAACTGGCTGCCGGCCAGTTGCAACAGGCTGCTGAAGCGCTGGCCCGGCTCGCCCGCCGCACCGCTCTGCCGTGCGGCCAATTGCTGGCGGGCCTGCTGCAAGGGGTTGAGCACCACCGGCAATTCGGGGAATGCCTGGCGCACTTGCTGGCTGAGCATTGCCTTGATCTGTTGGCCTTCATCCGCCTGGCGGGCAGCGTACAGGTTCAGGCCAATCGTCCAGATCGCAGCGGCCACGCCAAGGCAGGCCAACGCCCTGCCCCATCCCACGGTAGACGGTGGGCTCAGGCGGCCCTGCAAGCCCCACGCCGGTGTGGCACCGCTCCAGCGCTGCGCCGCATCGACCCACTGCACGTCCAGCGCCGGCTGCCCCAAGGGATGTACGGTGCCCTGTTGCAGGGTGTCACGCGTCAACAGATACCCATCTTCCAGCACCGACGTGCCCACCGGCAGCGCATAGGGCGCCGGGTACACGCCGCGCAGCTTGAGCTGCGCTTGAGCCAGCACCTGGCTCAAGCGCTGCAAGCCGTCCTTGGGCACCCAGGCCACATGCACGCGACCGTCGCTTTCACGTGGGCCGTGAGCGACTTGCATCTGCTCCACCGGGCCGAGGATCAATGCCTGCGCCGCGCAAGCCACGGCGGCCTGGGTTTTAGCCGCCGGCAATGGCGGCAGTTCCAAGCCAGTCAGCAAGCTGTCACGCGGGTGCAGGAAACAGTCGACGGCCTGGCGCTGCTTGCCCAATTGCGCCAGGCGTTCCTGGCCTTCGCTCACCACCACGCCCCGCTCCAGCCAAGCAAAGGTCACCGGGCTGTCGGCGCTCAGTTGATCGAGGGGCGGCAAGCCAATGCGCAAACGCTTCATACGCCCACCCGCGACCAGATCACCCGGGGCTGGCGGTCTTCAGGGCGATGCAGCAAGGCATCGAGTGTCACCCGTCGCTGCTCGCGTCGCGCCTGGCCCTGCAGGCGGAACCACTCGCTGGTAATGCCCACCTCCACCGAATCCACCGCCACCTGAGGCAGGTGCAGGCGGTTGACGAAATCCCCGCGATTGATAAACCAGCGCCCGCTGTCCCGCTCGGCCACCAGCGCCTGGGCCTGGGACAGGCTCAGTTGCGGCACCACCGCACTGAGCACTTCGGCGCTGGCGGTGTTGCCGTTGACCCAGGTATTGCCGGGCAGCACGCTGATAAAGGTCTGCAGACGCTGCAGCAGCAGCGGGTCCAGGCCTTCGAGGCCACTGAGGTCGTCCAGGCTGCGCAGCACCGGGTACTGGGCGGGCAAAGCGTCATCCCCTGTGCGCTGATCATAGGAGCCAATCACGCGCTGGCTGATGCGCCGGCTCAGGCTCGGGTCGACGCCGATCAGGCGGCACAGGCGCTCGAAACGCTGCAACTGCTCGACGTCCACCTGCTGGCGGTTGACCAGGTTGCGCAGGTTGAACTTGCCTTGTTCATCGGCCAGCCTTCCCTCAAACGCACCGCCCTGGGCGCGTGCCCACGGCTGGTCGAGGCGGGTCAGCACGTCTTTCTGGCGTGCGTCCCACAACAGTCGACGGCTCTGCTCCAGCCCGCCCTGCAACAGCCACTGGCCCTGGATGCGCAGTTGTTCGGCTTCCAGGCTGCGAGTGAACACGGTCTGGCGCGTGAGCATGCTGCCGGCGAGCACCGCTACCACTGCCGCGATCAGCAAGGCGCTGATGATCGCCATGCCGCGCTGCTTCGCCGCTGCGGGCGAATGCCGTTTCATGGCGTGCCTTACAACTGCCAGGAGCCGATATCGGCATTCACGCCGTCGCCGTCCGGCTTGCCGTCCGCGCCCAGGGAGAACACATCCACTTCGCCGTTGGCGCCCGGGTTGAGGTAGTGATAAGGGTTGCCCCACGGGTCGTTCGGCAGGCGGTCAAGGTAGGCGCGCCAGTTGCTGTTCTTGGCGTCGGCCGGGCGCTCCACCAGCACTTTCAAGCCCTGGTTCATGCTGGGGTAGGTGCCGTGGTCGAGGCGATACAGCTTGAGTGCCTGCATCAGCCCGCCGATGTCCTGTTTCGCCGCCGTGGCCCGTGCCTGGTCCGGGCGGTCCAGCACCTTGGGCACCACCATGGCCGCCAGGATCCCGAGGATGACCACCACCACCATGATCTCGATCAGGGTGAAGCCACGTTGGCCGCGGGGGCCTGGCAATGGGGCGTTCAGGGGCGCGATATCCATCTCGACATTCCTTGGCTGGGGTTCAATTCGTGGCGCAGTGTTGCAAGAACACATGTCAGTCGTATTGAAAATCCTCGGGAGGTTTGGTCGCCAATCGGTCAACTGCCGGCGCTAGTCTGCGGGCCTGTTTCCAGGGTTTGAGAGCGCCATGGTCGGCCGTCGCAACGCGCAAGGTTTTACCCTCATTGAAGTGCTGGTGGCGCTGGCGATCATCGCCGTGGCCATGGCGGCCGCCGTGCGCGTGGCGGGCCTGATGACCCAGAGCAATGGGCTGCTGCGCGACAAGTCGATGGCCTTGCTGGCGGCCCAGAGCCGCCTGGCGGAGTTGCGCCTGGAGGGGCACCTGCGCACCGGCAAGAAGACGTTCGAGTGTGACCAGGGCCGCTTGAAGCTGCGTTGTGAGCAGACCATCAACGCCGATGGCCGCCTGTATCAGGTCAGGGTGCAGGTGCTGGACGCCAGCCGCGAGGCGCCGCCCCTGGTCCGCCTGGACACCCAGGTCATGGCCGAATGAGCGGCGCCAGTTCCGGGACCGGCGCCAGCTTGTCGAGGTGGACCCGCTGCTTCTCGCCACCGCGCTCGATCTCTACCCCATCGCCTTCGATGGCCGTGAGACGCACGCCGGGACTCACCCGTTCGCCCAACAGAAAACTGCGCGGCGGGCCGTCGTTGAGGCTGAGGATCGCCACCGCGCCACGTGCCCCGGCGAGTACACCCGAGACCTTGATCTGCACCGCCGTCGGCGCATTCGAAAACCATTGCAACGCCGGGCTGTCACTGCGCGCCGCCAAGGCCTGGGGAGTTGCCTGGGGCGTGTGGGATTCGGCCGAGGTGAGCAACAGCGGTGTCCAGACCGCCACGCCCGCCAGGGCCGCCAACACGCCCAGCGCCTGCACGCCGTGGGCCAGGGTAAAACGATGTGCGAATGCCATGTCCAGGACCTCCTGTTTGTCCGTGGCACCAGCCTACAGGCCAATTCGCACGTTTTTATTTCACAACCTCTCCAGTTCCCCCGGTGCCTTGCGATGAAACAACGCGGCTTCACCCTGATCGAGCTGATGGTGGTGCTGGTGATCATCGGCATCGCCAGCGCGGCCATCAGCCTCACCATCAAGCCCGACCCGCTGCACCTGCTGCGCAAGGACGCCGAGCGCCTGAGCCAACTGCTGCAAGTGGCCCAGGCCGAAGCCCGCGCCGACGGCCGCCCCATCACCTGGCGCGCCGATGCCAAGGGCTTTCGCTTCAACCGCCGCAGCGACGATGGGCTGGGCGTGGAGACCTTTAAAAACGACGATTCGCTACGACCACGCCTCTGGGAAAGCACACCGATGCAAATCAACATCGAACCCCGACAAACCCTGGTGCTCAACGCCGAATGGATCAACCCGCCCGTACGTGTGGTGCTGTCCGACGGGCAACACAGCCTCAGCCTGCAACGCGACGCCACCGGCCTGCTACGCGTGGTAAGCCTGCCATGAACGCTGCGCAAAAAGGCTTCACGCTGATCGAAGTCATGGTCGCAATCATGCTGATGGCCGTGGTCAGCCTGATCGCCTGGCGTGGCCTGGACAGCGTCACCCGTGCCGACCAGCACTTGCAGGCCAGCACCGAGCAGACCGAAGCGCTGCTGCGTGCGCTGAACCAGATGCAGCGGGACATCAGCCTGCGCGCCAGTATTGAATTGACGACGCCCGGCACCTCTCAGGAAGAGACAGACAAAACCGGCGGGCTCGCTGCCGTGACCGTGCGCAGTTCCGACAGCAAAGGCTTCCGGCTGGACGTGATCCGCAGTGCGCCCGCAGCCGGTGACGGCTTGCAACGCGTGCGCTGGTGGCTCAAGGGCGACAATCTCTACCGTGCAGCCGCGCCAGGCCGGGACCGTTTCCCACTACCGGCCGCGAAAGACGGCGTTGTTGTATTGACGGGCGTCAGCGACCTGCAGGTGCGGGTCTGGGAAGCGGACAAGGGTTGGCGACAGTTGAGTGGCAATCGACGGGAAGACCCGCTGGGCATGGAGATCAGCCTGGTACGGCAGACGCCCCAGGGCGTGGAACGGTATCGGCAGGTGATGGGACCGTTGAACTGATGCAACCTAGCTCAACAGCACCACCCCACCCGGCAACTCGGTGCACTTGGCGCCGTAAGCATCACGAATCAACAGCGCGACACCCGCCAACTGTTGCAGATTGAACCGCGCCTGCACCCGCCGTTGGCCCAATTGCTTGTTGAGCAACACCAGCATCCCCGGTCGGTAGCGGTTGATCTCATCCACCACCGTCGAAAGCGTTGCATTGTTGAACACCAGCACCTGCTCACGCCATGCCACCACCGCCTGGGTGTCCACGGACACCGGCTCACCGATGCCGGCCGCGCCGTAGGTCAGTTGGCGGCCGCTGTCGAGGCGCACGCTGCGCCCGGCCACGTCCACCGACAACCAACCTTCGAGGCAGGTCACGCATACGCTATGGTCGGTGTTGCGCACATTGAAGCGCGCCTGCCCGGCACTCACCCAGCCCTCACCGGCCTGAACCTTGAGCGGTTGCGCCACCCGGGCAAGCACCTCCACTTCACCTTCGAGCAATTCGATGCCCTGCCCCACCCGGCTGATGCGCGTCTGGGTGTTGAGTTCCAGGCTCACGCCCTCGCTCAGGACTACCTGGCGCTGCTCGCCGACTTCGGTCTTGTAGTCGGCGGTCAAGCCGGCAAACCCGCCCGGCACGCCGACACGCACCATCACCACGGCGGCCGAGGCAGCAATCGCCCCGCCGAGGAACGCGCGGCGCCCAAAATGCCGGGGCGCAGCCGATTGCTCGACGGCGCAGCCCAGTTGCTGCCACAACCGCTTGGCCTGTTCGAACGCCTGGGCATGTTCCGGGCTCTGGTCGCACCAGGCGCGCAGCGCCTTGGCGTCGGCCACGGTGGCGCGGCCCGAGGTCAGCAACAGCAGCCAGTCGCGGGCTTCATCGTGCAGGGGGCTGGCGGCGGATTGCCGGGCGGCGGAGAGGCTAAAAATGTTCAAGCGCGCAAATACTCACGGATTTATCAGGGACTCGACACTAAGACGGTTTTCCGGCCCCGGGACCGAACCGCTGAATCACTTTTCTTTCCAGACGCTTGGCGCAATGGCCCAGGGCGGCCTTGATTTCCTTCTCGACCATGCGCGTGGAGATGCCGAAACGCTGGGAGATTTCCAAGTGCGGCGCTTCTTCCAGGCGCGCCGCGATGAGGATCTTGCGCCGGCGTGCCGGCAACTCGTAGAGCGCCTTGACCAGGGACTGGATCTCACGCTGGCCCCCCACCACCCGCGACGGGTCCAGGGCTTCGTCGCCGGTCTGCAGCAGCTCTTCGACTTCGCTGCCGGTGAGCAAGCGTGCGTCGGCCTGGCGGCGGTCGGCGGCAATGTTCAGGGCCATGCGGTACAGGTAGGCGTTGGGCTGTTGCAGGTTCGGCGGCACGTCCATGCGGTCGACCCGCAGATAGGTTTCGTGCAGGACGTCGTTGGCCAGGTCCTCGGAGCCCAGGCGCTTGCGCAAACGCACCTTGAAGTCCTCGTAGGACGCCAGGAACAAGCTGACCATCGTACTGTGCCCGGTGTTTTTCATCCGCCCGTGGCTCCTTTCCCTGCTGTGCATTCCATGCGCATTCCTGTTGTGTCGGGCATCAAAAGTAAGGTCACCGGCTGGCGCAGCGAGCTGGGTGCCGGACGCTCGACCCGGGCGGCGCCCAGGCCACGCACCAGGGCTTCGTCGCGTTGCGTGTCACCCGTGGAACTGACCAGCCGGCTGTGTTCAATCACCCCTTGCGGGTTGACCCACACCTGCACCAGCGCGCGAAAAGTCCCCGGGCGGGTCAGCGGTACGCGGCACAGGCTGGCTTCGATCGCCTGCTGCAACGCGGCGGCGTAGCTGCTGTTGAGCCGCGCGGCGTTGCGTGCAGTCACCCCGCGCGGCGCAGGGGCCTGATCGACGTCGGGGCGTTGCAAGGTGAACGCATCGTTGCGTGCATAACGTGCCATCAGGCCACTCCCTGTCAGCAACATCGCCAGTGCTTCTTGCGCCGTGTAGTGCCCACGCACACCGATGGAGCGCCGGCCCCGCGTCAACTCACGGTCCACCAGCACCGCCATGCCGGTGGCACGGCTATACGCTTGCAGTGCGTGTTCCAGGTCTTGCGCGGGCAGGTCCAGAAACAACAGCGGCGACTCGGCGATCGCCGGCTGCGCGCCTGCCAGCAGCCATAGCAAGACCAGGGCGCATGTGGCGCGCCTCAAGCTCCCCTGCCCACCCCCCGCTCTGCATCGCTGCACGGCTGACGTGTCCTTGAAAACCGTCATCCTGAGGCCAGTTTATGAACCTGATGTTACGGTGATAGCAAAAAAAACATCACGGTGACGGCAAGCCCGCTGCACTACACTTGCCAGGGTTGACGGCCCCCTTCGCGGGCCTGCCAGGAGGCCCCGATGAAGCGCTTTGCCCCCCTTGCCAGCCTGTTGCTGTGCGCCGTATTGCCATGGGTCGCCCACGCCGAAACCGCTGCTCCAAGCTGCACGGAAGTCACGGTGGATGGGTATAAGGCGCCCGACTATGGCTGCCTGAGCCAGCAGATGGGCAACACGCCGGACGCCGCCAAGGCCGCGCAGAGAAACCGCGAGGCCCAGCACATTCCGGTAGAGAAGCGGCCGCCGAACCAGGTGGGGTTATCCACACCGGCGGCGACCAGCATTCGCATGGGCAATACGTTCGGGACGTCGGTCAAGCCGCAACGTCCCTGAGCATCAGGCCGCGCTGGCCAGGGCCCCTGGCGCCTGCGTCACCGCGGGGTGGCTGCTGGCGACGAAGTCTTCCTTGCGCAACACCACCAGGGCAATCAACGACACCACGCCGGTGGCCACGTAGAAGTACCACGGCGAGGTGATGTCGCCCGTCACCTTGATCAGCCAGGTGGAGATCAGCGGCGCGCTGCCGCCGAACACCGCCACCGGCACGTTGTACGCCACGGCAATCCCGGTGGAACGAATACGGGTGGGCAGCAGCTCGCTCATCAGCGCATAGGTGGACGACGCATACAGCCCGAACAGGATCGCCACCGCCATCAACGGCGCAAAGAACGACGCCGGTGTGGCCGTGGGTGCCGACTTGAACAGCCAGAACATCGCCAGGGTGGCCAAGGTGCCGATCACCATCAGGAACGGCTTGCGCCCGTACTTGTCGGTGAACGCACCCCCGAACGGCATCACAAACGCCGCCGAGAAACTCGCCACGAATACGTAGAGCAAAGTGGTGCCGCTGTCGAACTTGAGGATCTTGGCCATGTAGGTCGACGCGAACGTCAGCACCAGGTAGAAGATCGAGCTGTGCAGGGTGATGATGAAAAACACCAGGGCAATCGCCCGCTTCCACTGCCAGACCTCACGCAGCGGCGCGCGGGAGGTTTGCCCGGCGCGCTGCAGGGCGAGGAACTCGGGGCTGTCTTCAAGCTTGAGGCGGATGTACATGGAGATAAAGCCCAGCGGCGCGGCGATCAGGAACGGCACGCGCCACGCCCACTCCTGCATCACGTCGGCGCCCAGCACCCAGGTCATGCCGTTGGCGACGGCGCCGCCCAGCAACAGGCCCAGTACAGCAGTGACCATCAGCCAGCAGGTGGCAAAGCCGCGTCGGCCGGGGCCAGCGTACTCGGAGATGAAACTGGTGACCGTGCCGATCTCGCCACCGGCCGAGAAGCCCTGCACGCAGCGCACCAGGATCAGCAGGATTGGCGCGGCGATGCCGAGGGTGGCGTAGGTGGGCAACAGGCCGAGCAACACCGTGGAACCGGTCATCATCACCAGCGCCATGATCAGGGTCTTGCGACGGCCGATCTTGTCGGCCAGCGGGCCGAAGAACAGCCCGCCCAGCGGCCGGATGAAGAAGCTCAGGGCAAACGCGGCGAAGCTTGCCAGCAGGCTGGTGGTGGGGTCATCGGAGACAAAAAACGCCTGGCCGATGTACACGGCGAGAAAGCCGTAGACGCCATAGTCGTACCACTCGATCAAGTGGCCGGAGGTGGCACCGAGAAACGCACGGCGCCGCTTGCGGACCGTGTCTTGCGCGTGAATGCCCATTGAAGGGACTCCTTGTCTGTTATCTATCCATGGAAAACGGGTTCAGCGAACGGCGGCGATACTCCCTGCTTTCAACAGCTGTCGCAAGTCGGTCTTGAGGATTTTGCCGTAGCTGTTCTTCGGCAGCTCATCGCGGAACAGGTATTTCTTGGGTTTCTTGAACGAGGCCATGCGCTCGAGAAACCAGGCAGTCAATTCAGCATCGTCCAGGGCCTGACCGCTGCGGGTCACCACAAACGCCACCACCGACTCGCCCCACTGCGCGTCCGGTTCGCCCACCACGCACACTTCAAACACCTCGGGGTGCTGGACCAACACTTCCTCGACTTCACGGGGGTACACGTTGCTGCCGCCGGTGATGATCACGTCCTTGGAACGGTCCGTGAGGGTCAGGTAGCCAGCCGGGTCGAGAAAACCGATATCGCCGGTCAACAGCCAGCCGTCTACCAAGGCTTGCTCGCAAGCGTGGGGGTTGCGCCAGTAGCCTTGCATTACCGTGGCACCGCGCACGGCAATTTCACCGCGCTCGCCAGTGGGCACCGGCTGGTGCTCGGCATTCAGAATGCGGATTTCCACACAGGATTGCGCGTGACCGACGGATGCGGCCAGGGTCGCCCAATCCGGCCGCTGGCGGTCGGCGATCAGTGCGCGCGGCAGCACGCTGATGGTCATCGGGCTTTCGCCCTGGCCGTAGATCTGTACAAAGCGCGGGCCGAAGGTGTCCAGGGCTTCGCGCAGGTCCGCCAGGTACATCGGGCCGCCGCCGTAGACGACGGTCTTGATGCCCTCGCCGGTATAACCCTGGCGCCGTGCCTGTTCGACCATGCGCTTGACCATGGTGGGCGCGGCGAACAACGAAACGTTGCCCAGTTCAGACGCGAGCCCGAACAGCTCGGCGGCATCAAAGCCGCCCGAGGCCGGCACCACGTGCCGGGCACCGCAGCGCACGTGGATGAAGTTGTAGAGCCCCGCGCCATGGGACATCGGCGCGGCATATACCACCGCATCATCGCCACTCACCGGGTCGACATCGGTGGGGTAACACAGCGACATCGCCATGAGGTTGCCATGGGACAGCATCACGCCCTTGGAGCGCCCGGTGGTGCCGGAGGTGTAAAACAGCCAGGCGAGGTCTGAGTCCTGGCGTGGCACCGGGTGTTCCAGGGTGGGCCATGGCCGTGTCGGGGGCAGCACGTGGCCGTCCAGCTCCTTGCAGCCTGTAGGCAGGTCGCGTGAGGCAAACACCCTGCCGCCATCGGTGAAGATCAGGCGCGCTTCAGCGTTAGTCGCGATCCACGCGGCTTCGGTCGGGTGCAGCTTGGCGTTGATCGGCACCGCGACCGCGCCCATCCACCAGATGGCGTAGAGCAACTCCAGGTAGTCGCCGCTGTTTTTCATCAGCACCGCCACCGCATCGCCGGGCCCCAGCCCGTGCTGGTCCACCAGGCAGGCGGCGCGTTGGCGGGCGTGGGCGGCGAAGGTGGCGTAGTCGGCGGTTTGCCGCGTACCGTCGAACAGCGCAGGGCGTTGGGGGTCGCGGCGTTGGGTGTCATGCAGCCAGTTGGCAATGTTCATGGTTCAGCAACGCCGCGCATGGAGGACCGAGGCATAGTTGGCGACCGCCATCCCGCCCATGTTGAACACCAGGCCGAACTCGGGGTTGGGCACGGCCAGGCCGATGGGTTCGCCGGTCAATTGGCGGAACGCCAGGGCATGCATCGATACCCCGGTGGCCCCCACCGGATGCCCCTTGGCCTTGAGGCCACCGGACAGGTTCACCGGCAAGCGCCCGCCGGCGCGCACTACGCCGCTGTCGAGCACGCGATGGCCCTCGCCTTTGGGCGCCAGGCCCATGGCTTCATAGATCAGCAATTCGGCGATGGTGAAGCAGTCATGCACCTCGGCAAAGCTCAGGTCGGCCAGGGTGATGTTCGCCCCGCGCAACGCTGCGTGGATCGCCCGCTGCGGGCCTTCAAACGCGAGAATGTCGCGCTGGGCGATGGGCAGGCAGTCGTTGACCTGGGTCATCGCGCAGATCTGCACGTCACGGCGAAAGGCACGGGCACACTTGGGCGAGGCCAGGATGATGGCGGCGGCGCCGTCACTGATCAGCGAGCAGTCAGTGAGGCGCAGGGAGTCGGCCACAAACGGGTTGCTCGGCGACACGTTGTTGCAATGCTCGAAATCCATCACCCGGTGCATCTGCGCCAGCGGGTTGGCCATGGCATTGGAGTGGTTCTTGGTGGCGATGGCCGCCATCGACGCCAGCGGGCAGTGATAGCGCTCCGCGTATTGTCGGGCCGCACGGCCAAACAGCTGCGGAAAGCTCAGGCCGGCTTCTGCCGGGTCATTCTGGTAGCCGGCGCCGGCCAGGGCCTGAGTGACGGCCGCCGTGGAGGTGTGGGTCATCTTTTCGGCACCGACCACCAGCACCAACTCGGCGCTGCCGGACAGGATCGCGTTCACCCCGGCCTGGATCGCCGCCGAGCCGGATGCACAGGCGTTTTCGCAGCGCGTGGCCGGCTTGAAGCGTAGCCCCGGGTCGGCCTGCAGCAGCAGAGAAGAGGCAAAGCCGTCAGGCACCAGCCCCGCGTTGAAATGCCCGAGGAACACCGCATCGATCTGCGCGGCATCGATGGCCGCATCCACCAGGGCTTCACGGGTGACTTGCACGATCAGGTCTTCAAGGGTGGTGCCTTCCAGGCGACCAAAACGCGAATGACCGGCGGCAACAATGGAGACGCTTTGAGCAGTCATAATCAATTTCTTCTGTTTTTGGTGCGTACATTCCCTACAATGCCCCACCACTGGTCGCTCGCCAATTCGTGTAACTACTTACACGGATAAGTAGCCTCCAGGTGAGAAAAACAACGAGGCAGGATGCCTGATGACCGTGTTTACCCGGCAATTTCCCGACATCGAACGCCTGGCGTTCCAACGCTCCCCCGCACCGCAGCTGGTGACCAGCCACCGCGTGATGATCGACTGCAACGAAGCCTTCCTGCAGTTGTTCGGCTACCCGCGCGAGGCCCTGCTCAACCAGTTGACCCTGTTGATCTACCCGTCCCAGGCCGACTACCACGCCATCGGCAAGCGCAGCCACGACTGGCTGCTCGACAGCGACAACGGTTTCTACTCCGACGAGCGTTTCATGCAGCACAAAAACGGTGAAGTGTTCTGGGCCAAGTCCCATGGCTACACCCTCACGCCCGAGGACCCGTTCAAGCTGATGATCTGGCACTTCGAACGCCTGGACCGCGCCCACCAGGGCACCGGCGACCTCACGCCACGGGAGCGGGAAATCGCCCTGTTGATCGTCAACGGCTACAAGTCCAAGGAAATCGCCCTGCGCCTGGCGATCTCCCATCGTACGGTGGAAGTGCACCGCGCGCGGTTGATGAAGAAGCTGCAGGCCAAGACGGTGGTGGAGCTGGTGTCGAAGATCATTCCGACCAACTGATAGAGCTGAACATCAAGCGCGGGTGAACGGCGTTGACGGTTTTTTCATGTTTGGGCCTCTATGATGCAGCCCTTCGTTGGGGAGTAACCGGCTTCTGACCCGTTCAGAAGCGTTCGTATCAACATATTCGGCAACCTGCCGTGGTACGAACACCGTTGTGGTTGGTGAGACCAGCGACATATCCATGCCAGAAGTCGGGCGTGTGGGTGTGTCGTTGACTCATGCAGCCCGACTGGAAGCCTGACCGTGAACCCCATTTCCCTGATTCTTCTCGCCCTGGCCATGTCCACGGACGCCTTTGCGGCGGCCATTGGCAAAGGCTCCAACCTGCACAAACCACGCCTGACCGAAGCCCTGCGCGCCGGCCTGATCTTTGGTGTGATCGAGGCCATCACGCCGATGATCGGCTGGGCCATCGGCCACGCTGCCACTCGTTGGGTTGAACAGTGGGACCACTGGATCGCCTTTACCCTGCTGGTCGCGCTGGGCCTGCACATGATCTACAACGGGTTCAAGGCCGAGGATGAAGAGGTCGAGAAACCGACCCAGCATTCATTCATGATCCTGGCCGTGACGGCGTTTGCCACCAGCATCGATGCCCTGGCCGTGGGCGTGGGCCTGGCATTTGTCGACGTGAATATCCTGGTGGCCGCAGCGGCCATTGGCCTGGCGACCATGACCATGGTCACGATCGGCATGATGCTCGGGCGTGTGCTGGGCACGGTGGTGGGCAAGCGCGCCGAGATGGTCGGTGGTGTGGTGCTGATGCTGGTGGGTGCGACGATTTTGTATGAGCACATGTCGGCCTGAACCAAACACATAACAGATGTGGGAGCGGGCTTGCTCGCGAATAGGGTGGATCAGGTGACAAATCTGTGACTGATACACCGTATTCGCGAGCAAGCCCGCTCCCACAAAAAGCATTTCCCACTCGCTCAAATCAGGCCGCGTGGCTTTCCTTTTTCAGGCTTTGCATGTCGATGACGAAGCGGTATTTCACGTCGCCCTTGAGCATCCGCTCATAAGCTTCGTTGATGCTCTGGATATCGATCATCTCGATGTCCGAGACGATCTTGTGCTTGGCGCAGAAGTCGAGCATGTCCTGGGTTTCCTGGATGCCGCCGATCAACGAACCCGCCAGGCTGCGGCGCTTGAAAATCAGGTTGAACACCGCCGGCGACGGGTGCGGGCTGTCGGGCGCGCCAACCAGGGTCATGGTGCCGTCGCGCTTGAGCAGGCTGATGAACGCATCAAGGTTGTGCGGCGCGGCGACGGTGTTGAGGATGAAGTCCAGGCTGTTGGCAACCTTGGCCATTTCATCCGGGTTCTTTGACACCACCACCTGGTCGGCGCCCAGGCGCAGGCCGTCTTCGCGTTTGTTGGGCGAGGTGGTGAACAGCGTGACGTGGGCGCCCATGGCATGGGCGATTTTCACCGCCATGTGGCCCAGGCCGCCAAGGCCGACCACGCCAACCTTCTTGCCCGGGCCGACCTTCCAGTGGTGCAGCGGCGAATAGGTGGTGATACCGGCGCAGAGCAACGGTGCCACGGCCGCCAGGTTGGCATCGCCGTGGGAGATGCGCAGCACGAATTGTTCCTTGACCACGATGTTGTCCGAGTAACCGCCGAAGGTGTTCTCACCCCCGAACATCGGTCCGTTGTAGGTGCCGGTAAAGCCGTTTTCGCAGTACTGCTCTTCGCCCTCGGCGCAGGATGCGCAGTGCTGGCAACTGTCGACCATGCAACCGACACCGGCCAGGTCGCCCACTTTGAACTTCTTCACATTGGCGCCCACCGCCGTGACGCGGCCGACGATTTCATGGCCCGGTACCGAGGGGTACAGGGTGTTGTTCCATTCGTTGCGCACGGTGTGCAGGTCGGAGTGGCAGACCCCACAGAAGAGAATGTCGATCTGTACGTCATCAGCCCCCGGCGCGCGGCGCTCGAAGGTGTAGGGCTTGAGGGAATCCTTGGCGTTCTGGGCGGCGTAGCTGTAAGTCTTGGCCATTTCGTTCACCTGTGTGATCTGACGTTGGAGGTCAGTGGACCAGCATAGACGCTGAACCGTTCAACCGAGCACATCCGTACAAGCCCTTCGTCCGGTTTGGCGCAATAGTGCGACGTAATGCTTTCACCCCACCCTCCCAGGAGTTTTCCATGAGCACATTCGTTGCCAAAGACGGTACGCAGATCTACTTCAAGGATTGGGGCAGCGGCAAGCCCGTGCTGTTCAGCCACGGCTGGCCGCTGGATGCCGATATGTGGGAATACCAGATGGAATACCTGAGCAGCCGGGGTTTTCGCACCATCGCGTTCGACCGTCGCGGCTTCGGGCGTTCGGACCAGCCGTGGACCGGCAACGACTACAACACCTTCGCCGATGACATCGCCCAGTTGATCGAATACCTGGACCTCAAGGACGTGACCCTGGTGGGCTTCTCCATGGGCGGCGGCGACGTGGCGCGCTACCTCGCCCGCCACGGCAGCGCCCGCGTGGCCGGCCTGGTGTTGCTGGGCGCGGTTACCCCGCTGTTCGGCCAGAAACCGGATTACCCGCAAGGCGTGCCCACCGCCGTGTTCGACGGCATCAAGGCCGGGTTGCTCAAGGACCGCGCGCAGTTCATCGCCGACTTCAACACGCCGTTCTTCGGGATCAACAAGGGCCAGACCGTCTCCGCCGGCGTGTTGACCCAGACCTTGCAAATCGCTTTACAGGCCTCGCTCAAGTCCACGGTGGATTGCGTCACTGCGTTCTCCGAGACGGACTTCCGCCCGGACATGGCGAAGATCGACGTGCCAACCCTGGTGATTCACGGCGATGGCGACCAGATCGTGCCGTTCGAGACTACCGGCAAGGTCGCCGCCGAGCTGATCAAGGGCGCCCAGTTGAAGGTCTACAAGGATGCGCCGCATGGTTTTGCGGTCACCCATACCCAAGCGCTGAACGAAGACCTGCTGGCCTTCCTTAACCGCTGATCCGCCCACCGCGGTGTACCTGATGCACCACGACGGTCCTGTAGTGAGCGAGCTTGCTCGCGCTGGGTGGCGCAGCCGCCCTAATCCCTGCCACCGCGGTGTACCTGATGCACCGCGGCGCGGGGCAAGCCCGCTCACTACAAGCTGGGGGTCACACGCCGATGCCGGTAAACGCCGCGACGATTTCATCGATCACCACCCGCACCCGTGCGGTGTGGCGCAGGTCGGCGTGGGTCACCAGCCAGACGTCATAAGGCAAGGTCCGGGTCCGCTCGGGCCAGACGCGCACCAGCCCGTCGCGCTCGCCGGTGTCCACTGGCAATTCGCCCAGGCCGATACCGGCGGCGATGGAACGGCGCACCAACAGGCTGGACCCCACCGCTGCCACAATGCGCCCGCGTCCCAGCGGCTCGTTGACCAGCGCCAGGTTTTTCTGGCTGTGCAGGTGCGGGTGATAGACCACCAGGTCGTGGCCTTCAAACACGCTGCCCGGTTCAGGCACGCCGTGACGGTCGATGTAACCCTGGGACGCAAACAACCCCACCGGCCAGCGAGCGATGCGCCGGGCAAGCAGGTCGGGGTTTTCCGGGCGGGTGTTGCGCACGGCAATATCGGCTTCGCGCTTGGCCAGGCTGAGGATCTGGGTGGTGGCGTCCAACTGCACGCGCACGTCGGGGTGCTTGTCGTGCAGGCAGGCGATGGCCGGGATCAGGAAGTCGATGGCCAGGGAATCGGTGGTGCTGACCCGCACGGTGCCGGTCAGGCGGTCATCCAGGCCCTGGATCTGGCGCTCAAGTTCAATCGCCGAGCGCTCCATCTTTTCCACCGACAGCAGGGCCGCCTCGCCCACCGCCGTCAGCGCATAGCCTTCGGACGTGCGCAAAAACAACGTCGCGTTCAAGGACTTTTCCAGGGCATTGACCCGTCGACCGACCGTCGCCTGGTCCACCCCCAACACCCGTGCGGCCCCACGCAAGGTCGACTCGCGGCACACCGCCAGGAACACCCGCGCATCATCCCAGTTCATATACACCTCCCTCACTGCATATATGCATCAGTGGCTTGCCAAATCGCAGCATTATTGCATCAAAGATCGCCGTTATGCTGGGTGCCATGGAAACGCCACTGAATCTATGACCGCGCCTTGCGGTCCCACCCCATACGTTCACCGTTACAGGATTCGCACCATGACCCTGCCAGCACAAATGACCCTGATTGAAATCACCACCCCGGGCGGCCCCGAGGTACTCAAGCCACGTCAGCAGCCCGTGCCCTCCCCGGCACCGGGCGAAATCCTGATTCGCGTGCACGCCGCCGGGGTCAACCGCCCCGACGCCTTGCAACGCGCCGGCACCTACCCGATGCGCCCCGGCATGAGCCCGTTTCCTGGGCTGGAAGTGGCCGGCGAAGTGGTGGCGTTGGGCGAAGGTGTCAGTGCCTACGCGATTGGCAACAAGGTCTGCGCCCTGACCAACGGCGGTGGCTATGCGCAATTCTGCGCGGTACCGGCCGGCCAGGCCCTGCCCGTTCCCGACGGGATGGACTGGGTACACGCGGCCGCAATCCCGGAAACCTTCTTCACCGTCTGGGCCAACCTGTTCGGCTTGGGTGGCGCGCACAAAGGCCAGCGCGTGCTGATCCACGGCGGCACCAGCGGTATCGGCACCACCGCCTTGATGCTGTGCCGCGAGCTGGGCATCCAGGCCTTCGCCACGGCCGGCAGCGAAGATAAATGCGCGGCCATCCGTGCCCTGGGCGCCGAGGCCATCAATTACCGCGAGCAGGATTTTGCCGAGGTCATCGCCCAGAAAACCGAGGGCCAGGGTGTGAATGTGATCCTCGACATTATGGGCGGCTCCTACTTCAACAATAACCTCAAGGCCCTGGCCATGGACGGCCGGCTGGTGATGCTGGGCTTCCTCGGCGGCGCCCGGGCCAATGACGTGGACCTGTTGACCATCCTCGGCAAGCGCGCAGTCGTTACCGGTTCACTGCTGCGCCCGCGCACCGGCGAGGAAAAAGCGGCAATTGCCGCCCAGCTGCGTGAGCACGTATGGCCGCTGCTGTCGGCCGGACGCTGCCTGCCGATGATCGACCAGATGTTCGACTACACCGCGGCCGACCAGGCGCATGCGCGGATGGAAGCTGGGGATCACATCGGCAAGATTGTGTTGCGGGTTATCTAACACCACCGTCACCCACCTGTGGGAGCGGGCTTGCTCGCGAAAGCACCCTATCAGTCACTCAATCACCGACTGATCCACCGCCTTCGCGAGCAAGCCCGCTCCCACATTGTTTTGAACATCTGTGCTTCTACAGGTAGGCGGGATAATCGGTATACCCCTGCTCCGAGCCCCCGTACATCCCTTCCACCCGCAGTGGATTCAACGGCCAGCCATTGAACAGCCGCTGCGGCAGGTCCGGGTTGGCGATGAACGGGCGACCAAAGCCGATCAAGTCCGCCAGCCCCGCCTCGACCAACCGCGCACCGCGCTCGGCGGTGTAGCGGCCGGCGTAGATGATCCGCCCGCTGAAGGTATCGCGCACATCACGGCGGAACGTGTCCGGCAGTTCCGGGGCATTGTCCCAGTCGGCTTCGGCGATGGACACGTAGGCGATTCCCGCCGCCTCCAACACCTTGATCGCTTCGAGGTAGGTGTAATGCGGGTCCTCTTCCACCAGGCCGATGTACACGCGGTCCTGGTCGGTGCCGCTGAACAAGGGCGAGAACCGCACGCCCAGGCGCTGCGGGCCGACCACCTCACTCACGGCAGCGACGATTTCACGCAGGAAACGCAGGCGGTTGTGCACCGAGCCGCCGTATTCGTCGTCCCGGGTGTTGGCGTGCGCCGAAATGAATTGGTTGACCAGGTAGCCGTTGGCCGAATGAATCTCCACACCGTCAAAACCCGCCGCCATCGCGTTGCGTGCGGCCTCGGCATACAGGCGGACCAAGTCCTTGACCTCCTCAGTCCTTAGCGCGCGAGGAACCGGCGGTTGAACCAACTCCCCGGTTCCCGGCGCGGTTTCGATAAAGGCTTTGACCTGCTGGGGCTGGAAAGCCGACGGCGCCACTGGGGCCGCTCCCTCTGGCTGCAGGCCGTGGTGAGACACGCGCCCCACATGCCACAGCTGGGCAAAGATCACCCCGCCTTCGGTGTGTACCGCCGTCGTCACTTTGCGCCAGCCGTCGATTTGCTCCGGCGTGTAGATGCCCGGCGTCCAGGCATAGCCCTGACCACGGGGTTCGATCTGCGTGCCTTCGCTGACCATAAAGCCCGCCGTGGCGCGCTGGCGGTAATACTGCGCCATCAGGTCGGTGGCGATATCACCGGGTTGGGCGCTGCGTTGGCGGGTCAGCGGCGGCAGCACAATACGATTGCGCAAGGTATGGCCGCCCAGCGTGACCGGGGTGCTTAAAATGGGGTCTGTCATGGGAGGTTTTCCAAATCCTGGACGAGCAAAAGCATTGGCGACGCCTGGGAGTCGCCAATCAATAAGGGGATTAATTAAATTACGCGGTGAGTTTCAGCAGGGCCTTGGCCACGTCACTGGAGCTGCCAGGGTTTTGCCCGGTGACCAACGTGCCGTCCACGATCACGAAGGATTGCCAGTCAGCGCCCTTCTCGTACAGGCCGCCCAGTTTCTTGAATTCGTCCTCCACCAGGAACGGCACCACATCGGTCAGTTCCACGGCGGCTTCTTCCGAGTTGGAGAACCCGGTCACGCGGCGGCCCTTGACCAGCGGCTCACCGTTGGCGGCCTTGACATGGCGCAACGCACCCGGCGCGTGGCACACAAAACCGATGGGCTTGCCGGCCCGCTCGAACGCCTCGATCAGGGCGATGGAGGTGGGCGATTCGGCCAGGTCCCACAGCGGGCCGTGGCCGCCGGGGTAAAACACCGTGTCGAAGTCGGCGGCGCTCACCGTGTCCAGCTTCACGGTGTTGGCCAGGGCCTGTTGCGCAGCCGGGTCGGCGGCGAAGCGGTGGGTCTGCTCGGTCTGGAAGTCCGGCAGGTCGCTGACCGGGTCCAGCGGCGGCTGGCCACCGGCTGGTGATGCCAGCACGATCTGGGCACCGGCGTCCTTGAACGCGTAATAGGGTGCGGCAAACTCTTCAAGCCAGAAGCCGGTCTTGCGGCCGGTGTTTCCCAGCTGATCGTGAGAGGTCAATACCATCAATACTTTCATTGTCGAGTGCCTCGGGATGAGTGTGGGTTGAAGCTTAGGAGCCGGGGGGTGTTGCCACAACGTCATATCCGCAAGGTTTTCGGACATGCCCGATGGCAGTTGCCGTTTGCCCACCCGCCGCCGACAATCCCCCTCTTGCCATGCCCCTTGGAGAATAACGATGCACAGTGTTGCGCTGCTGGTTTACCCAAATTTCGAATGCCTGAGCCTCAGCGTGGCCTCGGTGTTCGAATGCGCGAACCTGTTGCAGGGCGAGCCGGCCTACGAATTCCACCTGGTGTCGGAAAACGGCGGCGCGGTGATGACGTCCCAGGGTTTCTCGGTGAATACCACGCCGATCCGGCCACAGGGCTATGACACATTGATCGTCGGCGGCTACATGGAGTTCCGCCTGCCGGAGGCCAGCCTGCTGGAGCAGGTCAAGGCCGCTTCGGCCCAGTCGCGGCGCGTGGCCTCGCTGTGCATGGGCATCTTCGTGTTGGCCGACGCCGGCCTGCTGGAAGGCAAGCGCACCACCACCCACTGGATCCACGCGCCGGCCTTTCGCAAGCGTTATCCGCATATCCAGTTGGAAGAAGACAAGTTGTTCGTGGTGGATGGCCAGGTGTGGACCGGGGCCGGCATGAGCGCCGGCGTGGACCTGGCACTGGCCATGGTGGAGAACGACCTGGGCCACGACCTCGCCCGACGCATCGCACGCAAGCTGGTGATCGCCCAGCGTCGGGGCAGCGAGCAGTCACAGGTGTCGGCCCTGCTGGAACTGGACCCCAGGTCCGACCGCGTGCAACTGGCCCTGGCCTATGCCCGCGAGAACCTCACCCACGACCTGTCGGTGGACGCCCTGGCCGATGTGGCGCGCTTGAGCCCACGCCAGTTCAGCCGGGTGTTCCGCGAGGAAACCGGGCAAACGCCGGCCAAGGCCATCGAGTCGCTGCGGGTGGAAGCCGCCCGGGTGCTGATGGAAACCAGCCGCCACCCGGTCGAGGTGGTGGCCCGCGAAACCGGCTTCGGTGATCGCGAGCGCATGCGCCAGGCCTTCCTGCGGGCCTTCGGGCAACCGCCCCAGGCCATGCAGCAGGTGTTCAGGAGCTAGAACGCCTAGCGGCAGTGGTAAGGGCTTTCGCTCTTGAGTTCTTCACCGGTGTGGAAGTCGCGGATGGTCACCGTGGCTTTCGGGAAGTTGCTGCAGAACGCGTTGCGCGAGGAGTAGATCGCACTGCCATGGCTGGTCATTACCATCTTGATCGGCTGCCCATTGGCGTCCACCGCCGTGACGTTGTAATCGCCGGACATCGTCACGCAACCGCCCAGGGTCAACAACATCGCGGCACTGACAAGCATTTTTGGCAAAGGGAACAAGCTCATTTCGCTTCCTTGTGAAATTCAGGGCCAGAGCGGCCGACGAGTCTAGGAGCTAACAGGCTCGGCTAAGTTCAACCTTATCGTCAACCCTCTCCCGGCTGGTAGCCGAACAGCGACTTCACCTCCAGGTAATCCTCCAGGCCGAACACCCCCCACTCGCGCCCGTTGCCCGATTGCTTGTAACCACCGAACGGCGCGCCGTTGTCGGCCTTGCTGCCATTGAGATGAACCATACCGGTGCGCAAGCGCCGTGCCACGGCCTGCGCCCGTTCCAGGCTGCCGGCACTGACATAGCCCGACAGACCATAGGGGCTGTCATTGGCGAGGGCGATGGCGTGTTCTTCGCTGTCATAGGGGATGATCACCAGCACCGGGCCGAACACTTCCTCACGGGCGATGGGCGAGTTCGGGTCGACATCTGCGAATACCGTCGGCCTTGCATAGAACCCGGTGGTCATACCTTCGGGCCGCCCCACGCCGCCGCACACCGGTGCAATGTCCACGCTACCCAGCAACGCCTGTACCCGTTCGAACTGCGCCTGGTTGGCCAAGGGGCCCATGGCGCTCCCTGGGTGGCTGTCGTCAAAGCAGATGCCAGCAGCGACGTCCCGGGCAATCGCCACCGCACGGGCCTGCAAGGCACGGGGCACCAGCATGCGCGTCGGCGCATTGCACGACTGCCCGCTGTTGCGAAAACAACTGCTCACGCCATGGCGTACGGCAACCTCAAAGTCAGCGTCGGCCAGGATCAGGTTGGCCGACTTGCCGCCCAATTCCTGGGACACCCGCTTGACCGTATCCGCCGCCGCCTTCGCCACCGCAATGCCCGCACCGGTGGAACCGGTGAACGACACCATGTCGATACCGGCATGCCGAGCGATGCCATCCCCGAGGGTCGGCCCATCACCATTGACCAGGTTGAATACCCCCTTGGGCACGCCGGCCTGATGCAGGATGTCCGCCAGCAACATGGCCGACAGCGGTGCTTTTTCACTCGGCTTGAGTACCATGCTGCACCCTGCCGCCAGGGCCGGGGCGAGCTTGCAGGTGAGCTGGTTGAGCGGCCAGTTCCACGGCGTGATCAAACCGCACACGCCGATCGGCTCGCGGCTGATCAGCGTGCTGCCGTGGAGTTGGTCAAAGGCATAGTCCTTGAGTACCTCATGGGCACGCTGCAAATGGCCCAGACCTGCCGGGACGTGCGCGCTGCGGGCCAGGGACAACGGTGCGCCCATCTCCTGGTGCACACACTGCGCCAGCGTTTCGCTGTGTTGGCGGTAGCCGTCGATGATGGCCGCCAGCAGGTCCAGGCGCTGTTCGCGGGACCACTGCGCGTAGCCGTTGAATCCGCGCCTGGCCGCCGCCACGGCACGGTCAAGGTCGACGGTAGTGCCCAGGCTGATGGTCGCGATGGTGCGTTCGGTGGAGGGATTGATCACCGGCAAGGTTTCACCGCCCGACGGTTTGACCCAGGCACCGTCAATATAGAAATCCAGGCTGTTCATCGGGTGGCCTCAAGGGCGTGGCCCAAGGTGTTGAAAACCAGCGCGACCTGTTCTTCGTCGATGATCAACGGTGGCGACAGCACGATGTTTTCCCCGGAAGCCCGCACTAGCACACCGGCGTCGAAACAGCGCTGCGCCACCTCGCCCGCCCTGGCGCCCGGGGCACCGTCGCGGGGTTTGAGTTCGACGGCACACAGCAAGCCGATGGCGCGCACGTCCTGCACCCACGGGTTATCACGCAACCCCAGTGCGGTGCGCTGCCACAGCGGCGCAATCTGCTGCACACGGGCATTGATGCCCAGTGCCCCATGCACCTCCAGGGTGGCCAAACCGGCCGCGCAGGCCAGCGGATGGGCGGAATAGGTGTAGCCATGCATCAGCTCGATGGCCTGTTCCGGGCCTTGCATGAAAGCCTCATACACCGTGCCGCTGACCAGCACACCGCCCATGGGCACGGCACCGTTGGTGAGCCCTTTGGCCAGGCACATCAGGTCTGGCGTCACACCGAACGCCTGGGCTGCGAACGAATGCCCCACGCGCCCGAAGCCGGTGATGACCTCGTCGAAAATCAGCAACAATCCATGGCGATCACACAGCTCGCGCAGCTTTTGCAGGTAGCCCAGTGGCGGTGCATACACACCACCGGAACCGGTGACCGGCTCGACAATCACCGCCGCCACAGTGGCCGGGTCGTGGACCTCCAGCAGTTGCAGCAGCGCATCGGCATAGTGCGCACCCTGCTCCGGCTGGCCGGCGCTGAACCGCGAACCCGCGTCATAGGGCAACGGCAAGTGCGCTACGTCACCGAGCAACGGGCCAAAATCACGTTTCTGCCGGCCGATCCCCGACACCGACAACCCGCCAAACCCCATGCCGTGATAGCCCTTGGCACGGCCGATTAACTTGGTCCTGCGGCAATCGCCCCGGGCCTGGTGGTAGGCACGAGCGATCTTCAGCGCAGTGTCCACCGCTTCGGAACCGGAGTTGGTGAAAAACACCTTGTCCAGGCCGGCCGGGGCCGTGGCCACCAGGCGATCGGCCAGGGTCAGCGCGGCCGGGTGGCTCATCTTGAACGAGGACACGAAGTCCAGGCGCCCCGCCGCTTCACAAATCGCCTCGACGATCTGCGCCTGGCCATGCCCGGCATTGACGCACCACAGCCCGGCCATGGCATCCAGCACCTGGCGGCCTTCAGGCGTGGTGTAGTGCATGCCGGCCGCGCGGTCGAACAGCATCGGCTGGCGATTGAACGGGCGCATCGCAGTAAACGGGGCCCACAGGGATGAGGTCATGAGGTGTACTCCTTAAAGCTGGATGCGCGACCCGCTCAGGGTCGGACGTTGCAAGCTGCCGGCGTTGGTGTTGACGCCACGGTCGAAGCGCAGGCGACCGTCCTGCAGACGGCAGCTGACATGGTCACCGAAGGCCGTTTCGACAAAGCGCCAATCCATGATCAGCGCCCCCTCGGTGGACCAGCGTGCCTGGGCGATCACCGGGGTCTGTTCCGGCTGGTATTGGTGGTGCAGGTAGTTACCGGTAAGGCTGGTGAGCGTCTCCAGCGGCTGCTGGAAACCGGCGCGCACGTGGTGAGTGCCGCGATGATCCACCAGGGTGAAATCGCAGTGATCGCCCTGGAAATCAAAGGCGATTTCGCGCACGCCGTCTTCGTTTGGCTCCATGGCGAAACGGCCTTGCAAGCCCTGGCTGGCCGGCGAAGTTTTCAAACCCTGCAAGCTCGGCAAACGCAGGCCGTCGATCAGCGCCTCCAGTTGTGCCTGGCTGGCCTGGGCATCAATGGCCGTGCGGCCCAACGCCGGGAACAGGTGCTGCCACAGCGCCGCATGCAAGCGTTTCTCCCCCAGGCGCAGGCCACTGGTGAAGACAATCACCGTGTCCTGGTCCGGCAGCACCATGCAGTGCTGGCCAAACACGCCCGAGGCGTAATAGCCGCCGTGCTCGGTCATCCACCACTGGTAGCCGTAGCCTTCGCGCTGGGCCTCATTGGCCTTGTTCTTGTCACGCGGCAGGTATTGCTTGCCGTCGAACTCGCCCATCCACACGTCTTCCACCTGGTTACGCGTGGCATCGGCCACCCAGTGTGGCGATAACAGCTGGCGCCCCTGCCACTGGCCCCGGTTGAGGTGCAGCACGCCGAATTTCAGCGAGTCTTCACTGGTGCAGCTCAGGCCATTGCCACCCGAGTTGAAACCACCCGGGGCCAGGTCCCACTCCAGGTGGTCAAGCCCCAAGTCATCGAGCACGCGCTCCTGCAACAGCGCCTGCATCGTTTGCCCGGTGACTTGGGTCACGATGGCCGACAACATGAAACTCGACGCGCTGCTGTAGATGAATGACTGACCCGGTGGCTCATCCACCGGCTCATTGAGGAATGCCTCGACCCAACTGCTCTGCAGGTTGCGCCAGTCGCCGCCGGAGATTCCGCGAGAGTGACCGGTGCGCATAGTCAGCAGGTCTTCCACGGTCATTGCCGCAAGGTTGGCGCTGATGGGCTGCGGGCAGAGTTCGGGGAAGAAGCTGACCACCTTGGCATCCAGGCTCAGGCGGCCGTCGTCGATCAACAGGCCGATGGCGGTGGCGGTCCAACTCTTGGTTGCCGAATGCTGCACGTGCATGCGGTGGGCCGAATAGGGCTGCCAATAGGCCTCGACCACCACGGCGCCCTGGCGATACAGCAGGAAACTGTGCAGTTCAAGGCCGATATCGGCGACGGCCTGGAGGAAGTCGACAACACCGGCGGGATCGACGCCACGGTCGGCGGGCAAGGCCCTTGGCAGCGGGATGTAGGTCATGATGGATCCTCGAAAATGTTTTTATATTTCAAATAATGCAGATAAAGATTTATTCACAGCGGCCCAGATGTATTTGAGCCCTCTATAATTCAGAATTTCCGGGTATCCTTGCCCTCCTTGTCACAGGAACGATCACGCGCCATGTCCCCACTCACTTCGCTGCAGACCAAAGTCGCCGGTCAGATCCTGGCCGCCATCACCAGCGGTGACCTGCAACCCGGTTTGCACCTCAAGGAAGTGGAGCTGGCCCAGCGCCTGGGCGTATCGCGCTCGCCGATCCGCAGCGCGCTGGTGTACCTGGCCGAACAGAAGGCCATCGAGCCGCTGCCCCAGCAGGGCTATCGCGTGCCGCTGGAAGCGGCCGATGGCCTGGTGCAACAGTTCACGCAGTTGCATAACGAAGAGGACGAGCTGTACACACGGCTGATTGACGACCGGCTGAACCAGGTACTGCCCGATCAGATTTCCGAAAGCGACCTGCTGCGCCGCTACGGCGTCGGCAAAAGCGTGTTGCGCCGCTGCCTGCTGCGCCTGTCGGACGAAGGCGTGATGCAACGCAAACACGGCCACGGCTGGCAGTTCCTGCCGACCCTGAACAGCCCGCAGACCCGTTTCGAGAGCTACCGCTTTCGCATGCTGCTGGAGCCTGCGGGGTTGATGGAGCCGACCTTCAAGATCAACCCCGAACAATTTCGCCGCTGCCGCGAACGCCAGATGGAACTGCTCGAAGGCAAGGTCGATGGGCAACGCTTCATCGAGTACAACGCCGAGTTCCATGAACTGCTGGCGGCGGCATCGGGCAATGGCTACCTCCTGCAAGCCATCCAGCAACAGAACCGCCTGCGCCGCCTGACCGAGTTCCACACCGTCAACAACCCGGAGCGGGTCAAGGTGTCGTGCTGCGAGCACCTGGCAATCCTGGATGCGCTGGAGCAAGGGGATAACGAGTGGGCGTCGACGTTGTTGCACCGGCATTTGGATGTGGCGAGCAAGTTGCGGGTGGCCAGGAACAAGGGCTAATGACCTTGCCGTCGTGCGGGGAGACCGGGGACGCTGGCCGAACGCAGGTTTGACTGCAGCAACGGATACGCACACCGAGAGACCGTTATCGCAGGCAAGCCAGCTCCCACATTTGGACCGAGCACACCACATCCCGCCCGTCGTCATTACCAGAGCGCCACGGTGTAGCCAACAATCACCCGGTTCTCATTCATGTCCCGGAAATAGTTGGCCTTGCTCAACCCGTTGCGCCAGCGCAGCGACACTCCCTTGAGCGCTCCGGACTGAAACACATAGCCCAGGTCGATATCCCGCTCCCACTCACGTCCCTCGCCCGCAAACCCCTTCACCTCGGCCTGGTCGCCCTTGGCCCACCGCGTGGAAAACGTCAGCCCGGGCACCCCGAGTGCCGCAAAGTCGAAGTCATAGCGCGCATGCCAGACCCGCTCGTTGGTCTGGGAAAAGTTGCTCAACTGGTACTCGGAAAACAGGTAGGTGTTGGTGCCGTCCACGTAGGTGAACGGCGTCTCCCCGTACTGTTCCTGATAGCCGCCGCCGAAGCTGTGGCCCTTGTAGCTGAACATCGCCCGCGTACTCAGCGCACGGTTGTCCACCTTGCCGGCCAGGCCGGCGCCGGACTTGTCGGCGTCGAAGTAGCGGATATCGGTCTTGAGCGTGCCGCCGCCCAGGGCAAAGCTGTTTTTCACGCCCACGAAGTGCTGCTGGTAGATGTCTTCCAACTGCGCAAAGTGGTAGCTGAGAGTCATCCCCGGGGTGAGCTTGTAATCGCCACCGGCAAAGCGGAAACGATCACTCTTGCCCGTGCTTTTGTAGGCGCCGTTCTGGCTGGTCAGCGCCATGTCTTCGTAGTCGGTGGACTCGCGCTGCCTGGTCTGGTCGATCTGCCCGCCGATCAGGGCCAGCCCGGCGATATCGGTGGAGGTCACCTGGGTACCGCGAAAGGTCTGCGGGAACAGACGGCTGGTGTTGGGCTGCAAGGTCGGCAAGTCGGGCAGCAGGTAGCCGCTGCGCAGTTCGCTCTTGGCAAAGCGCACCTTGCCGGTCACGCCGTATTTGGAATATTCGTCATGGGCGCGCTTGGCGTAGCTCGGTTTGCCCGGCGTGGCGTCGTTGTCCCGGGACAACAGGCCCGAGCCGGAACGATCCGGGCTGGAGTCGAGCTTCAGCCCGAGCATGCCGACCACGTCGATACCCAACCCCACGGTGCCCTCGGTGAACCCCGACTTGAGGTTGAGGATGAACCCCTGGGCCCATTCCTCGCGCTTGGATTGCCCGGCGTCTTCACGGTAATCGCGGTTGAAGTAGTAGTTTTTCAGCTCCAGATCCGCCTTGCTGTCCTTGATGAAGTCCGCCTGGGCGGGGGCGCACAGCAGGCCCCCGCTCACGAGGCCGGCGCCCTTCAGGATCAGGTTGAGCGTGTTGTTATGCATGGTCTTGGCTCCTGGCAGTCGTTGGGAGTGAGTAGGTCTTATTGTTTTTCTGGGCACGACGTTCCCCATCGCGCAGGCTTCACGGCCTGCGCGCCGAGTGAAATCAGGGTTTTAAATGGCCGGGCGTATTCGGTAGCCGCCGTCCGGCAACTGTTCCAGCGGGCTGGCGGCGGCCAGCAACTGCCGGGTGTACGGGTGCTGCGGGTGATCGAAGATCTGCTCGCGCGAACCCACTTCTACCACATTGCCCTGGTGCATCACCGCCACCCGATGGGCGATGCGCTCCACCGCCGCCAGGTCATGGGAAATGAACAGGCAGGCAAAGCCGTACTGGGCCTGCAAACGCTCGAACAGCTCGAGGATCTGCTTCTGGATGGTCATGTCCAAGGCTGAGATCGGCTCGTCGGCGATCACCAGTTGCGGGTGACGCACCAGGGCCCGGCCGATGGCCACGCGCTGGCGCTGCCCCCCCGAGAGCTGATGGGGGAAGCGCTCGACAAACTGCTCGCCCAGGCCGATGTCCTTGAGGGTCTGCGTCACCCGCTCGCGGCGCTCGGCAGCGTTCAGGCCGGGCTCGTGACGCAACGGTTCGGCGAGGATTTCACCGATTTTCATCCGTGGGTTCAGGGACGAATACGGGTCCTGGAAAATCATCTGGCACTGCAAGCGATGGGTACGGTTGGCCGCCTTGAGGATGTCCACGCCCTTGAAGCGGATCGCCCCGGCGCAGGGCTTGATCAACCCCACCAGCGAACGCCCCAGGGTGGTCTTGCCCGAACCGCTGCCCCCCACCAGCGCCAGGGTTTCGCCGGGAGCGATCACCAGGCTGGCCGAATGCACCACACGATTGAACTGGCGCTTGCCCCAGAACGAGGTCGGCCCGGGGTGCTCGATGCACACCTGGTCCACCTCGACCAATGGCCCATTGCTCGCCGGCAGCGCTGCCAGCTCGCCACGCCGGGGCAAGGCTTCCAGCAGTTGGCGGGTGTAGTCGGCCCTGGGCGCCAGCAGGATGTCGTCGATGCTGCCCTGCTCCACCGCCTTGCCGTGGCGCATCACCACCACCTTGTGGGCATAACGAGCGACCAGGGACAGATCATGGCTGATAAACAGGATCGCGGTGCCCTGCTCGCGGGTCAGTTCCAGCATCAACTCGATCACGTCCAACTGCGCCAGGCAGTCCAGCGCGGTAGTGGGCTCGTCGGCGATCAACAACGCCGGGCGCAGCAGCATCACCGAGGCCAGCATGATGCGCTGGCGCATGCCACCGGAGAACTGGTGCGGGTAAGACTCCAGGCAACGTTCGGCCGCCTTGATGCCGATACGCCGCAGCATGGTCAGGCAACGTTCGCGAATCTGCGGCGGATCGAGGTCGGTGTGCAGCCTGAGCGCTTCGCTCATCTGCTGGCCGATCTTCAACGCCGGGTTGAGCGACACCATGGGCTCCTGGAACACCATGCCGATGCTCGCGCCGCGAATGCCGCGCAGCTCTTCGCTGCTCACACTGGCCAGGTCACGCCCCTGAAAATCCAGGCGCCCACCGCACACCTGCATCGGCAACGGCAGCAGGCCGATGGCGGCGCGGGCGGCCATGGTCTTGCCACTGCCAGACTCGCCCACCAACGCCACGATCTCACCGGGGGCGATGCTGAAACTCAAGTCATCCACCGCCAACGGGCCGTGCTCACCTACCCGGATCTTCAGGTGCTCCACGTTGAGCAAAACAGGATTGGCCGACATGTTCACTTCCTCATCCGTGGGTCGAGGCGATCACGCAGTGCATCGCCAAACAGGTTGATCGCCAGCAACGTCAGGCAGATAAACAGCCCGGGGAATACGCCCAGCCAGGGTGCAGAGGCGATGTAGGGACGGCTGCTGGCGAGCATGTTGCCCCAGGTCGCGGCCGGTGGCGGCACGCCCAGGCCGAGGAAGCTCAGGGCACTTTCCGACAGCAATGCCCAGCCGAACATGCTGGTGGCGAGCACGCACAACGGTGCCAGGCAGTTCGGTGCGATGTGCCGCAGCATGGTGTACAGCTCGGAATTGCCGATGACCCGCGACGCTTCGATGTACTCCAGCTCGCGCAGGGACAACACCGTACCGCGCACCACGCGCACCACCGAAGGCGTGTAGGCGATGCCCAGGGCCAACACGATGCCGTACTTGCTCGCACCGATGATCGCCATGATGCCCAGGGCCATGAGGATGCCAGGGAATGCCAGCAGCGCATCGTTGAACATCATCAACAGGCGGTCGGTCCAGCCGCGCAGGTAACCGGCGAGCATGCCGATCAAGGTGCCGGCGATAACTGCCACACTCACCGTCAGCAGGCTCACCCACAGGCTGGTGCGTGCACCGATCAACAAGCGACTGAACACATCGCGACCGAACTCATCGGTGCCCAGCCAATGGGCGGCCGATGGCGCCTGGAAGCGCGACAGCAAGTCGATCTTCAGCGGGTCGAACGGCGACCACACCAGCCCCATCAAGGCCAGGACCACCAGAGCCACCAGTAACCCGCCGCCGATCAAGGCGTTGGCCGGTGCCCAGGCGCGGCGGCGCTTGGCCGGCGCCGACACGGCAATTGTCGAACTCATAACTTCACCCTTGGATCGAACAGCGGATAGAGCAGATCCACACACAGGTTGACCAGCACATAGATAAAGGTGATCAGCAACAGGCAGCCCTGTAGCACGGGATAGTCGCGGGCGAAAATCGCGTCCACCATCAACCGGCCGATACCCGGCAAGGTGAACACGGTTTCCAGCACCGCAATGCCCCCCAGCAGGTTGCCGAGGATCAGCCCCACCAGGGTCCAGGTGGGCGCAAAGGCGTTGGGCAAGGCGTGTTTCCACAGCACGGCACGCTCCGACAGACCCTTGGCCCGGGCATGGGCAATGTATTCCAGGCGCAGCACTTCGATCGTGCTGGCCCGCGCCATGCGGGTGATCGCGCCGACTTCCACCAGGGTCAGGGTCACCACCGGCAGCACCATGTAGCTCATGGCTTGCCAGGGAGCCTGTGCGAAACTCACGTAGCCCACCACTGGCAGCCAGCCTAGCTGGATGCCGAACGCATGCAGCAACAACAGGCCGAGCCAGAAGCTGGGGATCGACAGCAGCATGGTCGCCACGGACACCAACCCCAGGTCGAGGGCGCTGTTCTGTTTCCAGGCAGCGATCAGGCCGATAGGCACCGCAATCAGCGTGGCCAGCAGCACCGCCACCAGCACGATGGTCGCGCTGACGCTGAACCGGTCGAGAATCAGCGGCAGCACCGCCTGTTTGGTGCTGATGGAAAAGCCCAGGTCAAAGCTCAACACGGCCTTGAACCAGATCAGGAACTGGGTCACCAACGAGTGATCCAGGCCGAGGGTGTGGCGCATGTCCGCCAGGCTTTGTGGGTCGGCCATATCGCCGAGCATCAGCAGTGCCGGATCGCCGGGAATCAGCCGGATCAACGCGAACACCATCACCGAAATCAGCAACAGCGTAGGCACCGCCATCCCGAGTTTTTGCAGGATAAAACGCAACATGTTCAGGCCCTGTTACTGTGCCGCGAGGCTGACGCCCCACAACCGTGGCGATGACACCGGCCACGAGTGGAAGCCCTTGACGCTGTCGCGCAGCGCTGCGGCGACCGTGCCGTTGTAGATGATCACCATCGGCGTGTCGTGGATCATCATCGTGTGCAGTTGGTCGAACAGCGCCTGACGCTTGGCCGTGTCGCTCTCACGCACTGCTTCGCGCAGCACCACCTGGGCCTGGGGGTTGTCCCAGACTTTGCGGGGTTCCTTGGTCTTGTCGCCCATCAGCGAGTCGAAGCTGGTGGCCGGGTCCAGGCGCGAGGAATAAGAAAACGCCATCATCTGGTAGTTGCCGCTCTGGTAGCGCTCCAGCTGGGTGCCCCACTCCAGGGTTTCCATCTGGATGTTCAAGCCGCTGGCCACCGCCATGGCCTGGCTGAGCAGGCCCATGTCGAACATCTGCGAGTAACGCTTGTTGACGATCATCTTGATCGGCTGGCCGTTGTAGCCGGCCTCTTTGAGCAGGCGCTGGGCCAGTTGCGGGTCGTGGTGGTAACCCTGTTTGGCGGTGGCGCTGTAGAACGGGCTGGTCTGCGGGATCGCCGAGTTGTTCGGCTCGGAGGTGCCGTTGGACAACGCGGTGACCATCTGCCCGTAATCAAGGGACGCAGCAATGGCCCGGCGGATGCGCACATCCTTGAGCAGCGGGTCGTTGGTCTGGAACAGCAAGCCACAGATGGCCATGATCGGACTGAACGAAATCTGTACGCCCGGCGTGGCTTTCAGCTCCTCGGCATCGCTGGCACTGACGTTGGGCAGCAGGTCGATGTTGTTGGACATCAAGGCGGCTTTGGCCGACGACGGGTCGGGGATCACCATGAAGCGCAGGTCATCCACCAGCGCCTGCTTCTTGCCGGTGAAACCATCCGGCCCGGCTTCGTCACGCGGGCTGTAGTCCTTGAAACGCGACAACACCACGTATTGGCCGGGCTTCCATTCGGTGAGGCTGAACGGGCCAGTGCCCACCGGCGCCTTCCAACTGCCATCGGCCGACAGCGAGTCGCGGTGCAGGATGCCGCTGCCACCGCAGTCGGGGCGTGCCATCGAGGCCAGGAACAAGCCACTGGGCTGGTCAAGGTGGAACACCACCGTGAGTGGGTCCGGCGTGTCGATGCCGGTGATCTTCGCCCCGCCACGACCATCGAATTCGGCCAGGCAGCGCCATTGGGTCTTGGAGTTGAGGTAACGCTCCCAGGTCCACTTCACGTCCTGGGCGGTCAGGGTGGCGCCATTCTGGAAGTGCACGCCTTCACGCAGTTTGAAGGTGTAGGTCATGCCGTTGTCCGAGCGCAGCACCTCGCGGGCCAGCAACGGGCCGACGGAGGCGTCTTCACGGTGAGCCACGAGGCCCTCGACGATGTGCAGCATCACCGTGTCGGTGTTCTCATCACGGTTGACGCCCGGTTCAGTGCTGCGGATATCGGCGTTCAAGCCCACGCGCAAAGTGCTCTGGGCCTGCGCGAGGCCGGCGCCCAGTGCGAGGGTGACACATAGCGTTCCATTGAGTAAGCGATTCACGGGAGACGTTCTCCTTCGCTGAAAAGACCGGCCAGGGGCAGGAGCCGGCTTCAAGCCTGTGTTAGGTCGTTATTGTTATGGCCTGAGCGAGGTCATGGCCGCGGATGATTTTTGTTTTTTTAAATTCGCCGGGACATATTCACAGCATGCACCCTGCTTGTAAATGTTTTTTTATGCATTTAAAAACATTAAAGTCAGAGACAGCTACAGCGAATGGGCCGAAACGCAGACAAAAAAAAGAGGCCGAAGCCTCTTTTAGATGAACCCGCCAATCCTCAATGCAGCGCCACCCGCGTAATCAGGTAATTGACCAGCTGCGGGTCATCGTCCAGTTCCAGGGCTTGCACCGGGCGCGGCAGGTTGTCCAGCACCGTGCGCCAGAACGCCTGGGACACTTCGTCCTGGTCATAGAAACGCACCAGCCAATTGCGCTCGCCGCTGCACAGCACCTGGGTGGCGATGGCGCGGCCAATGCCTTTGCGCCGGTAGCGCTTGAGAATGAACAGATCGGCCAGTTCCAGGGCGTCGACACCCGGCAACTCGCTGCCTTCGATCAGCAGGAAGCCGGCGATGTAACCCTCCACCAGCAGCAGGTGGGCGCTCCATTGCGGGTCTTCCCAGTAGCGCACCAGGTGCTCGTCATGGATATAGAAGCGCCCGTCTGACTCGACATCTTCCTGTTCCCAGTCGGAGGACTCATAGGCGTAGTACTGGTAGAGATTGCGGATCAACTCCAGGGCGTCGGGGCCGGTCTGGATCAATTCGACGGTGGTTTCAGGCATGGGGCTCTCGGTCAAAAAACGCAGGGCGCCATTGTTCACAAAAGCCCTGCGCAGGCCAATACATTGCATAACCTTTCTGTTTGCTGAACCGATTGCGGATTTACCTGGCCCCGTCCAAAATCCTGAAACATTTAGAATAAACTTCCCCAAAATTGTAGTGAGCGGGCTTGCCCCGCGCGGCGCCAGACCAGGTTCCGGGTTTCTCCCATGAGTGTGCGGTGTCTGGACCGACGCGGCGCGGGGCGAGCCCGCTCACTGCATGGTTATTCATTTTAAGGACATGTATTTTGACCAACGTCTGTACCGCCGGCCTGGATGTGGGCTTTGCCTCCCTGGATTACCTGCAGATCTTCATCCTGGGCGTGATCCAGGGCATTACCGAACTGTTGCCGGTGTCGTCCACGGCCCACATGCGGGTGGTACCCGCCCTGCTCGGCTGGCAAGACCCGGGCTCGGCGTTTTCAGCGGCCATGCAGCTGGCGGCGCTGGCGGCGGTGGTCAGTTACTTCTGGCGTGATGTGCGCCAGGTGACCACCGGCAGCATCGGCGCGGTGCGCCGGGGCGACTACAACGACCGCTGGTTCAAGCTGGCGGTGGCGATTGTGCTGGCGACCATCCCGATCGGGATTGCCGGCCTCGCACTGTCCTCGACCCTGAACGCCTGCAACTCGCCGTTGCGTGGGTTGATGGTGATCGGCATTTCCTGCGTGGTCATGGCGGTGTTGCTGGCGGTGGCCGAAGTGCGCGCACGCCACACCCGCGAGGTGAGCGAAATGCGCCTGCGCGATGCGTTGATCGTGGGTATTGCACAGATTGGCGCGCTGATCCCGGGCGTGTCGCGTTCCGGCTCCACCCTCACCGCCGCGCTGTTCCTCAACTTCAAGCGTGAAGAAGCGGCGCGCTTCTCCTTCCTGCTGGGCCTGCCGGCCATCGCCCTCGCCGGCTTGAAGGAACTGTGGGTGTTGTTGCATGCGGACATGCCGGCCCACGCCTGGCCGCACCTGATCTTCGGGCTGGTGGTGGCGAGCGTCTCGGCGTTCTTCGCGATTTGGGGCCTGATGAAGTTCCTGGAGCGGTTCTCTACCTGGCCGTTCGTGATCTACCGCGCGTTGCTCGGGGTGTTCCTGATTGTGGCAGTCAGCACCGGCCTGCTGAGCTGACACCAACCCCTGAGGAGCCGGCTTGCCGGCTCCTACAGGGGATTGTGGTTAGCGGTCGGCCAGCTCTTCGAGCAGGTCGGCCGAGGGCACGAAGAACAACCCGCCCGTGACTGCCGTGCTGAAATCCAGCAAGCGGTCGTAATTGCCCACCGGCCGCCCGACGAACATGTTCTCCAGCATCAACTCCAACGGCTGCGGCGAACGTGCATACCCAATGAAATAGGTGCCGAACTCCCCTGCCCCCGGCCGGCCGAAGGGCATGTTGTCGCGCAGGATCTTCACTTCTTCACCGTTCTCGTCCGTGATGACGGTGAGCGCGCTGTGGGAGTTGCTCGGCTTGGTCTCCTCGTCCAGCTCGATATCCGACAACTTGGTGCGCCCGATCACCTTCTCCTGGGCCTCCACCGTCAGGCCGTTCCAGGCCGTCATGTTGTGCAGGTACTTCTGCACCAGCACATAGCTGCCGCCCCGGAATTCGCGGTCTTCGTCGCCCACGATGGTGAAACCCTCGGCCTTGCGCCCCACCGGGTTTTCGGTGCCGTCGACAAAGCCGATGATGCTGCGCATGTCGAAGTAGCGGAAACCCTGCACCTCATCCACCACCTTCACCGCGTCGCCCAGGGCCGCCATGAGATGAGTGGCCAGTTCGAAGCACAGGTCCATCTGTTCGGCGCGGATGTGCAGCAGGATATCCCCCGGTGTCGACACCGCCAGGCGCCCTGGCACACCGAATTCGCGGAACGGGTGCAGCGCGGCCGGGCGTGGCGCGCCGAACAAGCGGTCCCATGCGTCCGAACCGAACCCGCACACACACGTGAGGTTGCCCGCTGGCACGCGCTTGCCCACCGAACGCACCAGCCCGGCGATGTCGGCGCACCAGCCACGCACCGTGTCTTCACTGCCGGGGGCAAGGGTGGCGACCATGAAGATGGCGCTGCTGGTGATGGGGTGGCAGACGGATTGCGGTTCCAGGGGCGGCTGAACAGAGGATGTCGACATGGTGAGAGTCCGGGCTGGGGGCTAAAGACCCGGGCAGATTAGCAGATCCGATGGCGATTTTACGGGCGCCATCGCCGGCAAGCCGGCTCCTACGAGGTCTCGGTGCAGCGGTGCCATAGGGTGCGAACCAGCGCCTGCAGTTTCAAGGCTTCGGCCCAGCGATCACTGATCTCGTGGCCATCGGCGCCGGTGATCGCATAGGGCGGCGGGCCGAGTTCGCAGGTGAAGGACAAGCTCTGCGGCGTGTCGGGGCGCGCCAGCCAGTCGCTGATCCCGTAGCGCCACCACTCGGTAAACCGCTGCACCCAGGCCTGGTGCTGGGGGAACTCCAGCGAAACCTGCACCTGCTCGCTGCTGGCCACGCGGCCATGAAAACCCCAGCTATGGCGCAGGATTGTGCGGATCTGTTCGTCGTCTTCAAGCGCGCCAGGTTCGGGCAACTCACGCCCGACCACGTAGTGGGACAGGTCGGCCAGCAGTTTCAGGTCGGGCATTTGCGCCAGCAGGTCGAGGGTGAACAGCAGGTCGCTGGTCAGGCGATAGCGATGGGTTTCCAGCAGTACCGGAAAATCCACCTGCTCGGCCAATCGCTGCCAGCCTTCCACCAAGCGCGCGGCTTCGCTTTGGGTGCGCGGGCGCACGTCGGCTTGCAGCGTGAGGTGATGGCAACCATGGCGGCTGATCACGTCCAACGCTGCGGCCAGGTCGTCGACGCTTTGTGGGAACAGCTGGCCTTCGATCTGCAAGCCCCTGGTTGTGGCCGCCGCGTGCAGCCGGGCAACGTCGGCGGGCTTCCAGTAGTGGTCGGTGACGCCGTCGAAACCGGCAGCCTTGATGCGGTCGAGTTGCGCCTCCAGCGGGCCGGGTTCGGTTTGCATGGCCCATAGGGATTGGAATACCAGGAATTGGCGCATATCAGCCTCGCAGCAGGTGTTTGAGGGACTGCCCGGGATCGGCCAGCGTGGCGGCGTCGAGGGCAGTCCGTGCGGTGATCAGGCGTTCGCACAGCTTGATGTCCTTGGCCACGCCGTTGCCCTGGGCCCAGCCGCAGGCACCTTGCAAACGCTGATCGGCATCCAGGTAAAACAGCAGCATGCCGCCTCCCGCCAGTGGGCGGCTGATCATCAACGGCGTCAGCACCCCCACGGTCTGCAAGCCCCAGTCGTACTGATCGGACCAGAAACCCGGGATCGTTTCGAACGGCACTTCACGCCCCAACAGATTCAACGCCGCATGCCGCCCCTGAGCCTCGGCGTTGCGCCAGGTCTCCTGGCGCTGATAGAGGCCCTCCAGGCGAAACTCACACACATCACCCGCCGCATAAATGTTGGGCGCACTGGTACGCAGATAGTCATCGACACGGATACCCTGCCCCACCTCCAGCCCTGCGGCGGCGGCCAGCTCCATATTCGGCTGCATGCCAATACCGACCACGACGCGCTCGCAGGGCAAGCGTTGCCCGTCGACCAGCAGCACGCCGTCGGCCTGGATGGATTCCAGCGCCACATTCAATCGCACGTCCACGCCGTGTTCGCGATGCAGGTCCAACAGCGCCTGCGAGATAACGGGGGGCAGCACGCGGCCCGCCAGCCGTGGCCCGGCCTCCAGCACCGTGACTTCACAGCCAAGCCCACGTGCGGTCGCCGCCACTTCCAGGCCGATAAAGCCGCCACCGACCACCACCAGCCGCGTGCCGGGGTTCAGCGCGCTGCGTAAGGCCAGGGCTTCATCATGGGTGCGCAGGTAAAACACATTGGCCTGTTCCTGGGACAGACGCCGTGCCCTGCCCCCGGTCGCCAGCAACAGCCCGGCGTAAGGCAACCACTGGCCGTCAGCCAATTGCAGGCGATGTTGCGAAGGCTCCAACCGGCTCACCGGGTTACCGGCAAGATGCTCGATGCCCAATTCGGCGAGTCGCTCGCTATTGAGCAGGCTGCACCCGGCCAGGTCCGTGGTGCCCTGCAACAAGCCCTTGGAGAGTGGCGGTCGTTCGTAGGGCAAGTGCGCTTCATCGCCGATCAGGATCAGGCGCCCGGTGTAGCCCTCTTCGCGCAGGGTCAGCGCCGCACGGCCACCGGCATGGCCGGCGCCGACAATAATCAGGGGTGCATTCATTATCAGGCCATGACAGCGAGCAGCACTCGCCCCGCTTCGACCCGCACCGGGTAGGTCTTGAGGTTGACGCATACCGGCGCGCCCAGGGCCTTGCCCGTGCGGTAATCGAAGCGCCCGTTGTGCTTGGGGCACTCGATGATGTGGTCCATCACCAGGCCGTCAGCAAGGTGGATTTTCTCGTGGGTGCACAGGCCCGCCGTGGCGAAAAATTCATTGTCGGCCGAGCGGTACACCGCGTAGGTGTGCGGCCCGTGGTCGAAGCGCAGCACGTCTTCTTCGTCTATTTCGCCCACGGCGCAGACGTCGATCCATTGATCGTTCATGATGGTTCCTGTAGTGAGCGAGCTTGCTCGCGCGGCGGCCGTAAAAATGCCGCAGAATTGTCTGGAAAACGCGGTGGCGTTATTGGGGCTGCTGCGCGGCCCAGCGCGACGGTTCGACGCCTCGACAAGCTCGCTCACTACAAGGGCCCGGGCGTTGGATGAAGTAATTCGGGTCGCGGCGTTGGCGCCAGATGGTCGGGAGGATTTCCTTGTAGGCCTCCAGCAGGTTGGCGTAGGGCGGCGGGCAGTCGTTACGGATCTCGTCGTGCAACTGGGCCAGGGCGTGGTACGGCACCATCGGGTACATGTGGTGTTCGAGGTGGTAGTTCATGTCCATGTAGATAAAACGCAGCACGCGGTTCATGTAGATCGTGCGGCAGTTGCTGCGGTGGTCGAGCACGTCTTCGGCCAGGCCGACGTGTTGAGTGAGGCCAAACAGGTAGCCGAGCCAGGCACCGTAAAGGCTCGGCAGGCCCACCAGCATCAGCGGCAGCCAACTGTGCAGATACAGCGCGGCGCCGATGATCACGGCATAGATACCCACCCAGATCCGCGCCGCACGAAACACCTTGGGCCATTCGGATTCAGGGATGAAATCGGCCTCCTGGGCACTCATCTTGCCGACGGCATGGCGCGCCACGCCGCTGAAGGTTTTCCAGGCCAGGGGCAGGTTGAACAGGCTCAGGAACATCATCAGGAAGCTGGGCGGACGCGGTTCGACGATCTCCGGATCGCGACCCACCACGATGGTGTCGGTGTGGTGCCGCGCATGGCTCCAGCGCCACACATGGGGTTCGAAAATGCACATGAAGCTGGCGACCTGATACAGCCCGTCGTTCATCCAGCGCGTCTTGAACGCCGTGCCGTGGCCGGTCTCGTGCCAGCGCGGGTTGGAGGCGGTGCCGTACAGCACGCCATAGGCCATGAAGAACGGCACGCAGGCCCAGGTGCCCCAGAACCAGTAGCCGCCAAAACCGGTGGCGAACAGTGTGGCCACCCACAGGGCGGTGTCGCGCAAGGCCGGGCCGTCGCGGCGCTGCATCAGTTCCTTCATGCGTTTACGGGCAATCGGCGATTGGTACCAGCTCGCTGACACCAGGCCTTTTTCGGCCGCGCGGGCCGCTTCGGGGCCGGTGAGGCTGTAGTCGCGTCGGGTGGGTTGAGGCATTGTTATTGTTCTCCGCAAGCGTGGGTTTCAGGGGCTTTGCGAAACCCACGATAGAGAACGGGTAATTCACCCTCAAGGCCTTGAATCCATTCCCTATCAAGCTATCATCCAGGCGCGGTGGGGCTTGATAGTTTTCTATCACGTGGTGCTTGCACGCGCCTTGGTATGCCTGGCGCCTCAAACTTGTCTGATACAACGCGGCGCGGGGCAAGCCCGCTCACTACAAACTTCGGGGGTTCAGATGAACAACAGTAAACGCCCGACCATCGCCACCGTTGCTGCTCATGCGGGGCTCAGTGTGGCGACTGTGGACCGGGTGTTGAATGCACGGGCGCCGGTCAACCCGCAGACTGCCGAACAGGTGTTCCAGGCAGCCGAAGCCGTGGGTTATTTTGCCGCGCGGCTGATCGGCCAGCGCATTCGTGAACGTCGCCCCACGTATCGCTTCGGCATCTTGCTGCTGGCCACCGCCCAGGCGTTCTACGCCAGCCTGGCGCAGGCGATTGGCGAGGCGGCGCAGCGTCATGCCGGTGCCAACCTCAGCTGCCAGTTCGAGTACATCGTGGATCGCACGCCAAGCGTGATCGCCGCCCAGATCGAACACCTGGCCGTGCAATGCGACGCCCTCGCCGTGGTCAGCTTTGCCCACCCACTGATCAACGCCACATTGGCGCAAATCCGCGAAGCCGGCGTGCCGGTGGTGGCGCTGCTCTCGGATATCCACGAGCACGCCGCCGAACCCTACGTGGGCCAGGACAACCATGTGGTCGGGCGCACCATGGGCTGGTTGCTGGCCCGCACCTGTGGGGCGCGCAAAGGCAGCGTGGGGATTCTGTTAGGCGGCCATCGCTTCCTCGGCCACCAGGCGCGGGTCGAAGGCTTGCACAGTTACCTGGCCGAACACGCGCCGGGGCTCAAGCCACTGGAACCGCTGATCAACCTGGACAACAGCGACATCACCGAAGAGGCCACCCTCGACCTCATCACCCGCCACACAGACCTGCGTGGCCTGTGCGTCGTGGGTGGCGGTGGAGACGGCATCATCAGCGCCCTGGCGCAGTTGCCCAAGCGGCCGGCGCTGTGCTGCATCCTGCAGGAGTCCACCGACCTGTCACGCCAGGCGTTGCGCCAAGGCCTGATCGATGTGGTGATGGATTCACAACCGCGCCAGACGGCCACGGCGCTGATCGAATTGCTGGTGGATTTGCAGACCGCCGAGACCTTCGACCCGGTGCGGCACCGGATGTACATTGCGCCGCAGATCGTGACCTCGGAGAACCTTTAAAGCGCGCGGCACTCGATTTTCAACCCGCCCTCTTCCAGCACATGGCTATCAATCGTCACCGGTAGGAAGCGCTGGATCACCTGCATATTGCTGTGCAAGTGGTCGCTCATGTGCGGCGTGGTAAAACTGCCACCACCGGCCATTGCCATTGGCAGCAGCAGTTGATCGGCCAAATGTTCACCCACTGCCGTCTGCGTGCAACGCCATTCCTGCGCCTGCTCGATGGCCTGGTCAGCCACCTTTTCGGCACGCAGCCTGTGCATGCCGAAGGCGCTGAACACCTCGGTGACGTGTTCGTGCACATACTCCAGCATCAGCAGGTTACCGGGGCCTTGTTCCGGGTCGATGGCTACTGAAAGCAGTTGCGCGTCGTCGAACCCCAGGCGCTGGCCCACACGCTTGAGTTCACGCTCGCTGACCTCGGCGGGCAGTCCGGCGTTCAGGGCAATGGCGCGTGATTCCAGCAACTTGCCGCGCTGCATCAGGTGCAGTGGCGCGAGTTCAGAGGGCTGGATAAAGGCCTCCAGTTCGCCACCGCCTGCCGGGGCAAATCCATACCGATTCAGGCTCAGTTCAATGCGCGCCCCCATGCGGCGCAACAACGGCAGCCAGGCCCGTTGCAGGAAATCCACCGGCGGCGCCAATGGGTTGTGGGTGCCGCCGCAAATCGTCACGCGGCTGGCGGTCGGTGCGCGCAACAACGCTGGGAGCAAGGTTTGCAGCACCAGGGTGCAACTGCCGGCAGTGCCGATGCTGAAGCGGTATTCGCCGCCCTGAATCGCGCCCGGTTCAAAGCGCAGCGTCTGGGAGCCCAACTCGGCCCCTTCCACTTTGGCACCGCACACCTGGGCCGCCGCCAGCACGGCGGTCAGGTGTTGACGCATCAACCCCGGCCGACTGCGTTTGGCGCGGATGTTTCGAATGTGCAGGCCCTGCCCGGTGACCATCGCCAGGCTCAAGCCGCTGCGCAATACCTGCCCACCGCCCAAGGCGCCATCGAGCTCAATCATTTCGTATGTCCTTATGCAAAGTGTTTGACCGTGCTGCGCAGATAGTCATCCAGTTGTTGTGAGTCTGCGTGGGTGCGTGGCAATGACGGCACCTGGCGTTCCAGTTCACGCTGGATATAGGCATGCAATGCAGAGCGCCGTGGCCCGTAGGCCGCCTCGTCGGCATTGCGTTTCAACACCAGCAGGGCCGCTACTTCATCCAACAGTTGCGCGTCATCCACCGTGCCCAGGAGGTCGGCAAAGGTCATAGGCGGGCGGCCCAGGCCCAGGTCGATCCAACGCACCGCGAGTAACGGGCGCAGCACGTAGAAGTACTTCTTGAAACGCACCGAATCGCCTTGCAGGTAACCGCGAAAATTCTTCTTGGCCATCGACAAGTAATGACTGCGCGCAGCCGGCGGGCTGTAGAACGCCTCGGCCAACCCACGCAGTTGCGCAGTGGCGGTAGCGTCCTGGCGATACACCAGCGGCGAATCCAGCCATTCCAGCAACGTGGGATTGGATTTGCGCAGCAGCCCCAAGGTTTTGCGCAGTTCCCAACCGCTGATATCCAGCTCGTCATCCAGCGGGCGCTCGATCACGTCCCGTGGCATGTCCACCTGCACGAACCAGTCGGGCTTCTCCACATAGACAAAGCGCACATCGTAGTCACTGTCGGTGGAGGCAAAGCCCCAGGCTCGGCTGCCGGACTCACAGGCGTACAACACCGTGACATTGCGCTCGCGCTCGATCCTTTCCAGCTCTTGCAACACCCGCGCACGCATGGTGTCGCACAATGGGTGACGTTCTTCCCTTTCCATCCTGATTCCCCTTTTATCCTTTGACACACACCACTTGGCGCAAGGTGTGCAGCACTTCCACCAGCTCGCGCTGGGCGTGCATGACCTGGTCGATGTCCTTGTAGGCCATCGGTATTTCATCAATCACATCGGCGTCCTTGCGGCATTCCACGTGGGCCGTCGCACGCACCTGATCGGCCACAGTGAAGGTGTTCTTCGCCTTGGTGCGGCTCATGGTGCGGCCGGCACCGTGGCTGCAGGAGCAGAACGACTCTTCGTTACCCAGGCCGCGCACGATGAAGCTCTTGGCGCCCATGGAGCCCGGGATAATCCCCAGTTCGCCTTTTTTCGCCGACACCGCGCCTTTGCGCGTGACCAGCACCTCTTCGCCAAAATGCCGCTCTTTCTGCACATAGTTGTGATGGCAGTTCACGGCTTCCAGGGCCACTTCAAACGGCTTCTTGATCACCTGCCGCGTGGCCTGCACCACCGCGCGCATCATCAACTCGCGGTTCTGCCGGGCAAAATCCTGGGCCCAGCCCACGGCTTCTACGTAGTCATCGAAGTGCTGGCTGCCTTCTTCGAAATACGCCAGGTCGCGGTCCGGCAAGTTGGCGATGTGCTGGCGCATATCGGCCTGGGCCAGCTGAATAAACAAGTTACCGATCGCGTTACCGACGCCACGGGAGCCGCTGTGCAACATGAACCAGACACGGTTGGCTTCATCCAGGCATACCTCGACAAAGTGGTTGCCAGTACCCAACGTGCCCAGGTGCTGGCGGTGGTTGGCGCGTTCCAGTTGCGGGTACTTGTCGGTGATCGCCTTGAAGCGTGGGTGCAACGCCGCCCACACCTGATCCGCCTCGGCCGGTACATCTTCCCAGGCACCTTTGTCGCGACCTTTTCGGCTGCGGGTGCGGCCATGGGGCACGGCGGCCTCGATGGCGCAGCGCAGGCCAAACAGGTTGTCGGGTAAGTCAGCGGCCATCAACGTGGTGCGCGCGGCGATCATGCCGCAACCGATGTCCACCCCCACCGCCGCAGGAATGATCGCCCCCACGGTGGGGATCACACTGCCAATGGTCGACCCCTTGCCCAGGTGCACATCCGGCATCACCGCCAGGTGTTTGAAGATGAAGGGCATCTGGGCGGTGTTCATCAATTGCTGGCGGGCCTCGGGTTCCACAGGCACGCCTTGGGTCCAGAGTTTGATCGGCTTGCCGTTGGCCACTTCCAGCAGTTGGTAGGTCTTCTCTTGCATGATCTCGATTCTTTTCTTGAAAGCCGTCACTGCGGCGTTGGTTGGGATATAGCAGCGGTCATGCCAGATATTCAGAAAGTTCACATAAAATTTTTAACTAATTGTTTTTAATAGATATTTCTATTTAACCGAGAAAATTCTACGAAAAAGCCATGACAGGCCTTTCCTCACATCCATATCCTTACCTATCGCTCCTTATATTTTGGTCTATCCATGAAGCACAAACGCACGGTCGCCATCGGGTTTATCGGTTCCAAGCTGGATCGCGTCGGCAAGGGCGCCAATCGCTGGAACCATTGGCGCCCCAGCGTTGGCTTGTGCCAGCAGGACGACCTGCAGATTGATCGCCTGGAACTGATCCACGACATCGACGCCCGCGACGTCAGCATTGCCGAGCGCATACGCGCCGACATCGGGCAAGTCTCGCCGCACACCGACGTGCGCCTGCACCCGATGCCGCTGAACAACCCCTGGGATTTCGAAGAAGTGTACGGCGCCCTGCACGACTTCACCGCGAACTACCGCTTCGACACCGAGCACGAGGACTACCTGGTCCACATCACCACCGGCACCCACGTGGCGCAGATTTGCTGGTTCCTGCTGACCGAGGCGCGCAACCTGCCGGCGCGGCTGGTCCAGACCTCCCCCACGCGCCGCCGGGATGAAACGGCGCCCGCCACCGGCACCCACACCCTGATCGACCTCGACCTGTCGCGCTACGACCGCATTGCCTCGCGCTTTGCCCATCAGCGCCTGGAGGGCCTGGCCTTCCTGAAATCCGGGATCGCCACGCGCAACAGCGCGTTCAATGCCTCCATCGAACAGATCGAACGGGTGGCCGTGCGTTCCACCGCGCCCATGCTGCTGATTGGCCCCACGGGCGCCGGCAAATCCTTCCTGGCCCGGCGCATCTTTGAGCTCAAGCGCAGCCGCCATCAAGTGCAGGGGCGCTTCGTCGAAGTGAACTGCGCCACCCTGCGCGGCGACGGCGCGATGTCGGCGTTGTTCGGGCATATCAAAGGCGCCTTCACCGGCGCGCAAAACGCCCGCGACGGCCTGCTGCGTGCGGCGGACGGCGGCATGTTGTTCCTTGATGAAATCGGCGAGCTGGGCCTGGACGAACAGGCGATGCTGCTCAAGGCCATCGAAGAAAAACGCTTCTATCCCATGGGTGCCGACCGCGAAGTGGCCAGCGACTTCCTGATCATCGCCGGCACCCACCGCGACCTGCGCGGGCGCGTGGCCGAGGGACTGTTTCGCGAAGACCTGTATGCGCGGATCAACCTGTGGACATTCGACCTGCCCGGCCTGGCGGGCCGACGGGAAGACATCGAGCCGAACATCGACTTTGAACTGGAGCGCCATGCCCGCGAACAAGGCCGCCGCGTGCGCTTCAACCTGGAAGCACGCCGTCGCTACCTGGCGTTCGCCAGCTCCAGCGAAGCGGCGTGGCTGGGCAACTTTCGTGAGCTGTCGGCGTCAATCACCCGCATGGCCACCCTGGCCGACAGCGGGCGCATCGATGAAGCCCAAGTCGAAGAAGAGATCCGGCGCCTGCGTTACGCCTGGGGACTGTCCGAACCGCAGGCCTTTCTGCCAGACGACCTGGACCTGTTCGACCAGTTGCAACTCAAGGCGGTAATCGACGTATGCCTGCAGGCCGACAGCCTCTCCGACGCCGGCCGCCGCCTGTTCGGCGTATCGCGCCAAGCCAAGGCCCAGCCGAACGACGCAGACCGCCTGCGCAAATACCTGGCGCGCTTCGGCATCGACTGGAAGCAACTCAAACCCCTGTAGGCGCCGACTTGCCGGCGATGGCGACCTCAAGGCATGCATTGAAATCAAGGGCCTCATCGCTGGCAAGCCGGCTCCTACGGGATTGGGGCGCTTGTTCGGAAGTCGGCGGCGTTCAGGCCCAAACGGCTCATCTTGTTGTACAGCCCGCCCCGCGACACATTGAGCTGTCGCGCAGCCAAACGGATATTGCCCCCGGTGCTCTGCAAGGCCGCCGCAATCGCCTGCATTTCATGGCTGCTCAGGTCTTGCGCGGGCTGCGGCTCATAGGCGCGTGCCGGCGCTCGGTGACGGGTCTCCAGTGGCAGGTCGCTCACCTGGATCAACTCACCCGTGGCCAGGTTGGTCGCCCGTTCGATACTGTTTTCCAATTCGCGCACATTGCCCGGCCAACCGTAGGCCGACAGCAGCGCCAGCGCCTGCGGCGCAAAACCCTGCACCGATTTGCGCAATGAGCGAGCAAAGCGCGCAAGAAAATGCCGCGCCAGCAACGGGATGTCTTCGCGGCGCATACGCAGCGGCGGCACCGTCAAGTTCAGCACATTGAGGCGGTAATAGAGGTCTTCGCGAAAAGCGCCCTCGGCCACCGCCTGGCTCAGGTTGCGATGGGTGGCCGCAATGATGCGCACATCCACCCGCCGCGAGTTTTTCGCACCCACGCGGGTGACCTCCCCCTCCTGCAACACCCGCAACAAACTCACCTGGGCATCGAAGGACATGTCGCCAATCTCATCCAGAAAGATCGTGCCGCCATCCGCCAACTCAAACTTGCCCGCCGAACCGCCACGGGTGGCGCCGGTGAACGCGCCTTCCACATGCCCGAACAGCTCGCTTTGCACCAGGTCCCGTGGGATCGCGCCGCAGTTGACCGCCACAAATGGGCCTTTATGACGGTCGCTGCCGTTATGGATCGCCTGGGCGAACAGCTCCTTGCCGGTGCCGCTTTCGCCGAGGATCAAGGTGGTGGAATCGCTGCGACTGGCGATGCGCCCCAGGTGCAAGGCGTCCTGGATCGCTCGCGAACTGCCCTGGATGGTCTCAAAGGTGTAGCGGGCCTGGGTGCCGATGATGCGCCGGGTAATCTCGCGGATACGCCGGTTCTCGCGCAGCGAGACGATCACCCCGCCCTGCTCCAGCGGGCACACCGAGACCAGGCAGGCGAGCTGGCTACGGTCCTGCAGGTGAAAAGTGCAATCGAGGTCGCGCACCGGCTCGGCCAGCACGTCGCTCAACTCGCTGCGGCCCAAACGCTGGAACGGGCTGCCGATCAGCTCCAGGCCCACGCCGAACAGTTGCCGCGCGTAACGGTTGAGCGCTTTGATGCAACCGCGCTCATCCAGCACCACCAAGCCTTCGTTGAGCACTTCGAGCACGGCTTGCTGCTCTTCCAGCAAACCGTGCAGCGCCATCTGCCGCGACACCGCTTCGGCTGCGGCCTGCACGGTGCCCAAGGTATGGAAGTGAAACCAGCCAGGCTCGGCGGTGAGGGTCAGCATCGCCAGGGGCTCGCCCTGGGCGTTTTTGATCGGTGCAGCGGCGCAGTGCATGCGGCGCTGGCGCAAGCCCGTGGCGAAGTTTTCTTCGGCCAGCACATACACCAGGCGGTCTTCGGCCAGGGCCAAGCCGGTGCAATTGGTGCCCTGCACCGACTCCAGCAGGCGGCTGCCGACCGGCGTGATATCCAGCCCGCAGAAGTACAAGGTGGTGCCGTGAGCATCGGTGAGGTTGATATGCCCGCGTGGGTTATAGGCCAGCAGGCCGTGCATGACGTGCGCAGCAGCGGCGATCAGGACGCGGTGAGCGGCCAGGGTGGCGGCCAGTGTTTCATCGGCGACGAAGCGATACGCGCTGTCAGCCGGGTCAAGCCCCGCCTCGACACTGCGCCGCCATGAATCCCAGATGACCTGCCGCACCCCATCCGGGCGCTCGACCTCACCCGACAGGCACGCCAGCCAGGCCTGCTCCAGGGCTGGAACGGGGCCATCGTTCAACGCCGCAGGCCCCAGGGCCGTAAGGTAATCGAGGTCTTGTACGCTGAACGCCATGCTCATCAGGGGTGCCCATGTTCATATTTTCGACATGTCAGTATAGACATGTCATTTAAATGAACACTTTTTGTTTATAAAGATTAATTAATCTATAAATATCAGTAACTTATGAATTGGCACAGCCCTTGCTCCTACCTCATTGCCCATCAGGACTGTCCTGAGGCCAACAATAAGAAGGGGTCAATTCATGAGTACACAGAACATCCGCCTGGGTCTGATCGGTGCCGGTCGCATGGGCAGTTTCCACGGCCTGACTGCTGCGCGGCACATCCCCGGCGCCAGCCTGGTGGCGATTGCCGACCCTACTCCAGGCCAGGCCGCGCGCCTCGCCGCTGAATTGGGGGTGGCCAAGGTCTACACCGACCCGCAACAGTTGCTCGACGCCCCCGACATCGACGGCGTGATCATCGCCGCCCCCGCCCGCAGCCATGCCGAACTGGTGATCAGCGCCGCCCGCGCCGGCAAGGGCGTCTTCTGCGAAAAACCCATGGCCATCACCCTGGATGAAGCCGACCGTGCCATCGCGGCTGCAGCCGACGCCCGAGTGCCGCTGCAGGTCGGCTTCAACCGGCGCTTCGCCAAGAGCTTTCGCACCGCCCACCTCGATGTCGCTGCCGGCCGTATCGGCACCCCGCAGTTGCTGCGCTCGCTGACCCGTGACCCGGCGCTGAACAATCCGGCTGCTTCGCCGCAGTGGGTGATCTTCCTGGAAACCCTGATCCACGACTTCGACACCCTGCGTTATCTCAACCCCGGGGCCGAAGCGGTGCAGGTCTACGTGATGGCCGACGCCTTGATCGCCCCGGCCTTCAAAAGCAAAGGTTTCCTCGACACTGCCGTGGTTGCGATCCGCTTCGACAATGGCGCCATCGCCACTGCCGAAGCCAACTTCCAGGCGGTGTACGGCTACGACGTGCGCGGCGAAGTGTTCGGCAGCGAAGGCATGTTGAGCATGGGCAGCCTCAACGATTCCGACCTGGTGCGCTACCTGGCCCAGGGCATCCAGGCCGACACCCAGCGCATGGACACCGACCTGTTGCGCGACGCCTACATCGCCGAACTCAACCACTTCGCCGACTGCCTGCGCACGGGCGCCAAGCCGATGGCCAGCGGCGAAGACGCCCGCGCCGCCCTGGCGATTGCGCGCGCTTGTATCGAATCATTCGAAACAGGCAAGGCCGTGGCCGTACAGGACGCCCGCCCATGATCCCTTTCAAGCTGGCAATCAGCGCCGAGATGGTCTTTCTCGACCTCCCCTTCATCGAACGCGTGAAGCGCATTCATCAATTGGGGTTCAGTGCGGAAATCTGGAACTGGACCGACAAGGACATCAGCGCCCTCGCCGCCACGGGCGCTGACTTCACCTCCATGACCGGCTACATCAGCGGCACCCTCACCGACCCCGAGGGCATCCGCCAGTTGCTCGACAGTGCCCGCGAATCCATCGGCATCGCCGAGCAACTCAACTGCCCCAGCCTCAACTTGCACGGCACCGGCCTGGGTGAAGGCGGCCTGCCCGTGCAACCGGTCAGCCAGACCACCGGACGCATGTGGCTGAGCGCCTGCAAGACGCTGGAAAAAATCGCCCGCCTGGGCGAGGACGCCGACCGCGTGTTCCTGCTGGAAAACCTCAACACCGAGGTCGACCACCCCGGCACGCCCTTCGCCCGCGCCGACGACACCCTGGCGCTGATCGAAGCCGTGGGCAGCCCGCACTTGAAGATGAACCTGGACCTGTACCACGCGCAGATTGGCGAAGGAAACCTGATTGAACTGATCCAGCGCGCCGGCGATTCCATCGGTGAAATCCAGGTGGCCGATGTGCCGGGCCGCAAGGAACCCGGCACCGGCGAAATCCACTACCCGGCCATCGCCAGGGCCTTGCACACCATGGGCTACACCGGCGTGGTCGGCCTCGAAGGCTGGGCCAGTGGCGACAGCGAATTGGCCCTGGAGCGTTTCCGCCAGGCCTTCACCCTATAACAATAAAAGGACCACCCTCATGCATCGCTATTCATTGCTCGTTGCCACGCTGTTGCTGCTGTTCAGCCAATGGACCTTCGCCGCTTACCGTATCGGTGTGAGCATCGCCCGGGTCGACGATAACTTCATGACCTATGTGCGTACCGGCCTCGAAGCCGCCGCCAAACAGCAAGATGTGCAGATCCAGTTCGAAGACGCCCAGGGCGACGTGGTGCGCCAACTCAATCAGGTCGAAGGCTTTCTCAATCAGAAGGTCGACGCCGTGATCGTGTTGCCGGTGGACACCGCCGCCACCGCCAACATGACCCGCGCCGCCGTCGCCGCGAAGACGCCGCTGGTGTACGTCAACCGCCACCCGGATGAACGCACCCTGCCCAAGGGCGTGGTCACCGTGGCCTCCAACGACATCGAGGCCGGGCAGTTGCAGATGCGCTACCTCGCGGAAAAACTCGGTGGCAAGGGCAACGTGGCGATCATCATGGGCGACCTCGCGCAAAACGCCACCCATGACCGCACCGAAGGCGCCAGGCAGGTGCTCAAGGACTTCCCCGGGATCAAGGTGGTGGAGCAGCAAAGCGCGGAATGGCAACGCAACAAGGGCATGGACCTGACCAGCAACTGGCTGCTGGCGGGCACACAGTTCGATGCCATCGTCGCCAACAACGACGAAATGGCCATCGGCGCCGCCATGGCGTTGCAACAGGCGGGCAAGGCCAAGGGTGACGTGGCGATCATCGGCATCGACGGTTTGCCGGACGGTCTGGCGGCCATCAAACGCGGCCAGCTTGCCGCTTCAGTGTTCCAGGACCCCAAGGCCCAGGCGACCCAGGCCGTACAGGCAGCCATCCGGATGATCAAGGGTGAGCCCATCGAGCCGGAAGTCTGGGTGCCCTTCGAGCTGATCAAACCCGAGCAAGTGGCGGTGTTTGAGCAGCGCTACAAGTAAATATTGTGAAGCACGGCTTCAAAGCCTGAGCAGCTTCTGCCCGATTGTGTGCCTGGCCTTAACGGAGAAAGATCCCAGGCACACTCACGGGAGATCACCATGCCTGCACAACCCCAGAAAACCTGGCTTATCACCGGTATCAGTTCCGGCTTCGGCAAAGCCCTGGCCGAGGCCTTGCTGGCTGCCGGCGAACGCGTCGTCGGCACCGTGCGCACGCCCGAGGCCATCGACGCGTTCGACCGCATTAAACCCGGCTACTCCTTTGCACGCTTGCTGGATGTCACCGACAGCCTGTTTGTCCCGGCCGTGGTGGCCGAGATCGAAAAGAACGTTGGCGCGATCGATGTGCTGGTCAACAACGCCGGTTACGGCTTTGAGGGCGTGCTGGAAGAGTCGTCCCTGGACGATGTACGCCAGCAATTTGAAGTCAACGTGTTCGGCGCGGTGGCGATGATCCAGGCGGTGCTGCCGTTTATGCGCAAGCGCCGTCGCGGGCATATTCTCAACATCACCTCGATGGGCGGCTTGACCACCTTCCCCGGCCTGGGCGTGTACCACGGCAGCAAGTTTGCGCTGGAAGGCATCTCCGAGGCGTTGGGCAAAGAGGTGAAACCGTTCGGCATTCACGTCACCGCGATTGAACCGGGGGGCTTTCGCACCGATTGGGCGGGGCGCTCGATGATCAGGGCCGAACGCAGCATTGCCGACTACGACGCCTCGTTTGATGCCGTACGAGCAGCGCGGCACGCCCGCAGCGGGCGACAGGACGGCGACCCAGCAAAAGCGGCCCTGGCGATGATGCAGGTGGTGGCAAGCGCTGAGCCACCGGCGCATTTGCTGCTGGGCAATGACGCGGTGGAGCATGTGACGGCCAAGCTCACAGCGTTGCAAGCCGAGATCAGCGCCTGGGAAAGCGTTTCCCGTGCAACCGACTTTGGATAACCCAACCCTGTAGGAGCTGGCTTGCCGGCGATGGCCTCGACTCGGTGTACCTGATGCACCGAGGCGCCTGCAGGCGATGGCGTGAATGGTCTCAATAATGGCGTTTGCGACAATAGCCGCAACAGCGCACGGGCCGTAGAGTTCACTCACCTGATCCCTGCAGAGCCCCTGCCATGATCCCACTGGACATCGCCTTGAACAACCCCGTGTGGCACAGCCTGACGGGGAGCCACGCCCACCTGGGCAATGCCGGCACGCTGGCGGCGCTCTATCATTGCGACGTCACGCCCTTTGCCGGCTTGGCCGAACCCTCGGCCGAAGCCTTTGTTCAATTGGCCAAGATGACGACACCCGGCCAAGTGGTGGCATTGCCCAGCGCGCAGGCGGTCCACCCCTCCTCCGAATGGCAGATCATCCACCAGACGACCGTGGAGCAATTCACCTGCTCGCAGCTCGTCACACCAGCGTTGGAAAACCGGGCGCAATGGATTGCCCTGGGCGCCGCCGACACCGATCAGATGCTCGCATTGGCAGCCCAGACCCAGCCAGGGCCGTTTGGAATTCGTACCCGGGAATGCGGGCACTATATTGGCGTGCGCGCCCCCGAGCTGGTGGCCATGGCCGGCGAGCGCTTTCAGTTGCAAGGCGCGGTGGAGATCAGCGGTGTATGCACCGCCGCCAGCCACCGCGGCAAAGGCCTGGGCGGCCGGATGGTAGTGGCGCTGGCCGAGCGTATGCTCGCACGTGACACCGTGCCGTTCCTGCACGTTGTCACCACCAACACCTCGGCCATCCGTCTCTATGAAGCCCTGGGTTTCAGCCACCGGACGACGCTGCAGTTGACCACCCTCAAGCGCAATGCCTAAACGTCGAAGTCACTCGCGGCGTGCCGCTCGCGCAGTTGCTCATGCGGTTCCCCGGACACCCGGTTGACCCTGCGCCCGCGCTGCACGGCCGGCCGTGCCTCGATGGCGTCCGCCCAACGCAGCACATGCTTGTATTCATGCACCGACAGGAACTCAGCCGCGCCGTACAACCGCCCCTTCACCAGTCCGCCGTACCAAGGCCAGATCGCGATGTCGGCAATCGTGTACTCATCCCCGGCAATGTATTCGCTCACGGCCAAGCGCTGGTCGAGCACGTCCAACTGGCGCTTGGTCTCCATGGCAAAGCGGTTGATCGCGTATTCCATCTTGCTCGGTGCATACGCATAGAAATGCCCGAAACCGCCGCCCAGGTACGGCGCGCTGCCCATTTGCCAGAACAGCCACGACAGGCATTCGGCGCGCGCCGCCGGCTCGGTAGGGAAGAACACACCGAACTTCTCCGCGAGATATTGCAGGATCGCCCCCGACTCGAACACCCGGATCGGCGTGGCGCCGCTGCGGTCCAGCAGTGCGGGAATCTTGGAGTTCGGGTTGACGCCCACAAAGCCGCTGCCGAACTGGTCGCCGTCGCCGATCTTGATCAGCCAGGCGTCGTATTCCGCGCCGCTGTGCCCCAGGGCCAGCAGCTCTTCGAGCAGGATGGTGACCTTTTGCCCGTTGGGCGTGGCCAGTGAATACAGTTGCAACGGGTGCTTGCCCACCGGCAATTCCTGCTCGTGGGTCGCTCCGGCGATAGGCCGGTTGATGCTGGCGAAAGTGCCGCCGCTTTCGGTGTCCCAGGTCCAGACTTTCGGGGGTACGTAGTCAGTCATCGTTACTGCTCCTTGGGTTGAATAGGGTTCGACGCCGCCAGTTGCGTCACGTTCCAGCCGCCACCCAGTGCCTTGATCAGGCCCACATTAGCGCTCAATTGCTGGGTTTGCAGTTGCAATACCGTGCGCTTGGCTTCCAGCGCCGCCACTTGGGCGGTCACGACATCGAGGTAGGCCACGGCGCCCTGGCGATAACGCGCGGTGGAAAGGTCCTCGGCATATTGCGCAGCGGCCGCCGCATCACGCTGGTCGTCCAGGGCGCTGCCCACCCCGGCGATCTGCGAGAGGTTGTCTTCCACCTGTTCGAACGCCCCCAGCACCACACCTCGGTATTTGGCGGCGGCTTCATCGGTGGCGGCCTTGGCGATATCCACCTGAGCCTGGCGTGCACCGCCGTCGAACAGCGTGCCCACCAGTGACGGGCCAATGGCCCAGAACAGGTTCGGCGCGCTGAGCAGGCGCGCAAACTCATCGCTCTGGTAACCGCCCTGGGCGCTCAGGGTGATCTGCGGGAACCACGCGGCCTTGGCCACACCGATGCGTGCATTGGCTGCGGCGATGCGGCGCTCGGCGGCGGCGATGTCCGGCCGGCGTTGCAGCAGGCTCGACGGCACGCCGGTGGGCACGTTCGGCAAGGCGATCGGCGCAACGTTGACCGCCACCGAGTAGGTCGACGCCGACTCCCCCAGCATCGCCGCAATCGAATGCTCCAGCACCGCGCGCTGCACCAGGCTCTGGCTCAATTGCGACTTGACCGTGGACAGTTGCGTGCGCGCCCGTGCCACGTCGAGGCCGGAGACAATCCCGCCGCCGTGCAGTCCTTCGGTCAGGCCCAACGCTTTGGCGTACGCGTCACGGGTCTGTTCCAGCAGTTGGTTCTGCCAGTCGATGCCGCGCAGGCGAATGTAGCTGTCGGCCAATTGCGCCTGCAGGCTCAGGCGCACCGAGGCGAGGTCGGCCTTGGCCGCTTCGGAGTCGCTGGTGCCGGCAGCGACGGTGTCGCGCACGCGGCCCCACAGGTCCACTTCATAGTCGACTTCCAGGCCCAGGGTGGCCGAGTTGTAGACATTCGGCGAGGTGGCCGAACGCAGCGGTTTGGTGTCGGACTGGCGAATACGCTGGCCGTTGCCGATGGCCGACACTGTCGGAAACAGCCCCGAACGCGCCTGGGCCACATAGCCCTGGGACTGCTCATAGTGGGCCAGTGCCGCACTCAGGTCGGGGTTGTTCTTCAGCAACTGCTGCTGCATCGCGTCCAGTTGCGGGTCGTTGTAGATGTGCCACCAGCCGTCGCGATTGGCCTGGTCGTCAGGCGTGCCGACGGTCCACGTGCCCTGGATGTGAAACTGTGCCGCCACCGGCGTTTCTGGCACTTTGAGCGGCGGCGCCAACGAGCACGCCCCCAGGCTCAAGGTGGCGACCAGGCCGAAGAGAGTGCGCTTAGCCATGGGGCTTGACCTCGGCTGGAGCGGCCGCCAATTGCACCGCATCGTTGTCGGCCAGGCCATCGGGCGGTGTGTCGATCACACGTTCGTTCGCTTGCAGGCCGCTGGCAATTTCCACGCTGTCGCCAAAGTCGCGGGCAATGCTGACGGTCTTGAAGCGCACGTGATCCGTGCTGTCGAGGGTGGCGACGCGCATGCCGTGGTCATCGAACACCAGGGCGCTGGAAGGCACCCGCAGCACATCGGCCTGCACCGGCAAGTCGAACTGCACGCTGGTGTAGCCGCCCGGCAGCAGGCGCCCGCCCGGGTTGTCCACCAGCAGTTGCACCAGGGTGCTGCCGGAGGCGGCATTGACCGCGTCGGCGGTGGCGATCACCTTGCCGGTGAAAGTTTCGCCGCGATATTCCGGCACGCTCAGGCGCGCCGTGGTGCCTTCGCGGATCTGCGGCGAAAAGGTCTGTGGCACCTGCACGTACACGCGCAGGCGGCTGACGTCGGCCACCGCGAACAGCTCTTTGCCGGCAGCGCCACCGGCACTGATCAGTGCGCCCACGTCGGTGCTGCGGGCGGTGACCACGCCGGCAAACGGCGCCACCAGGCGCTGGAAGCCCTTGGTTGCCACCAACTGGTCGACATTGGCCTTGGCCGCCGCCACCTTGGCTTGTTTGGCGGTCAGGTCGCCGGTGCGTTCGTCCACGTCCTGGCGCGACACCGAATCGGTCGCCAGCATCGCCTGCCAACGCTTGGCGGTGGTTTCGGCAAGGTGCGCATCGGCCTGGGCCGAGGCCAAGGTGGCGCGGGCCTGCAGCAATTGCTGGTCGAGTTCCGGGGTGTCGATTTCAGCCAGCACCTGGCCGGCTTTCACCCGGGTGCCGATGTCGACGTTCCAGGATTTGAGGTAGCCATTGACCCGCGCAAAGATCGACGCACGGGAATAGGCTTCCATGCGCCCCGGCAGGTTGAGCACCGGGCCCTGGGCCTGCACCAACGGCTTGATCAGCTTGACGCTGGGCAGCGCCTGCGCGTCGGTCCAGGTCTTGAGGTCACGGGACTCATTGGCGCGCACGCCGATGCCCACGCCCACGATGGCAACCACCACCACCCCGCCGACGATCAGCCAGAGCAGCCCACGGGAAGACTTCGGTTTAGAAAGAGAAACGGACATGTCAAACCCCTTGGGTAACGGTGGTCGCCCGCGTGGCGTGCTGGCGACGCCCGTGGACAAGACTGAAAATCAACGGAACCAGAATCAGCGTGGCGATGGTGGCAAACGCCAAGCCACCAATCACCGCACGGCCGAGCGGCGCGTTCTGCTCGCCGCCCTCCCCCAGGCCCAGGGCCATTGGCGCCATGCCGATGATCATCGAAATGGCGGTCATCAACACCGGCCGCAGCCGGGTAAAGCCGGCTTCCAATGCGGCCTGCACGGCATCGCCATGCACTGCCAGGCGCTCGCGGCAGAAGCTCACCACCAGGATGGCGTTGGCGGTGGCCACGCCCATGCACATGATCGCCCCCGTCAGCGCCGGCACCGACAGCGGTGTATGGGTGACAAACAGCATCCACACGATCCCCGCCAGTGCGGCCGGCAAGGCGGTGATGATCACGAACGGGTCGCTCCACGACTGGAAGTTGACCACGATCAACAGGTAGATCAGCACCACCGCCCCCAGCAGGCCGAACAGCAAGCCGCTGAACGCGGCGTTCATGGTCTGCACCTGGCCCTGCAACAGCACCTTGGAACCGGTGGGCACTTCACTGGCGTGGGCGGCGATGATCTTCTGGATATCGGCCGCCACGGCGCCCAGGTCACGACCCTGGATCGCGGTGAGCACTTCGACCACTGGCTGGATATCCGACTGGGTGATCACCGAGTTGCTGTGGCTGCGCTGGATATTGGCCAGGCCGCCCAGGGTCTGGTCGGTGGCCGCGCCGGCACTGCCGCTGAGCGGCAGGTTATGCAGGGCCGCCAGGCTTTCCAGGCTGTACTGCGGGGTCTGCATGACGATCGGGTAGGAAATGCCGTTGGCCGGGTTTAACCAGAATGTCGGCGCCACCTGGCTGGAACCGGCCAGGTTGACCACCAGGCTGTTGGTCACATCGCGCTCGGTGAGGCCGACCAATTGCGCGCGGGTGCGGTCCACGTCGATGTTAAACGTGGGCAACTGCCGTGACTGCTGGATACGCGCGTCCACCACCCCCGGCACTCGGCGAATATCCCGCAGCAACGCGCTGGCATAAGTGAAGTTGGCGGCCAGGTTGTTACCGGTGACTTGCACGTCCACCGGTGCCGATGAACCGAAGTTGAGGATCTGTCCGACGATGTCCGACGCCGGGAACGAGAACACCGCACTCGGGAATTCCCGTGGCAGGCTTTCACGCAGCTCACGCATGTACTCGGCGGTCGGACGATGGCCTTCGTTGAGGCTGATCTGGATGTCGCTGTCCTGGGAGCCCACGGTGCCGGTGTTGTTGTACACCACGTTGATGCCGCTGATGGACAGGCCGATGTTGTCCACCAGGGCCTTGAGGTCTTCGCCCGGGATCTTGCGGCGGATCGAGTTCTCGATGTCGGCAATCAGGTGCGCATTGCTTTCCACCCGTGTGCCCACCGGAGCACGCACGTGCAGCAGGATCAGCCCGGAATCAACCTCGGGGAAAAAGTTGCGGCCCAAAAACGGCACCAGCGCAAACGACACCGCGACAAACGCCAGCAAGCCCACCACCACGGCGCGGCGATGGTGCAAGGCGCTGTCGAGCACGCCGTGGTAGCGCTCGCGGAACGCTTCAAAGTGCCGCTCGAACCCACGCTGGAATTTCACCAGCGGGTTGCGCGACGGCGCATGCCCGTCTTCGCCGTGCACATGGGGCTTGAGCAGGTAGTTGGCGAGGGTCGGCACCAGGGTCCGCGACAGGATGAACGAGGCGATCATCGCGAAGATCACCGCTTCGGCCATCGGCACGAACAGGAAACGCGCCACGCCGTCGAGGAAGAACATCGGCACGAACACGATGCAGATGCACAGCAGCGAGACGAACGCCGGGGTCACGATCTGCGCCGCGCCGTCGAGAATCGCCGTCTCCACCGGCTTGCCCTGCTCCAGGTGCCAGTTGATGTTTTCGATGGTCACCGTGGCGTCGTCCACCAGGATCCCCACGGCCAGCGCCAGGCCGCCAAGGGTCATGATGTTGAGGGTTTCGCCCAAGGCCGAGAGCGTCGCAATCGAGGCCAGGATCGCCAAGGGAATCGACGTGGCAATGATCACGGTGGAACGCCAACTGCCGAGGAACAGCAGGATCATCAGGCTGGTCAGCGCCGCCGCGATCAAGCCTTCACGGGCCACGCCGCCGATGGCCGAGCGCACGAACAGCGATTGGTCGCCGATCAGGTCGATGTTCAGGTTGGGCGGCAAGGCGGCTTTGTTATCGGCCAGCTTGTCCTTGACCCCGGCGATCACGCCCAGGGTGGAGGCCGAACCGGTCTTGAGCACGGTCAGCAGCACCGAGCGGTTGCCGTTCACGTGCACGATGTTGGTTTGCGGCGGGTTGCCGTCGCGCACGGTGGCCACGTCGCGGATCAGCACGGTGGTGCCGTCGGCGGTCTTGATCGGCAGGTTTTCCAGGTCATGGAAGTCCGACGGCGAGTTGTTCAACTGCAGGTTGAACTCGTAGCTGCCGATCTTTTGCGTGCCCACCGGGGTGATCAGGTTCTGGGTGGCCAGGGCGGTGGCGACGTCTTGCGCCGACAGGCCACGGGCTTGCATGCGCGCCGAGTCGAGGTCGATCTGCACCTGCCGGCTCTTGCCGCCGAACGGGTACGGCAGCGCCGCACCCGGCACGGTGGTGAGCATCAGGCGCACGGAGTTGATGCCGATATCGCCCAGTTGCTGCTCACTCAGGCCCGGGCCCGACAAGGCCAGCTGCACGATGGGCACGGTGGACGCGCTGTAGTTGAGCACCAGCGGCGGCACCGTACCCGGCGGCAGTTGGCGCAGGATCGCCTGGGACACCGAGGTCACCTGGGCGTTGGCTGTACTGATGTTGACCCCGGGCTGGAAGAAGATCTTCACGATGCCGTAGCCGTTCATCGACTGCGCTTCGATGTGCCGGATGTCGTTGACCGTGGTGGTCAGCACCCGCTCGAACGGCGAGGTGATGCGCCCCGCCATCTGGTCCGGCGGCAAGCCGGTGTACTGCCAGATCACGGCAATCACCGGGATGCGAATTTCCGGAAAGATGTCGGTTGGCGTTCGCCAGGCCGCCAGCGGGCCGATGATCAGGATGAAAATGGCCAATACCAGAAAGGTATAGGGGCGCCGCAACGCGATGCGCACGAGGCTCAGCATAGGAGGTGATCCAGACAGGGGGTTGGATGTTCAAGCCGGCAGGGCCGTGCCTTTTTTCCGCCTCGCCCCATGCGCTTCCTGGGGAATTTGCAACGACATCCGGGTCACAAAGAGGCATACGCCACGATATCGAATTTAGTGGCGTACGCAACTAATTTGTTTCAAGCTGTCTCAGTCTTCATCTGGAAGGGCATATTCGGCCGAAAAGCCTTGTCCTGAAGGGTTCGAACGGCATAATTGCCACGTCGTTTTTGTATCAGAGAGTATCCGCCCTTGAAAGCTGCAAAGCCTTGCTCCGAGAGCCCCAGCGCCTGTGTGAACGGTGCCGTGCGTCGCACGTCACGCCGCCTGGGCCAGATCTATGACGAGGCGTATGCCCCCTGCGGTTTGAAAGCCACCCAGTACGCAGTGCTCAACCAGATTGCCAAGGCCGGCACGCCGAAGATGGGTGAGTTGGCACAAAACCTGGTGATGGACCTGTCGGCCCTGGGCCACACGCTCAAGCCGCTGGTGCGTGACGGGCTGGTGGAGTTGCGCGTGGACGAACTGGACCGCCGCACCCGCCGCGTGCTGCTGACCGAGGCCGGTGTGCAGACCCACGCGACGGCCCGGCAGGTGTCATTGAAAATGGCCGAACGCTTCGATCAGGCGTTCGGCCGCGAAGCCGCGGCGCAGTTGCGCCAGACCCTGGACTTCATCGCCTCAGACGAATTTGCCAGGGTGCTGCTGGCAAAGGACGACTAAGCCAGCGGCTGGTGGTTGGTCACGCAGTGAATGCCACCGCCACCTGCCGCGATCGCGTCGATATTAAGCTGCACCACCCTGCGGTTCGGGTAGAGCTGCGACAGCAGGTCCAGCGCCTTGCGGTCGGCCACCGCATCACCAAACTCTGGCGCAATCACCGCGCCGTTGATCACGAAGTAATTGATGTACCCCGCCGCGAAATCCTCATTGCCTCGGCTGAACTTGCTTTTGCGCGGGTTCAGCGGCGGCGACACGGTGTGCACGGTCAGCGGCCGGTCGTCGGCGTCGGTGGCGTTCTTGAGGATGTCCAGGTGCGCCAGGGTGACCTTGTGGTCGTAGGACTCAGGGTCGGTGTCGAGGTTGGCCAGCACCACACCCGGGGCGACGAAGCGCGCGTAGAAATCCACGTGAGCGTCGGTGATGTCCTTGCCCTTGATGCCGGGCAGCCAGATGATCTTGCGCAAGCCCAGGCGCTCCTTGAGTTCGGCTTCGACGTCGGCCTTGCTCCAGTCGGGGTTGCGATTGCGGTTGATCCAGCTGCTTTCGGTCATGATGCCGGTGCCCAGCCCATCCACCTCGATGGCACCACCCTCACCCACCAGTTCACTGCGAATGTGGCGCGCACCGGTTTCTTCGGCAACCAGGGCCGCCACGTGCGCGTCGTCTGCGTGCTGCTGCTTGTTGCCCCAGCCGTTGAAGTTGAAGTCCACCGCCGCCTGGCCGCCCGTGCCGTCGATGACGAAATTGGCGCCGGTGTCACGCATCCAGATGTCGTCCAGCTCGGTTTCCAGAAAGGTGATGTTGCGCGTACCGCAGTGCTGCTCGGCGAGGGCGCGCTCGTCTTCGCGGCAGAACACGGTGACCGGTTCGTATTGGGCAATCGCTCGGGCGATACGGCCCAGCGCGGCCTGCACGTCGGCGGTGAAGTCTTCCCAGATGGCGTCCTGGGCGCCAAAGGCAATGAACGCCTGGCGGTGTTTTTCACCCTCGTCGGGCATGTAGAAGCGGCCCTTTGTGGCGGCCCGCACGTGGGGAGTGAGCATTGTCATGGCGCAGACCACGCTGGCTTGTTTGATGAAGGTACGACGGGTTGGCATGGTGGTTCCTGCATACGGTATTGAATTGAAAAACGCTCGCTACGGACGCGACCAAACTCGCTTGTAGTCAGCGGGCTTGCCCCGCGCCGGCGGCGTAACGGCCCCACACAAACAGGAGCGCTGCGCACTCCGGCGCGAGCAAGCTCGCTCACTACAAACGTTCGCGCGTCCAAAAATGCGCGATCATTGCTGGGTTTTGAATTTAGTCCACACGCGCATCCGTGCACGCATGTCCGCCTGAGGAATGTCCTTGCCGGCGATCAACCGCTCGAACGTGGCCGCGTCCGGGTAGATGTCGGGGTTGTCGCGCATGCTGGCCTCCACATCCGGCCGGGCCTTGGCGTTGGCCGTGGGGTAACCGGTGAAATTGGTGATGGCGGCCATGTTTTCCGGGCGCATCACGAAGTTGATAAACGCGTAGGCGTATTCCGGGTGCTTGGCATCGACGGGAATGGCCATGGTGTCCATCCACACCGTCGTGCCTTCGCGGGGGATGTGATAACCAAAGGTCACCGGCTTGCCGGCCGCATCGGCGGCGCGCTGGGCCTGGGTCATGTCGCCGCTGTAGCCCAGGGACAGGCACAGGTTGCCGTTGACCAGATCGGTCACCGGTTGCGACTGGAACTTGCGGATGTACGGGCGCAGCTTGAGCAACACGTCGCTGGCCGCGGCCAGGTCTTCACGCTTGGCACTGCGCGGGTCGCGGCCCAGGTAGTTGAGCACCACGGCCAACACCTCGTCCGGCGAGTCGATCAGCGAGATGCCGCAATCGGCAAATTTGGCCGCCAGCTCAGGCTTGAACAGCAGGTCCAGGCTGTTGACCGGCGCATTTGGCAAGCGCTGCTCGATCTGCCGCGTATTGTAGGTCAAGCCAATGGTGCCCCAGGTGTAGGGCACCGTGGCCTTGTTCGAATTGACGTAATGGGTGCGCAGCTTTTGTAAGCCCGGTTCGATATCACCCAGCGCGGTGAGCTTGGCAGGGTCCAGCGACTGAAGGCTGCCGGCCCGCATCAGGCGCTCGGCCACGGTGTCACCCGGGAAGATCAGGTCGTAGCCGCTGCCGCCCGCCATCAGCTTGGCTTCCAGGGTTTCGCTGCCATCCATTACGTCGTAGATCACCTGGATACCGGTCTCGGCCGTGAACTTGGCCAAGGTGTCGGCGGCAAAATAGTCGGCCCAGTTGTAGAGCCTCAGGGTTTTGTCGTCGGCCAAGGCGCAGGCACTCGTGAGCATCAGTACGCAACTCAATAGACGTTTCATGATGGGCGCCCATCCAAGGTGAGTAGGCCGCTGTACATTTCCGGGCGGCGGTCGCGAAAGATGCCCCAGGTCAGGCGGTCTTCGCGCATGGCGGACAAGTCCAGGCGATGCACCCGCACGCCGGTAGTGTCGCGGTCGGCTTCGGCCAGCAACTTGCCCTTGTGGTTGCAGATGAACGACGAGCCGTAGAAGTCCATTTGCAGGGAAGGATCGGTGCTCGCCACTTCACGCCCGACGCGGTTGGCCGCCACCACCGGCAACAGGTTCGCTGCCGCGTGGCCGCGCATGGTCATCTGCCAATGGTCGCGGGAATCAAGGGTCGCACAGCCCGGTTCCGAGCCGATGGCCGTGGGAAACAGCAGCACTTCAGCGCCCTGCAAGGCCAGGCAACGCGCGGTTTCGGGAAACCACTGGTCCCAGCAGATCCCCACGCCCAGGCGCCCGAAAGCGGTATCCCACACGCGAAAGCCGGTATCGCCGGGGCTGAAATATTCCTTCTCCTGATAGCCGATGGCATTCGGGATATGGGTCTTGCGGTACACGCCGAGCAAGCGCCCGTCGGCATCGGCCACGCTCAGGGAATTGAAGAACGCATTGCCGGCTTGTTCGAACCAGCTCAACGGCAGCACCACGCCCAGTTCCTTGGCCAACGCAGCGAAGCGTTTGAGCACGCCGCTGTGCTGGTACTCTTCGGCCAATGCCAGATGCTTGTGATGCTGCTCGATGCAGAAATACGGCGTGGCGAACAGCTCCTGCAACAGGATCACCTGGGCGCCCTGCGCCGCCGCCTCTCGCACCAACTGCTCGGCACGGTCGAGGTTGCCCGGCAAGTCCCAGGTGCAAGGCATCTGGGTCGTCGCAATCGTCAGCAGGCTCATGGCTGCACCCACTCAGGTTGTTGTTGGGTGATGCAGTGCACGCCGCCGCCGCCATGGGCCAGGTGGTTGATCTGCACCGGCACGATTTCGCGCCCCGGGAACGCCCCGGCCAGGACCTCGGCCGCCACCTGATCGGCGGCAATGCCATAGGCCGGCATGATGATTGCGCCGTTGGCGATGTAGAAGTTGGTATAGGACGCGCAGAACACTTCGGCCTCGGTGTCGACTGCGTCGGTGGCTTCATACAAGTCGATCAGCTCGAAACGCCGGCCATGGGCATCGGTGGCGAGTTCCAGGGCGCGGCGGTTTTCCCGCACCACTTCGGCGTAGACAGAACCCTGATCATGGGTCGCATCGACCAGCAACACGCCGGGACGGGCGAAGGCGCAGACACCGTCGACATGGCCGTCGGTCATGTCGCCCGTGACGTAGTCCGGATCGCCGGGCAGCCAAATGGTCTTCTTGATGCCCAGCAGCCGCGCGAAGATGTCTTCCATCTCGGCCTTGGTCACGCCGGGGTTGCGATTGGGGTTGAGCAGCACCGATTCGGTGGTGATCAACGTGCCCTCGCCGTCCACGTGGATCGCCCCGCCTTCATTGCTCAGCGGCGTACCGAAGCACTCCAGCCCCAGGTGATTGAGCACCCGGCGCGCCAGGCTTTCGTCCAGGTCATGGGCCGACTTGCCGCCCCAGGCATTGAAGCGCCAGCTCACCCCGGCCGTACCCAGTTGCGGGTGGCAGACAAAGCTCGGGCCGGAGTCGCGGCACCAGCTGTCGTTGACGGCCTGCTCGATCAGTTCGATGCCAGGACCGCACAGGGCCTTGGCGCCCGCGACTGCGGACGGATCGACCAGCATCTTCACCGGTTCGAAGCGGGCGATCGCATTGGCGACCCGCGCAAAATCCTGCTGCACCTGCACCAGGGTCACGCCCCAGGTGGTTTCCCACAAGGCGCGGTTATGTGGCCACACCATCCAGGTCGCCGCGTGCCGAGCCCACTCCGCAGGCATCCACCAACCATTGCTTTGCATTGCATTCTGCTGCATGACAAGTACCCTTCAGTTAAGTCATTGTGTTCAGTGAAAACTGCCCACGGAGTCTTGGCGTACATGCTATGGCGGGCTGCAAAGCCGGACAAACGATGGATTTTGTAGAAAACTGATTAGAGGAACTTATCAGCATGCTCAACCACTGGCCGCCCCTCGGCACCCTGCGCGGCTTTGAAGCCGCGGCCCGGCTGGGCAGCTTCCACAAGGCTGCCGAAGAACTGCACCTGACCCAATCGGCGATCAGCCAGCAGATCCGCAGCCTGGAGGCGTACCTGGAACAGCCGCTGTTTTTCCGCAGCGGGCGCAGCGTGAGCCTGACCGACGCCGGCCATGACTTCCTCAGCACCACCCAGGCCCTGCTGCAGCAACTGGCGGTGGGCGTGCGGCGCCTGGGCCAGTACCGCAAACCCAACCAGCTGGTGCTCAACACCACGCCCACCTTTGCGCGTCACTGGCTGTTGCCACGGCTTGCGGATTTTCGCCGGCAACACCCGGAAGTTGACCTGTGGATTTTCAGCACCGACGAAGTGCCCGACATGGCCAGCCAGACCATCGACCTGGCGGTGCGCGATGACATCAGCTCCCAGGCCGAATGCAGCTTCAAGGTGCTGCATGCCGATCGCTTGTTTCCCGCCTGTCACCCGCGTGTACTGGAACAGCCCCGGGAGCAACGCACCACCCTGCACGGCGAGCGCGAAATGGATTGGAGCCACTGGGCGGTGGAAGCCGGAGTTGATGTGGGCCAACAAGACCAGGGGCTGAATTTCTCCGACCCTGGCCTGTTGCTGGACGCCGTATGTACCGGGCTAGGCATTGGCTTGGTCAGCCAGTTGCTGTGCCGCCAAGCGCAGCAAGACGGCCTGCTCGTGCCCTTGGTGGAGGCGACAATCCGTGGGCCGAGCTGGGCGCTGCTGACCCATCGCGACAGCGAACAAGACCCGCTGGCGCGCAGTTTCACGGCGTGGCTGCTGGCCAACCTGATCAGCTAGCTCACAGGTGCAGCGCCACGCTTACGCCAGCGTCGGCGCGTGGTACCTGCACGCGTAGTGCGATCAACAAGGCAGCCAACAGCATCAGTACCCCCGCCCCCAGAAACACCCCGCTTATGCCACTGAGACTGAACATCGCGCCCCCACCGGCCGCTCCTGCCGCGATGGCCGACTGCACCGAAGCCACGACCATGCCACCGGCACTTTCAGCTTGATCCGGCACGGCGCGGGCTACCCAGTTCGACCACGCCACGGGCACTGCGCCAAAAGCCATGCCCCACAGCATCAGCAGCGCTGCCTGCCCTGGCAGGGACGCAGGCAACACCACCAGGGCGAGCGCCGCGACGCCCACCGCCACCGGCATCAACACCAGGGTGCCACGCGGAAAACGTACCAGCATCCAACCGGCCAACAGCGTGCCAACAAAGTTGGCTGCACCGAACCCCAGCAGCATCAGGGCAAGCCCTTCGGTGCCCACGCCCGTGGTGCTTTCCAGGAATGGCCGGATGTAGGTGAACAGCGCAAAGTGCCCGGTGTGTACCAGCACGCAGCCAAACATGCCGATGGCAATACCCGGGCGCAGCAACACCTCCAGTACCGTGCGCAGACGTGCGGCCCCCGTGGGCGCCAGGCGTGGCAGCGTGAACAGCTGGAACGCCAGCGTCACGCCACCGACGGCGGCGGCGGCAACGAACGCACTGCGCCAGCCATACAGCCCCCCGAGGTAGCTGCCCAGCGGCACGGCGACCACCGTGCCCACCGCAATACCACTGAAGATGATCGACAGCGCACGGGGCAGCAGTACCGCCGGCACCAAGCGCATGGCCACCGCGGCCGCCATGCTCCAGAAACCACCCAGGGCGATGCCCAGCAAGATGCGCATCAGCAGCAACACCGCCAGGCTTGAAGAGAACGCCACCAACAGGTTTGAGGCAATCATCAACACGGAAAAGCCCAGCAGCACCACGCGCCGGTCGATGCCCCGCGTAAGGCCGGGCACCAGCAGCCCGGCAAACAGTGCCACCACTGCCGTTACGGTCACGGCCTGGCCAGCCAGCGCCTCGGACACGCCCAGGTCCATCGCCATTGGCGTCAACAAGCTGGCCGGCAGGTACTCCGCCGTCAACAGCCCGAACACCCCCATGGCCAGGGAAAACACCGCCATCCAGGCAGGCGCATCGGGCTCCACCTGGGCAGCGTTAGCAGCTTGAGCGACACAATCATTCATCACACGACATCCTCGGGAAATTAGCGCGACGGCCAGTCTAGGTTCGCCCGTTAGGATGATCTATGATGCAGACCCTTGAGTTTTTGACCGAAACCCCGAACATGAGCGCAGCGGCCCCTTTCAATCTGTCTTCCGACCTGATCGACGAACTGCTGCGCGGCATGCGCCTGAGCGGGGTGCAGTACCGGCGCATCCAGGCCGGACCGAGCTTCGGCATGGGCTTTGAGGCCAAACCCGGGCACGCTTACTTCCACTTCCTTGCTGCGGGGACGGCCACCTTGCGCACCGACGACGGCAGCCTGTTTGAGTTGTCGGCGGGCAATGCCGTGTTCATCTCCCACGGCGGCGCCCATGCGCTGTCCTCCGACGCAAACGCGCCTGTGCAAGACATTGGCGGCTTTGGCGCGACCCCGCTGGGCGAGACCGTGTGTGCCGTGGATGCATCTCCCGATAGGCCCCCCAACACCTTGCTGTTCAGCGCCTGCATGGCGTTCGAACTTGGCAGCCTCCAGGGGCTCGGCAGCCTGATGCCGGCCTTGATGCTGATCGATGCCCAGGGCCAGCGTTACCCCGGCCTGATGCCGATCCTGGCGGTGATGGAACGTGAAGTTTCCGCTGCCCGCATGGGCTACTCCGGCATCCTCGCGCGCCTGGCCGATGTGGTCGCTGCCATGATCGTGCGAGGCTGGGTGGAATGCGCCTGCGGTAATGCGTCCGGGTTAGTGGCGGCGCTGCGCGACACGCGATTGGCCGGAGCCCTGCTCGCGCTGCATCAACAACCGGGTCGCGATTGGCGCGTGGACGAATTGGCTGCGCACTGTCACACCTCGCGCTCGGTGTTCGCCGAGCGCTTCCAGGCCACCCTGGGCATCCCGCCCCTGCGTTACGTGACAGAGTTGCGCATGCGCCTGGCGAGCCAATGGCTGACCCTGGAGCGTTTGCCTATCGAAGAAGTGGCGCTGCGGCTGGGTTATACCTCCCAGGCAGCTTTCAGCCGTGCGTTCAAGCGCATTACCGGCCAACCACCTGGGGCCAGCCGTCAGCGCAGCAGGCGCTCGACATGAACGACCGCCTTGACGACATCCTCGCCGACCACCTGGACGTGCTGTTCTGCGGCATCAACCCCGGCAAAGGCTCCGCCGCCCTGGGCCTGCACTTTGCCAATCGCAGCAACCGCTTCTGGCGCACCTTGCACCTAGCCGGTTTCACGCCCCATGAACTCCGCCCGCAGGATGGCCCCATGTTGTTGCACCATGGCTGCGGCCTGACCACCGTGGTGGAGCGCCCCACGGCAAGCGCGGGCGAGTTGGCGCGGCATGAATTCAAGGATGCAGCAGCGGCGTTCGAACAGAAGATCCGCCGTAGCGCACCCCGCTTCGTGGCGTTCCTGGGCAAGGCCGGCTACAGCGCGCTGTCGGGCCAGCGCGACATCGCCTGGGGCTTGCAGCCACAGGCTTTCGGCGGCGCAGCGGTGTGGGTGCTGCCCAACCCCAGCGGGCGCAACCTGGCGTTCAATCTGGAGCAGTTGGTGGAGGCTTATCAAGCTCTGCACGCGGCCATTGCGCACGCCGATCCTGAGCCCTTACTCTCTTGAGCCCGTCACCGTAAGCAATGGAGGCTTTATGAAACTGATCGGCATGCTCGACTCGCCTTACGTACGCCGCGTGGCCATTTCCCTGGAGCTGTATGGCGTGGAATTTGTGCATGAACCGCTGTCGGTGTTTCGCACCTTCAATGAGTTCGCCCAGATCAACCCGGTGGTCAAGGCCCCGACCCTGGTGCTGGACGACGGCACGGTGTTGATGGATTCCACCCTGATCCTCGACTACCTGGAAACCCTCGCCCCATCTGACAAAAAGCTGCTACCCCAGGCGCCCGCCGCCCGCGCTCGTGACTTGCAACGGTTGGGCCTGGCCCTGGCGGCGTGCGAGAAAAGCGTGCAGATCGTCTATGAACACAACCTGCGCCCGGCCGAGAAACAGCATGCACCGTGGCTGGACCGGGTCAGCAGCCAATTGCTGGCGGCCTACGCGCTGCTGGAAAAACAGCTGCCTGACAGCGAGGCGCTGACCCAGGCGTCGATTACGGCCGCCGTCGCCTGGTCGTTCAGCCAGTTCACCGTGGCGTCGGTGGTCAGGGCCGATGCGTTTCCCAACCTGAAGCGTCATGCTGAGCGGCTGGAGGAGCACCCGGCGTTTAGGAAATACCCAATCGAATAATCACCCCCAAACTGTAGGAGCTGGCTTGCCCCGCGCTAGGAGGCGACGCCACCCCAACCTGAGCACCTCGGCCTTTCTGAAAGACCGAGGTGCCCCGGCGCGGGGCAAGCCCGCTCACTACAGAGGCAAGCTGCCTATACCCAGCCGCCGTCCACGATGAAGTTCTGCGCCGAGCACATTGCCGACGCGTCAGAGGCGAGGAACAGCGCCATGTTGGCGATGTGCTCCGGCAGCACACTGCCGGGCAGGCACTGGCTGCGGCTGATCAGTTCCTTGGCGGCATCATCGACCCACATCGCCAGCTGCTTGTCCGTCATCACCCAACCCGGCACCAGCGTGTTCACACGGATCTGGCTCGGCCCCAGTTCCCGGGCCAGCGCGCGGGTCATGCCGTGGGCGGCAGCCTTGCTGGCGGCGTACACCGGGTAACCGGCCGAGGCCATCATCCACCCCACCGACCCCAGGTTGATGATTGACCCACCGCCTGCACTTTTCATCATCGGCACCACCGCCTTGGCGGCGAAGAACGCGTGCTTGAGGTTGACGGCGATGAGTTTGTCGAAGGTCTGCGAATCGACTTCTTCCAGGGTATGGCGCACGTCATTGGCTGCGTTGTTGATCAACACGGTGATGGGGCCCAGGGACTGCTCGAAGCGTCCGATCGCTGCCTTGTAGGCGATTTCATCGGTGATGTCGCCATGCACGAATTCCACCGTGTGCCCCTGGGCACTCAACAGTGCCGCCAGGCGCTCGCCCTGGCTTTGAGCACGGTCGACAAAGCCCACCTTGGCGCCCTGCGCGGCGAAAGCCCGCACCATGAACTCGCCAATGCCAGAGGCGCCCCCGGAAATCAGTACGGCCTTGCCTTTGAGGTCGGGGTAACTGGCCTGCTGCGTACTCATAAAATGCTGCCTCGCTTAATTAGTCTTATTTTATTTTGCAAAAACGGCTCTAAAGGCTATAAATTCGCTGTCGTATCGACAAAATATCGCACATTAGTAGAACTATTCCACTCAAAACAACAAAAGGAAGTTCGATCATGAAGCACCCTCGATACCTGCTGTCGGGCCTCGCCATGTCCCTGCTGATCGCCAGCGGCGGCGCCCAGGCTGGCGGGCTCACCAGCGAGCACAAACCCTTCGGTAAAACCAATGACGGCACCGCCGTCGAACAGTACGTGTTGCGTAACAGCCATGGCATGCAAGCCACGGTGATCACCTACGGCGGTGTGCTGCAGTCGCTCAAGGTGCCGGACAAGCACGGCAAGGTCGAAGACGTGGTGCTCGGCTTCGACGACGTTCAAGGCTACCAAAGCGGTACCGCGTTTTTTGGCGCGACCATCGGCCGCTTCGGCAATCGCCTGGCCGAGGGAGCCTTTGAACTCGACGGCAAGCGCTACCAGGTGCCGCTCAACGATGGTCCCAACTCGCTGCATGGCGGCGCCCAGGGCTTTGACAAGCACGTGTGGAAGGCCGCGCCGGTCAAGGGCAATGACTCGGTGGGCGTCACCCTCACCTACCTGTCCAAGGACGGTGAAATGGGCTTCCCCGGCAACTTGAAGACCGAGGTCACCTACAGCCTCAATGACAACAACGAACTGCACATCGACTACAAGGCAAGCACCGACAAACCCACGGTGCTGAACCTCACCAACCACAGCTACTTCAACCTTGCCGGTGCGGGCAACGGCGACATCCTCAAGCAGGTTGCCACCTTGCATGCCAGCCATTACACGCCGGTGAACGCCACCTTGATCCCCACGGGCGAACTGGCACCCGTCACTGGCACGCCGATGGACTTCCTCAAACCTACGCCGATCGGCCAGCACATCAAGGACGATCACCCGCAGCTGAAATTCGCCGAGCCTAAGCAGGGTGGATTCGACTTCAACTGGGCGCTGGACACCCAAGGCGACGTGAAGCAACTGGCGGCCGAGGTGCATGACCCTGAGTCCGGGCGGCGCCTGCAGCTGTTCACCACCGAGCCGGGCGTGCAGTTCTATACCAGTAACTTCCTTGATGGGACGGTGAAGGGCAAAGCGGGCAAGACGTATCAGCACTGGAGTGGGTTTACGCTGGAGACGCAGCACTTTCCGGATGCGCCGAATCAGCCGACATTTGCCTCGACCCGTTTGAACCCGGGCCAGACCTACACCCAGCACACCATTTTCAGATTCACCGCGGACTAAAACTGTGGGAGCGGGCTTGCTCGCGAATACGGAGTGTCAGGCCCTAATGAGTTGACTGATACACCGTCTTCGCGAGCAAGCCCGCTCCCACATTTTGGTCTTCACATGGCTGGAAATCAGCGTTGTTTCATACGGTCGATGACCACCGCCAGCAGCAGGATCGAGCCACGAATCACGTACTGGTAGAAGGTGTCGATGTTCTTCAGGTTCATCGCATTTTCAATGATCGCCAGGATCAGCACCCCGGCAATCACGTGCCGGATCATCCCCACTCCGCCGCTCAACGACACCCCGCCCAGCACGCACGCCGAGATCACCGTCAGCTCGAAGCCTTGGCCAATCATCGGCTGGCCAGAGGTCATGCGCGACGCCAGGATCACCCCGGCCAGCGCGCCAATCACCCCATGCACGGCAAAGATCAGGATCTTGGTGCGGTCCACATTCACGCCCGCCAGCAGCGCCGCTTCCGGGTTGCCGCCAATGGCCATGGTGTTGCGCCCGTAGGTGGTGTAGTTGAGCAACCAGCCGAAAAACAGGAAGCACAGGACCGTGATCAGGATCGGCACAGGCACGCCCATCAGTTGGCCGTTACCGAAGATAAAAAACTGATCCTGGGATACGCCCACCGCCTTGCCGTTAGCAAAAATGTACGCGAGGCCGCGCACGATCTGCATGGTCGCCAGCGTCGTGATCAGCGCATTGACCCGCAGCTTGGCGATGACGATGCCGTTGATCAGCCCCACCATCAGGCCCATCAGCAACGCGGCGCCAATCCCGAGCAAGACGCTGTCGGTGTCGCGCATCACAATCGCCGCGACCACCCCGGCGCAGGCGATCACCGAACCGACCGACAAATCGAAATGCCCGGATGCCAGGCAGAACAGCATGGTGCAGGCCGCAATGCCCACGGTCGAAATCGCCAGGCCCAGCCCGCGCATGTTCAACGGCGAGAGGAAGTTGTCGATGAGCAAGGCGCACAGCAAAAAGAGGCTCACGGCGGCCAGCAGCATCGCCCAGTTGTCGAGCAATGCACGCAGGTCCAGGGGCTTGCGCGCCGTGGGCAGCACGTTGTGTTGAGTGGTCATAGCGCTCTCTCAGTGGGCCAGGCTGCGTGGCAGGGCCAGTTGCAGCAAGTTGGATTCAGTGGCGTGCTCGCGGGTGTGTTCGCCGCGCATCGCGCCTTCGCACAGCACCAGGATACGGTCGGAGATGCCCATCACTTCCATCAGGTCGCTGGACACCACGATCACCGCAATGCCCTGGGCCGCAAGGTTATGGATGATCTGGTAGATCTCGGCCTTGGCGCCGATATCAATGCCGCGGGTGGGCTCGTCCAGCAGCAGGACTTTCATCGGCATGGACAGCCAGCGGCCGAGAATCGCCTTCTGCTGGTTGCCGCCAGACAGGTACATGATCTTCTGCGCCGCGCTGGGAGTCTTGACCTTCATCGCCTGGATCTGTCGGTCAGCGTTGCCCTTTTCCCAGCCGTCACGCAGCAGCCAGCCGAAGGCGGAATGGGCGCTACGGGCACTGAGGTTGATGTTCTCGGCCACGCTCGACAGCGGGATGATGCCTTCCTTCTTGCGGTCTTCCGGGCACAGCAGCACACCCGCAGCGATGGCATCACGGGGTGACTGCAAGTGCAGCGGTTTACCACACAGCTCCAGTGTCCCGGCGCTCGCGCGTTCCAGGCCGCTGAGCAGCCTGAACAGCTCGGTGCGCCCTGCCCCGACCAAACCGAACAACCCGAGAATCTCGCCCTTGCGCACCTCAAAGCTGACGGGCTCACGCAGGCCGGGGCCCAACAGGCCATCAACCTTGAGTGCGACTTCGCCGTGCTGACGTGGGCGGTAGTCATAGATGTCCTGGATGTCGCGACCGACCATGCACGTCACCAGTTGGTCGTGGGTGAGCGCGGCCATGTCATCGAAGGTACGCACGTAACGACCGTCCTTGAACACGGTGACCGCATTGCAGATGCGGAACACCTCTTCCATGCGGTGGGACACGTACAACACCACTTTGCCCTCGTCCCGCAGGCGCGTGATGATCGCCATCAAGCGGTCGATCTCCCGCGCCGACAGGCTGCTGGTGGGTTCATCAAAGGCAATCACATGGGCACCACGGGACAACGCCTTGGCGATTTCCACCAGTTGGCGCTGGCCCAGGGACAGGCGCCCGAGCTTTTCCGCCGGGTCGATTTCATCCGCCAGGCCCTTGAGGCAAGCGAGGGCTTGCTGACGCAGCCGCCCTCGATTGACCACGCCAAAACGCGATGGCAAATGCCCGAGGAACAGGTTCTCGGCAACAGTCATTTCCGGCACCAGGTGCAGTTCCTGGTGAATCACCGCCACGCCGCTGGCAATGCTGTCGGCAGCGCTCTTGAAGGCCATGACCTGCTCGCCAATCTGCAACGTGCCAGTGCTGGGAATGTAGGCGCCGCCGAGGATTTTCAGCAGCGTCGACTTACCCGCGCCGTTCTCGCCCATCAAGGCGTGTACCTGCCCGGGCTGGGCGCTGAAACTGATTCCGTCCAGCGCCTTGACCCCGGGGAAGGTCTTGCCGATGCCGTCAAACCGCAAGGCGGCCGCTGTCATTGCCACAGCCCGATCTTGGTCAGCTCTTCCTTGAAGTTGGCACGGGTGATCAGTGTGACTTCATCCATCGCCGTGTACTTGGCCGGCTCAGTGCCTTTGGTGACCCACTCGTACATCATCAGCGCGGTGTTGTAGCCCTCGATGTGCGGGCTAGGCAGCATCGAACCGAAGAAGCCGCTGTCAGCCTTTTTCAATTCGCCGATGGCGTCGGTGCCATTGATGCCGATGCCGATCACGTTGGCCGCCTTGAAGCCGGCGCTTTCAGTGGCGCGTACGCCGCCCAGCACAGTATTGTCGTTCATGCCGCCGATGATCAGGTTTTTCGCGGTACCCGGCAGTTTCACCAAGGCCGAGTTGGTGGCGTCCATGCTGCCCGGAACGTCGAGGGTCTTGGCGGCGGTGAACAGGATGTGGTCCTTGGGAATACCCGCCTCTTCCAGGGATTTGACCGAGCCGTCGGTGCGCTTTTTGCCGGTGTCGAGTTCGTTGAAGGTGTTGATCACCGCGTAGGTCTCTTTCCAGTCCCAGCCGCGTTTCTTCGCTTCAGCCGCCATCGCCGCGCCTTGCTTCTGGCCGACTTCAAAAGCGGCCATGCCCAGGTAAGGCACGTCCTCCATGAAGTTGCCCTTGGCATCGACGAAGCGGTCATCCACGGCGATCACTTTCAGGCCGTTGGCCTTGGCCTTGGCGACAATCGCCGGGCCGAGTGACACGTCAGGCGGGCAAATCACAAACCCCTTGGCGCCGTTGGCGGCCAGGCTGTCGATGGCCGACAGGGTTTTCTCGCCATCGGGCACGGCGATCTTGATCACGGTGAAGCCATGTTCCTTGCCGGCTTTTTCAGCGAAGGCCCATTCGGTCTGGAACCACGGCTCTTCCGCCTGCTTGACCAGGAACCCGATCTTGACTTCTTCTGCGGCCAGCAACAGCCCGCTCAAGCTCATGGCCGAGACCGCCACAGCGGCGCAAGCCAGGGAACGCAAACCACGACGACGATTCATACGGGTGACTCCTTGTTGTTGTTTTTAAATGGGCACTTATCCAGCGAAGCGAGTGCAGGGTTTTCCAGGTACATCCACTTCAATCGCCAGCACGGCACCGTCCAAAGGATGATCCAAAGGGCTCGCGGCACTGGTGATGTAGAGGGTGGTGAGGTTCGGCCCACCAAAAACGCAGCTGGTGGGGCGGCTGACGGGCAGCTCGATAATGCGGTCCACGCTGCCATCCGGTGCTATGCGTAGCAGGCAACTGCCATCCCAGCGGGCATTCCAGATATAGCCTTCGATGTCCATCGCCGAGCCGTCCGGGCCACCGCGCTCATGTGGGCCGAACCAGATCTGGGCAGGCGCGAGTTGACCATCCGCTTGAATGCCATGTTGGTACAGCGTGCCATCCATGCTGTCGCCAAACAGCACCTGGCTGCCGTCTTCATACCACAGCAAGGTATTGGGAATGCCCAGGCCACTGAGCAACGGCGTGACCTGTGCATCGGCATCGATGCGAAACAGGCCACCTGATCGCCGGGTGATTGGCAGGTCTTCGCCGCGTTCGCCAATGTTGTTCTGCATGGTGCCCAACCACAGGCGGCCCCTGGCATCGCAGCGTGCTTCATTGCCACGGTTGCCGGGTTGCGGGTCGGCCACGCACAACAGTGTCAGGGCTTCAGTGGCGAGGTCGAGGCGGTACACGCCGCTGCTCAAGGTCACCAAGGCATCGCCGCTCTCACACGGAATGAAGGCCGAGACATGCTCGGGCAACTGCCAAACCTGCAACTGCCCCTCCATCAGGCGCAGCGCTTGTTTGCCGGCGATATTCACCCAATACAACGCTTGGGTCGGTCCATCCCAGAACGGACCTTCGCCCAATTGCGCCCGGTGCGGGGTAACGGCGATACACGACATGTTGCCTCCTGGATTGTTGTTGTTCTCAGGTGTGCGTTACAGCGGGTCGCGTGATGGCGTGCCATCCACCAGCCGCTGGATACGCAACGGGTTGGCGTTTTTCAACGCGTCGGGCAGCAGGCTATCAGGGTAATTCTGGAAGCACACTGGGCGCAGGAAACGGTCGATCGCCAAGGTGCCGACCGAGGTGCCACGGGCATCCGACGTGGCCGGGTACGGCCCGCCGTGCACCATCGCATCGCAGACCTCCACACCGGTCGGGTAACCGTTGAGCAGGATGCGCCCGACCTTCTGTTCCAGCAGCGGCGTGAGTTCGGCGAACTGCTGCAGGTCGGCGGGCTCGCCAATGAGTGTGGCGGTGAGTTGACCGTGCAGGCCGTGCAAGGCGGTGCTGAGCTGGGCCTGGTCGGCCACCTCGACGAACACCGTGGTGGGGCCGAAGACTTCTTCCTGCAGCACCTCATCGCCATCGATCAGCAGGCGCGCATCGGCCTTGAACAACTGCGGTTGTGCTTGGTTGCCGGCCTGTTGACTGCCCGCCAGGTGCTGGATGCCAGGATGGGCCAAGAGTTTTTCCAAGCCCTTACCGTAGCTGCCCAAGGTGCCTGCGTTGAGCATGGTTTGTGGCGGTTGGTCGCCGATCATCTGTGCCACTTGTTGGGTGAACGCGCTGAACTCAGGCGATGCAATCCCGATCACCAGGCCCGGGTTGGTGCAGAACTGCCCGCAGCCCTGGACCACCGAGGCGGTCAGGTCCCGTGCGATGGTGTCGGCTCGCGCAGTCAACGCCTGGGGCAGCACGATCACCGGGTTGATGCTCGACATCTCGGCAAACACCGGAATCGGCTGCGGGCGCGCCGCTGCCATGTCGCACAACGCACGGCCGCCCTTGAGCGAGCCGGTAAAACCCACGGCCTGGATGGCCGGGTGCTTGACCAGCGCTTCACCGACGCCACCACCGAAGATCATGTTGAACACACCGGCCGGCATCCCGGTGGTTTGGGCTGCTTGAATGATCGCGTCAGCGACACGCTCGGCCGTCGCCATATGCCCGCTGTGGGCCTTGAACACTACCGGGCAACCTGCCGCCAATGCCGCAGCGGTGTCGCCGCCCGCCGTGGAGAACGCCAGGGGGAAGTTACTCGCGCCGAACACAGCGACCGGGCCGAGGCCGATGCGGTATTGGCGCAAATCCGGGCGCGGCAACGGCTGGCGATCCGGCAGTGCTTTGTCGATGCGAGCGCCGTAAAAATCGCCGCGACGCAGTACGGTCGCAAACAGGCGCATCTGGCTACTGGTACGCCCGCGCTCGCCTTTGATACGCGCAGCCGGCAGTGCAGTCTCGCGGCAGACCAACTCGATAAAGTCATCACCCAGCGCGTCCAGCTCATCCGCGATTGCATCGAGGAACTGCGCACGGCGTGCCGCACTCAACCCGCGATAGGCAGGGTATGCCGCGGCCGCGGCCTCGGCGGCGGCGTCAACTTCTTGCGTGGTCGCCTGGAAAAAAACCTGGGACAACGCCTCGCCGGTCGTGGCATCGACGCTGTTGAGGGTGACGCTGCCGTTGGCGCTGCGTTGACCGCCGATGTAGTTGTGGCCGAGGAACTGGGTCATGTGGATCTCCGTTAAAGGGTGACGACGTTGCCGGGTTCAAAGGCGGTTTCGGCGCTGCCGACGCGGTTGATCAGCGGCGCGCCGAACTCGCCTTGGCTGATCTCGAACACGTCGCCCGGCTGGGTCCGTATACCGTCGGCAAATGACAGGGTGGCGGTGCCGAAGAAATGAATGTGCACATCACCCGGCGTGAGGAACTGGCGGTATTTGAAGTGGTGGTACTCGAGGTTCTCCAGGCTGTGGCACATATTGGCTTCACCGCTGAGGAACTCGTTCCGCCAGATTTCCTCGCCGTTGCGCAGGATGCGACTGGTGCCCGCCAGGTGCTCGGGCAACTCGCCCACGCGTAACTCGGGGCCATAGCTGCAACTGCGCAGCTTGGAATGGGCCAGGTACAGGTAGTTCTTGCGCTCCATCACGTGGTCGGAAAACTCGTTGCCCACGGCAAAGCCGACGCGATAGGGCTTGCTGTCCGGGCCGATAACATAGAGACCGCCGATTTCCGGTTCTTCACCGGCATCCTCGGCAAACGGCGGCACCGGGAACGCGGCACCGGGGCGCACGACGATGCTGCCGTCGCCTTTGTAGAACCACTCGGGTTGCACGCCCGCCTGACCGGCTGCCGGTTTACCGCCCTCCACGCCCCACTTGAAGATGCGCATGGTGTCGGTCAACGCCGTGTCGTCACCGGCCTGGTGCATTTTGTCGCGAGCAGCGGCGCTGCCCAGGTGGGTCAGGCCGGTGCCGCTGATCAGCATGTGGGCCGGGTCCGGGTGGTCCAGGGGCGGCAGGATTTTCAAGTCCGCCAGCAAGGTGGCGTAGTCATGACTGTCACCCAGGCCCAGGCTGTCGACCTGTTGCGCCAGGCCCACGCCGGCTTCGATGGCGGCCAGCGCCAATTCGCGCACGCTGCGCGCAGCCTGGACTTCACGCACCTGAGTGCCTTGAACCACGCCGACGCGGCGCTCACCGTTGCGAGACTCGAACTGAACTAAACGCATGCCATTTCTCCTGGATTAAGTACGTGTGGCGCCACGGGCGCTGGCGGCGAATTGGTCCACGGGCAGCACGTGCTTGCGTTCCAGCAGGCGGTACACCACGCCGGTCAGCAACAAGCCGAACACCATCACCGCAGACAAGAAGTACAAACCCGACGCCAGGTTGCCGGTGTATTCCTTGAGCGCACCGATCACGAACGGGCCGATATAGCCGCCGAGGTTGCCCACCGAGTTGATCAAGGCAATGCCCGCCGCCGCACTGGCACCGGCAAAAAACCGCCCCGGCAAGGTCCAGAACACCGCCGTGCAGGAAAACAGCGCGAACGCCGCCAGGCACAACGCGGCCATTTGCAGCACCGGCACATTGAGCCAGGCACTGCAGAACAGGCCGATGGCGCCCAGCACATAGAGCACGGCGAGGTGGCCGTAGCGGTCATTCAAACGGTCGGAACTGCGCGGGATGATCAGCAGGCCGATAATCCCGAAGAGATAAGGCACGGCAGAGATAAAACCGGTGACCAGATCAGTGCCGCCGAACTGCTTGATCAGCGTCGGCAACCACAGGCCGAGACCGTAGATGCTCAGGGTCACCGGCAAGTAGAACAGCGCCAGCAGCAGAACACGCTTGTCTTTGAGGGCATGCAGCGGGTTGCCGTGGCGGGTCTGGCCGTAGGCTTGCAGGTCTTTGGCCAGCTCACCGGTGAGCCAGGCTTTTTCGTCCTCGCTCATCCAGTTGACCTGCCTGGGGCCGTCCGGCAGGTAGCGCAGTACCGGCCAGGTCAGCAGGATCGCCGGGGTGCCGATTACGATAAACAACCACTGCCAACCGTGCAGGCCAAGCATGCCGTCCATGCCCAACAAGCCACCGGAGACCGGCCCGGTGATCATCATCGCAATCGGCTGGGACAGGATGAACAACCCCAGGATCTTGCCGCGATGGCGCACCGGAAACCATTGGGTGATGTAGTAGAGAACGCCCGGAAAGAACCCCGCCTCCGCCGCGCCGAGCAAAAAGCGCATCACGTAGAAGCTGTGCGGCCCCTGCACGAACGCCATGCCGATGGTGATGGCGCCCCAGGTAATCATGATGCGTGCAAACCAGCGACGGGCGCCGAAGCGGTCGAGCATCAGGTTGCTAGGGATCTCGAACAGGAAGTAGCCAATGAAGAACAACCCGGCACCCAAGCCGTACGCCGCATCACCGATGCCGACGTCGGCGCCCATGTGCAACTTGGCAAAGCCCACGGCAGAGCGGTCCACGTAGGCGATCAGGTACAGCAGGATCAGGAAAGGAATCAGTTTCAGCGTGATGCGCCGAATAAGCCGCAGTTCCTGGCTCATGGGGTCGATCTCCGATTGTTGTTTTTATAGAAGCTCGGGACACGCCTCTCGCGAAAAATCGCCAGGGCAATGCCTCAGTTGAGACGGACTATATAGTATGACTATTTGCAAAACAACACTTCCAAAGCTTCGATTTTGCGCTTATGTTTAGACGCAGATAGAACATATAGTCATACAATAAGAGAATCGATCATGCCCGATAAAAAGCCTGGCCTACGCTCCGCCCAGTGGTTTGGTACCGCCGACAAGAACGGCTTCATGTACCGCAGCTGGATGAAGAACCAGGGCATTGCCGACCACCAGTTCCACGGCAAGCCGATCATCGGCATCTGCAACACCTGGTCGGAACTGACGCCGTGCAACGCGCATTTCCGCCAGATCGCCGACCACGTCAAACGCGGCGTGATCGAAGCCGGTGGCTTCCCCGTGGAATTCCCGGTGTTCTCCAATGGCGAATCCAACCTGCGCCCCACCGCCATGCTCACGCGCAACCTGGCGAGCATGGACGTGGAGGAAGCGATTCGCGGCAACCCGATTGATGGTGTGGTGCTGCTGACCGGCTGCGACAAGACCACCCCGGCCTTGTTGATGGGCGCGGCCAGCTGCGACGTGCCGGCCATCGTGGTCACCGGTGGGCCGATGCTCAACGGCAAGCACAAAGGCCAGGACATCGGCTCGGGCACGGTGGTGTGGCAACTGAGTGAACAGGTCAAGGCCGGTACCATCACCTTGGACGACTTCCTCGCCGCCGAGGGTGGCATGTCACGTTCGGCGGGTACCTGCAACACCATGGGCACCGCGTCGACCATGGCCTGCATGGCCGAAGCACTGGGCACGTCCCTGCCCCACAACGCGGCGATTCCGGCGGTGGATGCACGGCGTTATGTGCTGGCACATATGTCGGGCATGCGTGCAGTGGAAATGGTGCGTGAAGACTTGAAGCTGTCGAAGATCCTCACCAAGGAAGCGTTTGAAAACGCGATCCGCGTGAATGCGGCCATCGGCGGTTCGACCAACGCGGTCATCCACTTGAAAGCCATTGCCGGGCGTATCGGTGTGGAACTGGACCTGGATGACTGGACGCGCATGGGCCGTGGCATGCCGACCATCGTCGACCTGCAGCCGTCGGGGCGCTTCTTGATGGAAGAGTTCTATTACGCCGGTGGCCTGCCAGCGGTATTGCGGCGTCTCGGTGAAGCCAACCTGATCCCCCATCCGAATGCCTTGACCGTCAACGGCAAATCCCTGGGTGAGAACACCCAGGATTCGCCGATTTATGGCCAGGATGAAGTGATCCGTACCCTCGACAACCCGATCCGCGCGGATGGCGGCATCTGTGTGTTGCGCGGCAACCTCGCGCCACTGGGCGCCGTGCTCAAGCCTTCGGCGGCAAGCCCGGAACTGATGCAGCACCGTGGCCGTGCGGTGGTGTTCGAGAACTTCGACATGTACAAGGCGCGCATCAACGACCCGGAGCTGGACGTGGACGCCAACTCGATCCTGGTCATGAAGAACTGCGGGCCCAAGGGTTACCCGGGCATGGCCGAAGTCGGCAACATGGGCTTGCCGGCCAAACTGCTGGCTCAGGGCGTGACCGACATGGTGCGCATCTCCGACGCGCGCATGAGCGGCACGGCGTACGGCACGGTGGTGTTGCATGTGGCGCCGGAAGCCGCTGCCGGAGGGCCGCTGGCCACGGTCAAGGAAGGTGACTGGATCGAACTGGACTGCGCCAACGGCCGCCTGCACCTGGACATCCCCGACGCAGAGCTGGCGGCGCGCATGGCCGACCTGGCGCCGCCGCAGAAACTCATCGTTGGTGGCTATCGCCAGCTGTACATCGACCATGTGCTGCAGGCCGACCAAGGCTGCGACTTTGACTTTCTGGTGGGGTGCCGCGGGGCGGAAGTCCCAAGGCATTCCCACTAATTGGGATGCTATGATGCGGCGAATTCAAGCCAGAGCCTCCCTGTAGTCATGGATCACCAGCCGTCCAAGCCGCGCAAGAGCCAGCATGCCCAGATCGTTCAGGACTTGGGCATGCACATCGTTTCCGGTCGCTTCAAGCCGGAAGAAAGACTGCCCATGGAGGCCACGCTCTGCGAGGAGTACAAGGTCAGCCGCTCGGTGTTGCGTGAAGCCACGCGGGTGCTCAGTGCCAAGGGCCTGGTGTATTCCAAGCCACGGGTGGGCGCGGTGGTGCGGCCACGGTTGAAATGGCACTTGCTCGACCCGGACGTGTTGTCCTGGTTGATGCAGTCCACGCCCCACAGCGAGTTCTTCAATACCCTGGCCGGCGTGCGGCGCATCCTCGAACCGGAGATCGCCGCCATGGCCGCGACCACCGCCACCGATGAAGACATCGCCACCATCGAAAAAGCCTACCTGGGCATGGAAACCGCCAAGACCCACGAGGACCTGTTGCAGGCCGACCTGGACTTCCACCGCGCCATCGCCGACGCCACCCGCAACGACCTGTTGGCCTATATGTGCAACATGCTGTCGCTGCCGTTGCGCGAGTCGATCAACATCACCAACCGCCGCCCCGACATCCAGGGCCTGAGCCTGCCCCGGCACAAGGCAATCCTCACCGCGATCCAGAACCGTGATGCCTTGGGCGCTCGGCATGCCTCGCTGGTGCAGTTGGATGACACGCGGGTGGCGCTGGATACGGTGATGAATGTGCTGACGCCGCTTTAGGCTGCGGGCGACTCCTGTAGGAGCCGGCTTGCCGGCGATAGCGGTGGCTCAGACGACTCATTCGTCACTGAAACGCTGGGCTGGGAATGGGCCTCGTCAGCCATTTGCTCAGCCGCCAAGCGCAAGCCGATGGGTTGCTGGTGCTCGTGGTCGACGCGACGATTCGCGGGCCTAACTGGGCCTTGTTGACCCACCGTGACAGCGAGCACCTCGCCGTGGTGTTTTGCGGCATCAACCCCGGCAAGGGCTCCGCCGCCCTGGGTCTGCACCTTGCTAATCGCAGCAATCGCTTCTGGCGCACCTTGCACCGTGCCGGCTTCACGCCCCATGAACTACGCCCGGAGGATGGCGCCACACTGCTGCACTACAGGTGTGGCCTGACCACCGTGGTGGAACGCCTCACGGTGAGCGCGGGCGAGTTGGCGCGTCGATACGGGTGCTGCCCAACCCCAGCGGGCGCAACCTGCGCGTTCAACCTGGAGCAGTTGGTGAGTGCTTATCGTGCTTTGTATGAGGCGTATGGCGTGCCGGGATAGTCAATTGCGATGAGACCTGGAGAAGCGACCAATGCTAAAATGCCATCATTCAATCACCAACGGAATGGCGCAGAACACAGATGGACCTTTCCTTCTACCTCAAGTACCCCGAATCAGCCAAACGCATCGCAGCCCAACTCGAACCGCTAAACCGCAGGTTCCAATGGGTCAAACACTGTCCAGATCTGTCCCACTACAATCCAGAATTATTCGACACGCTTATTCACGATCAAGTCGTTGACTACTACCGCCAAGATCCTCAAAGCGTGGCTCCTGACGGGGCAGAGACACTCCCACTGATCTATCTCGATGAAGAGACCCGTACCGGTCAGTTGATCAAGAACACACGGGAGAAGTTCGGCGATATCATCGCGATCTTCGCTCTTATCTTTCTGGCCCCAACCCCTCGCCAGCTCATCGGTAAAGCATCGATGATTCATGATCTTTTGCAGGACGAAAACTTCGCCTACGAAAAATCCATGGCTCAGCAAATTGCCGGGCATGCGGCCGGCATTCAAGCGTTTACCGAAGGCTCGGACAACAAAACAGCCAGCGAAAGACTCTTGGACCTCTCCATTCGCGCCGACACCATCACAAGGCAGATGGAAGAACTGGACGCACTCAGCAAAGAGACAAAAGCCCGCACCCACATGCTGGACGACACCCAGAAAACCAAGGCCATCAAAGCCAGAAGGCTGATGGTCAACCGCCTGAGAAAATTCAATACCACGCTGAAAACCCTCAAGGCCGACGCTTCCAGCTCAATTAAAACCGCCGAGCAACACCTGGCTAATGCCAAAGAGCTGTACACCAGCCAGGTCGATCTGTCCAAATCGGTGGAGTACTGGAGAAAGCGAGCCGCCGATCACAAGCAGAGCAAGGCCTCCAGCCTCAAGATGGTCATCGGCTCAATGGTGCTGACCGTGGCTATCGTCTTTGGCTACTACGCCATGGGCGGCATCGCCAACATGGCTCGGGACACTGGCCCGCACAACGTGGCAAGCGCCCCAGCACAACCCGCAACACCGACCACAGCCGCCGTCGACAAGGCCCTGGCTGACGCAGCCAAAACCGAACCCACCACCAAGACCATCATCGTTGACACCGCAAGTGCAGGCGGCCTGGAACTGGCCAAGACCCTTACCAACCTGGTGGGTGCGGCTTTGTTGCTGGCTCTGTGCAGCGTTTTGATCCGCCTGGCGTTACGCCAATACAACACCCACTCCCATTGCGCGCTGGACGCTAATGAACGAGTGATCTTCATCGAGACCTACCTGTCCCTGATGCTGGATGAAAAGCTGACCGCTGACGCAGACCGCAAAATCATCCTCGAAAGTATCTTCAGGGCCACCCAGCCGGCGACCGGCACTGACATTCCGTTCGCCACACCCGTGGACACCCTCATTCGTTTACTCGACAAGAAGTAACCCGGCCTGCGGCTGCCTGCTTCCGCAGGCAGCCTTACAAACGAACCTTTACCCCCAAACCTGCGTCCGAGCTAAGGCACTGTTGCCAACCGCCGCGAGGTTCCCGTTTGAAAGCCGCCATCCTCAAGAAGTACCGCCTGATCATCAAGACCATGGGCTACGTGGGCTGGGCCCTGTTCTGGCTGTTGTTGTGGGACATCGCCGTGACCGTGGACTTCATGCTGTTCCTCAACGCCAAGATCAACTTGCCGTTGATGCCGTTGACCCTGCTGGGCTCGGCGCTGGTGGTGCTGATCAGTTTTCGCAACAGCAGCGCCTACAACCGTTGGTGGGAGGCACGCACGCTGTGGGGGGCGATGGTCAACAACTCGCGCAGCTTCGCACGCCAGGTGCTGACCCTGCTGGACGACCCCGGCAGCGAGGCCAACCCGGTCAAGGCCAGCCTGCTGCGCCGCCATGTAGCCTATGTGAACTGCCTGGCCGCCCACCTCAAGGGCCAGCCGTGCCCCGACGAAGTGCGTGCGTTTATTCCGCCAGAGGAGTTCGCCCGCAGCGGCGCGACCAACAACTTTGCCAACGACATCCTCACCGGCTCTGCCGCCTTGCTCGCCAAGGAATACAAGGCCGGCCACTTGGACAGCATCCGCCTGGCACGGCTGGAGTCGACACTGGTGGACTTGTCCAACGCCCAGGGCGGCATGGAGCGCATCGCCAACACGCCGCTGCCCTACCCCTACGTGTACTTTCCGCGCCTGTTCATTTCGTTGTTCTGCCTGATCGTGCCGGTGGGCCTGGTGGAATCCCTGGGCTGGTTCACCCCGCTGGCCTCTACGGTGGTGGGCTTCATGTTGCTGGCCATCGAGCGCATCGGCACCGACCTGCAAAGCCCGTTTCATTCCAGCGAACACCAGATCCAGATGGAAACCATCTGCGAAACCATCGAGAAAAACCTGCAGTCGATGCAGCGTGATGCGCTGGGCGGCGAGCGTATCGTTTAAACCCGCCTTGCGGCCTAAAGTGCGTACTCCCGCAGTCGATATACAGGGGGTACGCATGGGCCCTATCCCCTCAAAACAACACATGCGACGCTCGACGCTACTGTTTTCTCCTTGCCAAAATTATAAATACCCGCGGGTGAAGTCATGAATATCAAGCAAAAGCTGACCTGGGCGTTTGCCGCCATCGCGTGCGTCCCG